>LFIK01001427.1_pt1 | contig 18961 bp, 14 predicted proteins | sample 643401 | NCBI WGS metagenome assembly LFIK01 (sample SAMN03777447, study PRJNA286221) | soda lake metagenome | biome: soda lake; feature: Kulunda steppe; material: water; isolation source: sample T5-Br brine of Lake Tanatar-5 | place: Russia: Kulunda steppe | collected 2010-07
CGGGAGCCGGGCGAGCTGGTCGATGATCCGGGTTACCGAGGTATTCATGTCGACACATGGCAGATCTCGATCATCACCGCGCCCACTCGCCCCGATATCCCCCGGCAGCGGATCAAGCTGGAAATCGCCAATGTCGAGGCCTACTCCAGAAAGCCGCGCAGTCTGACGCTCAACTATGACTTTCTGCCCGACGGCTACGGCGATACGCTGGTATTGACCGAGTCGCTCGATGAGATCATGGCTGACAAGCTGGTCTTGCTGGTCAACATGCAGCGCTATGTGCGCCATCGTGATATCTGGGATTTGCGCTGGCTCAAGCAGCAGGGCGCGACGATCAATCCGGAGTGGGTTGCCAATAAGATTGAGAACTACCGGATCACTGACTACCGAGTCCGGTTGGACGATCTGCGCACCCGATTGCCCGACATCGTCCGTAGTACGGCGTTTGCCAATGAAATGAATCGGTTCCTGCCGATGGAAGTTCAGCAGCGCACTCTGGCCAAACCGAAGTTCTTGGATTTTCTCACTGGTGAGATTGACGAGCTGCTGACATCCGTGCGGGATGCGCTGTATAGCCGCTGATAACAATTGATGCGGGAGGCAGTATCAGCGGGGGCTGTATTTGCTGCATCCCTGTATTGCCGAGCGCTATGTGTGTATTCCGACGCATCGTGACCGCAAAGCCGCGGCTGCTTGCCGCATCCACAGCCCGACCACCTCTGCGCCGATGTTCTGTGCCGGCGTGTATGCCATACTTGCCCCTGTCCAGGGGCAGATCGGCCGACGTGCGGTCGGTTTTAAGTGGTAACCTGTCTTCGAGCGTTTTGTTCAGCGAGTGTCGATGCGTCCAGTCGGTGAGTCCATGAACCCAGCAACGCCTGTGGAAGCCGCTTCCGGTCAGGGTGTCGACGCCGGCTCCGGTGCGCCGGACGCGGTGACAGTGCTCGGTGCAACCGGCTCGATCGGTGTCAGTACGCTGGATGTGGTTGCTCGTCATCCCGAGCGGTTTCGTGTCCATGGTCTGAGCGGACACCGCAACGTTGAACTGCTGGCCGAGCAGGTGAGGCGGTTCCAGCCGGCACGGGTCGTCGTCGAGGCCGACTGTGTGGATCGCCTGGTGCAGTTGCTCGGCGCTGCGGCGCAACGCTGCAGCATCGACAGCGGCCCGGCGGCGCTGGTCGATCTGGCAGCCGATTCCGCTGCGCAGACCGTGGTCGCCGGCATTGTCGGCGCTGCCGGGCTGGAGCCGACGCTGGCGGCGGTGCGGCGTGGCAAGCGTGTGCTGTTGGCCAACAAGGAAGCGCTGGTCATGGCGGGGTCGCTGTTCATGGATGCCGTTGTCGATCATGGCGCCTGTCTGTTGCCGCTGGACAGCGAACACAACGCCATCTTTCAATGCCTGCCAGCGCAGTATCGCCCGGGGGACGGCGCTGCGGCAGGCGTGCGCAAGGTGGTCCTGACCGCCTCCGGTGGGCCGTTTCGTGATACCGTTCTCGACGATCTGCGCCGTGTCGGCCCGGATCAGGCCTGCGCGCACCCGAACTGGTCGATGGGGCGGAAGATCTCGGTCGATTCGGCGACGCTCATGAACAAGGGGCTGGAACGCATCGAGGCGTGCTGGTTGTTCGGGCTGCCGAGTGACAAGGTCGAGGTTGTCGTGCATCCGCAAAGCGTGATCCATTCGCTGGTCGAGTACGCCGATGGTTCGATGCTGGCGCAACTCGGCAGCCCAGACATGCGTATTCCGATCGCGCATGCGCTCGGTTATCCCGCACGGATTTGTTCCGGCGCCGAAACGCTTGATCTGCTTCGCGTCGGCCGGCTGGATTTCGAGCCACCCGACATGGACCGCTTCCCCTGCCTTGCGCTGGCCCGGCAAGCGTTCGACGCCGGCGGTGATGCGCCAGCCGTGTTGAACGCGGCGAACGAGATTGCCGTGCAGGCATTTCTCGATGGCCGTGTCGGCTTCATGGCGATTGCCGACATTGTCCGTGGCGTCATGGAACAGTGGTCGGTGGCGGCGGTCAAGAACCTCGACGATGTCCTGGCTGCCGATGCGCACGCGCGGCAACTGGGGCAGCAGGTAACGGCTTCGCTTTCCGGAGGGCAGGCAGGATGATCAGTGGCATACTCGGCAGCGTGCTCGGCTTTATCCTCGCGGTCGGCATTCTTGTGGCGTTTCACGAGTATGGCCACTACTGGGTGGCACGCCGCCTTGGGGTCAAGGTGTTGCGCTACTCGATCGGTTTCGGTAAGCCGCTGCTGACCTGGCGGCGCGGCCCGGACCAGACCGAATACTGCTTGTCCGCGATTCCGCTCGGCGGCTACGTCCGCATGCTTGATGGCCGAGAGGATGCGGTCGCACCGGAAGACCGCCACCGTGCCTTTGATCAGCAGCCGCTCTGGCGTCGCACGGCGATCGTCGCGGCTGGTCCTGGTGCCAACTTCCTGTTTGCCATTGTCGTGTACTGGCTGCTGTTCGTGGCCGGAACTTCGGAACTGCGTCCGACGCTGGGTCTGGTTGCCGCCGATACACCGGCTGCCGAAGCTGGCCTGGTCGAAGGCGATCATCTCCTCGCCATCGACGGTCGCCTGACGCCGACCTGGGATCGCGTGCTGGTCAATCTGATGGATGGCGCGCTCAGGCAGGGCAGTGTGAGTGTGCTGGTCGAACGCGACGGGCGTGAGCAGATGCTCAACCTTGACCTGTCAGGGCTGGGCCGGCTTGGAGATGATCCCGATCTGCTCGGGACGCTTGGCATGCGGCCCTGGCGGCCTGCCTTCAGCGCCGAGATCGGCACCGTGATTGCCGGTGGTGCGGCTGACATGGCCGGGCTGCACGAGGGGGATCGGATTGTTGCGATCGACGGGGCGCGCACCGACACCTGGAATGACCTGCTGGCGGTGCTGCCGGCGCTTGCCGGAGAGCGTGTCGAGGTTGCGGTTGTCCGCGATGGTCGCGAGCGGCTCGTGCCGGTTCACCTCGATGACCCGGCGCGTGGTCGCGGCATTCTCGGAATCAATCCGTACGTCCCCGATGGCGCCTTCGATGGCCTCCACCATACCGTCCGATACGGGCCGGTGGAGTCGCTCGGGCGTGCCGTCAGTGACACCTGGCAGGCGAGTGTGCTGACACTGACGGTGTTGTGGAAGATGGTGGTCGGCGAGGCGTCGCTGAACAATCTCAGCGGTCCGATTAGCATCGGTCAGTATGCGGGGGATACCGCGGCATCAGGCCTTGTGCCGTTTCTGAAGTTTCTCGCGATCATCAGCATCAGTCTGGGGTTGCTGAACCTGCTGCCGATTCCGGTTCTCGACGGCGGCCACTTGATGTATTTTGCTTATGAAGGGGTTACCGGTGTGCCGCCGTCGGAACGGGCTCAGATCATCGGTCAGCAGATCGGTCTGTTCATGTTGCTGCTGTTGATGCTGGTTGCCTTTTACAATGATATCGGCCGGTTGATCGGTGGCTGGTGACGACTTCGGATGCGGCCGTTTGATGCTGTGTTCGAGAAGAGGGGGAGCAGGGTGAACGTGTTGTCAGAAAGTCTGGTCGCGCTGAGCGGGCGCGTTCGCCGGTGGGTGTTGGTGGCAGTGATGCCGGCTCTCCTTGCCGTTGTGCTTGCCGTCGGATTGCCCGGGGCTGGATCGCCGGCGCACGCCGCCGATGGCTTTGTCGTCGAGGACATTCGTCTCGAGGGGTTGCGACGCTTGTCACCGGGGACGGTGTTCAACGCGCTGCCGATCAGCATCGGCGACAGTGTCGACAGTGCGGCGATCGCCAATGCCATTCGTGCCCTGTTCGCATCCGGGTTCTTTCAGGACGTCTCGGTCGGGCGAGATGGCAGTGTGCTGGTGGTCGATGTCGTCGAGCGGCCGGCAATTGCCCGTGTCGAGCTGTTTGGTAACGAAGAGCTCGACGAAGATCTGCTGATGCAGACCTTGCGTGGTGTTGGCCTCGCCGAGGGTGAGAGCTTTGATCCGGCGCTGCTCGATTCGGTGCGTGCAGAGCTGCGCTCGCTGTATCTGGGGCGCGGTTATTATACCGTCGAGGTGGAATCGACCATTTCGCCGTTGCCGCGCAATCGGGTCGGTGTCCGCATCGATATTACCGAGGGCGACCTCGCCAGGATCCGTTCGGTGCAGTTTGTCGGCAACACCGCGTTTACCGACCGTCAACTGCGGCGGATCATGGAGCTTGGTCCGAGGCCCTGGTATCTGCCGTTGTCTCGGCGGGATCGCTACGCGGCCGAACGGCTTTCCGGCGATATCGAACGGGTGCTGCGGCGTTACCGTGATGCGGGTTATGTCACTGCCGAAGTCACGTCCACTCAGGTGGCGCTGACGCCTGATCGCCGCGGTTTGTTGATCACCATCAATCTCGACGAGGGAGGTGTCTACCGCTTTGGTGACGTCGAACTGGTCGGCAACCTGATCGTTCCGGAGTCGGAATTGATGGAGCTGGTGGCGATCCGCTCCGGGGAGCGCTTTTCGCAATCCGCACTGACTGAAACCGCCGATGCGATTCGTGAGCGGCTCGGAGCCGAAGGGTACGCGTTTGCATCGGTCAACCCGGTTCCTGACCTTGACGATGATAACAACGTTGCCGATGTTGGCTTCTTCATCGATCCTGGCTCGCGGGTCTATGTTCGCCGCATCGAGATCAGTGGCAACCTGCGGACCAACGATGAAGTGATCCGCCGCGAGTTTCGCCAGATGGAAGGTGGCTGGTATTCGAACGAATTGCTCCGAACCTCGCGAACCCGACTCAATCAGCTGGGTTTCTTCGACAGCGTCGAGATCGAGCCGCGACAGGTGTCCGGATCGCCTGATCAGGTCGACATTGATGTCACGGTTGAAGAGGGGCTTGCCGGCAGTCTGCAACTCGGTATCGGATACGGGTCCGGGTCGGGGTTTCTCATCGATCTCAGTCTGAGTCAGGACAACGTCCTTGGCTCCGGGGATCGCCTTGACCTGGTGCTGGCACGTAGCGATGACACGACCATCTACCGCTTCGATTACACCGATCGGTACTATACGATCGACGGCGTGACGCGGCATTTTGCCGGCTCGTATGAAGACAGCAATCTGGCGCGCCGCGACATCACCGATTATCAGTTACGGACGGCGTCGGCGCGGGTCGGTCTGGGGTATCCGGTGTCGGAAACCACGCGTGTGCGCGGTGAGGTTGGCTTCGAGGATATCCGCCTCGATCCGGGTGGCAATGCCGCGGCGCTGGTGCTCGATTTCGAGCGTGCGTTCGGCAGCGATTTCCAGAACGCACTACTCTATGGCAGCATCCGCCGTAACTCGGTTGATCGACGGATTTTCCCCACCTCTGGTTCGACGCAGGATTTCAATGTCCAGCTGGCCGTTCCTGGCAGCGATCTGACGTACTACAAGCTCGATTACACGCAACGCAGCCATTTTCGACTGCCTGCTGACGTCACGCTGCAGCTCTACGGGCGTGCCTCGTACGGTGATGGTTACGGCGATTTCGACCGTCTGCCGTTTCTGCAGAACTTCTTTACCGGTGGTCCACGTTCGGTGCGCGGGTATCGGATCAGCTCGCTCGGCCCGCAAGACGAACGGGGCAGGGCCATCGGTGGCGACACACGGCTGAATGCGTCCGCCGAGGCGTTTTTCCCGCTGCCCGGCGACGTCCCGTCGGTGCGTCTGTCCACCTTCGTCGACGCCGGTCAGGTCTATTCGCTGAGCGACGACAGTCTGGATCTTGGCGATCTGCGTTATTCGGCAGGACTCGGGCTTGTCTGGATGTCGCCGATCGGTCCATTGACAATCAGCCGGGCGTGGCCGCTTAATGAAGAGCCTGGCGATCGACTGGACAGATTTCAGTTTGCTATCGGCACCTTTTTCTGAGGTGGGGTGAGGCTCATGCCTGGTCTGTTTTCGGCGTTGTCTGCGATGCGTTCGTCGATGATTCGCCTGTGTGTCGGTCTGCTGCTGTGTGTCATGGTTTCGCCGGCCGTGGCGCAAGATATCAACATCGCGTTCGTGAACTGGTCGCGACTGACGAACGAAGCGCCACAGGCTGATTCTGCGCTGCGCGCGCTTGAGGCTGAATTCGGTCCGCGTGATCAGCAGCTGGCTGCAGAGATGGCCGACCTGCATGAGCTGGAGCGGCGGCTGGCGCGTGATGGTGCGCTGATGAGCGAAGACGATCAGCGGCTGTTGCAGCGTGACGTTGTCGCGCGCAAACGCGACCTGCGCCGTGCCGAAGAAGAGTTCCGGGAGGATTTCAACCTGCGCCGTAATGAAGAGCTGAATCAGCTGCATCGTCTGGTCATCGACGCTGTTGGTCGGGTTGCCCGGCGAGATGGTCTGGATCTGGTTATCACCGATGGTGTGGTGTTCGCCAGTGATCGGATCGATCTGACCGATGCCGTGTTGCGGGAACTCGAACGGCAACAATAATCAATAACCTGTGGTTGGCGTGTCTGCTTGGTGCCGACCGGATGCGATCCACGCCTGGAGCGGATGATGGCAGTGACAGTGGCGGAACTGGCCGAGCGCCTCGGGCTTGAGTTGTGCGGTGATCGGAATGTCCGTTTGACGTATGCTGCGGCACTCGATCAGGCCGGTCCCGGTGCGCTCAGCTTCATGGTTGGCTCTGGCCGGGATGCCGCATTACGCGCGACTGCAGCGAGCGCGGTGATTGTGGCTCCGGAGCATGTTGCTGCCTGTCCCGGTGCTGCGCTGATCAGTCAGACGCCGCACGTCAGTTTTGCCCGAGCGCTGGCGATTCTGCAACCCCGTGTCCGCGGTATGCCCGGCATTCATCCGACAGCCGTGGTTGCCGACGACGTGGATATGGCGCCTGGCGTGTCGATCGGTGCCCTGGCGGTGATTGGCCGCGGTTGTGTGCTGGGTGAGGATGTCGAGATTGGCCCCGGCTGCATACTCGACGCCGATGTCCGGCTGGACGCGCGCGTGCGTCTGGTCGCCCGCGTCACATTGGGTCCGCGCACGGTCATCGGTGAGGACAGCATCGTGCATCCTGGCGCGGTGATCGGTGCTGACGGCTTTGGTTACGCCCGGCATGACAATTGTTGGATCAAGGTTCCGCAACTGGGTCGTGCGGTGCTCGGTCGTGAAGTCGAGGTCGGGTCCAATTCGACGATCGACCGCGGAGCGCTGGACGATACCCTGATTGGCGACGGTTCGAAGATCGATAATCTCGTCCATATTGGCCACAATTGCCGCATCGGTCGTGACGTTGCCATCGCTGGTTGTGCAGGTATCGCCGGCAGCACCGAAATCGGTGACCATTGTGCAATTGGCGGAATGACCGGTGTCGCAGGCCATGTGCGTATCAGTGGCGGGGTGCAGTTCACCGGTATGAGCCAGGTCACGAGTCATGTGCCAGAGCCTGGCGTCTACTCGTCCGGGACAGGGCTGTTGCCGAACGCGCGCTGGCGTCGACTGGTGGTGCATTTGCAGAAACTTGACGGCATGGCGCGTACCATCAAGGAATTCGACAAGGCCATCACGAAACTGCTGTCCGGTCGTCAGACCTCATGAGCCGGACCTTCATCGATCAGACCGTTGTTCCCGCCGTCTGCTCGCACCCGTTTCAACGGAGAACGAAAATCTGTGGATATTCATGCAATCATGGAGGCTTTGCCGCATCGCTACCCGTTTCTGATGGTCGATCGAGTGCTCGCATGTGCTGCTGGTGAGTCGCTGTCGGCGATCAAGAATGTCAGCATCAACGAACCGTTTTTCCAGGGACATTTTCCTCAACGCCCGGTCATGCCGGGGGTGCTGCTGATCGAGGCGATGGCGCAGGCGAGTGGGTTGCTCGCTTTCGAGACCGAGGGCGAGTGGCCAGAGGGCAACAAGATCTTCTACCTGGTCGGTGCTGACAAGGTCCGATTCAAGCGGCCGGTCGAGCCGGGTGATCAACTTCGGATTGACACGTCGATCATCCGTCGCCGGCGCGGCATCTGGGTGTTCCAGGCGCGTGCCAGCGTCAATGATCTGACAGTTGCCGAGGCCGAGATCCTGTGCACGATGAGAGATCTTTCGTCGTGATACACCCCACAGCGATCATCGACCCTGCTGCGGTCATCGCTGATGATGTCACGATCGGTCCCTATACGATCGTCGGTGCCAATGTCGAAATCGGCCCGGGTTGCGACATCGGCCCGCATGTCACATTGAAGGGGCCGACGCGCATCGGTGCCGATAACCGCATCTTTCAGTATGCCTCGGTCGGTGAAGACCCGCAGGACAAGAAGTTCGCCGGCGAGCAGACCTGGCTGCATATCGGCAACGGCAACACCATCCGCGAATCCGTCACCATTCACCGCGGGACGGTACAGGATGCCGGCGTCACCGAAATCGGTGACAACAACCTGATCATGGCGTATGTGCACATTGCGCACGACAGCCGCATCGGCTCGGAGACCGTGTTTGCCAACGGCGCGTCGCTGGCCGGGCATGTCCATGTCGATGATTACGCGATTCTCGGTGGGTTCACGCTGGTCCATCAGTTCTGCCGAATCGGTGCGCACAGCTTTTCGTCGATGGGTAGCTGCGTGCGGCAGGACATTCCCCCCTACGTCACGGTGGCCGGGAACCCGGCGTCGCCACATGGCATCAATGCCGAGGGCCTGCGTCGACGCGGTTATGATGAAGGTGTACTGCGGGCGATCCGCAATGCCTATCGGCTGATCTACAAGCGTGGTTTGCGCCTCGAACAGGCCATCGACGAGATCGATGCGGTGACGGCACAGTGTCCACAACTTGCTCCACTGGTCGGCTTCCTCCAGGTGCCCGGCCGTGGCATCGTCCGCTAGCACCATGATGCAACGTACCCCCCGGATCGCGCTGGTCGCCGGCGAGGTGTCGGGTGACTTTCTCGGGGCGGGGCTCATGACTGCGCTTCGTGATCACTACCCGAATGCCTGCTTCGAGGGGGTTGGCGGGGAGCAGATGCTTGCTGCTGGGCTGGATGTCTGGCACCCGATGCACCGTCTGTCGGTCATGGGGCTGGTCGAGGTGCTGCGGCACCTGCCGTCACTGCTGGCGTTGCGGCGCGAGCTGGTTGCCCGTTGGATCGCTGCGCCACCAGATGTGTTTATCGGCATCGATGCGCCCGATTTCAATCTCGGGCTGGCCCGGCGGTTGAAGCGCGCCGGAATTCCGACCGTTCACTACGTCAGCCCGACGGTCTGGGCGTGGCGACAGGGCAGGGTGCGGCTGATCCGTCGTGCTGTCGACCGTATGCTCAGTATCTTTCCGTTCGAGACGGCATTCTTCGAGCAGCATGGCGTGCCGGTTACCTTTGTTGGCCATCCGCTCGCGGACGCCATCGATCTGAGCGCGCCAACGCCAGACGCCGCGGAAACGCTGGCTGTGCTGCCCGGCAGCCGGCTCGGCGAGATCGAGGCCATGGGCGCGATCTTCATCGATACCGCGCGGTGGTTGATGGCACGCCGGCCGGGGCTGCAGGTGATCATTCCCTGCGCCACGTCCACCATTCGTCATGCGCTGGAGACCTTGCTGGCGGAGCGCGGTGATGGTGAAGGCGGCATCCGTCTGGTTGATGGTCAGGCCCGCGCCTGCCTGGCCAGTGCGCGGGTGGCGCTGGTCGCATCGGGGACGGCGAGTCTCGAGGCCATGCTGCTCAAGCGGCCGATGGTCGTCGCGTACCGCGTATCCCCGATCACTGCCTGGCTGGCGCGGCGTCTGGTCAAGGTGCCGCATATCGCCATGCCGAACCTGATCGCCGGCGAACGCCTGGTCGCCGAGCATATCCAGGAACAGGTCACGGTCGAGCGGCTCGGTCATGATCTCCTGGCGCTGTTGGAAGACGATGAACGGCATCAGCGTTTGCGTGATGCATTTGCCGCGATTCATGCGAGCCTTCGGCTTGACGCCAGCCGGCGGGCCGCCGACGCAGTGGTCGAGGTGCTCGGCGCGTCACGCCGTCAGCTGCCGGCAACCGGCTGATCGCAACGCTGATGATGGCGCACTCCACGCACATCAATCGATGGTGACAGATGTGAGGCCGGATGTTTTTGAACCGATCGCCGGCGTCGACGAGGCCGGGCGCGGGCCGATTGCCGGTCCGGTGGTTGCCGCTGCGGTGATTTTACCGGCTGATCACGGGCTGATCGGACTGGACGATTCCAAGGCGCTGCGTGCAGCCGAGCGCGAGCGGCTGGCGGTCGCGATTCGCGATTGCGCCGTTGCCTGGGCGGTTGTCGAGGCAGACGTGGCGCAGATCACCCGGCTGAACATCCTGCAGGCGACGCTCTGGGCGATGCGCGAGGCGATCCTGCGACTCGGTATGGTGCCGACACGGTGTTTGATCGACGGCAACCGCTGCCCGACCGATCTGCCGTGCGAAGCCATGGCCATTATCGGTGGTGACGCGCTCGAGCCCTGCATCAGCGCGGCATCGATCCTCGCCAAGACAGTGCGCGATGCCGGCATGCGCGAACTGGCGCGCCAGTGGCCGCAGTACGGCTTCGAGCGCCACATGGGTTATCCGACAGCGGCGCACCGCGCGGCGCTGCATCGCCACGGGCCCTGCCCGGCGCACCGGCCAACGTTCGCGCCGGTGCGCGACCTGATCAGCGCAGGCAGTCGCGCACCGCAGCAATGACACGTTGTTGATCCGCCTGTGGCAGTTCCGGATACATCGGCAGCGACAGGCACTGCGCTGCTGCGGTTTCGGTGACCGGCAGACGCTGCGTGCCGTGACTCCCCGCGAACACCGTCTGCTGGTGCAGCGGCACCGGATAATAGACCGCGCTGGCGCTGCCGGCGGCAGCAAGCGCCCGCATGACGGCATCACGATCGCAACCCGCGACAGCCGGGTCGATCAGCACCGTATACTGATGATAGACGTGCTCGGCGCCGTCGATCACGCTTGGAACGGTGATGCCGGGCAGACCGCCCAGTCCGTCAGCGTAGGCGGCTGCAACCGCCTGCCGGCCAGCGTTATAGCCATCGATGCGTCGCAGCTTGGCACGCAGTACGATGGCCTGAATCTCGTCGAGTCGGCTGTTGTAGCCGAGCAGGTCGTGATAGTAGCGCTCGCGGCTGCCGTGGTTTCGCAACATGCGCAGGCGTTCGGCATGGTCGGGGCAGTTGGTGCTGATCAGACCACCGTCGCCGTAACCGCCCAGATTCTTGCTCGGGAAAAAGCTGAAACAACCGGCAATGCCGAAGCTGCCGGTCTGCCCGCCTTGCCAGCGCGCGCCGAACGACTGTGCGCAATCCTCGATCATCATCAGGCCGTGATGACACGACAAGGCCTGGCAGGCTGTCGCGTCGATCGGCTGCCCGAACAGATGCACAGGAAGAATCGCCCGGGTCCGTGGTGTGATCGCCGCCTCGGCAAGCGCGAGATCGATGTTGAACGTCACCGGGTCAATATCGACAAACACCGGTGTGGCGCCAACGTGGCAGATCGCTTCAGCGGTCGCGATGAAGGTGAACGGCGAGGTGATCACTTCGTCGCCGGGGCCGACGCCGGCCGCGACCAGCGCCAGTTCGAGTGCATCGGTCCCCGAGGCGCACGAGATGGCATGCCGCACGCCCAGATAGTCGGCGATTTCCGACTCCAGCGCCTCGACGTTGGGGCCCATGATGAAGCGCGTCTGGTCTAGCGCTTCGGACCATCCACGCTCGATTTCGGCACGTAACCCGTCATCGTACTGCGCGGTCAGATCAACCATCGGAATCATCGGGGGAGGTCTCCTTGTCGGGGTTACGGCGCGGGGTTACGGCGTGGTCTTCGGGGAGTCCGCCGCGGTGTCGGGCAGCGGGTTGAGGCCGAGCTGGCGGCTGATTTCGAGCGCCGTTGCCAGCGCTTGCCGGCCTTCCTCGCCGCCGACCAGCGGGGGCTGCTGATGCAGCACGCAGTCGACGAACTGGGTGATTTCGGCGAGCAGCGCATCGCCCTGATCAAAATCGGCACGCGCCGTCGTGATCGTCGGTGGGCCGGCGTCGGCGGCCTGCAGCTGTCGCGTCTCCAGACTGCGCGCCTGGAAATCCAGTGAAAAGTAACCGTTCCGCTGAAAGATCCGCATCCGGCGTTCGGCACGCGTGCTGATGCGACTCGCCGTCACGTTGGCGACACAGCCGTTGGCAAAGCGCAGCCGGGCGCTGGCGATGTCGACATCGGTGGACACGACCTGCGCGCCGCTGGCATCGATCTGCAACAACGGTTGGCGCACCAGGTCGAGGATGATGTCGATATCGTGGATCATCAGATCGAGCACCACGCTGACATCGGCACCACGCGGATTGAACGGGGCGAGCCGTTGCGACTCGATAAACAGCGGCGTCCCCACCTGGCCGGCGAGATGCTGCACAGCGGGGTTGAAGCGTTCGAGATGGCCGACCTGCAGGATCAGCCCGCGTTGCTCGGCGACGGCGATCAGGTCGCTTGCCTCGGTGACCGTGGTGGTGATCGGTTTCTCGACCAGCACATGCAGACCAGCCTCGAGGAGTTGTCGTGCCAGTGCATGATGCAGCCGGGTCGGGACGACCAGGCTGACAGCGTCGACCTGGCCGGCAAGCGCCGCAACATCGCTGAACGCCGCGCAGCCGAGCTCGTCGCCGACCAGCGCGGCGCGGGCCGGATCGGCGTCGACAACGGCGACCAGCTCGCAGCTGTCGAGCGCAGCATACTTCTGAGCATGAAAACGGCCCAGGTAACCGACGCCGACCACCGCCGTCCGCACCCGGCTCATCGGCTGACTCCGCGCTTGCTGCTTTCAAGAAAGGCGAGCAGGGAATCGACCGCGTCGCAACGCAGCGCCGGTTCATCGCGGATGTGTTGAATCGCCGCCGCGCGCAGCAACGGCGAACGGAACAGCAATTTGTACGCCCGCTTCAGCGCCACGAGGACCTCGGCGCTGAAACCGGCGCGCAACAGCCCACGGCGGTTCAGACCGAGCAGACGCGCGTGGTTTCCCGACGCCATGCAGAACGGCGGGATATCCATCGGCGCCATGGTCCCGCCGCCGAGCATGGCATGGTCGCCGACACGGCCAAACTGATGGACGGCGCACAGGCCACCGATCGTCACATGGTTGCCGATTTCGACATGGCCACCGAGCATGGTGCCGTTGGCGATGACGTTGTGATTGCCAAGCCGACAGTCATGACCGACATGGCAGTACGCCATCAGCAGGTTGTGATCGCCGATGCGTGTTTCGAACTCCTGTTTGGTGCTGGCGCGGTGGATGGTGACAAACTCGCGGAACTGGTTGCCATTGCCGATCACCAGACGCGTCGGTTCGCCACGATACCCGAGGTCCTGTGGTTCGGTGCCGAGCACCACATGCGCGCCCAGCCGATTATCGGCACCGATCTCGAGCGGCCCTTCGAGCACACAGTGCGGGCCGATCACGCTTCCCGGGCCGATGCTCACCTGCGGGCCGATGACGGCGTACGCGCCAATCCGCACGTTACCGGCAATGCTGGCTGTACAGTCCACGCGTGCGGTGGGATCGATGCTTGCCGTGTTCACGCCTACCTCTTGACTCATGCCGCCGAGTCGGGTGTCCCGGCAGCCGACAGGAGCCGGTGTTGATCGGCCACGTCGAATCGCTTCCTCATGGTGCATGATACACTGTCATCCTGCGAGAGGCTTGATCGCGCGAGGCACCCCCGCCATGGGCTTTGTTCATCTCAATCTGCATACCGAGTTTTCACTGGTCGACGGCATCGTCCGTGTCAAGCCGTTGATGGCTGCATTGCGCGCTGCGGGGATGCCGGCGGTTGCGGTGACCGACCACACCAATCTGTTTGGCATGGTCAAGTTCTATCGCGCAGCGCTGGCAGCCGGGATCAAGCCGATTGTCGGCGCCGAGGTCTGCCTGGCTGACGATGATGCCGAGGGCGGGCGCTTTATCGCGCTGGTGCGCAACACCGCAGGCTACACCACGCTGACGCGACTGCTGTCGCGTGCCTATCTCGAAGGCCGGCAGAGCGATCGTCCGTTGTTGCGTCGGGAGTGGCTCGAAGCCGATCACGACGGCCTGCTGATTCTGTCCGGCGGCAAGGATGGCGACGTCGGCCGGGCCTTGCTGAATGGCGACGAGGCTGCCGCCGATCGGCTGATCGACTGGTGGACCGGGCTGTTTCCCGATCAGTTTTATCTGGAGGTCAACCGCTGCGGGCGTGATGGCGATGAACAGCATCTGCATGCTGCAGTTGCGCTGGCGGCGCGGCGGAATCTGCCTGTGGTCGCAACCAACGCGGTGCGGTTTCTTGCCGCCGACGACTTCGACGCCCACGAGGCGCGCGTCTGCATTCAGCAGAGTCGGGTGCTCGATGACCGCCATCGCCCGCGCGATTTCACCGCCGAGCAGTACCTGCGCAGCGCCGAGGAAATGGCCGAACTGTTTGCCGATTTGCCGGAAGCGCTGGCGAATACCGTCGCCATTGCCCGACGCTGCAATCTCGAGCTCACCCTCGGCAAGGACGTGCTGCCCGAGTTTCCGCTGCCGCCTGGAGTGACCATCGAGGAGCACCTGCGTCGAGAAGCAGAGTTGGGGCTGGACCGCAGGCTGCAGGCGTTTCCACCCCCGCCCGAGACGGTCAAGGATCGTGATACCTCGTATCGCGAGCGGCTGCAGCGCGAGCTCGACGTCATCGTGCAGATGGGGTTCCCGGGCTACTTTCTGATCGTTGCCGATTTCATTCGCTGGGCAAAACGCAACGGCATTCCGGTCGGTCCGGGCCGTGGCTCCGGCGCCGGTTCGCTGGTCGCCTATGCGCTCGACATCACCGATATCGATCCGCTGCGCTATGACCTGTTGTTCGAGCGTTTCCTGAACCCGGAACGTGTCTCGATGCCGGACTTCGATATCGACTTCTGCATGGAGAAGCGCGATCGGGTCATCGAGTATGTTGCCGACAAGTATGGGCGTGACAAGGTCTCGCAGATCAGCACGCATGGCACGATGGCCGCGCGTGCGGTGGTCCGTGATGTCGGGCGCGTGCTTGGCCACCCATACGGGTTTGTCGACCGGATCGCCAAGCTGATCCCGTTCGAGCTCGGGATGACGCTCGACAAGGCGCTCGAGATGGAACCCGAGCTCGCCAGCCAGTACCAGACCGACGAGGAGATCCGTACGCTGCTCGATCTGGCGCGCAAGCTCGAGGGGCTGGCGCGCAATGTCGGACGCCACGCCGGCGGTGTGGTGATTGCACCGACCACGCTGACCGATTTCACCCCGCTGTATTGTGAAGCCGGTGGTGGCAGCGTTGCCGCGCAGTATGACAAGGACGATGTCGAAGCGGTCGGGCTGGTGAAGTTCGATTTTCTCGGGCTGCGCACGCTCACCATCATCGACTGGACCGTCAAGGCGGTGAATGCGCTGCGCACGGCCAGCGGCGAAGAGCCGCTCGACATCACCGCGATTCCGCTTGACGACAGCGCCACTTTCGAGCTGTTGAGCCGCTGCGCCACCACCGCCGTCTTCCAGCTCGAGTCGCGTGGCATGAAGGACCTGATCCGCCGCCTGCAACCCGACTGCTTCGAGGACATCATCGCGCTGGTCGCGCTGTTTCGGCCTGGCCCGCTGCAGTCCGGCATGGTCGATGACTTCATCGACCGCAAGCAGGGGCGGGCGAAGCTTGCCTACCCCACGCCGCAACTGCACCACGACGCGCTCGAGGCGGTGCTGAAGTCGACCTACGGCGTCATTCTCTACCAGGAGCAGGTGCAACGGATCGCGCAGGTGCTTGCTGGCTACTCGCTCGGCGGCGCCGACCTGTTGCGCCGCGCCATGGGCAAGAAAAAACCTGCGGAAATGGCGCGCCAGCGTGAAGTGTTCGTGACTGGAGCCACCGAGCGCGGGCTCAGCGAAGCGCATGCCACCGGGCTGTTCGATCTCATGGAAAAGTTCGCCGGCTACGGTTTCAACAAATCGCATTCGGCCGCCTACGCGCTACTCTCGTACCAGACGGCGTGGCTGAAGGCGCATTATCCGGCTGCGTTCATGGCCGCCGTGCTGTCGTCGGACATGGACCATACCGACAAGGTGGTGACGCTGATCGACGAATGCCGCCAGATGCAGCTGCGGGTCTGCCCACCGGATGTCAATCACAGCGGCTATGCGTTTCGCGCCAGTGCCGTCGACACGATTGTCTACGGCCTCGGCGCGGTCAAGGGAGTCGGTCAGTCGGCGATCGACGCGCTGGTCAGCGAGCGCGAGCGTCATGGCCCGTACCGGGGGCTGGTCGACCTCTGTCAGCGGGTTGGCGTGCGCCGCCTCAATCGACGCGCCATCGAGGCGCTGATCCGCTCCGGCAGTCTTGACAGCCTCGAGCCGAACCGTGCGCTGCTGATGCACGGGCTCGGCGATGCCTTGCGCGCTGCCGAGCAGCAGGAGCAGGCCGAGGCGATTGGCCAGCATGACATGTTCGGTCTGCCCGAGTCGGAGCTGCGACCGGCGGCTGCGGCGCGTGGTGGTGTCGATGTGCCCGAATGGCGGGAAGACGAACGCCTGCTGGCCGAAAAGGAGACGCTCGGGCTGTATCTGACCGGGCATCCGTACAGTCAGTACGAGGCGGAACTCGAGCACGTAGTGACTGCCCGGATTGCCGTATTGGCCACCGGCTACGGCGGGTCGCCTGTCAGCACCAACGGGCAGGGGCAGGAGTCGACGGGGCGTGGTCGCCGGCAACGCCAGGAGCGCCGTGTCGTCACCGCCGGGCTGATCATCGACCTGCGCACCCGTCACTCGAATCGGGGTGGCAAGATGGCGTTTTTGCAGCTCGATGATCGCAGTGGCCGTATCGAGGTGTCGGTGTTCAGCGAGACGTACCGCCGTTTCGCATCGCTGCTTGTCAAGGATCGTCTGGTGCTGATCGAGGGCTCGCTCGGGCATGACGATTTCAGCGACAGTTGGCGGATCAACGCTGACCGTGTGCTCGATATCGCCGATGTGCGGCAGTCGTACGCGCGCGCACTGCTGGTCGATGTCTGTGCCGATGGTCTGCAGCATGATGCTGTGGATCAGCTGCGTCAGACGCTGCAGACGTATCGCGACGGCAGTTGCCCGGTCTGGCTGCGCTACCGCAACGCCACTGCCTCGGCGCTGATCACACTGGGCGACGACTGGCGGGTCCGTCCTTGCGACGAACTGCTCAATCGGTTGTCAGCCACGCACGGTGCGGGTACCGTGCGCATGGAATACTGACCTGCTTCTGGCCTGACTGGATGGATAATGAATCAGAACTTTCTGGATTTCGAACGGCCAATCGCCGAACTGGAAGAAAAGATCGAGGAACTGCGGCAGGTCGGAGACGGATCGCAGATCAATCTGAGTGAGGAAATCCAGCGCCTGCAGGTGAAGAGTGTGGCGCTCACCGAGCAGATCTTCTCGAATTTGAGTGCCTGGCAGATCGCGCAGCTGGCGCGGCACCCGCGGCGCCCTTACACGCTCGACTATGCCGCAGCATTGCTGAGCGATTTTGTCGAACTGCATGGCGATCGCAGCTTTGCCGATGATCCCGCCATCGTTACCGGGCTCGGTCGGCTCAACGGTCGGCCGGTTGCGGTGATCGGGCACCAGAAGGGCCGTGATACGCGCGAAAAGGTCCGCCGCAACTTCGGCATGCCGCGGCCCGAGGGCTATCGCAAGGCGCTGCGCATCATGCAGCTGGCCGAGCGGTTCGGGTTGCCGTTGATCACCTTCATCGATACCCCTGGCGCCTACCCCGGCGTTGGCGCCGAAGAGCGTGGGCAGAGCGAGGCCATCGCCCGTAACCTCCAGGTGATGGCGGCGCTGCGCGTCCCGGTCGTGTGTACCGTGATCGGTGAGGGTGGCTCCGGCGGCGCGTTGGCGATCGGCGTCGGTGATCGGTTGTTCATGCTGGGCTACAGCACGTATTCGGTCATTTCCCCCGAAGGCTGCGCATCAATCCTCTGGAAAAGCTCCGAACGCGCGGAGGATGCCGCCGAGGCGATGGGCATTACCGCCCCCCGTTTGCACGAGCTTGGCCTGGTCGATCAGGTGCTGAGCGAGCCCCTCGGCGGGGCGCACCGCGATCCGGACAGCATGGCTGCTGCGATCGGCGCTGCGCTGGAACAGGCGCTTGACGCGTTGAGTGCGATGCCGATCGACGCGCTGATCGACAGCCGTTATCAGCGACTCATGGCGCTCGGCACGTTCAAGGACGGCTGAGCCGTGGTCGACCCCGTTCAGCCATCGGTCTGGGCGCGGGTCGGTCGGCTGGCGGGTGATGTCGCCTGGCAGCGGGTCTGGGTCGCGTACAGCGGTGGCGCTGACTCGCAGGCATTGCTGGCATTGCTCGCAGCCGACCCGCAGCGGCCTGGTGGTCGGCTGCGCGCGGTGCATGTCGTGCACCATCTCCATCCGGATTGCCACGACTGGGCCGCGCATTGTCGGCAGTGTTGTGACGCGCTCGGCGTTCCCCTGGACGTCATTGCCGTGTCGGTCGGTCGTGCCGGCGGCATCGAAGCAGCGGCGCGCGATGCGCGGTATCAAGCGTGGCGCAACCTGCTGGCGGTCGATGATCTGCTGTGTACCGCGCACCACCGTGACGATCAGGCGGAAACCGTGTTGTTGCGCCTGCTGCGCGGCAGCGGGATAGACGGACTGGCCGGCATGCCCGCGCGGCGCAAGCTGGGGCAGGGCTGGTTGCTGCGTCCGCTGCTCGATGTGTCGCGCGAGACGTTGCGCAGTGTCAATGCGCACGCCGGGTTGGCGGTGATCGATGACCCGGCCAACACCGATACCGCGTTCGACCGGGTGTTTCTACGTAGGCAGATCCTGCCAAAGCTTGCAGAGCGTTGGCCAGCGGTGGTCGACAGTCTGGCTGCTGTTGCTGCTGCGGCTGCGGAGTCCGCCACGCTGACGGCCGAACTCGCACGACTCGACGGGCTCGAGGACGGCAGTCTGGCCTGTGATCGCCTGCGGCGGCTCGACCCGCCGCGGCA
>LFIK01001428.1_pt1 | contig 18961 bp, 17 predicted proteins | sample 643401 | NCBI WGS metagenome assembly LFIK01 (sample SAMN03777447, study PRJNA286221) | soda lake metagenome | biome: soda lake; feature: Kulunda steppe; material: water; isolation source: sample T5-Br brine of Lake Tanatar-5 | place: Russia: Kulunda steppe | collected 2010-07
AACTCGACTTCCGGCTCGTGCCCAACAGGACCAACCCCGCCTTCAACAATCGTCGTCATGGCTCAATCCTCAAAAAATAAACCAACTAACCAATCATAACAGATTATGGTTAATATATGCAAGTTATAGTTAAATCAAATTATATAATAACAAGTTACGCCATCGTTTCCTTTTGCGAGCTCGTCACATCAAATCCGCGACCACCGCATTCAGGATCGGGAAGCCCGCCGGCGTTACCGCGATCCGGCCCGGTGCGGGTTGCCGGATGAAGCCCTGGGATTCGAGCTCAGTGATGCGCTCGTCTGCCAGCCTGCGACCGGAAAGTGCCTCGTAGCGCGCCGTGTCGATCCCCTCGGCGAGGCGCAGCCCCATCAGCAGGAACTCGTCGCCCTGCTCCTCGCGCGTCAGTGCGTCGAAGACGGTGACGCCGTGACCCTGGCGCTCCGTCATGGCGAGCCAGGTTTCGGGATGCTTCTCGGTCTCGCTCGCCATCCGCCCCAGCGGCGTCACCACACGGCCATGGGCGCCGGGGCCGATACCGACATATTCGCCGTAACGCCAATAGACGAGGTTGTGCCGCGATTGCGCCTCCGGGCGGGCATGGTTGGAGATCTCGTAGGCCGGCAGGCCGTGTCTGGCGCAGATTTCCTGGGTGACGTCGAACAGCGCCCTTCCCGTCTCCTCGTCCGGCGTGGCCAGCTTGCCCGCCCGGTGCAGGGCCTCGAACACGGTGCCCGGCTCGATCGTCAGCTGATAGAGCGAGAGATGCTCCACCGCATGTGCGATGGCGTCCTCCAGTTCCCGCGCCCAGGCCTGCGGCGTCTGCCCGGGGCGGGCATAGATCAGATCGAAGGAATAACGCTCGAAGATGCCGGAAGCGGTGCGCACCGCCGCCATCGCCTCCTCGGCGCTGTGCATGCGGCCCAAAGCCTTGAGATCGACGTCATTCATGGCCTGCACACCGAGCGAAACCCGGTTCACGCCCGCCGCGCGATAGCCGCGAAAACGTTCCGCCTCGACACTGGTGGGGTTGGCCTCGAGCGTCACTTCCGCATCCGGCGCCACCGACCACGCCTCCCCGACCGCATCGAGCAAGGCGGCGACGGTCTGCGGCGCCATCAGCGACGGCGTGCCGCCGCCGAGGAAGATGCTCGTCACCACACGCTGCGGCGTGAGCTCGCGCATATGCGCGATCTCGCGTCGGAACCCGGCGAGATAACGTGCCTGATCGACCGGCGCATGCCGGACATGGCTGTTGAAATCACAGTACGGGCACTTCGCCGCGCAGAAGGGCCAGTGCAGATAGACGCCGAAGCCGGCGTCACGGGTCGGATGCTCGATCATGCCGATGGTTTGCTGGAAAGCCGGGATTTTGGCAACATGCCAGTTGCGCGACATGCTGCCCGTCCGTGCCCCTGACGCTTGCGGCGACGGCGAGGCGGGGATAACCATGAGCCATGTCGATACGCATCACCGGCCTCTACCGCTATCCCGTCAAGGGCCTCTCACCCGAAGCCCTGCCCCGGATCCGCCTCGACAAGGGCGGGCATGTCCCGGGTGACCGCATCTTTGCCATCGAGAACGGTGATTCGGGCTTCGATCCGCAAGATCCGCAACACCGGGCGAAGACGCATTATCTCATGCTGATGCGCGACGAGGCACTGGCCCGGCTCCAGACGACCTATGATGCCGATACCGACATGCTGAGCATTGCCTGCGACGGGGCCGTCCGGCTGCGCGCGCCTTGCGGCGACGCCGGCGGGCAGGATGCCGTCGCGGCATTCTTGCGCGATCATCTCGGCGAGGAGGGCCTGCGCGGAACGCCGCGCCTGTTGCGGGCGCCGCAGGGCTATCGTTTCACCGATTCACCGCGCGGCTTTGTCTCCATCATCAATCTGGCCAGCGTCGGTGCCGTGGAGAACTTCGTCGGCGCACCGGTCGATCCGCTGCGCTTTCGCGGCAATCTGCATGTGGAAGGCCTGCCCGCCTGGGAGGAGTTCTCCCTCGTGGGCAAGACACTGACGGCCCCCTCCGGCCTGCAATTGCGGATCACCTCGCCGATCGTGCGCTGTGCGGCCACCAATGTCGATCCGGCGACGGGCCTGCGCGACCTGACCATCCCGCAGGCGCTGATGCGCCATCTCGGCCACATGGATTGCGGTGTCTATGCCGAGGTCATTGCGCCCGGCAGTCTGGCGACGGGCGGGCATCTCGTGGTCGAGGACGAGAGCGGCAACGACCGCCTGCCCTTCTGAAGCGCGCTTTCCCGATACCCGGTCGCGCCTTGCGGAGGCTGCCGGATCACCGGCAACCTCCATCAGGTTCATGTGAGAGTCACTCGGCCGCCGTCTTGTCGGAGCCGCTATCGCCTTCCGCAGACGTGTTATCCTCGCCTTCCGTAGCGGCAGCGGCGCTCTTGCGCGTCGTGCGACGGGTGGTCGTCGTCGCGGCGCGGCGGCGCTTCGGCTTGGCCTCGGCTTCCTCCGCCGGAGCCGCATCCTCTGTGGCGCGGGGCACTGGACGCGTCAGGAAATCGGGCAGGCTCGCCTGCTCGACCGCCTCCTCACTCACCGAAGGCGCAGCACGGCGACGCCCGCGGCGGGGCGTGGTTTCCTCACGCGCAGGCGCATCTGCCTGCTGCGGCGGCGCATCGGAACGCCCGTCACCGGCATCCGCGCCATCGGCCGATTCCGGCTGCCGGGTCGCGCGCTGGAAACGCTCACGGCGATCCCCGCGTCCACGCGGCTGGTAGTCATGCTCGCCCTGACGGTCGGGACGCGGATCGAAGCTGGGCGGCTGGGGCTGGGAAGCCGGATCGACATCTTCGCGCGCCGCACGCTGCGGCTGGGACGTGCGCTCGCCAGAGCTACTGCCGGAACCGCTACCATAGCCATGGCCATGGCCATAGGCGTTGGTATCGTCATCCTCGTCGCCGTCATCGTCGGAACGCCCGCCACCATATTGCTGGCGCATCGATTCCTGCGCCGTCGCGATGATGCGCAGATAATGCTCGGCGTGCTGGAAATAGTTCTCCGCAGCGACCGGGTCGCCGCTGGCCTGCGCATCGCGCGCGAGCTGCCCGTATTTCTCCGCGATGTGCTGGGCCGTGCCGCGCACCTTCACGTCCGGGCCGTTCGATTCATAGCTGCGCGTCAGCGGATTGGGGCCCTTGCCGCGGCTACGCCCGCGCATGCGCCGGTTGTTCTGTCCTGGTCTCATGGATGCTCTTAGACCCTTATTGTCACTCGATGCCGAAATCTCTCATCGTCGCTTATGCTTCCGGGAACATCAGATTGCGACACCCGGTTTCATGCGAGAGCCTCGCCCCATGCGAGAGAATGACGCCGGACGGGCTGTTGCCGATCGTCCGAGCGAACGTCCGTCATCTGGTGAATCTGCCCGGGCAAGACCCGGACCATCATCTGGGATGTCGGATTCGTGATGCTGCCGAGCAAACGCTCGATCCGCAGCGAGAAAGCGCTAGCCCTTTCCGTCGGCACAGCCGTGATTCGGTTATGCAATGCCGAGCCGAGTGCGTTTTCGGCTTGCAAACTAACCGCTCCAACGCCACAGGCCAAGCATTATTTGCACGCAAATCCCGATTAATTCGTAAACCGCGCATTGCATTACGGCGCGTTCCGGGAATCCGCTGCCGGGGCCGTAGCGGTTTCCGCCTGCCTTCCGAAGGCCTGACCGCGCACGACGCCGCCCAGATCGGTTTCGGCGTCCACCATGATGAAACCGTGCGCCTGCGCGATGGCCGCGACCGCTTGCGCCTGATCATGACCGTGTTCCAGCACGAGCCTGCCGCCCGGGCGCAACAGACGGGTCGCGGCCTGGGCAAGCGGATGGTAGGGCGCGAGGCCGTCCGGCCCGCCATCGAGCGCGCGATGCGGATCATAGGCCGCAACCTCGCGGGCAAGGCCTGCAATCACATCGCTCTCGATGTAAGGCGGATTCGACACGATCAGATCGAACCCGCTACGCGACAGGGCATCGCCCGGCCCACCGAGCGCATCGGCCCAGTCACCGACGAGGAAGCCGGCGCGCGCGGCGAGACCGAGGGCCCGGGCATTCGCGCGCGCCGTCGCCACCGCCTGCGCGGAACGATCGATGCCGATCCCGAAGGCATTCTCGCACTCATGCAGCAGCGCCAGCAGAATACAGCCGCTGCCCGTTCCCAGATCAAGGATACGCGTCTCCTCGGGGCTGTGCGAGGGCCTCCGCGAGGCGATCTGGCGCAGGGCGAGCGCCACAACGGCTTCGGTATCCGGACGCGGCTCCAGGGTTTCCGCGGTCAGGGCGAAATCGAGCCCCCAGAATTCCCGCTTCCCAAGGATCCGGAAGACCGGCTCGCCCGACAGGCGGCGCGCCAGAAAGCCGTCGAGGCGACTCGCTGCCGCCGCGTCGAGCGGATGGTCCGGATCGCGCGCCAGGGACGTGGCATCGCAGGCCGCAGCTTCGCAGAGCAGAATGCGCGCATCGAGCGCCGCGTCGTCGATTCCGGCGCGTGCGAGCATCCGGCGCGCCATGCGCAGAGCCGCGTCGCGCCCCGTACCAGGCGGGATCGGCGGCGTCACAGGCCCGCCTCGGCGAGCAGGGTCGCCTGATGTTCGGCGATCAGCGCGTCGATGATCTCGTCGAGCGCCTCACCGGCCATGATCTCGGGCAGTTTGTAGAGCGTCAGCCCGATACGGTGATCAGTCACACGCCCTTGCGGGAAATTGTAGGTGCGAATGCGCTCCGAGCGATCGCCGGACCCGACCTGCGCCTTGCGATCGGCGGCCCGCTCGGATGCCCGCGCTGCCCGCTCACGGTCATACAGCCGGGCCCGCAGCAACTGCATGGCGCGCGCCTTGTTCTTGTGCTGCGAGCGCTCGTCCTGCACGACGACGGCGATGCCGGTGGGCTCATGGGTGATGCGCACGGCCGATTCCGTTCGGTTGACATGCTGGCCGCCCGCCCCGCCGGCGCGCATCGTGTCGATGCGCAAGTCACGCTCGTCGATGGCGAGATCGACATCCTCTGCCTCCGGCAGGACCGCCACGGTGGCCGCAGAGGTATGGATGCGTCCGCCCGCTTCCGTATCCGGGACGCGCTGGACCCGGTGGACGCCGCTTTCGAATTTCAGCCGCGCGAAGACGCCGCGCCCGGAGACTTCCGCGATGATCTCCTTGTACCCTCCGACACTGCCCTCGCTGGACGCGATCGCCGCGATCCGCCAGCCATGGATCTCGGCATAGCGCGCATACATGCGAAACAGATCCCCGGCGAAGAGCGCCGCTTCATCCCCGCCGGTCCCGGCACGGATCTCGAGGATCGCGCTCTTCTCGTCCGCCGAATCGCGCGGCAACAGCATCAGTTGCAGATGCCGGGCCGCGGCTTCGACGCGAGCACGTGCCTCGCCGCGCTCCGCTTCCGCGAGTGCGCGCATGTCGCGCTCTGTCGAAGGATCCGCCAGCAGGGCGTCGATACCCTCAGATTCGGCCAGGGCCGCACGATACTCACCAATTGCAGCGACCACCGGCTCCAGTTCGGCCAATTCGCGCGAGAGCGTGACATAGGTCTCGGCATCCTGCCCGGCAGCCAGCGTGGCCGTCAGGACGGCATGACGGTCGATGATGCCGTCGAGGCGTTCTTGCGGAAAGGTGATGCTCATGAAACCGGTCTGTATGCGCCCGCCACATCGGGGGCGAGCCCGATATAGGTGATCGTGACCCGGATCGCCATATCAATGCGATATGAAGCACCGGCTCTGAAATCCGGCTTGCCGAGGAAGCGGGTCATGATCCGCGACGGCGCATCGTACGGGGCGAATGGGTTCCGCCGCCCCGGGTGATCGGGCGCGCGACCGGGATCAGCGGCTGGTGGCGAGCTCGTTGCGCCGGGTCGCCTGCGAGCCGACACCATCGAAATGGCTGGGCGAATCACCCAGACGCAGGGACGGCTGGCAGGTCGGGGTGCAGGAATAGGATTCGCGCGAGAGCCCGCGCTGCACCGTCACGACGGAATCCGTCGCGGCCTCGACACTGATCATCGATTCGGCCAGAAGCGCCCCGGATGCGTCGAGGGCGATCATGTTGGTGCTGCCATAGCTCTTGCCCGTGACGACGAGGATGCCGTTCCGCTGGACCGTGACATCGGCGATGATCGGATTGCCGACGATCACCGTCTGCGTGCGTTCCGGCAGGCGCACCACCTGCGCATGATCGAGTTGGACCTTGACGGTGCCGTTGGCGACGCGCGCGCCGCCGACATCGTCGGATACGGCGACCGCGTCCTCGGGAATTTCGACGGTGCGCGGTGTCGCGTCCGCCGAAGTCTCGGGCGCGTCGGCAGCCGCTTCCTCCGGCCCGGTCCGATCAGCGGCGATCTCGGGATTGCGCGTGACGTCCCGGGGGGCGGGTTGCATCTGCGCGAGCTGCGCGGCCCCGCCTTCGCCGGGGTGCAACCCGGATTCCCGCGCGGGACGCTGCTCGTCGGATTGCGCACTGGCACCCGAGGGTTGCTGCCAGACAAGGAAGGCCAATGCCGGGGCGATTCCGGCCGCGATCACGCTGAGGGACGTCAGGGCACGTTTGGTTCGACGGGACATGCTCGACTCGCTGGCTGCGCCGCGCCGGTCTTCTTCATCCGGGCTCGGCAAACACGGTATCTGTGTGTCTTTATGGATCAAGAATGGTGAACGAATGCCTAATCCGGGCGCAATGACCGGCAAAAATCACGCAAGAGTCGTATGCCGGCCGACGGGAAACCAATCGGGTCCGCGACCTTCTCTTAATATTCGATCATGGCCCGCAGCAATAAACACGTCTGTTTTCAAATTTTTAACCAGAAAAATCGCATTCAATACTCAAAACCTTTGATCGTAAACACACTATTATCCAATTGAATTGCGTATAAAATTATTAACCATCTCGGTCGTTATTATATTTTCACCGGTCGAACACCCGGAAATTAACTTTGTCGCAACGGCTGCCCCCTACATTCTCACCATCTTCAACGCGTCCGATGACAGACAAGCGCTGTTGAAGACGTCAACAGGCAACCGTGACAGGAGCTTACACATGACCCATCTCTTCAAGCGCTTTGCGCAGGACGAATCCGGCGCAACCGCCATCGAATACGGCCTGATCGCCGCCCTGGTCGCCGTCGCGATCATCACCGCGCTGACTACGCTTGGCGGCGAACTTACGTCAACGTTTAGCTTTGTAGGTGATGAGCTCGACGATGCTCGCACACGAGCGGCAGGTGGCGCAGGTGGCGACTGATCAATGTATTTGCCGGACGACGCGCGGGGCGCGTCGTCCGAAGTCCCTGTTCAACCCCCTAAAATTACAACCTGAGGAGGGTCTGGTCAGGCTGCGTAAGTGTTTTCTCGACGCATCAGTTTTTCCGCCATCCGGCATCGTACTGACGAAGTAATGCGCTACGCTTCGCTAAACGTCAGCGGGCACGGACGCAAACCATAATGGAGGGGTCCGTGATCAGAACGTTGATTCGGCGTTTCCGCAGGGACGATTCCGGCGTGACCTCCATCGAATACGCCCTGATTGCGGTGATCGTCTCGGTCGCCGTCGTTGCGAGCATGAGGACTATCGGCAATTCGGTCATCGAATTGTTCGCATTCATCGTCGATAGTATCGCACTGGAATCGTCAGCGGGGACCGATGATGGATAGTCACGAGCCGTTCGCCAGCGGCTGCGGATAGCAGGCACTCATTCGCACATTAAAATTCAGGATTGTATTTTTTCCTCCTATCCCGCGCTCTACACATCTGATTAACCATAAGTTGACGTTTGCATGATCAACTCGACGCGTCCTCAGAAGCGACGTGTGGGTGTATCGATCATGAAACGAGCGCAGATCATCGTTCTCGGCATAGCCGTCACCGCCGGCATCGGTGCTCTCATGCTGATGCGGGGAGACCGTCAACCAGCCCCCCCTCCCGAGCCTCAGGTCGTCACCGCGCCCGCGCCGACGGTACAGACGACGCAAGTGCTTGTCGCTTCAGCTGATTTACCCATGGGGCGGACGATTTCGGAAGCCGATCTGCGCTGGCAGGAATGGCCGGCCGATGCGGTGCCGGCGGGGCTCGTGACCCGCACGGAAGGAACGCGAATCGACGACGACATCGCCGGCTCCATCGCCCGTTCGCAGATCCTCGCCGGGGAGCCGATTCGCCGTGAGCGCCTGATTCGGGCCGATGGCGGCGGCTTCATGTCGGCCATCCTGCCCACGGGCAAGCGCGCGGTGGCGATCTCCATCGATACGCGCGGCTCCAGCACGGCGGGCGGCTTCATTCTGCCGAATGATCGCGTCGACGTGCTGCGCACGCATCGTCACGAAGACGGCGCCGGCCAGGGCGACGGCCATGTCACCGAAATCCTCTTGCGCAACATCCGCGTCCTCGCCATCGGCAAGAACGTGCAGACGGATGCGCAAGGCAATTCCTATGTCGATGGTGAGACGGCCACGCTCGAATTGTCGCCCTCACAAGCAGAAATCGTGACGCTTGCCCAACGCACCGGTCATGTCTCCCTCGCCCTGCGGTCTCTGGCCGATGCCGAGCTCGGCGAGGACGAGGAGATGGATCACGACCGGCGCGGCCTCACCGTGGTGCGCTTCGGCGTGCCACGCCAGAACGCAACCCCGTGACGGCCCGCGCGATCCCAAGTGAGACCAGTGCCATGACCCATCCCCGCCTGTTTCCCTCCGCAGCGCAGTCGAGACAAGGAGCGACCATGCCCGCTCGCCCGTTATCGATACCGGCCTCCATGATCCGTGAGCACGTCCCGCCCCCAGCCGCGACCTCTCCGTCGCAGGGGCGCACGGGCCGGGCGGGATGCCGGTTCCGGCCTGCGGGAAGGACGGCGACCTCGTGTCTGGCCGCGCTGTCCCTGACCCTCGGCCTCTCCGTTGCGGTTCTCGCCCTCCCCCAGAGCGCGCTGGCCAAGGACGGTTATGCACGCAGCTCCGGCGCCGTCGCGGATCAGCCCCGGGCGCGGACGACACCGGGCGGCGATGCGGTCATCCGGATCCAGGATCACGAGGGGCAACGGACCCGCCGGGTGCCGCTCTCGATCGGCAAATCGGTCATCATCGACCTGCCGCGCGACGCGAAGGAAGTCTTCGTCGCCAACCCCGCGATCGCCAATGCCGTGGTGCGCTCGACCCGAAAGATCTTCCTGATCGGGCAGGAAGACGGGGCGACCTCCGTCTTCGTCTTCGGGGAGGATGGTCGCCAGCTGGCCACGCTCGAAGTCACCGTCGGACGCGCCCTCGACGACCTGCGAGAGACTTTGCGCCAGACCTTCCCGCGGGCGCGGATCGAAGTCCAGCCCGCCGGCGATTCCATCATCATGACCGGACAGGTGAACAGCGCCTCGGAGGCACAGAAGGCGGTCGATATCGCAGAGGCCTTCGTCGGCTCCGCAAACGGCGATCTCTCCGGGCGTGGTGCGGTGATCAACTCCCTCACGATCGAGGAGCAGGATCAGGTCATGCTCCGGGTCGCGGTGGTGGAAGTCTCGCGCACGGTGATGAAGCAGCTGGGCATCCGCACCAATGCGAGTTGGTCGACATCGGGGCTCACGCCGCCCTCGGAGTTCAGCTTCACCAACAATGGCGGCACCCAGATCACCGGCGGTTTCGGCGGCAGCGGGTTTGATATCGACCTCACGCTGAACGCCATGGAAGATGCAGGCCTGTCGCGCACCCTGGCTGAGCCGACACTCGTCACCGTCTCCGGCGAAGGCGCTTCCTTCATGGCGGGCGGCGAGATTCCGATCCTCCAGCCTTGCCCGCCGGGCGCGGCGAATTGTGTGCCGAGCGTCAACTTCAAACCATTCGGCATCAACCTCGACTTCACCCCCGTGGTCCTGTCGGGCAACCGGATCTCGCTGCGCGTATCGACGGAGGTCTCCGAACTCGACTACGAGACCGGCGAGACGGTCGGCACGGGAAGAATACCCGGCATGCGGGTACGCCGCTCGGAGACGAGCGTGGAACTGCCTTCGGGGGCGGTGATGATGACCGCCGGCCTGATCAGCAGCAATACCCGCCAGGCGATCAGCGGAACGCCGGGGCTGATGAACCTGCCGATCCTCGGCGCCCTGTTCCGCTCGCGCGATTATCAGCGCCAGGAAACCGAACTGATGATCATGGTCACGCCCTATATCGCGCAGCCGATGGAGCCGGCCGAGGCCCAGCGTCCCGATGATGGTTTCATCGAGAGCTTCGATCCCCAGGCCGTGCTGCTGGGGCGCCTCAACCAGATCTACGGAACCGCCGGCGCCTCCAATCCGGAACGCGGCGTCCGTGGCCGCTTCGGCTTCATCGCGGATTGAGGGTGGCAGAACATGAACGCCAGAAAGCCCCCTATAGCGGAAAGGTCCCATCCGATGCCCGTCATGCCGAACAAGCCCCGCACCAGGAAGGCCGGTTTCGCGCTCATCGCCGTCGCCAGCCTCGCCCTGGCGGCCTGCGCGCAGGATCGCGTGGTCCAGACCGGATCGATCTACCCCTATGATTATCGCGACCGCCATCCGATCGTGCTGAGCGAGCAGCCGCAGCATCTCGACATCTTCGTGCGCGGCGCCGAGCTCGATCAGCGCCAGAAGGATGATCTGCGCAGTTTCGCCGCAGTTTATCTCGCGGAAGGGCGCGGGCGGATGAGCGCGCAGATTCCCTCGGGCATCGGCGGGGCCGATCGCACCTTCGAGGCCGTACGCGCCGTTCTGGCGGAGGCGGGTGTTCCCGCCAATGCCGTGTCGCGGTCGCATTACCAGCCGCAGGAGAAAGGGCTCGCCGCGCCGATCCGCCTCACCATGCACAAGATGAAAGCCAGCGTCGACAGCCGCTGCGGGCTCTGGCCGCAGGATCTCGGGGTCAGTGATCCCGGATTCAACCTGCGCAACGAGCCCTACTGGAATCACGGCTGCGCCACCCAGAGCAACATGGCTGCCCAGATAGCCGATCCGGTCGATCTCGTGCGCGGACGCAGCGCCGGCGACATCGATACGACGCGGCGCACCGCCGCAATCCGGAATCTGCGCGAAGGCAACGATCCGTCCACCACCTACAGGCAGAATGGCAGAAGCGGCATCAGCGGCTTCGGCAACTGACGCGATGCAGGACAGGGAAACGAGCATGTCCGCGACGACGAGCAAAGACGACGAAATGATCGCTCCGGTGCCTCGGGTCACGATCCAGGCCTTCTGCGATACCCCCGACATAGCGCAGGCGTTGCAGGCAGCCGGTGAGGACCGGCGCATGCAGAAGGCGCATCTGCGCGTGCAGGCCGGCGGTGCGCCCGCAGCCGTGGCCGCCTTCGCCCAGGCGCCCACCCCGAACGTGATCGTGCTGGAAGTCGAGCGCGACGGGCAGGCCGGCTTTCTCGAACAGCTCGACCGTCTCGCTCAGGTCTGTGACTCCGGCACGAAGGTGCTGGTCATCGGCCATGTCAACGACGTGCTGCTCTACCGGGAGCTGATCCGCCGCGGCGTGAGCGACTATCTGATCGCGCCGGTGACGCCGATCGATGCGGTGCGCAGCATTTCCGGCCTGTTCACCTCTCCGGGAGCGGACCCGGTCGGACGGATCGTGGCCGTCGTCGGCGCCAAGGGCGGCGTCGGCGCCTCGACCGTGGCGCATAATCTGGCCTGGTCGTTCTCGCGCGATCTCGACACCGCGACGGTGGTCGCCGATCTCGACATCGCCTTCGGAACGGCGGGACTCGATTTCAACCAGGATCCGCCGCAGGGCATCGCGGAGGCGATCTTCGCGCCCGACCGCCTCGACACCAACGTCGTCGATCGGCTGATGTCGAAATGTTCGGAGAAACTCTCCCTGCTCGCCGCTCCGGCGATGCTGGAGCGCACCTGCGACCTGACCGAGACCGCTTTCGACCAGCTCTTCGACCTTCTGCGTGCGAGCGTGCCGTGTATCGTCCTCGACGTGCCGCATGTCTGGTGCGCCTGGTCGCGCCGTACGCTGCTCGCCGCCGACGACATCGTGATCGTCGCCGCGCCGGAGCTGGCCTCGTTGCGCAACACGAAGAATCTCGTCGATCTGCTGCGGCAGAACCGTCCCAACGACAAGGCCCCGCGTGTGTTCCTCAACCAGGTCGGCATCCCCAAACGCCCCGAAATCAGCGGCGCGGATTTCTCCAAGGCCGTCGGGCTGGAGCTGACTGCGGAAATGCCGTTCGACGCCAATCTGTTCGGAACGGCGGCGAATAACGGACAGATGCTGGCGGAAATCCAGCCGGGCTGTCGTCCGGCGGAACTCTTCAGCGAGGTGGCGGCGACCATCTTCGGAAGGCCCGACATCCGGCAGAAGCGGGGCGGCCTCTTCGATCCGCTGCTCGCCAGACTGACGGGACGCAAGAACGCCTCATGATCAAGAACGCCTCATGATCGAGACCGCCTCCTGATACGGCGGCACCGCGAACCAGAACCCGGGAGCAAGCTGACGCAATGTTCGGGAAGAGATCCAGCCTCGGAAATACGCCGCCGCCGGCGCAACCGGCGCAGCCGGCGCAATCGCCCCGGCCTGCACCGGCCGCGAGCGCGCCGGCGAATGAGCCGGTCGTGCCCGTTCTCAGCGTCGATCCCCCCACCACCAAGGGCTTCAATGCCGAGCCGCTGCCCCCTCCAGCGCCGGTGAAGCAGGAACCGGTCGCCGTCGAAACCCGGCAGCGCTCGGACGAATATTACCAGACCAAGAGCATGATCTTCGGCGCGCTGATCGAGGCCATCGATCTGGCGCAGCTGGCGCGGTTGGACACCGAATCGGCCCGCGAGGAGATCCGCGACATCGTCAACGAGATCATCGCGCTCAAGAACGTGGTGCTTTCCATCGCCGAGCAGGAAGAGCTGCTCGACGACATCTGTAACGACGTCCTCGGTTACGGCCCGCTCGAGCCGCTGCTGGCGCGCGACGACATCGCCGACATCATGGTGAACAACGCGCGCAAGACCTATATCGAGGTCAACGGCAAGATCCAGCTGACCAATGTGCGCTTCCGCGACGAACAGCAGCTGATGAACATCTGCCAGCGCATCGTCAGCCAGGTCGGTCGCCGCGTCGACGAATCCAGCCCGATCTGCGACGCGCGCCTGCCCGACGGCTCGCGCGTCAACGTGATCGCGCCGCCGCTTGCCATCGACGGGCCGGCCCTGACGATCCGCAAGTTCAAGAAGGACAAGCTGACCCTCGACCAGCTGGTCAAGTTCGGGGCGATTTCGCAGGCGGGTGCCGAGGTTCTCAAGATCATCGGCAAGGTGCGCGCCAATGTGGTGATCTCGGGCGGTACCGGCTCCGGCAAGACGACATTGCTGAACTGCCTGACCAACTTCATCGAACACGACGAGCGCATCATCACCTGCGAGGACGCGGCGGAATTGCAGCTGCAGCAGCCGCATGTGGTGCGCCTCGAGACCCGCCCGCCCAATCTGGAAGGCCAGGGCCAGGTGACCATGCGCGACCTGGTACGCAACTGTCTGCGCATGCGCCCCGAACGCATCATCGTCGGCGAGGTGCGCGGACCGGAAGCCTTCGATCTGCTCCAGGCGATGAATACGGGTCATGACGGCTCGATGGGCACGCTGCACGCAAACTCGCCGCGCGAATGCCTGTCGCGTATCGAATCGATGATCACCATGGGCGGCTTCGCCCTGCCCTCCAAGACCATCCGCGAGATGATCGTCTCCTCCATCGACGTCATCGTCCAGGCCGCGCGCCTGCGCGACGGTTCGCGCCGGATCACCCATATCACCGAGGTGCTCGGCATGGAGGGCGACGTCATCGTCACCCAGGACATCGTGCTCTACGACGTGCTCGGCGAAGATCAGAACGGACGCCTGATCGGCAGCCACCGCTCGACCGGTGTGGGGCGCCCGGCCTTCTGGGAGCGGGCGCGCTATTATGGTGTCGAGGAGCAACTCGCAACCGCTCTCGACGCCATGGAGACGACGGATTCTGCAGTCTGACGCCACAGGAAAACGAGACCGAGCATCATGGATCTGCAAGACCTCCTCCTCGTGCTGCTGATCGCCCTCTCGGCGGGGGGCGTGGCCTATGCCCTGCTCTATCCGAGCATTTCCGGGGACAAGCGGGCGGAAGAGCGTCAACAAGCCCTGATGCAGCGCGCTTCCACCCAGCGTATCGAGCGCGCCACCCGCGATGCGGGGGCCCGGCGCGAGCAGATCGTCCAGACACTCAAGGAGATCGAGGAAAAGCGCGGCGGTGGAAAGAAGACCCTGGAGGACCGAATCGCCCATGCCGGGCTCGACTGGACACGCTCGCGCTTCTACCTCATGAGCGCCCTGCTCGGCCTCGTCGTCGGCGCCCTGATCTTCAGCCTGACCGGCGGCAGCCTGATCGTGGCAGGCCTCGCCGCCTTTACCGGCGCGATCGGATTGCCCAGCTGGATCCTGAGTTTCCTGGCCAAACGGCGCATCGAGAAGTTCATCACCGAACTGCCCAATGCGATGGACATCATCGTCCGCGGTATTCGCGCCGGTCTGCCGCTGGGCGATTGCATCCGCGAGATCGCCTCCGCGACCGAAGATCCGATCCGCAGCGAATTCCGCCTCATTGCCGAATCCCAGGCCATGGGGATCCCGCTTTCCGAAGCGCTCGAGAAGATGGCCGAGCGCGTCCCGGTCGCGGAATCCTCGTTCTTTGCCACCGTGATCACCATCCAGACCAAATCCGGCGGCAATCTTTCGGAGGCGATCAACAATCTTTCGCGCGTGCTGCGTGAACGCAAGAAGATGAAGGGGAAGGTCCAGGCGATGAGCATGGAGGCCAAGGCCTCCGCCGCGATCATCGCCGCCCTGCCCTTCACGGTCGCCTTCCTGACCTATCTATCGAGCCCCGACTATATCGAACTGCTCTGGCTCACGCTGACGGGCAAGATCGTGCTGGGGATTTGCGCCTTCTGGATGTTCATCGGGGTCATGGTCATGAAGAACATGATCTCCTTCGACATCTGAACGGGACGGGACGCGATACATGTTCTGGCAATCCATCACCGATCCGGAGTTCCTCGCCATGGCGCTGGCGGTGATCGCCGCCATTGCCACGGTCTACACCATCGCGATGCCCATTCTGGTCAACGACAGTCTGGAGAAGCGGATGAAGGCGGTCGCGGTGGAGCGCGACCAGATCCGCACCCGCGAGCGCGAACGCCTCGCGCGGCAGGGTCGCGGCACCCTGCGCCAGCGCCCGGGCGAGCGCATCCGCAGCTTCGTCGATCGCTTCAAGCTCTCAGACTGGCTCGGCACCGAAGACGCCAAGCGCCAGCTCGTCCAGGCGGGTTTCCGCGGGCAGAAGGCCGAGTACAGCTTCCTCGTCTTCAGGCTGTTGATCCCGATCTGTTTCGTGGTGTTTGCGACATTCTATCTGTTTCTGGTGGAGGATTTCGGCCTCGGCGTCATGCTGCGTGTCGCGATCGTGATCCTCGCGGCCTATATCGGTATCAAGGCACCGGAAATCTATCTGCGCAACGCGATCGACAAGCGCCGCGCCTCGATCAAGCGCGCCTGGCCGGATGCGCTCGATCTCCTGCTGATCTGCGCTGAATCAGGCAGCTCGATGGAACAGGCCTTCCGCAGGGTGAGCACCGAGGTCGGGCGTTCCTCCATGGAGCTGGCCGAGGAAATGGCCCTGACCACGGCGGAATTGTCCTATCTGCCCGAGCGGCGCATGGCGTTCGAAAACCTCGCCGCGCGAACCGGCCTCGAACCGGTCCAGTCCGTCGTCACGGCGTTGATCCAGGCCGAGCGCTACGGCACGCCGATCGGCCAGGCCCTGCGTGTTCTGGCCCAGGAAAGCCGCGATACCCGCATGAACGAAGCGGAGAAAAAAGCCGCAGCCCTGCCACCGAAGCTCACCGTGCCGATGATCCTGTTCTTCCTGCCGGTTCTCTTCGCCGTGATCATGACACCGGCCCTGATCCAGGTCTTCGAGTGGCGCTAGCGATCGCCGCGCCGGGCGGATACGGACTGACGGGGTGATACGCCGGATCCCGCGTTGAAGAACGGAGATTTCGAGCCGGAAACAATTCGCCCGCGGTGCATGGCCTTCGTGGATGGTTTCGTCTACATCCGGATGAAACGCACATACTCCTCGAACCCGTGAAAGGCCCGGCATGTCGGTCGCCTCGCGCGGCGGTCTCGTCTTTGCCCTGGCCGGCGCCACATCCTACGGCATCAGCATCGTCTTCGCCCGCATGGCGACGCAGGCCGGATTGTCCGGCGTCTCCGTCGCGCTCTATCGCGTGGTGGCGATGTTCCTCGTGGCCGCGCTGATCGCCGCGCTCTGGCGCCACCGCCCCGTGATCGCAGCCGGAGAAGGCCGGGCCATTCTCGCGCTCGCCCTCGGCGGAGCCGGGGTCGGGATCGGCTATATGAGCGCCGTGGCCTTCATCCCGGTCTCGGTCGCGGTGGTGATCTTCTTCACCTTCCCGATCCTGATCGTGCTGTTGTCGCCGCTGGTCGATGGCGGTGGCATGCGCGGCTCGCTCCTGATCCTCGCCGCCATCGCCTTTACCGGCGTGGCCCTGGTGATCGGCCCCGGGATCGGGGCGCTGGACTGGCGCGGCGTCGCGCTGGCGGGGCTCGCGAGCGTTTCGGCGACGCTGCAATTCTTCGCCGGAACGCGCGCCCATGCCACCACGACATTGTCGAAGATCTTCTGGGTCAATCTCGCGGTGATCCCCGCCTGCCTGATCGTCGGCTTCCTGCTGGCGGCGCTGGACCCGCCCGCCGCCCTGCGCGTGGCGCCGGCTGCGCTGACGCTGTTGATCGTGACCTATATGGCCGCCCTCGTCTTCCAGCTGGCAGCCCTGGTGCGTGCCTCGGCCGTCGTGGTCGGGCTCGCCTTCTGCGCCGAGCCCGTCGTCGCCACCGCAGCCTCGGCCATTCTGCTCGGGGAACGCCTCTCCCCCTTGCAATTTGTCGGCGGAACCCTTGTTCTGGGCGCCGTTGCCGCCAATGTGCTGATGGAGAACCGCCGCAGCCGGGCGCTTGCCACCCGCCGCGCCCTCACGGAGTGACACGCATGACCACACAGCCCGCGAACCAGCGTCCGCAACCCCTGCCGCTGACCATCCTCACCGGGTTCCTCGGCTCGGGCAAGACCACCCTGCTCAACCGCATCCTGCACGATCCGGAAATGGCGGATACGGTGGTGATCGTGAACGAGTTCGGCGAGATCGGCCTCGATCACATGCTGGTGGAGACGGTGGACGAGGGCATGATCCTGCTCTCGGCTGGCTGCCTGTGCTGCTCGGTGCGTGGCGATCTGATCCACACGCTGGAGGATCTGCTGCGCAAGCGCGACAATGACCGGATCACGCCGTTCAAGCGGGTCGTGATCGAGACCACGGGCCTTGCCGATCCGGCGCCGATCCTGCACGCGGTGCTCTATCACCCCTATCTTTCGATGCGGTTCTCGGTCCAGGGCCTCGTCACCGTCGTCGATACGATGGCCGGCGACGCGACCCTCGACGCTCATGAAGAGGCCGTGCGCCAGGCCGCCATGGCCGACCGGCTGGTGCTGTCCAAGACCGATCTCGCCGAGGCGCAGGCCGTGACGGCGCTGAAGCAGCGCCTGCAACGGCTCAATCCCGGCGCCGAGATCCTCGATGGCGCCGAAGCGCTCGACCTTCCCGCTCTGATCGCCGGCGGGCCCTTTGCCACCGACGGCAAGAGTGCGGATGTGGCCCGCTGGCTTTCCGCCGAAGCCGTCGCCGAGGCCGAGGCGCGCGCGCATGAGCGCCAGCACGATCATGGCCACCATCATCATGATCACGGGCATCACCATGATCACGATCATGACCATCACCACCACCATCATCACGACGTGAATCGGCACGACGCCTCGATCCGCGCCTTCTGCCTGACGCATGACAAACCGGTCTCACAGCGCAGCCTCGATCTGTTTCTTGATCTCCTGCGCGCGAGCCACGGCGCGAAGCTTCTGCGTGTGAAGGGCCTCGTCTGTCTCGCCGAGGATCCCGATCACCCGGTGGTGCTGCACGGGGTTCAGCATGTCGTGCATGTCCCCGCCATCCTCGATGCCTGGCCGGACGACGACCATCGCACCCGCCTCGTCTTCATCGTCAAGGATCTCGAGCGCGAGGCGGTCGAAGGGCTGTGGAAGGCGTTTCTCGGTGAGGTCGGCATCGACAGGCCCGATGCGGCGGCCCTTGCCGACAATCCGCTGCGGGTGCAATGGGCCGGGTGAGCCCCGCCGGCTGGCCGAGTTAACCTTGACAAAGGATGAAACGTCGCACGCCCCCGATCTGGAACGGGCCTTGTCTCTCAACCGGATAAACGGCGGATCGACCTGATCTGCCGTACCAGAAAGAGACACCTGGGACGGATCGAAGGAGAGCGACGATGTGGGCGCGGTCTGGAGGGGGATCGGGGCGAATTGTGACGCGACAGTCGATGCCGCCCGTCGGGGCGCATCCGGAGGGTGAAAGCCACGAACCGTATCGGATCACCGTGATCCCGGCCCGGGATGCGGAGAGTGTTCTGCCCGCCTATCGCCGCTGCGAGGCCGGGGCACTCGACGCCGATCCCTTCAATGATCCGCGCGCCATCACGGCATCGGCAGTGCATGACCCTGCCCTGCGTGATCTGCGGCTCGTCTGCATCTGGCGCGACGGGGAACTGCATGGTCTCATCCCGCTCAAACCGACCGGCGGCTTCTTGCGGGGACGGCGCTGGCAGGTCCCGCTTCTGGATGCGGCGGCGACGGGAGCCCCGTTCCTGCATCAGGACGCAGCTCCCGGCATTCTCGACACCCTGCGCGACTGGCTCGCGGGACGCGGTTGCGCCCGGTCCCGCCCCCGGCGCCTGCGTCCCGCAACTCTGCCTCAGCTGAACCAGCCCTTGTTCCGCCGGCGCGCGCAACAGCCCCGCAAGCCGCGTATCGGCTCGC
>LFIK01001431.1_pt1 | contig 18950 bp, 22 predicted proteins | sample 643401 | NCBI WGS metagenome assembly LFIK01 (sample SAMN03777447, study PRJNA286221) | soda lake metagenome | biome: soda lake; feature: Kulunda steppe; material: water; isolation source: sample T5-Br brine of Lake Tanatar-5 | place: Russia: Kulunda steppe | collected 2010-07
GCTCTCTCTCTCTCTCTCTCTCTCTCTCTCTCTCTCTCTCTCTCTCTCTCATAGCGGCAGCCTCAACTTGTTTGTTCCATTCACATGTGAGGGAGGCTCCAACGGCTGCCTTTTGACCTTGGCTCTGCCGCAGGTGGTCAACCAGCCGCCTGCTCCGTTTTACAAAAATGACATCCTGAAGCCCTATGTTGTCTTTGATGTGCAGCATGGAGCCGAGACATCAGGTATGGTCGCTTGGATTTGGCTGCTGGGTGTGCAGTATGTGGGTATACTTGTGTGTGCGCGTGTGCGTAGAGCTGATGTAAGCGCATGTGCCATTGAGCATGCCAAGGGGGTGGCACTCAGTTCTGAGCACTTGCTGAGGGTTACAGGGAAAGTCAGTGCAGCTAAGCCACCTCAGCCTCAAGAAACATACTCCCCTAAAAACTTCTACCACAGCGCGCTTTGGCCCTTGGGCTTGGGCTTGTACGACTTAAATACCCTTGTATGGCATAAGATTCTGTGTTGTTTGTTTGGTGGCCATTGGTGTGTGCTTGTGCTTCTAGCGCGCCTTCCCGCAAAAGGTTGTCTAGCCTTGATTCATGGCCTTGGTTTTGTGATATGTGCAGGCCACGTTTCACATTTGACTCTTTTTCTGTGCGTTGTCGTGCTGTGCATTGTGACGTACGGCTCTGTGGTCTGCAGATCCGGCAGGCCGTCCCAAGACCAACACGGCTGTCTTGTATGCTGTGCACATGTTAATGTGGTAAATACTGCACATGGTGACCCATAACTTGTGTGTGCTGCAGGCCAGGCGGGCCGTGCCAAGATCATCATGGCTGTCTCGTTTGCTGTGCACTTGTTAGTGCCGAAAATGCTGCACATGGTGACCCATGGCTTGCGTGTGCTGCAGGCCAGGCGGGCCGTCCCAAGATCGACATGGCTATCTTGTTTGCTGTGCACTTGTTAGTGCGGTAAATGCTGCACATTGTGACCCATGACTTGTGTGTGCGGCAGGCTAGGCGGGCCGCTCCAGGATCAACATGGCTATCTTGTTTGCTGTGCACTTGTTAGTGCAGTAAATGCTGCACATTGTGACCCATGACTTGTGTGTGCGGCAGGCCAGGCGGGCCGCTCCAAGATCAACATGGCTGAGGCGCGGCTTGCAGCTGGGCTCTTCTGGGAGCTGAGGTGAGGGGCGCAGTAGGAAACAGAGGAGACCCTGGACTGGGTTGGACGGCAAGCAATTTCAAGTTTGCCCCCTGGTCCAGCATCACCGCCCCACAGCCCCTGCCTCAATACAGGTCTTGCGAGCTCTTTGCTTGCCACAGTGCGCAATCATGCGTGTCACTCTAAACCAGGCAGCCTCAAGCCATGCAGGCAGCTTTCCTGTTCCCATGGAAAACATCTGACCTGACATGACCTCCCCTGGCTTGATTTCCCCTTGCCTGACCTGACTTTCTCTCCCCTGATCTGACCTGACTTGATTTCCCCTGGCCTGACCCAACCTGACCTGACCTAGCCTGACCTGATCTGACCTGACCTGACGTGACCTGACCTGACCTGACCTGACCTGATCTGACCTAGCCTGACTGAGCCTGATCTGACCTGACCTGACGTGACCTGACCTGACCTAGCCTGACCTGACCTGACTGTCTTAAGCCCATGGAGGACATCTGACCTGGCGTGCACGACGGATGGCTAAGCAGGTGGCAAAGTGGAAAGTTCCAAAAAAAAACCTGGCCAGGTGCACGAGGCAGAGCATGACTGGCAAAGACAATACACACGCGCCCAACTGTATTCGTACACATATAGAGACGCGCACACAGAGACACACACTGTCCGTGTGGCACAACACACAGGTGCGAGATGGCAGATGCATGGGCAGCCCACAGAGCACAACCCGAGACGGAACCTGAGCCGCCAAATATTGAGGTCGGCATCGTCACCCCCTACAGGTCGCAGAGGGACCTCCTCAAGAAGTAGGTTTGGGTCTGGTCATTGAGGGAATCTATGTATCATCTTTTTGAGAAAGGTAGTGTCCCTGCCTGTAAAGGCTGCAGAGATACCTGCTTGAATAGCAAGGGCACCTGCCCCACAGTCTGCAGAGATACCTGCCTGAACAGCGAGGGCCTTGGCAGGTTGCAGGCTGCAGGGGCGCTGCCCATGAGGCAAGGTCCCCCTCTCCAAGCTCGTACTCGTACTAAGTGTTGTCAGAGAGCACGTGCATCAGAGCAATCTGTCAGTGAAGATCAACTGTAATGAACTTGTGCATGCAAGAACAGGGTGCATGAATGCATGCCTGGGTCAAGTTGTGGCTGTGGGTTCTGGATGAGTGGGAACATCATGCATTAAGACACTCCGAGTAAACTATGTAATATATGCTTTACTTAATTGTACACACTATACTTTGTTTACTATACATACTAGGAGTGTGTATTGTCTCTAATCTGCTTTCAAGTGTAAAGACATGCAAAATAATGCTTGCAAACAATGTGCATGTATACTCCCCCAACCCACGGTGCCTGCTGCATATGCATGACGATCCCACTGTGCACAGCGTCTTTATGAAGCTGCTTGGGCCTGAGGAGGCTGCTCATGCAAGGATAGAGACAGTGGACTCGTTTCAGGTGCGTCAACAAGCTTCTTGAACAACTTGCGCATGAGTTGCTTCAACCAGGCTTGAATCTATGGGTTTCTGAGCACAATTTTGGCATGAATCTCCTGTGTGTTGCTTTCCAAGCTGCAGACGCTTTCCTGTCGCCCTGCGTGGCGTGTTCAAGAGTATGTGGCTGAATGATGGAGTGCTGGAGCAGTCAGTACTGTGAGGTTTTCTGTGAACATTTTGTGTGATGCTCATCTTATTACACCCAACCATGCACTTGTAAGAGCCAACATGCCTTGAAGGCAGTGTACCGTTTCAAAGTGGCAGGCTGGTAGGGCTGCAACAGAAGCCGCATGCTTGCAGTGGCAAAAGTGCTGCTCATACTCATGCTGTCATGCTTTCTGTTGCCAAATGCCCTGCAGGGCAAACAACTGGACGTCATTATCCTGTCGTGTGTGCGCGCCACCCCTTGTGGTGAGATCACTGTATTTTTCCATTATCCTGTTGTGTGTGCGCGCCACCCCAAGTGGTGAGATCACTGTATTTTTCCATTATCCTGTCTTGTGCGCGCGCCACCCCAAGTGGTGAGATCACTGTATTTTTCCATTTCCTGTCTTGTGCGCGCGCCACCCCAAGTGGTGAGATCACTGTATTTTTCCATTTTCCTGTCTTGTGCGCGCGCCACCCCAAGTGGTGAGATCACTGTTTTATCCTCATTTACTGACAGCTGCTCTAGGTGTAAGTTCTGGTAAAAGGCATGATAGGCTTTAGCTGAGCCGTCCTTGTCCAGCAGGTACAGCACTGCAATCCTAAGAAAGCGAGCTTACTAGAAGTGGGCGTTCGTGTAAGATGGTGCCTGGGTGGAGATACCTGGGGCTGAGGGACCTGGGGGCCTATTTGGACAAATGTTCCAATGTTATATATGGTACCATGCGTGGGTGTCTTGTAGCCTGCTCAAAATCCTGAGTTTAGGGTGTGCGTTCTTGTCCTTGAACGCATACCATCAACTCATGTGGGGGGGTGGGCATACTTGGCAGTGCGTCATGGGCTGTCAGCTGGTCATGCCAGCTTGTCAGGGTCCATGCAATTTGGGAATCTGGCTGCATGCGTTAAGCAGAGGGCCACCGATATTGCACGCAGAAGGCAGCTACAGGATGTGCCCGCTTGACGAAGCCCACGCAGTCTAGATGAGCGGCAGCAAATGAACTCATGCAAAGCCTTCAGGGGAAGGTGGGCACTCAATACCTACTTCAAAGCAAGGGGAGGACGTGCATGTGTTTGCGTGCAGGGACACAGAGCAGCATCGGCTTCCTTGCAGACACGCGCCGCATGAACGTGGCCATCACGCGCGCAAAGCGCAGCCTGTGGGTGCTGGGGCATGCCGCCTCTTTGCGGCAGCACCGTGTGTGGAAGGAGCTGCTGCAAGACGCGCAGGATCGCGGCTGCGTGGTGCGTGTGTGCGTGTGCATGTGTGTGGAAGGACTTACACATCTACATGCTCCTCTGCCTGTGGGCCTCTGCAAATTGTTTCATCGGGTGTGCCCCAAGCGTTGTTTGCCTGCTAGTTGTTTCATCGGGTGTGCCCCAAGCGTTGTTTGCCTGCTAGTTGTTTCATCGGGTGTGCCCCAAGCGTTGTTTGCCTGCTAATTGTTTCATCGGGTGTGCCCCAAGCGTTGTTTGTCTGCTAGTTGTTTCATCGGGTGTGCCCCCCTCTGCTAATTGTTTCATGGAGTGTGCCCCAAGCGTGGCGCCATTGTACCTGTAAGCTTAGTCACAGCGCCCTCAACACCATGCAAGCGTGTCGCCATTGTACCTGTTAGCTTAGTCACAGCGCCCTCGACACCTTGCAAGTCAACGGCAACAAGTGATGCTGCGTACAGGACCCACGCCCTGCACATTTTTGCCACTGCACACACATACATGTGTGCATACATGCTGCGCAAGTGCCCTTGGTCTCTGCATCAAATTCATCGTGACATCACCTTGTTCTATAATAATTAACATTTGTCATGCCCTTAACGTTGCATCGGCGCACGCACGTGCATGACAGGGAACATGCCTGCCTGCCAACACGCCTGCATGCGCAACGAGATGCAAAAATCATGGATGCAGCACACAGATGTACACACACAGTCTGCTGCCATTGAGGGCTCCTCCTTCCCATGCGCACAATTTGTGGCATTGCAATTTTCTTCATTGCAGGTGGAGGACGCCAACAGCGACGACCCAGCGCTGCTCCCGCGCTTTGCGGAGCTGCTGCAGTGCACGGGCGCAGCCGTGGAGCCTGCTGTTCATCGCCCCACCGGCACGAGCCTGCCTACAGGCAGCGCCGCAGCCGCAGGCCCGCCCTTGTCTGTGGGCCTGCTCCCTCCAGGCAGCACTGCAGACCCAGGCTTGCCTATACATGTGGGTCCGCACGCGGGCATCAGCCACCCCACAGGCCCGCCTCCAGGGGCCCTCATCATCTCCGCTGCTGCACCCCTGCTGCAGGCAGCCCCCCTCCCGCCCATCATGGCCATGCCACCGCTGCAGCAGCAGCAGGAGCAGCAGGCCATGCCGCGCACGTCGCCCACTCACATGGCCATGCAGCCACCCATCCTTCGTGAGACACCTGCCTGCGATGCCCATTATTCCTCCCGGCAGCAGTACCCACTTCTGCACAGGCAACTGCAACTACTGCAGCAGCAGCCGCAGCATGGCCACCCTGGGGCGCCCATGCAGGCACCCCCCCTATACGCGCCCTTGCCCAGCAGCAGCGGCAGTGGGAGCAGCCGCATACAGCAGAGCCTGGGCCTGCAGATGCCACCTGATCAGATGCATCAGCGACAGTAGTAGCAGCAAAAGGAAACGTGGCAGCAGTGTGCAGTTTATTTCGTTCAAGCTTGCACCTAACACAGGTTGGGAATGCAGCGGCTTTTGTTTACACGTAGCAGCTGCCACTGCAACAACAGGAGTGTGATCACTGTCACTGGAAGGAAGCGCAGTGTCAAATAGATTGGAAGCCTTTGCTAGTCAGGGGAAGCAGGATAGGGAATGATTAACAAGTGATCTGCAGCTGCAGCTCAGGCTAGCGTGGGACTATAGCTAGCCTCGGCATTGTCTGTGTGAGCTTCGAAAGATCACACAGCCAGGACGCAAGGCTGATTGGTTTGTGCCTGGTCATCACCCGCCACCCTGCTCGGCATGCCCAGCCCTCCTCCTGCATCTGGAGCACGAGCAAGGAATGCAACAGTGCATGCTTTTCAGGCAGGCAGTAGCTCTTTGGGGGGAGTGCGTGCGGATTCTGGTAAAATACATGGCATCACGCTTTGAAGCAGGACAATAGGAAACGTTTATGGCATCGTAGCTGCACAACCATTCTTGCGTGTTCACACTTCACGTCCATAAAGTGCACATTGCCTTTTGCATACACAGAAAGGCAAGCATAGACGTTACTGTATAGTTCCATGAACTCAAGCTCGCCAACACCCCCATGCAACTGTGTGTGAATCCATGATCAACAAACAAAGCACCATGAGGCAGCATTTTTACCACCACTCGAATACTCACGTGCTCCTTATCTACATTAACCCTAAATCCCCCTTTTAACGTGATAGGCGATAGATATCTGGCAAGCAAATGCTGTGCATGCAGACTTATGTACAGCAAACCCTACAGTCCCTTTTGATCCACTGAGGTATGAAGCCCAAACAATCATATCCATAGAAGATCAAGACGCACAAGCCCTTATTCCACATGCCTAAAGAACCTGTAGAAGAGATCTTGAACAGGTCTTACATAGCCCTGACAGCAACCAAACAAACCAGACAAAAACAATCACCCAAATACACATACACACCTTGGGTGTTAGAGGCGTGTATACTAGCCGTTTGGACATTCAACAAGCTCTACACTGTCACAAACCAGGTATATTTGTTCTTACAAAGCTTGATAACTTGAGAAGGCCTTGGCAAAATGATCTGCTCAAAAAGTACAAGAGTTGGTCTTCCGGGGGGGCCCCCAGTCACTCGCACGGTGCGGCCGGGGGCACCTTGGTTAGTGTCCAGAATGAACTCTCTGTCCTTAATCCCACTAGCCTCATATAAATGGATACTAATGGATACTCCATTAGTACAATTACACAGTTTTTAAAAAATTTTGATAGGTTATAACATTATAAAGAAGAATATAGGAGTACCGTCATTTTTACAAACTTTGTTGAACACTGCCACACTTTGTTGAACAGAGTCTGTTGAACACCTAAAATGAGTTCGCTTAAGAGTGAATTTATGACTTTGAACTCTTAAAAAAATGTTTCTGTTCTATTCTTATCAACCTAGTGTAAAAAGTGGTAAAATTATAGAAAAAAGTTATTTTTTAATAATTACACACCTGGAAAACAAAAGAACGAGTCCTCATAGACAAAGAAAAGAGGGATAAAACTGATATGACACCTTTTAGACTGTCTACTACTAGTAGTAGGTGACCTGTATGACTGGTCAAGGCTCTGTATAAGCTCTGAACACGCATGCCAGTGGTGACAAATTGTATTGAATATTCTGCACATTATATGCAGAAGCAAATTGCCTACTAAGTACCAGCCGGGTGGGCTTTAGAAAGCAGGAAGATACAATACACCAGCTTCAAAATACCAAAATGGTCCTAGACTATGCTTAAATCTTTGAACAGGACATGCACGCATTGACCATAGACTTCACCTCTGCGTTCAATACAACAGACCATGACAGGATTTATGGATCATATATGACCTAGGCCTCCCCACGGACCCCATCGAGGTAGCAAAGAACCTTAACCAACATGCCACAACCCAGGTCTGCCTACCCCAAGGAGGACACAACAAAAATCAGATCTCTGTTGAAAGCGGGACAATCCAAGGAGATACCCTGTCCCCCTTTCTGTTCTTCTTGTACATGTAACCACCCCTCATGTGCTTCCAAGTGGGAGGACATGGGTATGACCATGCCTGCTTTAAAGACACCAGCATTGAAAACCTAGCAAGCCACAACATACCTGAAGCAATTTTGTCTATGGCTCTTTTGCAGACGACCTCCTATGCTTAACTCAAAGGCTGTGCGATCTTCACATACAAGCCGACGAACTCTCAAGATAAGCAGATTGGGCAGCCCTCCCATGTGTCAAGAAAGAAAACTAAAGTTGCCGGTATTCTGCATAAAGCTAAGCGTACCGGCATCTATGGAACGGACCCAAGTCAACATATAAAAACCCAGCTAAAAGATAAGATATCTGTTCAAAAGCAGTGCTCAATTCATAAGAGACACAAACCCCTTCAAATACTTAGGCGTCACACTCACCATGAGCCTTAGTTGGAGCTGCCAACACAAGTGTATGACATAAAACCTTTCTCATAAACTCAACACCTTGAATAAATCATATGCATCCCCATCCCAGACCAAGAAGCGTATCATAAGTACTGCCATCATACCAAGCCTATCTTACTCCTTCCCTGTGGTACCATGCATTCCTTATGAACAGATAGGATAAAAAATGGGGCACTGTGTGAAGAAAGGTTTGTTGTGGGCAGGACCAGCCCCTCCACAGATATCATCAGAGAACACACACAGTCATTTGGACATAGGATGCCCTTCTGTGGGTGTGGAGTATCATGTTTGTGCCGAGGCCTTGATAAGTAGCCTGAATTGCACAACTCCAAGACATGCAGAAATATCAAAGGCACTTCTGCCCAAGCAAATTAGAAGCCTAAACCTGGCAGCTGATGCACTTATCGTAGCCAACTAACCCGCTTTCTGCCCATGCGGAGACAATTGGACTATACTTTGAGAGTGCGCCAGTTGCTGAGCATACAAAGGACAAAATTGAACATCTTACTGGACAACTACGAGGATTTCACGAACAAGCTTGACAAAATCGTTGCTTGTCTCTAAAAATAAAATTATGTTCACTAATCAGAACTTGATAGTGAGCATAGTTGATCCCCTCAAATCTCTAGGAGTAAACAGCCTTACAGAACTATTCAAAAGGAATAACAACAGCAATATCACTGACCTGTCTCCAAGATAAATACAGAAAGCTGGAAGATGAAACATGAACAAGCATTTAAATACTCGTCTGCGCTACTCAGCAGCCCACCCACTCAGGATATAACACCTGAAATTGCTTGACATATCTTCAAGTCAAGCAGAATTCCAGCCTTATCAACTCTTGTAACAAACCACACTTCTGCACACATAACTAGGGAACCCTCATCTTTTCCCGGCCTGGTCACTGCCTTTTGCGGGACAAAAACACAACCAACCTGAGTCCTGGCAACTGTGATACAGTTACACGCGCCTACTAGACAATCAAGATAATGCACCATCAAGATACATCCACCCTATAAGTGGCAGAAGGCTACGTGAGCCTATTCCACCTAGCCTTACATTGGAAAAACGCCAAAGCTGCGAATGATCCCTTTAGTAAGCACCAGCAACAATCATCCCTCCAGGGAGAGGCAAACCAGACAAACTCATGAGGTATGGACACTGACGTCTCAGGATCAAACAACAAAAGGCCACTGTATTACCATCAGCCATGCAGCCAGATTCCAGATGATACAAGACAATCGCAAGGATGAAAACAAGCAGGAACCAAAACGAACAACAAAATGCACATCCTGGACATGTGCAATCGTCCCAACAACCGTTTATGAAGGGTCCACCTCCAGGTACTCAAGTTGCGACACAGAGTCATAATTTCATGATTGAAGCTTGCGGTCAGCTGAATCTCTGAGGGGCTCTGAGAGGCAGCTAGTAAACAAGGCTAAGAAGAGTATGAAGCCTGGGCCCAAGAAGCATGCCCCAACTTCCCAGAAAGAACTCGCGAGGCTTGACAGCTCATACCTAGCATCCTCCCTCTGGAACTATAAAGATCACAGCAGCGCAATCTTACGACCCAACAGAAATGTTAAATACCATCTATCATTACCACCTTCCTTAGAGGGTAAATAAGAGGGTAAATAGAGGGTTAGTAGTCTTGAAGGGTATTAGACTGTAAAAGATGTCTACATCGAAAGAAAAGGAAACTTGACCAAGCTGAAGTAGCAGAAAATCAATAACATTTGTTAGTGCAATACGAGAGGTAGAAAGATGGGCACTGCCAACTGTAAAGAATGTCAAAGGTATTAGAATAGAAAGCATAACACGCCTGTCCAGGTGCTGCCTCAATATGCCAGCTATGAAATATGCTGTTATCCTTGGACTAAAGAAGAGCAGGTTGACCCAACAACAGACATGTATTAGTGTAGTACCTGTCACAGGATATTCTATTGGCAGTGCCTCTTGGACCTAGAATGCAATACTGATGCCCAAAGGGATGGTATCATAGCGAATGATGATTGGGCAGATCCTGCTCATATCCACTTAACCCCTGCCCCTAAAAAGGAGAGAAAGAGCAGGAGTTGATGGAAATAACCTGGGCTCCAACTTGGGAGCCGGATGAACTATAACATGAATGGAAGAGGCTCAAAAGAAGGGTTTCTGATTATCCCGGTCCCAAATACAAGCACCAAAAGATACCAGCTATGATATATATGTATGAGATGTATGTATTCATGAGAACCTGGAACGTTAGGACTTTGACCTTCATCCAAATCTTTAAATGCCTGGAAAACCACACGAGTGGGAAGTCTGGATCAGAGAGATCAACCACATTGCTCCAGTGGAGCTGGCAAGGATAGAAACCCACCACATTTATCCAGAAAGTCCTAAACCATGCCACTCAACCATAGTCTCAAATGATACAAGGACTTTTATACACACTCCTGATGGAAAATGTGCAGGTTTACTGAGCACTAAATTATACATAAATCTAGCAAATGCCTTCCACCATGCAAGGGACTCAGGTTATCAAGTCATGCCTCAACCCAAAGACCTAAACTCTGGACTAGTTGGTCTCCTCTCTTTTAAAAAGGACTTAAGGTTCATAAGCAAACGCATCAAAAATTTAAAGACTCACACATGCGAGCCTTAACTGACCACATACTCAAAGCACTACAAGCATGGGCTATGGTGGCCAAGGACAGATCAGCATCTGATGCAAGCCATGGCTCTACATTTAAAGAGGTGTGGAGCAAAAGGAAAAGTGATATGTTTTTTGGATCTAATTTCAATCCTGTAGCTACAAAGTTCACAGGCTTCTCAGTATGCCACCCTCACTACGACGACAGTGTCATGCTTAACACGGTGCGCCATGCAATCTACTCATCTCTTTCCACTGAAAGTGCCACTGCAACTTTTCTGCTCCTCCAAAATTGGAAGGGCCTTAATGCAAATGCTTACATGCAGATTCTTAGAAAATATCCAGAGCATTGTACTTCATTGGGCACTATTCCCCAGGCATCAGTGGCCCATCGCAGACAAGATTTCTGGATTGAAAACAATGCAAGCACTCCAGCTTCTCTGGGTTCTTGAATGGGATCTTGAAATTGTTCTTATACGGAACATACGCTATTTGATAAGAACCCAAGGTGGTGTACAGCCTTGTCAAATGCCATACCCGAGGCAATTTTTCAGCCCTGCCCATGGCCACATCCACCCACTCAGAACGCGGCAAAACTAATCAAAACACCAAGATTTTGGAATGGGTCCAATTCATGCAGCCCCGCGCCCTGCTGTGACCAGGCGGGCCCCGTAAGTAGTTGTCGGAGGACCTCTCTGCCTACTTCTTAAGGAAAAAGATTGAGAAAAGAGTTTTTTGAACCTACGGGTGAGATTTAGGCCGGGCCAGGCAAAACAAGCCAAAAATCCCCAGTCGACTACCACAACTGACTGTGCATGAAAATGCAGCATAAATCTGGTGCTGCACTTATCTGGCGTGACAGCTGAAATATTTGGTAGAATCCAATGGGGCTAAGTCATGTTGGCTACATGTGATAGCAAAGCCATACTTAGTTGAGTAATCCGTGCTTCACTTCCAATATCTTTCAGAATGGTATTTCCTCCAAACTCACCTTTGCTCAAGATTTTGATGAGCCCAAAAGCAACATTATATCTTTCAGACACCATGTTTTGAATTGAAGCATGATGACAGCCAGAAAGCATATGGATACGGCTGTCTAGCTGATGACACAACAGACGCGATGAACTAGTGGCTCTGCCATAGAGATGGGCCATTTTCTGAGAGTAAAGAGTACCCGTTCTGAATTTCTTGACTTTCCTTTTCTGTGATACATGTACTCTTGTCTTGTTTCAAAACAAAGTGCTAGTAAAGCTCACTGACGTAAGCAGTCTCATCCAATTATTTCAGTAGCCTGGGTCTGTATTAGCATCTCCAAGTCTGTGATGCTTGCGCTTGTGAGCTTTAAATTTGTCCTCCGTGTTTTTTAGTGGAGCAAGGCTGGTTCTTGTGGTAGGTCTAAGGTCAAGTCTGTATCTGCCAAACGAGGGCAGCTTAGCCGGTCGAAGGCCTCCATTCTCCATTGAGGTTCGAACCTCGGAACCAGCTGAGGTTGCGGTTTGAGTGCATAATCGTGCCTGAATCTTCTAGGTTCTAGTGGTAGGATAGTCTCATTTTTCTCTTTTGCAAGCCAGTACTTTTGCCCCAGAGCATCACCCAGGGCAGTATTGCCACCATCAAAGAAGGTATACCCCGAGTGTACTCAACCCAAATCTATGAGGGAGCTGGGGCCGAGTCGTAACATCCAACCCACTCCCCCATGCTCCTTGCAGGCCCCCACCTCTTTTCTCCTCATTATGTGTATCCGCAGTGTGTACAATAAGGTCTCAAGTTCACAAGGGACACAGCTGGAGGCCAATGGGGCTGCTTGAAACCCAATGCCGAGTACCTTGGCCTGCTCATTCCCCTGATTGCGCACTCGGGCTGAGCATACCCTGCCCAGTTTCATTGCCTACTAAGCTGGCCAACCTGGATACCTTTTGCACCTCCCAATGGTCTTGCAGAAGATTACACTTACGCACCCGGCAAGACCTTCTGCCAAGCCTACACCAGCCGCTCTCCACATGGGACAGCTCCGCCACGAACTGCTGCTGCTGCTGCTGCTGCATGTCTTGTCCATTGCTCTAGTGGGACAGTGCAAGTACAGAGGGATCCGCAGGGTCCAGATAGCTGCTGATGCTGCTGATGTTTCTGCTACAACTGATCCTACAGCTGCCTAATTTGCACTTGCAGCCAAGCCATGGCCTGGGCAAAGCCCGGGACCTCCACAATCACTTAACTTCGATTTCAAATATGCTCATAAAATTTATCTTATTGTTGTGCATCTTTCGCGCTTGCTTCAGGCCAAGTCCGCCAGATACCGTTGGAATTTGGTCAGACACATAATAGTGGGCGCATCATGCGGACCGAAAGATGATGCCGGGCATCACGGCATGATTTGTAATCATCGTATCAGAGCTTTTTCAAAGTGGGGTACTGATGGCGCCCTGTGCCCCAATGCCTTTTGGCACTCAAGTTGCTTGCGCCAAACAGGCGACTCGGGACTCACAGAACATTGCTGAACAAAATGAGAGGGAAGACATGCAGGGTGCTGTTGTCCAGCTGCTCTTGAGCCAGGAGATGGACATATCTGTGCAAGCAAATTTGAAGCGGCTTCGAGGTATGTTGCTGACCATTGCAACCTTCACCCTGAAAAAATGATCCATCCTGTGTTTTATATATATAATGATACTCACAGTGGCCCCTTCAACTAACGCGCCTGCCTGCATTGGCCCTTCATCTGCACAGGCAAGCGTGTTCTGCTCAGGGCAGATCTCAACGTCCCTATCGACTCCGCAACCAAGGCTGTATCTGATAGAAACAGGATCAATGCAGTTTTGCCATCAGTGCAGATGCTCCTGGCTGCAGGCACCAAGGTAGGCTCGTCCTGGGGAAAAGATGGTGCTTTTGTCGACCCGACCCCACAGCAAGCCCTTGCCTCTCCTCTACGGCTCAAGTTACTCACTTTCCACACACTGTTTACAACATACTCCTCCAGATCCTTGGACGTAGGCCTCTCCACCATCCTCAACCAGCCCCCCCCCCCAACAGGGCCTATGGCATTTCCACTAGGCTGAATGGGATGCCACAGTTGAAGATGTGTACATGAGGGCAATCGGGGACGGTGCTGCCACACAAAGAAAGACACGTACTACGCAATTAGGATAAGGCTCCCTGCACACCGCACCCTGCTCTTTGTCTCCTGTGTGCTGCTTGCAGGTGATCTTGGCCAGCCACTTTGGGCGCCCAGACCCAAAAAAGCAAGCCTGGGATGAGATGGTGGCTCAGTTCAGCCTCGCACCAGTTGCTCAGGCAAGTCCTGTCCATAAAATTATTGTTTTGCCTGTTGTGTGTGTTTTGAATTCAAGGTGTTGTCTGACTCTGTCAGCAGGCCTCCAATGCTATGCCTCCTTTGCAGCCAATTTCCCTGACCTTCGTGATCACCTGCCTCCGCTGCAGTGGGCGGGCCATGGCCCCTTCAAATCAAAAATTTTGGCAGGAATGAGGGGTCCTTGTCCGCTAGCTGCGAGGCAGCAGGGAGTAGGGCCCTGTCTGCAGGTGCAGCATTGGCCTCAGGCCAAGCCACTTCTCCCATCATGGCAGCTGCCCCTCCGTCAGTCTTTTTGTGGCAGCCATGGCGCGCTCACCGCCCGTGCTGCCTGTGCAAGAGCGCAAGGACGCACGTGCAGGCATGTGCAGCCTAGGCTGCCCTGAGGCTGTCGGACCCGAATGCTTGTGGGTCATTTGACGAGCAACATTTGGTCCATATCCTGCACACAGGCCCTGGGGGAGCTCTTGGGCCCGGGCAGCTTCAAGGGACTGGCACCTGACTGTGTGGGCGCGCAAGCGGAAGCCTTTGTGCAGGGCCTCCAGGACGGTCAGGTGCTTCCCTCATGTCCAGCCTGCGCCCTATCTGCTTGCATGTTGCATACCCGTGGTTGGTTCGCACACGCTCCTCTCTTTTTCAAAGTCCTTACCAGGCTTGCAGGCGCCCATTGATCTTGAATATGTGCATGCGCTTGCTTCCCCCTAGCTTGAGACCCTCTGCCACCATGTCATGCTCTTTCACTTCCCCCTGCCCTTCCCTCCGCCCTGCGCCTCATCAACCCACTGCCTTGAGCACTTGCACCTCCACTCTCTTACCCATTCTTCCACTGCGCCATGCCAGGCCTGCCTCCTGGAGAACACACGCTTCCATGCGGGGGACACAAAGAATGACCCCACGTTCGCGGCCAGGCTGGCCCAGCTGGCCAACGTCTATGTGTGCGACGCGTTCGGGGTGGTGCACAGGGACCAAGGCAGCGTGACGGTGCGCGCAGTATGTTGGTGTGAGTTGCGTTTGTGAGAAAAGAGTGTGTGTGAGTATAATGGTGCATGAATCTGGTGTGTTGCATCTAATCATCGTTGTCTGCATGCTCGTGTGTGCGTGCACTACCTTGTGTGTGCGTATGCGCATCTCCGTGAGGTGTTATGTGTACGCGAGCATGTTTCAGTGTGCACATATGCATGAACGTATGAAACGTTACTAAACAAGGCAAACCCTCCATCAAAATTTGACCGCACCTCGTTGGACCAAACCTTCATCTCTGCCCTCTGTAAGAAAATCTTCTCTCTGTCTAGAATCTCAGCCTTGCGCATGTTGGGGTTGCTGCTGCTCATAATGTAATCAGGGGGTGTGTGCGCTCTTGATTTTAAAGCCTGGTGCATGCAATAGCAAGTGTGTGTCTGAGCCCATTTGTGCAGATGCGGGCAGCCAATGCATTGCACTTGCGGTTATGGCCAAATGCATGCAGGGGGTGACGCAGTACGTGGAGGAGTGCTACCCAGGCCCACTTGTTCGGCATGAGCTGGCGTTCCTGAGCCGGCACTTGAACAAGCCTAAGAGGTGAGGTCACAAGCTCCACATTCCTGAGCTGGCACTTGAACTAGCCTAAGAGGTGAGGTCAAGAGCTCCACATTCCTGAGCGGGCGGGCGCGTGTTAAGTGCACGGGGGAAACGAGCTGACTGTTTCTGCGCCAGCACCTGCATACATAGTTTTCGAGTGGGGGCCATGCTGGACATTGCTGAGCTGGCCTTTGCGTGATTTTATGAGCCAGCTGAGTATGGCTTAACAAGAACTAGCGTCGTATACCCCCCAATTCTGCAAACGTGTGCGTATTCCTTCCAGCTGACCTGAGGCTTGACTCAAACAAAAGGCAGCCCTTGCCACTGGCAGTGTAACTTCCTGGTGCTTTGTGATGTGCTTGGGGAACCCTAGCCAAGACCTCTTGCCTTGCCGGCCAGATGCGAGAGCAGTGCTGTCAATGCGAGCTGCAGTGCTGAAATGGCTGGCTTGTTGGCTGGATTCGCCTCTCCCACACGCATCTGGTGAGGTGTGGTGACAATGTGGCAAAGTGAAGTGCTTAAAAAAAGTTTGAGGTGTCAACCGGGTGTGCCTCTCCCACACGCATCTGGTGAGGTGTGGTGACAATGTGGCAAAGTGTAGTGCTTAAAAAAGTTTGAGGTGTCAACCGGGTGTGCCTCTCCCACACGCATCTGGTGAGTGTGGTGACAATGTGGCAAAGTGTAGTGCTTAAAAAAAGTTTGAGGTGTCAACTGGGTGTGCCTATCTTACACGCCAGTGGCATGGTGTTTGCAAGCTCTGGCACAAGGTACTTTGCAGTGAACAGGACCCAACAGTGAGGCACGTTCAACACGTGGTTAGTGTGCTCCATGTTTCCATATGCTTCATGTTTCCCAATGCTACGTGCCGTCTCTCTTCACCTTGCTCATGTCTCTTGGCACCGCCACCGCATACCGTGCGTGGTCATGTGCCGCATCCATCGCACACAACTGCGCACCGCTTCACACACAGTCAAGCGCCGCGTTCATCGCGCACGGACATACGCAGCATCCGTCGCGCACGCTCATGCACCGTATCCATTGTGCAGAGTCATGCGCCGCACCCATCACACAATCACGCGCTGCATTCATCACACACAATCATGCGCTGCATTGCACATGGTCATGCTCTGCATCCATTGCGCACAATCATGCTGGCAGGGCATGCTGGCAATCATGCCGGCACAATCATGCTGGCACAATCATGCTGGCAGGGCAATCATGCTGGCGCGATCATGCTGGCACAATCATGCTGGCAGGGCAATCATGCTGGCAGGGCATGCTGCCTGAGTGCGCGTGCGCAGGCCTTTTGGAGTGGTCATCGGAGGGAGCAAAGTTGCGGACAAGATCGGTGTCCTCTGGGCCCTCATCCGCAAGGTATAGACGCAGCCCAGGTTTGGCTTGTTGGTTGGTTTGTGGCGCCCAGCAGCGGCTGTTGTTGCCAGCCAGCACGTGTCTGGATCCCATGCTGGGGTGCGCCCAACCCAAGCGCTGCATGCTGGTCTGGAAAACAACCCTGGCCACGGGTGCAGGTGCAGTTGGGGTTTAGGGCCTCATTGGTCCCTTTTTAGCTACATGCATTATTGGTCCCTTTTTAGCTACATGCAGGGCCATGGCATGCGGTCTGGATGGGGTGCTCATGGGTCGAACGCCGGCCAGGCCGCTGGCTGAGTTTGCGCGTGGTGCTCGTGCTGGTGCACGCCTTGCGCACAAGCTGCAAGCTTGGGTTGACTGCCTGCCTAGTCACTGGGTCAGGATTAGTTAGTGGCTGGTGTATGTGGCTGGGCATCGTCGGCCAAGAGAATCGTGCGCAGTGTCTGGGATTATATGACAGGGCTTGCAAGGCAAGACTGGTGCGGGCCTGGGTACTGTGCATGAGGCAGGGACTTGGCCACGACTGATCCAAGACTCGTATACAGAGCATCTACCATTAAGCCTGCACCTGGTGGGTGCCGAGTGTTCTGGACTGCCAAAATCATGCCAAGCTGTGCCTCAGTGCCAAAATCATGCCAAGCTGTGACTCAGTGCCAAAATCATGCCAAGCTGTGACTCAGTGGCCAAAATCATGCCAAGCTGTGACTCAGTGCGCCTGTGCCGCATCCACTGCTAGCACCACCAATGCTGCCTATCCTGAGGGACAGTGACAGACTCCCTGAGGGGCAGTCGCCCAAAGGAGGGTCTCTGAACTTGGACAAAACAGTGGCGTGTTCCACTGAGGATCCTTATCAAAGCCTTGGCTTGCTACGCTGACGTGTGCCAACAGGACAAGAGTGCATGTGCGTGTGCCTGTTTGCCTGAGGAGTATGCTCGTACACTGTGTGTGTGTGTGTGTGTGTGTGTGTGTGTGCGTGTGTGTGTGTGTGTGAATCCATGTGGACACAGTGGGGTGCCCCTGTGTGTTTGTGCTCCCATCCATGGCCGACTGTCTGCACATGTGCGGCTGCTTTCCGTCGCAGGCTGATGTGCTGCTTATTGGGGGGCGTATGGCCTTCACATTCCTGGCTGCCAAAGGCGTGTGTGTTGGCTCAACACAAGTGGAAGAGGCCTGGTTGCAGGTGAGCAGAAATGGAGGCAGCCCAACAACAGGCAGCCCAACAACAGGCAGCAGCTGCTCAGGCTGGTGGGAGTGCCAACACCTGTCTGTTACATCGATTTGCACGTACGTGGCGGTGCTGTGTGTGCAGTCAGCTATATCAGTATGCTCACTAATGGCCAGCTTTGGCCACAGTCAGGACTGTGTGGGGAGTTGAGCCTGCAAAAGGAGCGGTGCAAAGGACCCAGTGAAATTTTGATTTCCATCAAGCTAGCATGAGAGCATGAGAGAGTGAGCATGCACAAATTCTTGTGGCACATTCCCTCGCGTTTGTGAGAATTGCTCATGCTGCACAAGGTGAAGCCACAAGTGTGCAGGATGCATGAACTGTTGGTCTCAAGCGCGACACAAGCTTGTCTAAAGTAAGCCATGCCTGGGCCTTTGATGAGTTTGTCACATTCTCGTAGCATTAGTGAGTCATCTGTTTGTATCAGAAGTGCGTCGTAGCTTCATTCGATTTTTTGAACTACCAAAAGCTCTCCATACTTGTTGCTAGGGGCCTCAGCTGTCAGTGATGGGGCATCCAAATGATTAGCTCTTTAAGGCAGATGCAATGTTCACCAAGATTTCTCGCAGGACAGATACACCAGGGTGTGCATGCAGTGCTGCTTGGAAGCAGAACGGCAAGGTGTGCAGGCAGTGCCTGTAAGCAGAACGGCCGGGTGTGCAGGCAGTGCCTGTAAGCAGAACGGCAGAGTGTGCAGGCAGTGCCTGTGAGCAGAACGGCAGGGTGAGCAGGCAGTGCCTGTAAGCAGAACGGCAGGGTGTGCAGGCAGTGCCTGTAAGCAGAACGGCAGGGTGTGCAGGCAGTGCCTGTAAGCAGAACGGCAGGGTGCGCAGGCAGTGCCTGTAAGCAGAACGGCCGGGTGTGCAGGCAGTGCCTGTAAGCAGAACGGCAGGGTGCGCAGGCAGTGCCTGTAAGCAGAACGGCAGGGTGTGCA
>LFIK01001432.1_pt1 | contig 18948 bp, 18 predicted proteins | sample 643401 | NCBI WGS metagenome assembly LFIK01 (sample SAMN03777447, study PRJNA286221) | soda lake metagenome | biome: soda lake; feature: Kulunda steppe; material: water; isolation source: sample T5-Br brine of Lake Tanatar-5 | place: Russia: Kulunda steppe | collected 2010-07
ACGATGCACCCCACCCCCGTTGGGTACCCGGTGCCTAGCTTATACCAGGCGCCCCCGATCCGCCGCCGTCTTCGGCCACTGGCCCCGACAGCGACGTCTGCGGCATCATGACAGTGCTGGCAAGGAACTGACAGAGACCACCATGGCTTCCGTGAACCACTTCCTGAAATGGGCTGCCGTCACCGCCCTGACCCTGCTTGCCGGCCTGGTCATGACCCTGTCGGCAATCTATCTGTACCTGAACCCTCAGGTGCCGGACGCAGCCAGCTATCGCGAAATCCGGCTGCAGACGCCGCTGCGTATCTTCGCAGCCGACGGCAGCTTCATTGCCGAGTTCGGCGAACGCCGCCGCATTCCTGTCGCCATCGACCAGGTCCCGATGGAGTTCCGCCACGCCATCCTGAACACGGAAGACCGGCGCTTCTATTCGCATGGCGGCATCGACTACCTGCCGCTGCTGAAAGCCGCTGGCAGGATCCTGCTGAACCCGGACGAGATCCCCCCCGGGGCGAGCACCATTACCATGCAGCTCGCCCGCAACGTCTCCTTCACACTGGAACAGACCTTCCTGCGCAAGTTCAAGGAGATCCTGCTCGCAGTCAAGATCGAGCGCGAACTGGAAAAGGACGAGATCCTGGAGCTGTACCTGAACGTGATTCCGTTCGGGCAACGCGCCTATGGTGTGGAAGCCGCAGCCCAGACCTACTATGGTCGCTCGCTGCACGAGCTGACGCTGGCCGAGATGGCCATGCTGGCCGGCATTCCCCAGGCGCCGTCCATCGGCAACCCGGTCAGCGGGCCAGAGCGGGCCATGCGCCGCCGCAACCTGGTCCTGCGCAACATGTACGAACAGGGCAGCATCGACGCTGCCAGCTACCGGGAAGCACTGGCCGCCCCGAACACGGCCCGGCTGCACCGGCGCAGGACCGAGCTGAGCGCGCCCTGGGTGGCGGAAGCTGCCCGTCGCTACGCGCTGGAGCGCTTCGGCCGCGCAGCCTACGAGGAAGGCTTCGAGGTTCACACCACCATCGACCCGGCCCTGCAGGCCAGCGCCACCAGCGCACTGCGCAGCGGCCTGGAAGCCTACGACCGCCGCCACGGCTACCGTGGGCCTGAACGCACCCTGACAGTGCCTGACGAGCTGGACGAGACCGTGCTGGAGCGCTGGCAGCGCACCCTGCAGCAGACGCCGGTGCTGGGCGGCCAGCTGCCGGCACTGGTGCTGGCGACAGAGGAAAGCCATTTCGTGGCGCTGCTTGCCAGCGGCGAGCAGGTTGACGTACCGCTGGCCGGGATGCGCTGGGCGCGCCCCTACCTGACGGTCAACAGCCGCGGCGCCAGGCCCGATCGGCCGGATCAGGTGGTGGCCCCGGGCCATCTGGTACGCCTGCAGCAGGATGAAGACCATGACTGGCGACTGGGGCAGATTCCCGATGTGCAGGGCGCACTGGCCTCGCTACGTCCCCAGGATGGCGCCATCAGGGCCATGGCCGGCGGCTACGACTTCCGCCTGACCCAGTTCAATCACGCTACCCAGGGCGCGCGCCAGCCCGGGTCGGCCTTCAAGCCGTTCATCTACTCGGCGGCGCTGGAGCATGGTCAGACTGCTGCCAGCATCTTCAATGACGCGCCGCTGGTATTCGAGGACGCAAACCTGGAGGCCGTCTACCGGCCCCGCAACGACAGCGGTCAGTTCGGAGGCCCGACACGCATTCGCACCGCCCTCTACCGCTCGGTCAACCTGGTCTCCATGCGCGTCCTCATGCAGGTCGGCGCCGGCAACGTCATCGACCACGCCGCACGGCTGGGTTTCGACACCTCCAGCTTCCCGCGCAACCTGCAGCTGGCTCTGGGCGGCGGTACCATGGCCACCACGCCCATGGACATGGCGCGCGCCTATGCGGTCTACGCCAATGGTGGCTACCTGGTCGAGCCCTGGCTGGTGAGCCGGATCGAAAGGGGGGGCGAGCCGGTCTACCTGGCTGACCCGGCCATCGCCTGCGAGGACACCTGCGAGCTGAATGGCCACTACCCTGCCCCGGACGAAACCTTTGTCCGTCACGCCCCCCGGGTGCTGGACGAGCGCACTGCCTACATCATGCATTCCATGCTGGGGGACGTGATCCGGCATGGCACTGGACGCCGGGCGCGGGCGCTGGAGCGCGACGACCTGGGTGGCAAGACCGGCACCACCAACGAGGCTGACACCTGGTTCGCAGGCTACCAGCGCGAGCTGGCCAGCGCTGTCTGGGTGGGCTTCAGCGACAATCGTCCGCTGGGCAGCAACGTATACGGCTCGAATACGGCCCTGCCGATCTGGATCGACTTCATGCGCACCGCACTGCCCCAGCTGCCCCCGCATGAACCGGAGCAACCGCCGGGAATCGTTCGTGTACGCATCGATCCGAGTACCGGTCTGATTGCACCACCCGGGCAGCAGAACGCCATCTTCGAGCTGTTCACGGAGGAAACCGCACCCCAGGCCGAAAGCGGACAGCGCTCGGATCCTGCCGCGCGGCCGGAGTCGATCTTCTGACCAGGACCGGCCGCCGTGACGGGCTTCCGAACGGCAGCATCATGGCCTGCCTGTTTCCAGGCAGGCCATGGCCGCAATCAGCGCTCACCGGGGAAGATATCGTCCATGGACGTGAGCGGGTAATGAGCCGGATAGCCGCGGCGGGCCACCCCTGAATCCACCGCTGCTCGAGCGACCGCTGCGGGCACCTTGTGCAGCAACCGTGGATCCATCGGCTTGGGCAGAATGTAGTCCGGCCCGAACTCGAGCCGGTCGATACCCTCATAGGCCGCCACGATCTCCGCCGGCACCGGCTCGCGCGTGATCTCGGCGATTGCCTCCACCGCTGCCACCTTCATGGCACGGTTGACACAGGTCGCCTGCACGTCCAGAGCACCACGGAACATGAACGGAAAGCAGAGCACGTTGTTGACCTGATTCGGGTAGTCCGAACGGCCTGTGGCCACGATCACGTCATCGCGCACCTGGTGAGCCAGTTCCGGCCGAATCTCCGGGTCCGGATTGGACAGCGCGAAGATAACCGGACGCGGCGCCATGCTCTGCAGCAAGTCAGGCGACAACAGGTCGGGACCGGACAACCCCAGGAACACGTCGGCACCGGCCAGCGCATCTTCCAGCGTCCGGTGCGGTGTATCCACCGCGAACCGGGCCTTGTACTCGGGCAGACCCTCGCGACCGGAGTGAATGCAGCCCTGTCGATCCAGCACCAGGATGTTTTCGCGCCGCACACCCATGTCGATCAGCAGCTCCAGGCAGGCCACACCGGCCGCACCGCCGCCAAGACAGACAACCCGGACCTCATCGAAGCACTTGCCCTGCAATTCCAGCGCATTGCGCAACCCTGCCACCACGCAGATGGCAGTGCCGTGCTGATCATCGTGGAAGATGGGGATGTTGCAGCGCTCGCTCAGTCGGGCCTCGATCTCGAAACAGCTGGGTGCGCTGATGTCTTCCAGGTTGATCCCGCCGAAGGTATCTGCAATCCGGGCCACGGTGTCGACGAAGGTATCCACGTCACGTGCATCCACCTCGATGTCGAAACAGTCCACTCCGGCAAAGCGCTTGAATAGCAGCGCCTTGCCTTCCATGACCGGCTTGCTGGGCAGATGCCCCAGATCACCCAGACCGAGAATGGCGGTACCATTGCTGATGATACCGACCAGGTTGCCCTTGGCCGTGTACCGGTATGCCATCTCCGGCTCGGCAGCAATCTGCCGTACCGGCTCCGCTACCCCGGGGCTGTAGGCCAGGGCCAGTTCGCGCGCGGTAGCGGACGACTTGGTCACCTCGATGGCGATCTTTCCCGGCCGGGGTTCGGCATGGTACTGCAGAGCTGCTTGAGCAAGATCGGTACCGGACATCTCCAGTTCCTCTGGGCTGGTGGGCCATGCGCAGGATTGCGCGTTAATGGACCTGCATCATTTTCGCAGGCCTGAAACGGAAAAAAGCGAGCCACAACAGCCGCACATCCTGCATTCAGGACGCCGGGCTGCTGTCGACTCGCTTTCGGTAGGACTGACGGATTGCCAGAGGGCAATCGGGCGTCAAGCTCGGCAGCTGCGCAGACTGCGCACGACTGCCCACATCATTTCACGCCAATCAGGCTGCGCCGCGGTTGCCGAAGCGCCGGCGGAAGCGCTCTACGCGTCCGCCCGTGTCCACGATCTTCTGCTTGCCGGTATAGAAGGGATGGCAAGCCGAACAGACATCCAGCTGGATGTCCTGGCAGAGGGTTGAACGGGTCTGGAACTCGTTGCCACAGCTGCAGCGAACGGTCACCTGCTCGTACTGAGGGTGAATGTCTGCCTTCATCGTGTATCCTGCCTGCGCCATGCGCCGACCACGCATGGCGTCGTCGGGGTCTTGAAAAGGGTGGCGAAGTGTACCAGAGCAGCCGCATCTGGCAAGGGGGGCGGTCACGATCCGTCGCCAGTCCGGGGCAGCACTCGAACCGCCGCCCGTCACGTCAGGTCTGGCTGTCATGATCCTTCATGTTGCCGTGCCGTCGCCGCTGCGGACCCCGCTGGACTACCTGCTGCCGGAAGACATGCCCCTCCCGCTGATCGGCAGCCGGGTTCGCGTACCGCTGGGACGTCGTCAACTGGTCGGGGTGGTGATGGGTCACGCCGACTCGGCCAGCGTGGCCTCGGCCCGGCTGCGTCCTGTGACCGAGTTGCTGGACCCGGAGCCGCTGCTGGACGAGCATCTGCTGAAGCTTGCCCAGTGGACTGCGGACTACTACCAGCATCCGATCGGCGAGGTGGTGCATCAACTGCTGCCGGTGCTGCGCCGCCGCCAGGCCAGAACCGCGCCCCGGACACGAGCCGGCTGGCAGCTGACCCCGTCTGGCCGCGGACTGGATCCGGCCACCCTGTCCGGCACACCCGCGCAACAACGTGCCCTGGAGCATCTGCAACAGCATGCAGCCCCCCAGCCACAGCAGACCCTGAACGCGGCCGGCATCAGCACGGACAGCCTGCGAAGACTGGCTGACCGCAATCTGGTGAGCCGCGTAATGGTGGCCGCTGCGCCGCGGACCGAGCCCACCCGGGCAGCTGCCGAGCAACCGCTGACACCCAATCGGGAGCAGGCCCGGGCGATTGCGGCCATCTGCTCACACCGCTCAGCCTTCTCCACCTTCCTGCTGCAGGGGGTGACCGGATCCGGCAAGACCGAAGTCTATCTGCAGGTGCTGGAGCAGGTACTGCAGGACGGTCGCCAGATCCTGCTGCTGGTTCCGGAGATCGGCCTGACACCACAGACGGTCAGTCGTGTGCAGGCCCGTTTCGGTGACCGAGTGGGCCTGCTGCACTCGGGACTGAGCGACCGCGAGCGGCTGCAGCACTGGGAACGGGCCCGTCGTGGCCAGCTGCGCATCCTGGTGGGCACCCGATCGGCGATCTTCGCGCCACTTCCAGAGCTGGGCCTGATTCTGGTCGATGAAGAACATGACGAGGCCTACAAGCAACAGGATGGGCTGCGCTACTCCGCCCGTGACCTGGCCGTGATGCGGGCACACATGCTCGACATTCCGGTGGTGCTGGGCTCGGCCACCCCCTCCCTTGAAAGCCTCCACAATGCCGACTGTGGCCGCTACCAGCTGCTGCAGCTGTCGCACCGTGCCGGCGGTGCCCGGGCGCCGGACCTGCAGCTGGTAGACCTGAACCGTCAGGTACAGGAAGGTGCCTTCGCGCGGCCTGTGCTCGAAAGCATGGCCAGGACCCTGGCCGAAGAGCGACAGGTGCTCGTGTTCCTGAATCGGCGCGGCTTCGCCCCGGTACTGATGTGTCAGGACTGCGGCTGGATCGCCGAATGCCGCAACTGCGACGCGCGGCTGACCGTTCACCAGCAACAGGGCGGCCGGTTACAGTGCCATCACTGCGGCCACCGCGAGCGCCTGCCCGAACGCTGCCCGAGCTGTGATGCGCCCACTCCCATGCCGGTAGGCCAGGGCACGCAGCGGGCCGAGCAGCTGCTGCAGGCCCGCTTCCCGGAAGTGCCCGTGCTGCGAATCGATCGCGACAGTACACGCAGCAGCCAGCGCCTGCACGAGACTCTGGAGCAGATCGGACGCGGCGGCGCCGCAGTACTGGTAGGGACCCAGATGCTCGCCAAGGGGCACCACTTTCCCGACGTCACGCTGGTGGTGGTGGTCAACGCCGACGGCGGCCTGTTCAGCGCCGACTTCCGCAGCAGCGAGCGGCTCGCACAGCTGCTGCTGCAAGTCGCCGGGCGAGCCGGTCGCGACCGCAATCCGGGCCGGGTCCTCATCCAGACCCAGCATCCGGACCACCCCCTCTGGGAGCCCCTGCTGGCCGCCGACTACAGCGGTTTCGCTGCTGTCACCCTGGCCGAACGGCAACAGCTGCAACTGCCACCCTTCGGCTATCTGGCGCTGCTGCGGGCTGCAAGCACCCGCACAAGCGACGCCGAGCAGTTCCTGGAACGTTGTGCCGACTGCCTTGCGGACACTGGCCTTCAGGTCATGGGACCGGTGCCGGCACTGCTGGAACGGCGCCAGGGTCGATTCCGCTGGCAACTGCTGCTGCAGTCCCACAGTCGGCCACAGCTGCAGCAGGCACTGCGCTCCCGCATCCACCGGATCGATGCCCTGCGGGCGCCTTCAGGCCTGCGCTGGAGCCTGGATGTGGACCCCGCGGATCTCCTGTAGGTCAGGCGCCCCGATTGCTCATGTTTGTTATATTTGCGCGCCCAGCAGCCCCGGCAGACAGGCATGGCGCGCACCCAAGGCAAGAGTCGCAAGAGCGGTACCATCCGCAGCAAGCCCCGCAGTCAGGCCGGCCAGTCCCCGGGCAACGGCCGCATTCCGGCCTATGCGCTGGGTCTGGTAAGCGGCCTGGTGGTCGCGCTGGCGCTCACGCTGGTGGGACTGTGGCCGGGTGACGGGAGCGCACCGGCTGCCGGCGAGCAGGCCAGGGACACCAGTCAGCCTCCAGCCGGAGTCCGCTTCGAATTCCCGGACATGCTGCGCGACTCCCAGGCACTGGTGCCCTACGTAGAGGAGTACCTGGAGGAGGAAGAAACGCCACCGGCCGAAGCCGATGTCCAGTTCCTGCTGCAGGCCGGCGCCTTTCGCAGCCAGGATGATGCCAATCGGCGACGCGCCCAGATCCTGCTGCTGGACTTGAGCGCCCGCACCCTGGAAGTGAGCCGGGATGGCGTTACCTGGCACCGGGTGCTGGTGGGCCCGTTCGGTGACCGCAACCAGGTCCGCAATGCCCAGCTGCGACTGCTGGAAGACAACATCGACTCGATCGTGCTGCGCGCGGACCCGACCTGAACCAGGCCGCCGGACTGCGCCCATTGAAACCAGGGTGGGACGGCCCCACATCCCCCATTCTGTCCTGAAAATGCAGCGGAGGCCCCTTGCAACAGTATCGCGGCACCACGATTCTCTCTGTCCGGCGTGGCCGCCAGGTCGCCCTGGGCGGCGACGGCCAGGTCTCGCTGGGCGACACCGTCATGAAGGGCAACGCCCGCAAGGTCCGCCAGCTTCACAAGGGTCAGGTGATCGCCGGCTTCGCCGGCGGAACCGCCGATGCGTTCACCCTGTTCGAGCGCTTCGAAGGCCAGCTCGACAAGCACCAGGGCCAGCTGGTCCGCGCCGCCGTGGAGCTGGCCAAGGACTGGCGTACCGATCGGGCCCTGCGCCGGCTGGAGGCCCTGCTGGCAGTTGCCGATGGCGAGCACTCGCTGATCATCACCGGCAATGGTGACGTCATCGAACCGGAGCGGGGCGTCATGGCGATCGGCTCCGGCGGCCAGTACGCCCGTGCCGCGGCGCTGGCACTGCTGGACAACACCGACCTGCCACCGCGCACGATCGTCGAGCAGGCGCTGACCATCGCCGCCGATATCTGCGTCTATACCAACCACCAGTTCACACTGGAGCAGATCAACCCGGAGGGCTGATCTGCTCCACGAGGGAAACGATTCGATGTCTGACATGACCCCGCGCGAGATCGTCCACGAGCTGGACCGCCACATCATCGGCCAGGCCGAGGCCAAGCGCGCCGTGGCGATCGCCCTGCGCAACCGCTGGCGGCGGCTGCAGCTGCCCCAGGCCATGCGCGAAGAGATCACCCCCAAGAACATCCTCATGATCGGCCCCACCGGTGTCGGCAAGACAGAGATTGCCCGCCGACTGGCTCGGCTGGCCCATGCTCCATTCATCAAGGTGGAAGCCACCAAGTTCACCGAGGTGGGCTACGTGGGACGCGATGTGGAATCCATCATCCGCGACCTGACCGAAGCGGCCATGAAACTGTTGCGCGAGGAACAGGTGCAGCAGGTGCGCCACAGGGCCCAGGACGCCGCCGAGGAACGGCTGCTGGATGCACTGCTGCCGGAAGCCCGTGGCAGCGGCCCCGGCTTCGGCGACAGTGACCCCGAGGCACGTCGCACCAGCTCCGCTCGCCAGCTGTTCCGCAAGAAGCTGCGCGAGGGCGAACTGGACGAGCGCGAGGTGGAGCTGGATCTGTCGCAGCCTTCTTTCGGCGCCGAGATCATGGCACCACCGGGCATGGAAGAGATGACCAGCCAGCTGCAGGAAATGTTCGCCGGCCTCAATCAGCAGCGCCGCAAGCGCCAGAAGCTGACGGTGAAGGAAGCGCTGGTGCGGCTGGAGGAGGAAGAAGCCGCCCGGCTGGTCAACGAGGAAGAGCTGAAGTCGCGCGCCGTCCAGGCCGTCGAACAGAGCGGCATCGTCTTCATTGACGAGATCGACAAGGTGGCCCGCGGCAACGATGCCGGCAGCGGCGTGGATGTCTCCCGCGAGGGCGTGCAGCGGGACCTGCTGCCGCTGATCGAGGGCTGCACCGTCTCCACCAAGTTCGGCATGGTGCGCACGGACCACATCCTGTTCATCGCCTCGGGAGCATTCCACCTGTCGCGCCCCAGCGACCTGATTCCGGAACTGCAGGGGCGGCTGCCGATCCGAGTGGAACTGAGCGCCCTGACGCCGGATGACTTCAAGCGTATCCTGACCGAACCCAGCGCCTCGCTGACCGAGCAGTACGCAGCGCTGCTGGGCACCGAAGGCGTGCGCCTGGAGTTCACCGACGATGGCCTGGATCGCATTGCCCAGACTGCCTGGCGCGTCAACGAGACCACCGAGAATATCGGGGCACGCCGACTCCACACCATGATGGAGCGGCTGCTGGAGGACGTGTCGTTCGACGCCGATCGCAAGGCCGGCAATGATGCGGTGGTGATCGATGCGACTTATGTGGACGCCAGGCTGGCGGAACTGTCGCAGGACGAGGATCTGAGCCGCTATATTCTGTGACCGGAGAGGCCTCCGGATTCTATGGGTGCCCTGCACCGGGTACCCGGCCCGCAAGCGAAGCGATGGACAGTTTCATGCAAGCACCCAGCGATATCCTGATGCACCGCAAGACGCGCGTGCTGGAACTGCGCTACGAGGACGGTCGGCGCCTGGAAATCCCTGCCGAGCTGCTGCGGGTGTACTCACCCTCGGCCGAGGTCAGAGGCCACGGAGAAGGCCAGCGTACACTGCAGACCGGCAAGAAACATGTAACGATCACCGACATCGAGCTGGTGGGCAACTACGCGATCCGGCTGGTATTCGATGACGGCCACGACAGCGGCATCTACACCTGGCAGCACCTGGCCGACCTGGGACGCAATCAGCAGCGCTACTGGGACGAGTACCTGACCGAATTGAAGAAGGCCAATGCCTCGCGCCTGCCGGCCATCGGCGTGGGCCAGTGGCAGCCATCCGGGAAGCAGCAATGAACGACCAGAGCGGACCGGGACAGACCGGCACCACCGACTTCGGCTACCAGCAGGTGCCGGTGGGCGAGAAGGCCGAGCGCGTTGCCGGCGTGTTCCGCAGCGTGGCACCGCGCTACGACATCATGAATGACCTGATGTCGCTGGGCAGTCACCGCCTGATGAAGCGGATGACGCTGGAGCTGTCCGGAGTGCGCGCCGGCGACCGGGTGCTGGACCTGGCCGGAGGCACCGGCGACCTGAGCGCCCTGTTCGCGCGGCGGACCGGACCGACCGGACAGGTAGTGCTGGCGGACATCAACGCTGCCATGCTCCAGCAGGGGCGAGACCGCCTGCTGGACGATGGTCTGGTACAGGTGCTGCCGGTGCAGGCCGACGCCGAGGCGCTGCCGTTCCCCGACAACAGTTTCGATTGCCTGAGCATCGGCTTCGGTCTGCGCAACGTCACCCACAAGGAGCGCGCACTGGCAGAAATGTGCCGGGTGCTGCGCCCGGGCGGACGCCTGCTGGTGCTGGAGTTCTCCCATCCACGCCAGCGCCTGCTGGGCCAGGCCTTCGATGCCTGGTCAAGCCTGTGGCCCACCTTCGGCAAGCTGATCACCGGCGACGCCGAAGCCTATCGCTACCTGAACGAATCGATCCGCATGCACCCGCGCCAGGAAGCCCTCAGCGACATGATCGAGGCCGCTGGCTTCGTCCAGGTCCGCTGTCACGACCTGGCCGGCGGCATCGTCGCGCTGCACAGGGCCATCGCGCCCTGACCGCGCCCATTACCCGCATACGGGACCGAGCAGATGTTCAACAGTCTGGCAGCCATGACTCTGGAACGGGCGCTGGCACGGGTACTGGGGCTGGATCCGCCCACTGCCGCAGCCGTCCGCGCGCTGGCTGGCCACAGCCTGGAGCTGGCCCTGCTACCGGGCCCGCTCTACCTGACCCTGCACTTCACCAGCCAGGGCGTGAACGTGGATGGTTGCTCCAGCACAGCGGCCGACGCCCGCGTCCGACTGGACCCGGTGGCGCTTGTCGCAGTACTGGAGGGCAGCACGCCGGCCACCAGCATCCCGGGGCTGGAAATCCGCGGTGATACCGCCCTGGCAGCCGAGCTGTTCTCCCTCTTCCGGCAGTTGCGGCCGGACATGCTGGGCCCCCTGCGCGGCCTGCTGGGTCCGGGCGTGATAGGGGTACTGGAACGCACTGCAGCCCGTGCCGGTCGTCATGGCAGCGAGGCAGGCGAGCACATCCGCCGTGCCGGTCGCGACTGGCTGACCAGCAGCCAGGGGCCTTTGCCCGACCCGACTGCCATCGCCGCCCAGCTGGACGAGATCGACGCCCTGCGGCTGGCCACGGACCGACTGCAGGCGCGGGTGCAGCTGCTCGAGCAGCAGCTGCAGCAGCGATCGGATCCGGATTCATGAGTGCACGCCGAACCCTGCGGCGGCTGCGACGCGCCACCCGCATCGGCTGGGTGGCGGTCCGCTTTCGACTGGACATGGTGCTGCAGGAAGCCGGCCTGCCACTGGATCAGCTGCCCTGGACCCTGCGACTGCTGCTGGCTCTGAACCCGCTGCGACTTTTACCCCGACCTCGCACCACCGTGGCCTGGCGCCTGCGGCATGCGCTGGAAAGCCTGGGACCCGTATTCGTCAAGTTCGGTCAGATCCTGTCCACCCGGCGCGATCTGCTGGCGCCGGACTTTGCAGAGGAGCTGCGCCAGCTACAGGACCGGGTCACGCCGTTTTCCGGCACCGAAGCCCGAGTGATCGCCGAGCGCGCTCTGGGGACTCCGTTGTCAGAGGCCTTTGCCAGCTTCGATGCAGAGCCACTGGCAGCAGCCAGCGTGGCGCAGGTACACGGTGCCACCCTGCTTGATGGCACCCGAGTGGTGGTCAAGATCATCAGGCCGGGAATCGATGTCGTCATCGCCGAGGACATCGAACTCCTCTACGGATTCGCCGAGCTGCTTGAGCGCTTCTGGCGCGATGCCCGCCGGCTGCATCCGGTCGACATCGTCCGCGACTACGAACGCACCATCGGCGACGAGCTCGACCTGCTTCACGAAGCGGCCAATACCGCCCAGCTGCGCCGCAACTTCACCGGTTCCGAGCTGCTCTACGTGCCGCGCATCTACTGGCAGTTCACCCGGCGCAACGTGATGGTGATGGAGCGCATCGACGGCGTGCCCATCTCGGACCTGGACCGCCTGCACGCCGCTGGCACGGACATGCGGGTGCTGGCCGAGCGCGGTGTAGAGACTTTCTTCACCCAGGTGTTCGAGGACAACTTCTTCCACGCCGACATGCACCCGGGCAATATTTTCATCGACATCAGCGACCCGGCAGACCCCAGTTACATTGCCATCGACTGCGCCATCATCGGCCGCCTTACCGAAAATGATCAGGACTATCTGGCGCGCAATATCCTGGCGTTCTTCCACCAGAACTATCACGAGGTGGCACGGCTGCACGTGGAATCCGGCTGGGTGCCGCCTCACACCGACGTGCACGAGTTCGAACGCGTGATCCGCGCCGTCTGCGAACCGATCTTCCAGAAGCCGCTCAAGGACATTTCCTTCGGCCACCTGCTGATCACGCTGTTCCAGACTGCCCGCCGCTTCGAAATGGAGGTGCAGCCCCAGCTGGTACTGCTGCAGAAGACCCTGCTCAACATCGAGGGGCTGGGACGGCAGCTGTATCCGGAACTGGATCTGTGGCACACCGCCAAGCCGTTCATGGAACGCTGGATGGCGCGCCGCACCGGGCCGCTGGCTGTCATCCGCAGCCTGGCAGATCAACTGCCGGAACTGCTGGAAAGTCTGCCCCAGCTGCCAAGGAGGCTGATCGACAGCGAAAGGCGTGAACGCCAGCTGGACACCCTGGTGAGTCAGCAGCGGCTCCAGCAGCAACAGCTGGAGCAGCTTCACGAGCGCGCCCGCCGCCAGAGCCGGCAGCTGCGACTGGCGGGCCTGGCGGCCACTGTCGGCGGCCTGTTGCTGGCATTGCTGGCCAGCCAGCAGCCGACCGCTGCCAGCTTGCTGGCGGCCGGGGCAACCCTTGGTGCCGGCCTCATCCTGTTGTTGCAAGCCTGACACTCGCCGAGGGCATCCGGTATGCTTGGTTCATGACCAGCCACCCCGCGATGCCTTGCCAATGACCGTGATCGACGCCCTGACCCGAGTGCTCGAGGCCCGGCGCGAATCGCCCGCCGACAGTTCCTACGTGGCCTCGCTGTACGCGGCAGGTCTGAACAGGATCCTGGAGAAGGTCGGCGAAGAGGCAACGGAAACCCTGATCGCGGCCAAGGATTTCGTGCCGGAAGATGCCGCCAGCCGCGCGGATCTGGTCGGCGAGACCGCAGATCTCTGGTTCCACAGCATGGTGATGCTGGTACACCTGGACATCGAGCCCACCGAGGTCCTGGCCGAACTGGAACGCCGTTTCGGACTTTCCGGGCTTGAGGAAAAGGCCAGCCGCAACTCCCGTTGAGGCGGTCTGCAGAGAGGAAACAGGACATGTTTGGACTGAGCGTGACCGAACTGCTGGTCATACTGGCGATCGTGCTGCTGCTGTTCGGCACCCGAAAGCTGCGCAACCTGGGTGGTGACCTGGGCGGCGCGATCAAGGGCTTTCGCAAGGCCATGAACGAGGACGAAGCCGAGTCCGGCAAGAAGGGCTGGATCGAAGGCGAGTCGGAACAACGCAGCGAAGGCGTAGCACCGGAGCGCGAAAAGCAGCAGGAAGGCGAGCGCCACAAGCCCTGAGCCCCGGCGCGCCGATGCACCCGACCCGGATCTGAGCCATGCTTGATATCGGCTTTCCCGAAATGCTGCTGGTGGCGCTGGTAATGCTGCTGGTGTTCGGCCCGGAACGCCTGCCGGAAGTGCTGCGCACCGTCGGCCGCTGGATTGGCGGAGCCCGCCGCAGCTTCTCCAGTTTCCGGGCCGAACTGGAGCGCGAGATCGGCGCCGACGAAATCCGACGCGACCTGCATAACAGCCAGATCCTGGAGGAAGCTCGCAAGGTCCGCGAAGAGCTGAACCGGGCCGGCTCTGAGATGCGCGTGAGCGAGGCCGAAATGGACCGGATGGTGCGCGAGCGCATGCAGGGCATTGATCGGCAGATCGAGGCTGCCGAGCAGGAGCAGGAGCAGGAGCAGGAGCAGGGCAGCCACACGGACGCCTCCGGCACCGAAGGGTCCTCATCACCAGCGGCCAGCGACGCTGCTGCAGACTCGGGTCAGGATACACGCAAGCCATGACCGACCAGCACAGCCGCCCGAACGATCCTTCCGCCACAGGACACGACAACCCGGAGCTGGCAGCGGAAATGCCCCTGCTCGAACACCTGGCTGAACTGCGCAGCCGCCTGCTGCGCATGGTGCTGGCCGTGCTGGTGATCTTCTTCCCGCTGTTCTACTTTGCCAACGACCTGTACACGTTCGTCTCGAAGCCGTTGCGGGCCGCACTGCCGGAAGGTTCCACCATGATTGCCACCGAGGTGGCATCGCCGTTCCTGACGCCATTCAAGCTGGCGCTGGTCACTGCCTTCTTCCTGGCGATCCCCTACATCCTGCACCAGATCTGGAGCTTCGTGGCACCGGGCCTGTACCGGCACGAGAAGCGCCTGGCCATTCCCCTGCTGGCGTCCAGCATCATCCTTTTCTATTCGGGCATGGTGTTCGCGTACTTCATCGTCTTTCCGGTGGTATTCGCATTCCTGATCGGGGTGGCGCCCGGCGACGTGGCCATCATGACCGATATCAACGCCTACCTGACCTTCGTGCTGAAGATGTTCTTCGCCTTCGGCTTCGCATTCGAGATCCCGGTAGCCACCCTGCTGCTGGTGGCCGCCGGCGCCACCTCGGTGGAGAACCTGCGAGCAAAGCGCATGTACGTGCTGGTGGGCTGCTTCATCTTCGCCATGCTGCTGACCCCGCCCGACGTGATCTCGCAGGTGCTGCTGGCAATTCCCATGTGGCTGTTGTACGAGATCGGCATCCTTGCTTCGGTAGTGGTCGAACGACGCCGGCGCCGGGAACAGACGGACTGAAGACGGCTCAGGCTTCCAGCAGGAAGGTGACCGGTCCGTCGTTGACCAGGTCGACCTGCATGTCGGCGCCGAACCGGCCTGTTTCCACCCTGACACCACCGGCACGACAGGCCCGCACGAATTGCTCGTAAAGGGGCTCGGCCTGCTCCGGCGGGGCAGCGGTCGAAAAGCCCGGCCGCCGTCCCTTGCGGGTGTCGGCGGCAAGGGTGAACTGGGACACCACCAGCAACTCGCCGCCCACATCCAGCAACGACCGATTCATGGGGCGCTCCGAATCCGGGAAGATGCGCAGATTCAGCGTCCGCTCTGCCAGCCGCTGGCCGGCTGCTGGCGAGTCGCCGGCCGCAACCCCCAGCAGTACCAGCAGCCCTGGACCGATCGCGCCCACCGTGACACCGTCCACCTCGACCCGGGCTCGGGTCACCCGCTGCAACAGCGCCCGCATCAGGCCTCCCGAGCGCGACTTTCCCGCTTGCGCTCGTGCTCCTTGAGCAGCTTCTTGCGCACCCGGATGGCCGCTGGAGTCACTTCCACCAGCTCATCACCCTCGATGAATTCCAGCGCCTGCTCCAGGCTCATGCGCACCGGCGGCGTCAGCAGCAGGTTCTCGTCGCTGCCCGAGGCACGCACGTTGGTCAGCTGCTTCTCCTTGGTCGGGTTGACCGGCAGATCATTGCCGCGGCTGTGGATGCCCACCACCATGCCTTCGTAGACCTCAGTACCCGGCTCGACCATCAGACGGCCCCGGTTCTGCAGGTTGAACAGGGCATAGGCCGAGGCCTTGCCGGCAACGTTAGACACCAGCACGCCGTTGATCCGGGCATGGCCGGTATCGGCCTGGTAGGGCCCCCAGTGAGAGAAGGTGTGAGTGAGAATGCCGCTGCCGGAGGTCAGTGACAGGAACAGGGAGCGGAATCCGATCAGGCCGCGGGCCGGAATGGTGAAATCCAGCCGCATGCGACCACGGCCGTCAGGCACCATGTTGGAGAGTTCACCACGCCGCCTTCCCAGCTCCTCGATCACGGCACCCTGATGTGCTTCCTCGATGTCCACCACCAGCGACTCGTACGGCTCTTCCCGCTTGCCGTCGGACTCGCGGGTGATCACCTCCGGCCGCGAGACCCCCATCTCGTAGCCTTCCCGGCGCATGGTCTCGATGAGTACGGACAGGTGCAGTTCGCCCCGCCCGGACACCCGGAAGCGGTCCGGATGATCGGTGTCCTCGACCCGCAGGGCAACGTTGTAGAGCAGTTCCCGATCCAGCCTTTCACGCAGATGCCGACTGGTCAGGAACTTGCCTTCGCGGCCGGCAAAGGGTGACGTGTTGACCTGGAAGGTCATGGCCACGGTCGGTTCGTCCACGGTCAGTGCCGGCAGTGCTTCCACCGCAGCCGGATCGCAGAGCGTGTCCGAGATGGAAAGCTTGTCGATGCCGGTGATGCTGACGATGTCACCGGCCACGGCCTCAGTGGCTTCACGCCGTTCCAGTCCGTCATAGCCCAGCACAGTCAGAATGCGGCCGTTGCGCCGCTGCCCGTGCCGATCCACCACTGCCACGTTCATGCCGGGCCGCGCGCGGCCGCGCTGGACGCGGCCCAGACCGATGACGCCCACATAGCTGGAGTAGTCCAGCGCACTGATCTGCATGCGGAAAGGGCCGTCCGGCTCGACTTCCGGCGGCTGCACACGCTCGACCAGCAGGTCCAGCAGCTGGGACATGTCATCGCCGAGCGCGTCCGGATCGGTGCCCGCACGTCCCTGCAGCGCCGACGCATAGACGGTGGTGAACTCCAGCTGTTCGTCGTTTGCGCCCAGGCGGTCGAACAGGTCCAGGACCTCGCCTTCCACCCAGTCGGGCCGGGCGCCGTCACGATCTATCTTGTTGATCACGACGATGGGGCGGAGGCCGAAGCCGAACGCCTTGCGCGTCACGAAGCGGGTCTGGGGCATGGGGCCATCGACTGCATCCACCAGCAGCAGCACCGAGTCCACCATGGACAGCACGCGTTCGACCTCGCCACCGAAGTCTGCGTGGCCGGGCGTGTCGACGATATTGATGCGCACGCCATGCCATTCGATGGCGGTGTTCTTGGCCAGGATGGTGATGCCGCGTTCGCGCTCCAGGTCCTGGCTGTCCATGATGCGCTCGCCATCGCCGGCGAAGCGCCCGGTCTGCTGCAGCAGTCGGTCGACCAGGGTGGTCTTGCCGTGGTCGACGTGGGCGATGATGGCCACGTTGCGGATATTTTCGGGTCTGATCGTTTCGGTCACGTTGACGGCATGCTCTGGCCGGTGGACGGGGCGCGCATTATAGCGACCCGGGGCGGGTCCTGCGCGCATTGTCTGCGGCTTTGTCTGCCGTCGCCCGCACCCGGCCAGCCATCACCCTCGCGAGAGCGCAACCAGGCGACACGAGCGGCCTCGACACGTGCACCAGAAGGGATCCTGATGCACTATTGTGATGCGCTTTTGTCCGATCGCACCATTATTGTGCGACACCTGAGCCCCCGAGGCTCGCAAGGCCCCGTAATTCGCGCATCAGAATGGCGCAGAAGCTGGCACAGGATTTGCAGAACCCCCGGGGCAAGGCGGCAGCGCCGAAGCGCGCCACCGCAACAAGGCCAACTATCGCTAACACTGGAGGAGCGGTATGTCAGAGAACACTCTGAAGATGATCAAGGACAACGACGTGAAGTGGGTCGATCTGCGCTTCACGGACCCCCGCGGCAAGGAACAGCACACCACGCTGCCGGCTCAGGTGGTGGATGCCGAGTTCTTCCAGAACGGGGCAATGTTCGACGGCTCCTCCGTCCAGGGCTGGAAGGGCATCAACGAGTCCGACATGATCCTGCTGCCCGATGACACCACCGCGGTCATGGATCCCTTTGCTGAAGATACCACGCTCAACCTGCGCTGCGATGTCATCGAGCCCAGCACCATGCAGCCCTACAACCGCGACCCGCGCGGTACGGCCAAGGCTGCCGAGGCCTATCTGCGGGAATCCGGCATCGGCGACACCGCCTTCTTCGGCCCGGAAGCAGAGTTCTTCGTCTTCGACGACGTCCGTTTCCGCAACGAAATGGGCAATGCCATGTTCGCCATCAGTGCCGAGGAAGCGCACTGGGAGTCCGGCACCCGCTTCGAGGGCGGCAACATGGGCCACCGGCCACGGGTCAAGGGTGGTTACTTCCCGGTTCCGCCGGTGGACTCCGCCTTCAACCTGCGCAACGCCATGTGCACCGCCATGCAGCAGATGGGGCTGACCATCGATGTCCACCACCACGAGGTGGCGACTGCCTGCCAGAACGAGATCGGCGTCAAGTTCAACACGCTGACCGCCAAGGCTGACGAACTGCAGATCTACAAGTACTGCGTGCACAACGTGGCCCATGCCTACGGCAAGACGGCCACCTTCATGCCCAAGCCCCTGGTCGGCGACAACGGCAGCGGCATGCATGTTCACCAGTCGATCTGGAAGGACGGCGTCAACCTGTTCCACGGCGACAAGTATGCTGGCCTGTCCGAAACCGCTCTCTACTACATCGGCGGGATCATCAAGCATGCGCGCGCACTGAACGCGTTCACCAATGCCAGCACCAACAGCTACAAGCGTCTGGTGCCGGGCTTCGAGGCACCGGTCCTGCTGGCCTACTCGGCCCGCAACCGGTCAGCATCGATCCGCATTCCGTACATCCCGGGCGGCAACCCGAAGGCGTACCGGGTCGAGGTCCGTTTCCCGGACTCCACCGCCAACCCGTACCTGTGCTTCGCGGCCATGCTGCTGGCAGGCATCGACGGCATCAAGAACAAGATCCACCCGGGCGACGCCATGGACAAGGATCTGTACGACCTGCCGCCGGAAGAGCTGGAAGGCATTCCCACCGTGGCCCACACCCTGGACCAGGCGCTCGACGCGCTCGACGCGGACCGCGAGTTCCTGAAGCAGGGCGGCGTCTTCAGCGATGGTCAGATCGATGGCTACCTTGAGCTGAAGCGGCAGGAAGTGGAGCGCCTGAACATGAGCACCCACCCGGTCGAGTTCGACATGTACTACTCGGTCTGACCCGACCAGCACTCCCCCTTGCGGGG
>LFIK01001434.1_pt1 | contig 18942 bp, 33 predicted proteins | sample 643401 | NCBI WGS metagenome assembly LFIK01 (sample SAMN03777447, study PRJNA286221) | soda lake metagenome | biome: soda lake; feature: Kulunda steppe; material: water; isolation source: sample T5-Br brine of Lake Tanatar-5 | place: Russia: Kulunda steppe | collected 2010-07
GGGGCAGGGCTCATCACCACTGCTGGGGTCGGTCGGGGCAGGGGGGCACGTGCTTGATCGCCATGGCTGCGGGCTGGTGTGGCAGCATATTGATGTGGCAGCATATTGATCGCCATGCTGGGGCATGGTGTGGCGTGAGGACGCAGTGTTAGGCACGAGGACGGATTGTTAGGCATGAGGATGCAGTGTCAGGTACAAGGACACAGTGTTAGGCGTGAGGATGCAGGGTTGAGCATGTGGGCTAGGAAGGGCCCAGCTGAGGCCAGGGGAATGGCGGCTTGCAGGGGGCATAGCCAGGTGACGACAACAGCGGCACCTGCAGTGGCTGGTGTGGTAGGTAAAGGGGCAGTGTTAAGCATATGGGCAAAGGGGGGTGGGTACCTGCGCTTTGTGTCCCCATTCGTGCAATTGGTGCGCCCCCACTCCTCATTGACTGACTGGCGCAACCCTGTTCACCCTGCGCAACACTCATTGCTGACGGCAACCCTGCCCCCCCTGTCGCTGAGCATACCCGCCCTCAACCGGTCCCTACCGGTCCCTGTGCCTGCCCTATGCAGCACTCTTTGCCGACGGTGCGACCCTGCCCACCCTGCTTGCCGCCCTGAGGCCACCTGCTGACTCCGCATCTCTCACGCGCTGGTTGGCCTCGCCTGCCATCATGCGCGCGCTCAGCCTGGCGTCGGCGCTGCTGCAGCACTGTGAGGTGCGCGTTACATCATTTTGCGTGAAGTAACTGCCGTATTAATTTACTTCATGCCCCAAGTCATGAACCATATCATCCCCGCGCTTTCCACTCCTGCACACCATATATACCACACACATACTTCTTTCTGTGCACCCGCCATACCACGCTGCTTGCCATACCTGCCCAAGGGAGCCCACAGCGGGGGGGCCGTGCCTTGCACCAAACAGTAGGCCGCATCATGAGCGCCTGCAAAGTATAGCATGTGCTGTGGCTCAGTGCCGCGTGCTGAAAGAAAGAGTAAAAAACTACGTAGGCAGCAAAACACTCAATCAAGAAGAAAATGGGGCCACCTAGCATCCGTGCTGGTGAGCACTGCCATCTCGGGTGCTTATTTGCAGGAACAGTTGCTGTGCGGTTCACCCTGTGGTGCTTGTTCTCTGGAGCAGTTGCTGTGTAGTTTACCATATGGTGCTTGTTTACAGGAGCTGTGCAGTTTACCCTGTGGTTCAGGAACTCCTAGCCCAGAGCTAGTCGTGTCAAGCAGTGGCTGTGCCATTTCCCCTGTAGTTTTCCCTGCCGCCTACCCGCGCCGCTTCCCCGCCGTCTTTCCGTGTTGCTGTGCCATTTCCCCTGTAGTTTTCCCTGCAGCCTACCCGCGCTGCTTCCCTGCCGTCTTTCCGTGTTGCTGTGCCATTTCCCCTGTAGTTTTCCCTGCCGCCCACCCGCGCTGCTTCCCTGCCGTCTTTCCGTGTTGCTGTGCCATTTCCCCTGTAGTTTTCCCTGCCGCCTACCCGCGCTGCTTCCCTGCCATCTTTCCGTGTTGCTGTGCTGTTTCCCCTGTCATTCTGGACCCCACAGCCCAGAACTGGCTGACAGTGGCATAGGGGGCCAGCCAAAACAAGGTTATGTGCGGAGTCTCGGGCATCATGTGCCCTCAGGACTGAGCGGATGTGTTCGTCCTCTCAGCAACTCGACCCCGCTCTCTTCTGCACTGCACGGCCTTTTCCTGCCAGGCACTGCGGCCCCACGCCCACGCCTCCTGCTTTTTTGGTACACCTGCGTAACTGCTGCTTTTTTGGTACACCTTTGTGACTGCTGCTGCTGCTGCTTGATGCCCCCACCGCAGGGGCGCTCTGAGGGCATCACCCTCCAAAAAGCGGCGATCGGGGTGGCTGCGTCTTCCGCACGCGTCAACCCGCCCGCCTGTGACGCGGTGGTAGTAGTTGTGGAGTGCTTTCATGCGGCAGAGTCAGGTGTGTGTGTGAGTGTGCCAGCCAAGGATGTGGCTTCTTGTGGGTGTGCATCCGTGGGTGGGTGTGGGTGGGTGCATGTGTGTGCATGCATGTGCGCGTTGTCATGTGCTCTGCATGCTTGCCATGATCCCCGTATCATGCACTTACTCCAAGTCACTTGTGCCCAAGGGCACCTCCTGCACGGGCCCCGGCTTCACGCCACTCCTGGGCCTGCCACCTGCCTCTGCCCTCTTCCATACTCTTCCCGCCCCCCCCCCTTCCTTTCTGCTGTACTCACATCCTTCACGTGTGGCACATGCCAACAGGGCTAAGGAGCTCTCCTCTGTGTGCTTATGACCTGAGCCTACCTACACCCCATCTCTGTCCCGCTGCCCGTGCATGCGCCCTGCAGCCCATGCCAAAGCCCGCAGCGCCACTGGCCACACGTTTGTGTGCCTGGACGACAGCTTCCCCTTCTACTGCCAAGTCCTTGCCCGCCGCTTCAGCGGCAGCGCTGCCAGCACGTCCGTGGCACTGCAGCCGGCGCAGCTGCGCGTGACAGCAGCGGCTGCAGGAGCGGCGGCGGAAGCGCTAGCGCGAGCACAGGTGCAGCTGGGAGTTGGTGTGCATGTGTCAGGGGGGAAAGAGAGGCAGGCAGCAGCCTGATTTGAAGCGGAGCGTGACCTCAAGGACGTGTAGACAGTGACCTCAAGGACATGTGTAGGCGGTGCACGAGGGAGTGTTCAGATGGCAGCAGGGTCGCTCTTGTGGTGGCTTGGACCGAGGCCAGGCTGTGTACTTGTGTGTGTGTGTGTGTGTGTGTGTGTGCTCAGTGGGTGTTGGCCAAGCATGCCCGTGCACACAACTTCAGCCCTGCGGCCATGACAAGGGCTTGCCTGTCGTGCAGGAAGCAACGCCAAGCATGTGGGTCCATGCCAGCGGCATGAGTGAGAGAAGCTTGCGATGCTTCCCTTACCAAAAGCTGCAGTGTCCATGGACCACCTGCGCTGCTGCGTTGCTAGAAATGATGCAAGGTAACGACTTGCACTTCAGGTCACGCACCCAAACATGAGTACAACTTCGCGCAAGTCGCCGCGCTAATGAACATACACACGAGCGCGCAAACGCGCATATTTACACACACGCACACGTACATACTCCCACACATAAACATGTGCACATGCATCCACCACCAATACCTTGCACCTGCAGGCATGCATCGTCGTCTGCAGCCCCGGCCCTGCCACGCGCCAGGCGCATGCCCTCCTAGAGGCCGCCACCGCTGCAGACCTGCCTCGCTTGCTGTGTGAGCTGCTGGAGGCCTGCGCGCGCATTGGGCTCGGCCCGGGGGGCGGGGAGGGCGGAGCGTGCACCGCCTCCGTGCGCCTGCTCGCCGCGCTGTGCGCGCCCCTGTCACCGGTGCGTGCCCGCGCGTGCGTGCTGCACCTGCGTGCCTTTGCCACTGTCTGTTCCTTGGGCACTGCTGGCTGCGCTGTTTGCTCTGGAGGGGGTAGTGCAAAACTCCTCAAGACGTGTGTGTATGTGAAGGCATGTGTGTTGAGCATGGATGGTGGGGAGCTGGGCAATGGCTTTTCCATTGCATAGCTATTGTGTCAGGCCCACTGTGCATTGACTAGCTGCTGTTCTTGCTATTTGCATAAGCAAGAACAAATTCTGCTGTTGCCTTTGCAAGCGCAAGAAAAGCAGCTAGTCAATGCTTGCCGCGTGCCTGCACTCGTGTGTGTGTGTGTGCGGGGGGGGGATTGCTCTTTGCTCAGATCGAAACACGTTCAGCAGACCTGCCTGCATCCTGGCGCACACGCAGTGTGCACATGAGCACTGGTGCTTGTGCACCTGAGCTCAAGCATGCGTCACTTACATGCAAGAATTGCAGCACATGCCCCCCGTTGTCTTACAGCTGATCACCAATCGAAATGTGCAGGAGCTGCAGTCAGGCGTACCCGGCCTGCCAGGCAGCAGCAGCACACACAGCGGCGGCTTGTCCGAGCACTTCCCCTTTGCGCGCGCGCTCGCGGGTGGGCCAGGGCACGCGCTTGATGATGTTGCAGACAGCGGGCTGCTGGAGAGGGTGCGGCGCGCGGTGGGCGACGCCATTGGCGCCGCGCCGCACGCGCTGGCCATGCTGCTGGATGCGGCGCAGGTAGGGATGGGCATATGCGCGTGGAGGTGTTGTTGACTGCGAAGGCCCTCGCTTCGTCGCACGCCTGCCTGAATTTATTTGCAAGGCCCCCTGTGCGTGTCAACCCTTTCCCTTTTTTCCCCTGACAACGCCCTGCGCTGTGTGCTGGCCTCTTTTGCTTTGACTCCCATTCCCTTTTCTTTTGCTGCCTTGCGGCGGGTGCTGGCCGTTCCCCTTTTCCCTCTTCCTTTCCTTTTCCCTGTCCCCTGGCAAGGCCCTGCTCCTGCTGTCCACTTGCCCTTCAGGCTGTGCTCATTGAGTCTCTGCCTGATGCAGCTCACAATTCTGAACATGTCAACAGACAGGATGGCACCGGCATGCTCGCCCATCTCAAAATGGATGCGCATACGCTCCATGTGCATGCAGCCAAGCGCACAGCGCAGGCAAGCGCAGGTGCGCACACACATTCGTGCACCCACACACAGCTTTTACAAACACAGATGCATGGCTTGCACCCTGTTCACACGCGCGCGCGCGCGCACACACACACACACACACACACACACACACACACACACACACACACACAAACATGCGCGCGCGCACAGCTTCCACACTTTGCATGTGCACAACTCTGCAGGCGGGCCCGTTCCAGCCAGGTGCCGCAGCCGTCGCCCAACAAGGTGGCGGCGCAGGTGGAGCCGCCGTGGCACTGCAGCAGACTGGAGGTGCAGCCGCGCTGCACGTGCTGGTGCGTGGGCCAATGTCACCCTGTGATTGCGGCGGCCCCCGCGGCAAGGCCTGGATGTTCTGATGTACTGGATCGGCTGATCGAAGGACGCTGGGTGTTCCTGGCGCGCTTGCTGGGGTGATTGGGTGCGCTGCTTCCGTGTGGCATGCCTCTGTGTGTGAGCATGTGCGGTGTGTGTGAGCGTGAGTGTCAGCGTGTGGGTGTGCCTCTTCTGCTGTGCGAGCAACTCATCCAGCGTTGCTTTAGTCCCTGCACACGCGCCACGATCAGGCTTTGGTGCTTTGGTTCAATGAAGTCCATTGCAGAGGAGATGCCGTGGATGGTATGCATGGGCATGCTAACTTTCTCTCTTTGCCCCTTTCTAGGCTCAAGTTTGCCAGCGCAGCCATTCATCTCAAGCAAATAGCTGGCAAGTGTACACTAAGTTGTTCTCCCTCCTTTACACACACACGCACACATGCACGCGTACACACCTCCCTGCAGGTCCATGCGCCCCGGGCATCCCCGGCCCTGCGCACTGCTGCGCTGCGCGCCGCGCGCGCGCCCGATGTGCTGTACGCTGCCGCAGCTGCCGCGCATGACGTGCACAACGGCACTGCTGCCAGCGCCGCACTGCTGGCGCTGACCTCTCTGCTGGGCGGTGGCAGCTGCGGGGTCGGCGACGAGGGGCGGGCGCCACACGCGCCCCCCGTGCTCCCCCCAACCCCTGCTACCGATGACGCAGTGCGCCGCCTGGCTGTGTTGATGCACACCGCATCCACGGCGGAGGGCGGCCTTGACTCGCGTGTGGCCTTTGCCGCCGCTGCCGCGCTGGCCGCGTACCTGCGCCACTGCTACCTGGGCACGGGCGGGTGAGTGTGTGCTGCGCGCACGGCTTGCATGCGTTGGATGGGACTCGCAGGTGTGGGTGCTGCAACACCATGTGGCTTGCATGTGTGCGGGTGTGTCGACTGTGGAAGCTCTGTTGGAGGACTCTGGTTGGAGCCTTGCAGTGCAGGATGATGAGCAATGTTGCTTGCTCTTGTGCACATGGCGCAGGTGCTTTTGCTTGCCCCTCCATCCCTGCAGCACAAGCATATGCACATTTTATGGGTTCCCTCAAACCCTGCAACGATCAAGGGGCGGTGCCCTGCTTGCGCTGTGCTCCGAAACTGCACAGCGGCGCACATGGCCGTGCAGAGGCCTTCCACTGCCTTCCACGCCCCTGTGTGCTTGCCCTAAATCACCACCTGCGTGCGTGCACCAGTTATCCTGTTCACTTGCGCACAGCCAAAACCTCTGTACATGCCCCTATCATCCTGGTTGCTTGCTCTCAACCACCACCTGCGTGCGTGCACCTATCATCCTGTGTGCTTGCCTGGCCCTTTGCAGCTCCACCGCCATCCACGGCGCCCCTCACGCCAGCCCCTCTGCCACGCCCCCCCCGCCAGAGCTGCTCACGCCTGCGCGCCTGGCCTGCTTGGGCCGGCTGCTGCGCCACTGCCCGCGCGCGGGCGGCAGCAACAAGGCCTCCGGTGAATGTTGTGTGTGTATGCGTCTGCGCATGTGCGTGCGTGTGTGCGCGCGTGCCAGAAGCAGCATGTTGCGGTGTGTGGCAATGGGGGAGTAGGGGTGTGTTGGTTGCCTGCCTGCACTGAAGCTGCAGGTGGGCCAGCCCTAGCCAGGCAGCCTGCCGCCAAGCTGGCGGCGCACCTGCTCTGCGCTTACATTGCACGTGCAAACACCGTTGTCCTTGTGGGGGTATGCATGCGCGCGTGCATGCCCTTTGTGGAATCAGAACACGGAAGGGCTTGCCTGTTTAGCAGCGCAAAGGCTCGCCTCCTAGCCGGTGGCGGGCCCGCCTGTGGGGTGCGCAGGAGTTTCTTGTGAGCACAGCCAAGCGCTTTGCCCGCTCACATGGAAGACATGCTTCAGCACACGCTGACCCGTGCGCACCTTTGCTCGCATGCATGGAACAAGTGCTCAAGCGTGCGCCACCCCGTGCATGCCTTCGCCGCCCGCAGACGGGCCTGCCTTCCAGCCGGTGGAAGGCCCGCCCTGCCGCACGGGACTCATGGATGGGCCCCTGCAGCTAGTGGCTGCGCTGCTAGCGTACGGGCCGGGCTCAGACCCGTACATGGCCGCCGTGCAGGTGCGTGTCGCACGCTGTGCGCTGCGCTGCGGGTGGGTGCGTCGGGCCTGTGTGCACGACTGCGGGCGAGGCGCTTTGCAGCGCGTGCGTTTTTGACTGGGGGTGCGCACGCGCGTACCCGCGTTCTCTTGTGTCTCATGTGGGCGCTTGACATGCAGCATGGGCCTGTGCAGTGCGCGCTCTTACCTTTTGCACAAAGCCACCGCGTGGATGCGGGGGCCAGGTGGCGGCGCAGCAAAGGGGTGTGCAAACGCTCATAGAGGCAGGATACAGGCGCTCAGAGAGGCGTTCTCTCAGTCCTCTCCCTGCCAATTGTGGTTTGTTGGTGACTGCCTGGTCTCCCCCCGTCAGCCCGCCAGCTCTTAGCAACGGCTTGGCTCTAGTGGTTCGCGTGGACAAAGGGAAACAAATGCGGCGTCAATGGTGCCTCTGCTTCCACCACCCCTTTCCGCGCGCAGGCGGGCCTGGGCTCTGCGCTCGTGGCCCTGGCGGTGTCCAGCTTCTGCAGCGGCGCCGAGGGCAGCGGCGGCTTGATGGAGGTGTCCCCCGCAGGCCTGCTGGCGCTGCTGGAGGGCTTGCGCGCAGCCGCGGCGCTGGAAGGTGCGCAGGCCGCTGCGCCGGTGGGCGCCTTTGTTTTCACTTGTGCTCCGTCCATGCTCTGCTGAGGCCCTCTCCTTCTGTGCCCTCTCCCTTTCTGCCGCTGCTCGCAGCGCCGCGCCCACCAGACGCCTAGCCCTTGCACAGGCAGGCTAAGGCTGGTGCGCTGTGGGCGGCAATGGGCGCATGCGTGCATGGCGCTCCCACCGTCCACCTTGGCTTGCCACTTGAATGAGCCCCCCGCCTCCTACGCTCTCCCCTCCGGAGCACCATGTGGCTGGCTATCTTGTGACCACATGCCAATGCTCTTGTCTGGTAGCCGTATGCCAAAATCGCATTGCCCATGCTCTCTTGTCTGGTGGCCATGCGCAAATGCTCTCTTGTCTAGTGGCCATGTGCCAATGCTTTTGTCTGGTGGCCATATGCGCAAATGCTCTCTTTTCAAGTGGCCATGTGCCAATGCTTTTGTCTGGTGGCCATGCAAATGCTGCTCCATTGGCCATGCGCCCGCTGTCCAGTAGCCATGTGGTCGTGCTGTTCAGCAGCCTTGCAAATGTTGCTGCTGCTGCTGCTGCTGCTGCTGCTGCTGCTGCACCGTTGCTCAAGCTCCCGACTTCCCGTCCCCGGCCCTTTTGATCGCCCTTGGTTGGACAGGCGACAGCTGTGTGCACTTGCGTTGTGCGCTGGCAGCGGCACCAAAACTACATGACCCCATTACCCAGCCGCGCACGCGCTTGCTTCAACACTCATGCACGCTTGCTTCAACACATGCAACGTGACTAGGCGCGTCCTTGCACGTGCAGAGGAGTCCCTCGCGCCTGCTAAGGCCCCAACCGCGCACGCGCCATTGGGCCGCGCATCCTGCACGCTCGGTGAATTTCAAGTGCACGCGCCCATACCCGTGCCCATGCCCGTGCTCACATGTGCAGGCGACGGCACGAAGATTATGACCTCTGACGCTGCACTGAGCATGCTGCTGAGCGTGCTGCGCGAGCGCCACTGCGCCGCGCTGATGGCTTGGCCGGCGTCGGCAGGGGGGGGGGCGCAGGGCGTGACCTCAGTGGTGTTAAATGTTGTGGACGTGCTGCAGGTGCGTACAGGTACTGCGCTGCACGGCGCAGCTTGCTCCTCCGGCTCTGCCGTGCAGGTGCTGCATCCGTCTCCCTGACCCTGTGGCTGCGCATGCGCCATCCATGCTCTGCTGCATCCGTGTTCCTGACCCTGTGCCTGCGCGTGCGCCGTCCATGCCCTGCTGCGGTCACCCATAGCCCCAGACCTTCGCGCCTTGGCTCCACGCACTCCACGAGCGCCTCCCTCCCCCTAAAGGACACTTAACAGCGCATGTCCGGGCTCCACGCACTCCACACGCATGCCCCTCCCAAGGACCTTAACGGCGCACGTCCTTCTGTTGTGACCGGGCCCTATCCACACAGAGCTCCTGGCACTCACCATTGTTCTGTCTTGCCCAGGAGAGGCCCCCGCTGTGCTGCGCTCACTACCCTCCCCGAGGTGCTGTCGCTGCGCACCCTCACTCCCTTCCTGTCTTCCTCCCAGCTGTCCTACCGTGTGCGTGTGCGTGTGTGTGCACACAGCTCTGCCGCTGTAAGACGTGCAGAGGGCACTGAGGGCATCCATTGAAGGCTCTTGCATGGCTTGCCTGGCGCTGTCCCCAAGACAAGCCGCGCACGCTCTGCTGTGCCACCGTGTGGGCGTGTGTGTGTGCGTGTGTGTGCACGCAGCTGCCGCTGAACAACGTGCTGGGCACTGAGGGCATCGAGGGCCTCGCGGCGCCACCCGGCTACCAGGAGGGGCTGCTCAGAGAAAACGCGATGCAGCTCCTGGTGTGTGTGTGTGTGTGTGCATGCATGCATGCTTGCCTGGGCAGCACGTGCATAAAGCTCTCTTCCTAAGGCTCTTTGTGCTACGCTGTCTTGGACCTAAGCCAGCCATGAGGCCTTGGGGCCTCCTTGGCCCGCTCTCGCTCTCTTTCTCTCTCTCTCTCTCCCTCTCTCTCCCTCTCTCTGCGCGCTGGCACAGTGCCACCCTACCTTATGTGCGCGCTGGCACAGTGCCACCCTACCTTGTGTGCACACTGGCACAGTGCCACCCTACCTTGTTTGCGCGCTGCCAGACTTTTGGGGCCAGGCATCGCTCGGGGCTGTTGAGCGCTGGCACAGGTGTGACGCGTGTGCGCTGCAGGACCCATGTGGCTGTGACACAAGCTGTTGAAATGCGCATGTGCTGTGTATTGACACGGAAGGGGAAATCCTCCTGCTGGGAATGGCCCGGCACGTGTCCGCGTGCAGGCTGTGCGTGGGTGCAGTCAGAGGCGCTGGGTTGTGTGCATGCCCTGTCGACAACAGCGCAGCCTGCCCAGCGTGCGCAGGCGTGTGTGGGCATGAGAATTCGCACGGGCTGTGCGCATGCGCGCAGGTCGGGGCCCTGGACTATGTGCACGGCGAGGCGCTGCTGCTGCCTGTAAACCTCATATCGAGGCTTGTCCTGTCCTCAACGGCGTTCGCGCAGCAGTTCATCGCAGCAGGTGGGGCGTGCACTGGGTGTGGAGCAGCGTTCTTGTTGTGATGCAGGTTGCAGGCTGCAACGGCGCCCGATGCACCCATGCCTTGGTTTGCTGCAACTATCGCAGCGACAGCGGCGGTGCCATGCAGTAGGTTGTAGTGGAGGGGTGCCTGTGCATGCGCAATGCTCTGGATGTGTGGCAGTGGTGCTCAGAGGCGGCTCATGCTGCAACCGTGGTGGCCATGGCACACGATGCATGGGCGCAAGCGCCTGACGGCCGCGCCCCCCAGCGCTGTCTCCTCCTGATGGCCCCTGACTGACAAGCCGCTGAGCTGGTGGTGTCTGCCCGTTAAAGACATGACAGAGAAGTGGTCGGTGCTGTACAGCAACGCTGGTCTAGAATGGAGTGCACTGGTCTGGCGCCAGGCCTGGAAGCCATGTCCCGGAAGATTAAGCGCCGTCACACCACCGCCACCACACAGTTTTGGACTCATAACTGCCATTGAGGCGTCGATGCTGCCTGGTCGCTGCAGCAGACGTGCCCATGCAGAATTCGCCTGCCCACCCCTACCTCGCGCGCTCTGCTGCAGGTGGCCTGGTGCCAGCCACGTGCCAACGCTTGATGCAGGACAGCAATCCCGCGCCCGTGCTGGTGGACGTGCTACTGGTGAGGGGCTGGCAGCCAAGCCGGCAAGACTGTCTGGGTCGAGCACGGCCATGCAAAACTGACTGCGCATGAGCATCACACACCATTGCACTGAGCGCACTGGTGGTGTGGGCTGCGGGTGGATGTGCAACTGAAGTTAGGAGGGCCTCCGGCAAGCCCAGCATTGGAAGGGGGGGCAGGGGGTTGGCTGAGGCTAGCAGCTGCTGGATGGCCATGCTAGCCAGTGCACGCTGCCGGTGGGGTGCGGGGATGCGGCTGTGGGTGGCATAGGGTGATGTGCACTTGCGTGTGAAGGACGGTGGGGGGCCCATCGTATGAGGGCTGCCTGTGAGCCCATGGAGAGGGGCGCCGCACGCCCACCCTCGTCCTCCTTGCTCCTCCTTGATGAGGGCCCTTGTGACATGAGCGCCAGGGCCAGGCGTGGGTGTGGGCCGCTGCAGCCGGTGGGCGGCCGGCTTGAGAGAGCTGTTGCAATGGGGCCCGCGCACCCAGCGGCAGTGCCTTGATTGCAGCAGTGACCGTGTGTCCGCAGGTGCCCAGCTCCTGGCCACGCGCGTGTGTGCAGCAATGTTCCGTGCAGGTGCCACATTGAGCCACGCTTTTGCTGGTGTGCAAGGCACCCAGGCCCTCGCACTGACTGAGGCCCGCACAGGCCCTTGCACAAACAGAGGCCCACACTGGCCCTCGAACAAACTGCGCCCCTGTCCGACCACACCCACCTGCGCAGGTCGTGTCGCAGCTTGCGCGCGTGAACAAGGAGTCGTTCAACACCTATGAGCCCATCAGCCGCGCCTCTGTCTACCCGCACGTGCGCAAGCTGCTGGTGCACGGCGACCCGGGCGTGCGCGCGCGTGTGTGCAACCTGCTGGGCAACATGTGCCGCCACTCGGCGTTCTTCTACAGGTGCGTGCCGGGCGGGCGCGCCCGCGCCTCCCGCCCCTGAAGGCGTATGCTTGCACGCTTGCACGCCCCTCATTTTCATGACCCCGTTGTCATGACCCTCGCATGCACACCCGTCTTCCATTGTCACACGACAACAAAGCGCGCAGGCTGGGCCTTGCAGCCTTGTGGCACCACCGTATGCTCTTCACCCAATTCTGCCGTGGCAGGTTCCACAGCTTGGAGTGTTTGTGCCTCGGCGTCATGTACCTCACAGCCCGCGGCGGCATGCACCTCACAGCCCCCGCTCACACCCTTCATGCAGCCACGTGCAACTTAGGCCGGATCTCCCTCTGCCAGCAAATACCAATTAAGCCAATAGAAGCGCACATGCATGCACACACACATGCACAGCATTACACCTTATCATGTGCCCCCCTTGCATGCCCCTGCAGCGCGCTGGACCGCCATGGATTGGTGGGCCCTTTGATCGAGCGGTGCCAAGACACGGACAAGAGCACCCGCAAGTTTGCGTGCTTCGCCATCGGCAATGCAGGTGGGCTGTGCGTCTGCAGCAGGCTAGAGCACGCGTTTGAGGTATGCCTTGCACACACTGAAGCTCGGATGGGCCTGGTGCCGCACCTGCTGTGCATGTGTTTTGCTAAAGCTAAAAAAAGAAGGCAACGGACTGAGAGGTCGAGACTGCTGCCCTAGCACGGCTGCTCCCCAGGCATGGCTGCTCAAAGTCCAGCTCCTGTGCATACTTACGCATGTACACCCAGGCACTTGCATGTGCGGACATGAACACAAGTGGACGCCTGCGATCAATGCGCACCTGCAGGCTTCCACAACGCCTCGCTGTACGAGGCGCTGCGGCCGTCCATCTCCCCGCTGGTGGCACTGCTGCGCGGCGAGGAGGAGGACAAGACGCGTGCCAACGCCGCCGGGGCGCTGGGCAACCTGGTCCGGAATTCCAGCCAGCTTTGCGGCGAGCTCATTAAGGTAAGGTGGGCTGTGGGGCATGTGGAGGGTGCCAGCGTGCGCTTGCGCGGCTGCGTGGAAGCTGGTGCAGGGGCCAGCACCGCACCAATGCTGCCGCTTTATCGCAATGAGCCTGTTGCAAGCGCCTGCCGCAGGCCCGAGAAGGTGGCGTGTGGTGCCCGAGCGTGCGGCAAAGAAGGCGACAATACTCCGCACCGCGCATGCAGCCGCGCCGGGCGCGCGCTCTAACAGCTGGTGCCCATCCTTCCGTGCACACACACGCATGCATGCGCGCAGGCAGGCGCGCTGCGCGCGCTGCTGGACACGGCCATCAGCGCAGAGCGGCACGCGCTGGGGCGTTCGGGGCCGAGCGGCGCGGACGGCGGCTCGCCCGTCAAGATCGCGCTGTTCTCGCTGGGCAACATGTGTGCGCACCGGGAGTGCCGCGAGGCGCTGCTGGCGCTGAACATCTGGGACGCCATCCGCAGGTGGGGCACCTGCTGCGGCTGTGCAGCGCAGTGCAAGCATGCCTTGGCGGGCGGGCTAGGACTCCTTGCGCCCGTGCTTGCCCAGCATGCACAGGGTTGTGTAGGTGCACAGAGTGCGGACCTGATTTGGTTGTGTTGTTGCTCAAGGCAGCCGCGTAGGAGTTGTGTTGATTTGGTTGTGTTGTTGCTCAAGGCAGCCGCGTAGGAGTGAGCGTCCCTGTTGCTGGGCAGGCATAGGATGCCTGCCTGGGTGCTTCTGGAGCCCAGGCGCACGCGGTAACGCGCACACACATTCAGGGCTGATTGACTGCGTGGTCAAATGCACACAGACACACGCGTAGCTGATTGGCTGCACGACGGCATGCTGCTGCCGCTTCAGGGTCCCAGGGCAGGCTGGCATGCCCGTCAAGCGTTGCTTACGCTACCCAGCCGCGTTTTCCGCCCTGGCTTCGCATTGCTCTTGACCAGCACTTACCATGCGCAGGAGGCTGCACGCCAAGGTCACCACGACAGCTGCATATGCCGTGCTCACCCCGATACCTGCATATGCCGTGCTCATCCCGACACCTGCATATGCCATGCTCACCTCGACAGCTGCATGTGCTGTGCTCACCCCAACACCTGCATATGCTGTGCTCACCCCGACAGCAGCACATACCATGCTCACCCCAACACCTGCACATGCCGTGCTCACCCTGAGAGCTGCATGCCTGCAAACACCGAGGGCATTGACTGATTGCCCCAGAACTGTGGCCATCCAGCTGCGCTGTTCGCTGGGACGGGCAGACTGGCTCGGCACACCACATGCGCTGCCCTGTGCTTGGGCAGGCTGTCGCCCACCTTTCGCTGGGACAGGCAGACCGGCTCACCACACCACACATGCTGCCCCGTGCTTGAGCAGGCTGTCGCCCAGCACGGACACCACCATCCAGAAGTACCTCCAGCGCATTCAGACCAAGCTGCAGCAGGCGGGGGCTGGGCCGCCCAGATGAGACATGGGCAGCCCGGCGGGCAGAGCAGGTGGCGCCCCTCAGCCAGAGCAGGGCAGCCCCCGCTTGGTGGAGACAGGCACGCTGTCTGGCCAAAGCAGGGCGGCCTCCTTTTGGCGGAGCATGGCACTCCATTCAGTCTATGCAGGGCGGCCCTGACTCGCGGAGCAAGTCACTCTGCTTGCTGCGCCCTCTCTGCTTCAGCGGCCCCAGGAGGAACGTCCGCTGCACGTGCTCATGGCCTTCCCCCTCAGCGCCTGCTCCTTGTTTGCTGTCCTCTGAGCAGCTATGCCTACCCTTGTGACCACCCAAAGGAGCTGCTGGAGCACCTCGAGGGGTCAGCGCATCAGCAGTCATATTATCATGTTAATCTTGGCTAGGGGCCTCAGCATGCCCAGGTGTGCTCGCACAAGGCCACCCCTCTGGGCCACGAACGCGCTCATGGTGCAGCTAATGTGTGTGCCCTCTTGTCTCTTCTTGGAGCCTTCGTCATTACAGCGCACGCAGGCCAGGTGAAGAGTGGGAAGTGTTGCCCAATTATTCCTGGTGCTGTTCAGGAGATGCTGGGTCCTTGATCAATGTGTGTAAGAACTTGATCGCTGGCCCACCGCTGCTTGTCAGTGGCATCCAGTGCTGGACAGGTGCAACATGTCGTGTAGTAGGTTAGATTATTGAGAGGAGCGCGCGGCTTGATGGGGATGCTTCATGGTTGTGTGTTGGCTGTTCAACATTGTTTGGTTGTGCCTTGGGACTGTGTCTCTTTCCACCTTGATTGTGCCAACTGGGATTTCCCAGTGTCTTGTTCTCCTGTCGGGCAACAGTGTCTTGTTCCAGTGTCTTGTTCTCCTGTCGGGCAACAGTGGCGTGTGCTCATGTGACCATAATGTGACTGTGGATGTGTCTGCCTTTCCGACCAGAAGAGGCTGGTCGTATGGTCAAGTTGCATAGCTGTACCTGCTGAATGAGGGCAGCTGAGCAGAAGCCTTGGAGATAAGGAGAGGCTCACCGAGACCAATTCATTGGATTTTATGCAACTTGCAGCCTGAGTTTATTGCTGCACGTCCGAGGAGCCACAACAGCAATGTTCCCCACACCCTCATCGTCATAAACATCAGATAGGCAATAAAGCCTGGATAGCTAAGTAGCCCAGACCCCTGAGGGTTCCACTACAGGAAGGTCAAAGCCTTCTTGTACAGCAGGGCCTTTGCTCATGCAAAAAGCAGACAATGCAGCATGTTGTCACAACAAATTGTTGTCAATAATGAACCGGAGTCAGAGTGCCTGAGTAACAGGAGGTTATGTTTGAGGTGGTCTCCTGGTTTCAAGGGGTTTCCGAGACCTTCACTGAAGGCTTCAGTTGAGAAGTATGACTGCTATCCTGCTCAGAAAAAGCAGCAAGTGCATGATGTCTCGCTAAGAGACTGCTGCACACCAAACTGACTACTAGTAGTAGCATGACCATAACAGGGAGGTAGCTATGATCATGCCACGAGTCTGTTGGGTGTGCATCAGTCTCTCAGCGTGACAGCTGTCACGCCAGATTAGTGCAGTGCCAGATTTATGCTGTATTGTGACCCGGAGGTCAGTTGAGTCAGTTGGTGGAGAATTTGTTCCCATTGTGAGTTCACCTATAGCAGTATGTGAGCAAACATGGTGTGTGGACTGGCTGGCTGGCTGCAGACAGTGACAGTGTACATCAAGCAGACAACAGGTTGCCAGCAATGAGACTGCAGAGTCTCTGATACCCTTTTCCTTCCCTACACTTACTTTCTCTGTTCAGCCTGCAGATAGGCAAAGTCAGCGCTGCATGCAGCTGCTGTCAGATGTACTCACACAGGACTGGGTGGATGGACTGGACTGGGTGCTGCAACACCTGTTCAAGTTGCCCCCAGAGGACTGGAGGACTCTACTTCCTGGCATACATCTTACAAGGGTGCTAGGAGCAAGCAACTTACAACTTGTAGGTATAACTGCGAGTTCGTCTTCAAGACGTCAAAGTTTGACGTGCTCAAATAGAGCCATATCTGAACTCACAATGGGAACAAATACTTCACTAACTGACTCCACCAACCTCTTACAATGCAATACAAACCTGGCACTGCATATATTCTGGTGTGAAAATGAAGAAATAAAGTTTGCTGTTCTGGCTTTTCTTTTCTTTTTTCTCTTCTTTCTTTCTTCTTGTTGTTCTGGCTCAGAAAAGCAGACACATTGTGGAGACCTGTGGGAGGAAGCAGAGACGCATGAGTCCTGCAAAGAGACCATGTGAAGTGGGGTGCATTAGAAAAGGACATGCTGCTCATCTTGTACGTCATTAGCATTGCACAAATTGCAAGTAGGGTAGGTGTTGTGAGTCCAGGTTAGTCTCAGCTCGTATGGTGTGGGCACAAAGTTTGAAGCATGCCACGCTGCAGAGGAAGGTATGTATCTGGGAAGGATGTACGGCAAACGTGTGACCAGGGCCCTCTTTGTAGAGAAGGTGCACCATTGCTGATAAGTGGTGCTTGTGCTGTTGCGCTCTCGTGGATGCGTATCAGAATAACGTGTTCAGTTATCCAAATGCCTCTCCCTGAGGTCCACAAGAAAACGACTGAAATCAATGGGCTCACACTTTAGGGGCCGTTCTTCGAACATGTAGGATTATGTCAGATTATTCATAGCAGGTAGGATGTGGGATGACCAACAATCACCGTACCTTGCCAAGGTTTGCCAAGCTCAGTGAGCTGAGTTGCATGTCAGCTTATAAAATCTTTCTTGCGGTGGAGCTATTGCTTTGAGTTAAAGCATTGTACTGCCGAATTGCAGCCCAGAACCACTTGAACTGCAGAGGCTCTAGACCACACTCGTGCATTATGCACCATGAAGAAGTTTTGTCCCTGAACATCATAATCCTCTTCGGTAAGGTCAGCAGCCACTGGGATTTTTTGTATAGGAATGTCCATTTCTTTGCCCTGTCGTAAGAAAGGGGTGACCCAAACCTGGCTTGCAAACATACCGGATGGGATTGCGCACACTTTAAGGGGCCACATGTAGACGTGTAATCTGTTGGTGAGGTCATGTTCCCTTCAAGGGGGTTTGTAAGTTATTAACTGTTTGGTGTGGAAAATACCAGCCGTGAATGGACCTCGGGCGGCATCAGCTGCAGTGTGTAGGTCTGTCACAGACCATGCCCAGATAATTGAAGGAGTCTGTGTAGGGGAGCTGCGTGCTATCATAAAAGAGGGGGGGCAGATTGTTAGTGTTAGAGTTTAAACACATCACCTCAAAATTTTGTGTATTGACAGTGAGAGACTTTTTTCAAGGACGTACGCGCGAAAGAATTTTGCGTGTACGCTCTGCGATTCTTCAACATTGTCTGCATGTGTTTAGGGTGTCAAAGGGGTTATTTATGAAGTGGTCTCCTCTCTTTGAAATCCCCCGTACGTTCCTGGATTTTGCCTTTCCTGTGGCTGGGCGCGAGCACCTCTTTGTTTCCCCATGGAACACGATCCTGGTGATGATCATCATCCAGGCCGCTGACTCAGATGATCTGCCTTGGCAGCCTGAAACAATTTGAAGGTTTTGTACAGCCAAATGGTCGGTGCAGTAAAGAGGAACATCTGTGAGCCCAGGAAGGTTCCAAAATGAGCCATGTCCTGGGACACTGTCCTCTTATCTGAGAAAAGTGATCTATATCTGTTCCAGCCTTCAACTGTAATATTTATTCTCATGTTTGCGCCTCTTTAGATATTATCTAAAGGTCGCAGGCCTTCTAGATTTCAGCTCAGCTGCCCTCGTTCAGCGGAGACAGCTATGTAATATATTTAACCTTCAACTGTTAAATCCCTGGTGGAGGAGACCCACAGCTTTTTAGGAGAATGCGCCTCCTTTTCCTTAATTGATGCAGGGAGCTTATTGCAGCCTGCGAAGATATACAAGATCAAAATTTGCATTAAATGCAAGTGGGACTGTGTGCAAGATGAAGAGCATGTCCTCTTAGATTGCCCAGGTGCTGACTTGGCAAATTTGTGCGGCAAGCACCGCCAACCCTTCCGCTCCCCCCGGCTACTAGGGGGCCCCCCTAGTAGCTCGAGCAGGCTAAGAGACTTTACTAGCCAAGCAGACACCAAAGGCCTGGCCTTGTACGTGCATGAGTGCCTGGAATGCTGTGCCTAGACTTTAGAACACTACCTAGCCTGTCATTTTTGGTTTCGGTTCAACCAAGCTCAACTGGCAAGTTGCAGGCCCGTTTGGCTTCATCTAAGCTGCCCTCGATCGGCAGGTACAGCTATGTAACCTAACCAAACCTTTCCCACCGGCACATCTTGTTCAACAAGTTAGAAATTTTGCACTTTGCGATTTCGTCTCAGACATAATGGAGAACTTTTTGGCTGGCAATGACCAGCCAAAAAAAAGTCAACATAACCGCCAGGTTGGCGGTTGGCCCAAACTTGTAAACTTTACCCTTTTTCACTGCACCCGTCCACACGTGGTCTCTCTCCGGAGGACTTATGCGTCCCCATTCATGAGTGCTTAGAATGCTGTGCCTAGATTTCAGATCCCAATCTTGCCTGCCTTTTGTTGGTTTCGGTTGCAGGCCCGTTTGGCTTCAGCTAAGCTGCCCTTGTTCGGCAGGCACAGCTTTGTAACCTAGGCTTATGCATTCTCACTTCCTCCTGCAGGCTTCAACATTGGGCCAGGAAAAAATGCGCTTTAATGTTTTCCTTCATGCACTGATTTTTTTTATGAGCAGGCTCCGCACTTCTTGACTGAAGGCCCTTTTCTCTTAATTCAGTCCCTGTAATTTGATATACAACTTGAAGCAGAGGGCTGATAAAATATACAAATGAGCGCATGGCTCTTTCCAGAACCCTCCTGCCCCCCCCCCCCCCCCCCCCCCCCC
>LFIK01001435.1_pt1 | contig 18940 bp, 15 predicted proteins | sample 643401 | NCBI WGS metagenome assembly LFIK01 (sample SAMN03777447, study PRJNA286221) | soda lake metagenome | biome: soda lake; feature: Kulunda steppe; material: water; isolation source: sample T5-Br brine of Lake Tanatar-5 | place: Russia: Kulunda steppe | collected 2010-07
AGCACCGATGACGGCAGCAGCAGCAACTGATACTGCCGCTGCTGCTGCTGCTGCTGCTGCTGTGCCAGACCAATCAGAGGACGCTGTGACTGCTAACACCCCTGCTGGCAGTATTGAAGGGGAATCCTCTGACCCTGCCCAAATCCAACAAAGTGCTGAGGCATCCAGCGGTGAGTGCTTTGTTGCGTGCGCATGTGCGCTACTGCATGTCCCTCAGTTGGAAAATGACTTCTTGCCTCCAGCACCTAACGTGCGTGTGTCTGTGCGCATGTGTACCAAAGCTCTTGGACACACTGTGCGGTTGCTCCTGCAGCTGCCTCCAAGGCCTCACAGCAATTGGCAATTACATGGACAAGGTCTCTTGATGCTGGACAGGTGGACCTAATGGCTTGAAGCTAGCCTGACAAAGGTCCGTGATGATAATTGGTTGAACGGTGATGCAGGGCCACCAGAGGAAATGGAATCCGAGGTGGCAAAGCAAACATCATCACCAAACTTAGACAGCCTCAGTGATGAAAGGGACAGCAATAGATCAACCTTGGAGCTAGATCTGGATGAAGTCGCACGTCGCAGACTGTGCCTCACCTACCGGATTCAGAAAAAGCGCCTCCTTGCAGGTATTTTGGTTCCAATCAGGGAGGTACGGTACGACAGCAGGCAAGGTTCTTAATGCTAGGGCACATGACGTAGGATGCGAGAATTGGAGAGGAACCTCATTTTGACGAAAATTAGCACATACATGTTTTTCCTACCTCTTGCTATCAGAGCTAGCACTTGGGCCTTGTAGAATGAATAATTGTGCATATGTAAATGGTTATGGAAGAGATATTTGGCAATTGAAGATGGCATTGTTGCTTGCAAGCACTATTAAAAAATAACGCAAAGTATTGCCCCCTGAAACACTAGGCTCAGGAAACCACCACAAAAAACATAGCATTCGTGCACACATTCTTAAGCATGGTATGTGGCTACCCTCTCAGTATCCATCATCTACTTTCAGCTGGATTTTTCAGCTGGACAGCCGCTGACATGAGTGTGATGCTGAGCCTAAGTTTGCCATGCGGGCAGGATGTGCCCATGCTTAGAGACAGACAGAATGGCAAGTGGGGTGGCACACGTCATGTTGATTATGGTGGTCTGGCTGTAAGATTTGTGGTTGAAATCCTAGCCTGAGGTTGCATAGCTATAGCTGTACTACAGCTCAGGTAGTACCTGCCAGACGAGGGCAGCACAGCTAAAAGTTTAAGGTACCTTAGCCTTTCAAGGCTGTGTCCGCCGAACGAGGGCAGCTTAGCCGATTGTGAGCCTCCAGTGAGGTTCGAACTTACAGGTTGCGAGGGTGGTTAATCGACTTTCCATCGCAGGTGCCCCGCCGCCTGCTCGAGTATCCGGAGCAGCAGCTCAGCTAAAGCCAATCAGGCATGTAATGAAACCAACTCAAAAGCAAGAGCTCAAGATGCAAGGTGATGTTCTAAAACTTTGGTTTAGGCTCTGAAACCCTAGGCACATCAATTCAGGCACTCATGCCAGTTCCTTTGTGTCTAAATCAATCCCGCAAAATTTGACTCGTGAACTCTCTCAGCTTGCTAAAACGCTCTAAAGGGAGCAAAAGAGCTCCCTTTAGATCCGTTCCCTTCCAACACCATCCCTTCCAACACCATCCCTTCCAACACCGTGTGTGACAGTGATGGTGCTTCATGCGCTGTTCTGACAAGTCAGGGCTCAGGCAGTCTGAGATGACATAAGCTTCATCTTGCATAAGGTGCTAGTTTCATTCGGTGCAAATTTGAAGCTCGTGAGGGATTTTGTGCCATACTTACACCAGCGCTACTAGTGGTGTTATTGTTGAAGCAGTATGACATTGAGATTGAGACCGGAGAACCTTATTTTGGACCTTGAAAGGGCGTGTGAGAGATGGTTGGGGATTTTATTGCTTAGGTCAGAGGGTTGGTCTGGTTGAACATTTATAATCATACCAGTAGACGGTCAGACTTCATATGAGGACACCAAAATGTATGCAGTACGTCCTCATGATTCGCTGGAAACATGTGGGGCATATGGATGCATCTAGTCTAGAACCCTTTTTAGACTTGTTTGCGCACTGCTAGCAGCAGTGGCTGTAAGTCATTCATGTTCACCTTTGGCCATATGACTAAACGGCATCGGTGCAAGTTCTGCACGTACATCATGATCGCCTGAGGCGCATGTACTGATAGTGGAGACCTAGTGGGGAATCATATCCGACGTGAGGTTTCAGGCACGAGCTTGGTGGAATGTTCAGCGGGTTTGATTGTGGTTGAGCCTCCAGTTCTCCCCTTGGTACGTTGGTGTCCATTGGTTCCTTAATGAATCATCCATAGATTTCTAACTGAAATCCCATTTGATTCATGCTTGAATCACCCATTTGTAGATAAACGATATTCAGATGGGATTAAGCATGATTCTGGGACTCAAGCAGCTTTTTGGCGTGGTCCAGGCATCACTTTTGCACTTATTCAAATGGGATTCAGAGCCCACTCATCTGAATAGGGCTGAAAAGGCCCACATGCATGGATGGGTGGCAGCAGCAGCATGCAATCCTCAAGGGCCCTGGCAAAGTCCAGAGCTGCGGCCATACCACAGCATGATGCCTCGTAATGCAAAGACTTCGCACTCAGGACATGCCAAAAAGCCTACCACTTGGATTGGCCATCCAAGGATGCGGCTCGTGTATCTGAGATGCGTATTTGACAACATCACGGATTTTGCATGACACTCCAGTATGAAGGAAGCTCGCTTGTGCCTGAAGTGACTGGTACCTGATTTAATGCAACAAGCATGGATTGCATCTTTTTAAGTGTGTTTGTTGTACTGCACACTTGCAAATGAATGAGGCCTTCTGATAAGCTGTGACAAAACCAGAAGTTGTGGGTACTAAGGACATTTCTGAGACCCACAGTCTTGGATTCAAGGTTGACAAGTGCGCAAAGATGGTGATGGATGCAAATCAAGAAAGCGTGGTGTTCACACGGCCTGTCAACTTGGATGTGTTGTTTGATACCTTGATAGCTACCTCAAGACATGCCCACAAGTGTCTACATTTCCCAGTCCTTGGGCCACACAAGGTTCTTCAAGTACATGTATATGGGCAAAACAAAGTAGTAAAAGCCTGCCAAGGTCCCTAGAATGAGGCGCAAAAATGATGACACTGGGTTGGTGCTGGCGCTGCCTGAGGTCTCAATCTTAGGTCCCATTTGAAGAGGAGAGTCACCCGCCTGCACATACGTGCATGCATATGTATGTGTGCTGTGTACGTAAGTACGGAGACTAGAATGTGCTTGCATGCGTGTGTGCGTGCATGCATACATCTGTGTGCCTGTTGTCAAGCACCACTTCTGTCCAAAAGTATGTGTTTACTAAGGTAGAAAGAAGACATGGTGAGGCGAGGTGTGTACTACTGCAACAGCGAAGCCCAGGAACAAACAGGTTGAATATGCAGAGCCTGATTTAAGTCTGCCTCAGCTCTTAAGAAGGAAAAAAGAAAAAGAAAGACTGCGCTCAGTCATGGCCTAGGCATTTGTGCTTTGATAGACATGTAATTAGCACTCCATTACTCTGCAGGCCTCGAGACATTTGCTGCATGCCAACACACAAAACATACAGGCTCCAAGTCATGGAAGGTGAACTTCCTAATAACATCATCAACTCTTGACGAATAGGAAGCCAGGCATGAAGCTGGATTCTGTTGGGTCAGGTGTACAACGATTGCCCCCGGCCATTGGCGAGCATGAAGCACATAGCGACGATGAGCATGCAAGCATTCAATCCTTGATGAGCACCCACGCAACAACCCAGAAACGCCACCCTCAGCATCTTGGAAGAGTGTCCACCGTGCTGGAAATCATGGCTAATTGTGCGGAGGGAAGATCAAATTGGCACAGTCACTGTCGTAGCCTCACTCGCACCCTTACGCTCACCTTTGGCGTTTTGCCTGTCACGCTGCACCCCATGCTCACCTTTGGCTTAGTGCCTGTCACGCTGCACCCCATGATCAACCCGTGGCGGCGCACACCCCTGTACCAGGATGGACCAATGCGCTTGATCTTCACGTCCTGGAAGCCTGCTTTGGTGAACCACTGCAGCCAGTGCATGCACAGCATTTCAGGGACATGAATGGCAAATGTGGAGATATGCAGCTGTTCATGCTGTGAGAGCAGTAGCATATAATTCTTTGAGGTTGCTCATGGCATTTCCAAAGGTTCTGTTATAAATCTGTTAGGCCTGATCAGGGCAGATTTCATGCACTTGCGCAATGGCAAGGTGCATGGTGGAGGGAGCACTCGAGGAACAACAGGAATTTAGATTAATGGTGGAATTGTGGTGAACTTGGAAATGTAAGGGCAAGGGCGCACTTCAGCAATGGCACACAAGCTTGCTTGAGGCCTGACTGAACAAGTGCATTCTCTACAAGATATACTAGGTCACCTAAGCTGAAAGCCTGCGCGGCTTCAAACACCTTGGAATGATGTTTCTAGGGTTGGGTCATGCAAATTCATCTCATTTTACTAAGGATGGGTACCCAACTCGCCGAGGCTCACCGAGGGCGAGCCTCTTTGCAAAAAGCTCCAAAGCCTCGGTGACCCTCTTTCACTGAAACAGCGCCTAGACGCGCTCAAAAATTTTCAGATAAATCTTTGATTATGTTATTATTACATGAAAGCATGCCCATACATAGTTATTGCGATGACGCTGAGGGGAATGCAAGCATGGCAGACGTGGGGGACAGGTGCCTCGGCTCACGAAGTTTTGCTGGGCAGGATGAAGTGATGGCAGATGCAGTCTTTGAATCTGTAAAAAACAGAAGGCCAATGGGAAGACTTGGTGGTGGCAATGCATGAGTGTGGTGCTTGTCACTGAGAGTGACGCAGACCCCATCCTGTCCAAGCTACAGTGCAAACTGTGCAAGCTACAGTGCAAACTGTGCAAGCAGCTGCTCAGCCCATCTAACTCCCCTGATGCTTGTAAGACGCATCTGAAAAGCACAGTTTGCCAGGGTCATTGCTTGGTCCCAAGTGAGGGAGGGTCTGATTACCCAAGGGCAGCAGCATCAGGCAGCAGGCAGCAGCAGCAACGGGCAGACAGGAGGCATCAGCTTCAAACGCCAGGCGACGCTGCTGCCAGGTCAGCTGCAGATTGACGACATGAAAAAGACGCGCGAGCTGGCGAAGGAGCATCTTGCAATGATCCTGTACAAGATCTCCCTCCCCCTCAAGCTCATTGAAGACCCGGACCTCAAGAAATGCTTTTTCTTGCTTGGAGTGGAGCTACCAACACGTTGAGTTTGGGGTCTGCAAATGTTTTTTTAAGGAAACCCTGCAGATTTCCTGAGCAGATTGTTTCGTGTCTGGACAACAAGGAAACATTGCCTCCTTCGTCTGCAGCAAGACCATCTCGAGATCCATGCTGGACAGGGCTTATGCACAGAAATGTGTGAAGACTGAGGAATTGGAGGGTGCTTGGAACTGCGAGCAGTGTTAGTAAATGTGCATGTGCATGTGTGTGTTCTTGCATGGCGGCATGCGTATAAGAAGCGAAAGTGGGTGCGTGTTTACATATCTTTAGCTTATGGCTTTAGCTTTGCCTATGTGAGCTCTGTGCGCATGAGGAGGGTGTGTTGTGCGGCGTATGCAGGCGTGCCAAGCTGACACCCTTTAACAAAACCTTAGTTTGAGTGCGTCTGTGAAAGGCAGTTTTCTAACGATAATGCACCACCGAGGCCCTCTCTACATAGGCCGAGGCTCTGCAGAGGCTCGACGAGCCTCTTTGGGATTTTGAGACACCCTATTTACCCATCCTTATATTTTACGCATAACTAGAATTTTCTCAAATCCGTGCATTGAAGACTTCCAATGCGTCCAATGCGAAACTCCTCTCCTGGCATTTCCTGTGTTCCTGCTCAGCCTTGCTCAGCGGAGCACTCCCCTGCACTTCTTGGCGGTGGCGAGGCGTTGCTCGCATTTGCTGCTGTACTTCTGTCAAGCTGGCGCTGAGCTGCTACTTCTGCCTTGCTCTGAGCATTGATGTGCCCTAATGAGACGACCATCCAGGACAGGCTGGAGGACTGCTTCATTTGCTGTAAACTTATCTACCCCACAAGCTGGAATTATGTGCAGGAAGTGCTTCCTGATGCAGGAAAGAAGTAAACGTTTGCAGATCTTGTGCTTACACAACTTGTCTTTCAGCTCTTGACATGAACCCGCTCCTTCTTCCCCTCTTTCTTGGAAATTTAAATAAATAAGCATACATGTACATGCAAGAATGCATTGGGGTGAGAAGAGGCAGCTGGGAGGGCAGTTGAGGGCCCTGTGGGCCGCCCCCAGCCCTCCAAGCTTTACCCTCAAAAATGACCCCTAAATGCGGACGAATTGACGTTCAATTTGCGAACTGGTCAGTGCAAATGGACGCATGACCCAGAGCGGAACCCTGAATGCTTCTCATATCATCCCGCTAAAGTATGTTCTCACACTAAAAAGAGGCATATAGACACCCGAGATCAATTCAGGAAAAGTGGCCACCTAGGGCCTAGGCACAGCATGACCCATCCACCAGCAAAACCAATATGAAAGAAGTCAATGGGGAGCAGGAGGGCAACAAGCAGTGCCCCATCCCTGGCCTTCATGGAAAGAGGTCATATCATCAAGCATTGCACTCGGCCTGTTGCAACTCTGCCATCACTAATATTTCTTCATTGGAAATCTTGAATGCAGCTGCAGTTGGCAATTACCTACCTTAAATCAGCACCTGCTTCTTGCCACATCTATGAAAAAATGTGCAGCTTGCATCCTAATACAAATCATACTCTATGCCTCACCTCCATGTACTCCTCTTCTTTCGGGAACAGCATCCACGCGTCTGCAAAGAACCTGGTTATTGCACGCCCAAGAGCAACAGGATGAGTAGGCAAGGGATTATGTTTAAAAAGCCAGCCTTGACCTTTTCTGGCAGAAGCATGTGAGCCAGAGTCTGAGAACTTCTCTATAAATAGGCTCACCATTGACAACCCCAGCACCTCATTCTATTATTAACTTAATCAATTAAATGGTGATGTATTTCATGATGTTGCACTCTAGCTAAACAGCCACCAGGTGCTAGGAATAATTCCTTGCAAGCTTCTTTCTCTTGCAAGCAAGGAAGTGGACCATTCGCGGTGCTAAAATGGGCTTATGTGAGTAATGCAAGGCAACACCAAACAGAAGCTCGTTGGGTTGATCCGCCAGGCACAGCCCTAACGGAAAAGTACCAAAACCGGCCAGCCATTTGCCAAGGGGCTGCATCTTTTCCGTCGTGCTAATCAGCCCCATCCAAACAGGCCCTGCTTCAGCGCTGGGGCCTCAAGCCGCCGCGAAACAACACACGCCAAACACAAGCAAAGCCATGAGTGAGCAGGGAGCCACACCTGGTCGGCCAGAATGTGGGGAGCAATACACTGGAACAGCCAGAATGCGGGACGCCAAACCCTTGGACAGCTGCATTGTGGAGTGCTACACACCTGGACAGCCAGAACGTAGGGTGCACCGGGCCAATGAGGCACGCGGTCCCACCCTCTTTGATCACCCGGTATGCCTCCTTGATACCACGCTGCGGCTCCGGCCAGTACTCTATAGATCCCGCAGACACATAGCGGTCAAACGAGTCAGTTGCAAAGGGCAAGTCCTCCGCGTCGCCCTGTGCATGCACGTGTGTGCATGTAGGTTCTGGTACTGAGGCCTGTGTGATATTCCAAGAAGAGGGGGATGCTCAGGCGTCATGGTTTTCTGCGCACCTCTAGAATCGTCACTCCTTGCAAGGCTGGCTTGGCCTTGGCCTTCGCTAACTGGTGTGGGGACCTGCAGGTTGGCGAGTGAGAAAGGGTCTAAACATGCTCTCCTTTTAAAAGCATTGCAACCAGTCGCATCCACCCTCCAGTGTGCAGCATGGGGCATTCAGGCGAGCTACTTCCCTGATGCAGACCCCCAAAAAGTTGAGAAAGAGAAGCGTCGGATATCCCTTATCAAACGGCATTCTTGGTGCGAGTGTTTTTCCTTTGGTGCTAGAGGTTGCGATGCTGAGAAACATCAACAAGCAAGTGGCCTATTGTATGGCTGCCAGGTGGACTTCCAACTAACAAGGCTCGAATAGCCAATGAAGCTGCACACACGAGCGTGCATGCGCAGGCAGGCTCACGCACGCATATGCATATGTAAAGAAGAGCAGACAGCCATCTGTAGCAGAGCTGTGGCACGGAAGCAGGTACTCACTGGTCAATTAAGGTCACGTTCTCTGGCTTTACGGACTTCACAACACCCAGGGTGCAGAAACCGGTACCACCTCCCACATCTACCACCTGCAAACGCACAATCCACACCCACACTTGGTGGTCACACCCAGACTGGGTGAATGCCAGATGCAGAATACAGACAGAGAGGCAAGGCGAATTCCACACTGGCCTTGAACAGAGGCTCGCTGTTTTTGTGATAAGAAGTCGCAGCGGCAAGAGCAGACAACTCTGGCAGCAAGGGGGAAGGAAGGGACTGCATGCACAGCAAGGACCCTGTTTGCCAACACCAAGGGCACAGGTATGTGCAAAGGCTGCTGGGGCTCCTACAATCAAAGGGTTGCTCTGACCTAGGGCGAGCATCCTGTGCCAGTAGACTCAAGCACTTGGCATGAATTGGCTCTGCGATGCTCAGATTGAGGGTGCTACACTTGAGTGTCAAGCTGTGCACCAGTGCAGTGCAGTGCCCTCAGAACTCAGAGGGAGTAAGTCAAGAGGTGGTGTAGAAGCTTCTACACCTTCAAGGTGTACCTCACCTTCAGGTCAGGGCTGTCCAGCTTAGCAGGCTGAAGGGCATCTTCACGCATGTCCTCAGTCCAGTGCCTAAACACAACATGCGCGAGTTATGATGGAGATACACCAAAGAATGAATTGGAAAGAAACTTGCACATGTGGATTCTATGAGAATGAGTGGGCCAAAAGAAGTTGCAGGTGTGTTTGCACGACCATGCAGGAGCAAATGCACACTCGCGTGCTCATTCACATGTGTATGAGCGCAATATCACACATGCGCATCCTCAAGCAGGAGCTGTGCTTGTTTATAAAAATGAGAGACACTTAAAACTTCCAAGCTCCTTCCTTCTTTCTAGTGTGAATGCCCATATTCCTAGCATGATGGCGGAACATGCGGAGGATCAATGAATGATAGAGCCTTTAAACTCACCCAGGGTTTACAATAGAATCATACCTGCGGACAAAACACCAGGCACCATGTGATTCATCCATAGCAGCACAGCGAGTGAGCACCAGGAATGTTAGGGCTCCGAGTCCAAACAATTGACAAGCTCTCAGATACAAGTGGTGGAAATCCCAAGAATTGATTGGACAAAACCTACTTCTTCAGCACAGACATTGCTATGCCATCATCTCTACTCACACGATGGACAGGAAGCGATAGAAGGTCTTGGCTTCCTCTTTGTGCTGGATGAACCTGGGCCCAGTTGAGGAGCTGGTGGCACTGGTGACTAGCCTGGGCCTATTTTTGATCACGTCTTGTCGGCTTCGTAGAACTGCTGGCCTACTGTGCAAATGGGGCCTCATCATCATGAGGGTATGAGGTTGATGGATGCCTTGAGGCATCAAGGTCAATTTTAAGTTCATTTTATGAATTGTCCGTGTTGCGCTAACGCTTCAAGTAAGAGATCGCCCCGAGCTTTGCCCGCCTAATAAAGGTCGACAGTTAGCTGTTTAGAAAATGCGATGGTTTATGATGAAAAGCTAGTCTCTTTGAAAAAGAAGCATTGTATGGGGAGAAGCGGGAGCAGCCAGACGGCTCAGTTGCCCATAGGATGTCTCAGTTGCATATAGGACAAAAGTTTGGACGCGTGTGCCAAGAGGAAGGGTAAGCTATCAATGTTGCTAAGTCTGAAGTTGTACATTTTGACACACGGCTTTAACGTCCCTGCTTTCAGTGTGGGGGGTGCTCTACTAGCCAACAAGGACTCATTCAAATACCTAGGAATGTTTTTCTATAGGAACTGTTATCATGGCTGGATGTCACAGAATTAGGCAATTTGCGTGAGAGCACCATTTGATGGACAGGCCGCATGGTCTTCTCTGGTTGGCTAAATGCTACGGTATTCTCGCCAGTATGTATGCTTTCCAGGTCTGGGGCGCACCCCATCACTCCAATCAGGATGGTATGTAGGCTTACTTGGTGGCATTGCTGTGCAAGGGTTTCAATCCAATATGCTGTTCAGTTGCTCTTGCTAGTTGTTGCTCTGGTCGTGTATCATTGCAATATTTTACTTCAATGAGGCGTACATCCCAGCGCGAAGGGTGTATAGCCTGTATGTCTCTTTGATGGCCATTTTTCGTTCCAACTGGCAGTATGCAAATAGCATATGGTCTTGAGCAGGATCGAAGTTCGTCAGCTGAAAGGTCTGGTAGAAGCCATTGGGGTTAAGCCTGTTGATTACATGTGCCGTCAAGACCAGACTTTGTTGACCATCCGTGTTTCACTTCCAATACCTATCTGTAAAAATGATATTTCCGCCAAAATCGCCTTTGTTCAAGGTTTTAATGATGAGCCTGGAAGCATTGTTATGTCTTTCAGTCACCATGTTTTGAATTGAAGCATTCTGACAGCCAGAAAGCATATGGATTTGGCTGTCTGGCTGATAAATAACAGACAGGATGAACTAGTGGCTCTGCCGTAGAGGTGGGCCATTTTCTGATAAAGAGTACCCGTTCTAATTTCATGACATTCCTTTTCTGCAATACGTTGATTCTTGTAATGCTCCAAAAAGAATTGCTAGTTGTAACATTCACGAAGGTGAGCAGTCTTCCAATAGTTAGTAATCTGAGTTGGTATTAGCATCTCCAAGTCTGTGATGCTTGCTCATGTGAGCTTTTAGTTTGTCCTTAATGTTTTGTAGTGGTGCAAGGCTGATTTTAGTGGTAGTGTGAGATGACTCATTGTTCTCTTCTGCAAGCCAGTATATATGTGCGGGAGGATTACGGTCAGGTGATGGTGGTGGGAATGCTTCGTCATGCCCATAGTTATGGAGAGCAGCATGCTTAGCTATAGCATCGGCAAATTTATTTCCAATTACACCAATGTGGGCTTTAACTTTGTAAAAATTGATGGGAGTATCTGATTCTTTAATCATGGAGACAAATTGTTCCAAAAGTTTGCTATGTGTGTGCTTCCTGTGTAATTCAGGAAATAAGAGTTGTTTCCGTATCTGAGATAGAGAACAAGCACTATCCGTGGCTATGTGGGTACACTTTGCCCTTATTGCAGAAGCTATGCCAGTCAGTTCTGCTCTGTTTATGGTATTGCTTATCCCAACTCCGCCAGAGTTAACATAGATGGCTGTTTTTGTCACAGGTTTAAAGACTCCCACTCCAACACGTTGTTGACTTTTATATGTCAGGCAACTACCATCAGTGTAGGCCCACAGACGCCAGTCTGGAGCCTTCAGTCTAAGATTTCTATTTGTAAGCGCTGTGAAGTTAGGGGCCGTAGTGATAGATCTAGTATTCTTTGTGAAAGCTGAGTCATTCAATTCCCCCTGGAATGATCTTGGTATTCTAATTACTTTTGCCGCATTCTGAGTGGGTGGATGTGGGCAGGGCTGGAAAATTGCCTCGGGTATGGCAAGAGACAAGGCTGCACACCACCTTGGGTTCTGATCAAATAGCATTTGTTGTGCTTCTTTATTCCTTATAACAATAATTTTAAGATCCCATTCAGGAGCTGAGAGCTTGTATTGTTTCCAATCCAGAAATCTTGTCTGCGATAGGTCACTGATGCCTGGGGAATAGTGCCCAAGATAGTACAATGTTCTGGATATTTTCTAAGCATCTGCATGTAAGCATTTGCATTAAGGCCCTTCCGATTTGGGAGGAGCGGGAAAATTGCAGTGGCACTTTCAGTGGAAAGAGATGAGTAGATTGCATGACGCACCATCTTAAGCATGACACTATCGTCGTAGAGAGGGTGGCATACTGAGAAGCCTGTCTCAGTAGGTAAAGGATTGAAATTGGATCCCAAAACCATATTTCTTTTCCTTTTGCTCCACACTTCTTTGAATGAAGAGCCAAAGCTTAATCAGATGCTATTCTGTCCTTGTCAACAATAGCTGTTTGAAGTGCTAGAAGTATGTGGTCAGGTAAGGCTCATATGTGTGAGTCTGACTTTTTGACTTATTTGTTTATGAACCTTCGAGGTGCATTCCTTTTTGTAAGAGAGGAGACCCACTAATTCAGAGTTCAGGTCTTTGGGTGGAGGTATGACTTGATTATGGTAGCCTTGAATCCTGTGCTTGGTGGAAGGCATTTGCCTTATGAGATTTGTGTATGGCTTAGTACTCAGCATACCAACACATTTTTCATCAGGGGTGTATACTTGTAGCATCTGAGACCTGTGCAAGTGTGGCATAGTTTTTAGGGCTTATAAGAATTTCTGTATCAATGCAGTAAGCTTCTGTCCTTGCCAGCTTGACTTGAGTAATTTGGTTGATTTCTCTGATCCATACTTTGCAGTTCCCAGTCGGTTAAATATCCAGTTCTGGGTTAGTAGGCTGCATATCAAAAACAGCTTTTTGTCTGATCCTATCTCCGTGTGTTGTTTTCCAGGTGTTTAAAGGATCTGGATGAAGGTCAAAGCCTTGGCGTTCTAGGTTATCATAGCTCGTATCTTTTGGTGCTTGTACTTGGGATTCATATTCAGAAACCGTTCTTTTGAGGCTCTTCCATTCTTTTAATAGTTTTTCCGTCTTCCAAGTCGGAGCCCAGGTTATTTCTATTGACTCTGGCTCTGAGAAGTTATTTCTCTCCTTTTTTGGGTAGGGGTTAGGTGGCTACAAGTAGGACATGCCCAATCATCATTTGCTATGATAACATCACGTTGGGCATCAGTATAGCATTCTAGGTCCAAGAGGCATTGCCAATGGTATGTCCTGACAAGTATTATACTGATACATGTCCGTTGTCGGGTCAAGCTGTTCTTCTTTAGTCCAAGGATCACAGCATATTTCACAGCTAGCATCCTCAAAGCAGCATCTAGGTAGGTTTGTTATGCTTTTTATCTGAATATCTTTGACCTTCTTTATAGTTGGCAGTGCCCATCTTTCTACCACTAGAGCCTTGTATTGCAATAAAATATTGTTTTTTATTTTCTGCTTCTTTATTTTGGTCAAGTTTCCTTTTCCTTTGGTTTAGACATACTTTACTGTCTAATACCCTTCTAGCTTGGAGGTGGTAATGATAGATGGCGTTCAACATTTCTGTTGGGTCGTTAAATCGTGCTGCTGTGTTCCTTTGAATGTTCCAGAGGGAGGATGCTAGGTCTGAGCTGTCAAGCCTTGCTAGTTCCTTTTGGTAATGCGGGGTGTGCTTCTTGGGTCTAGGCTTCATACTCTATTTTACTAGCTGATTCTCTGAGCCCCTTGTAGGTTCAGCTGACCACAGGCTCAGCTCAAATCATGGGTTTGTATTACAGTTTGAGTATGTGGAGGTGGACCCTTCATCAACGGTTGTTCATCAACGGTTGTTCAGACAAGTGCACGTGTTCAGGATGTGTAGTCAGTTGCTTGCAATGGTTCCTACTTGCCCTCATCCTTGTGAATTGTCTTGTATTATCTGGACTCTGGCTGCATGTCTGATGGTTACACAGTGGCCTTTTGTTGTTCGATCCTGAAAAATCAGTGTCCATACCTCTTGAGTTCGTCTTGTTTGCCTCATCCTGGAGGGATGATTGTTGCTGGTGGTTTATTAAGGTATCATTTGTGGTTTTGGTGTTTTTCTAATGTTGAATTTGGCCCACGCTGTCTCCTGCCAGTTATAGGGTGGACATACCGTTTTGGTGCATTATTTTGGTTGTCCAGTAGTTTTTGGCTGTATCACAGTCACCGGGACTCTGGTTGGTTGTGTTTTTTTGTCTCGCAAAAGGCTGTGACCAGGCCGGGAATAGATGAGGGTTCATAAGTTATTTGTGTAGGAGTATGGTTTGTTACGAGAGTTGGTAAGGTTGGAAATTTGCTTGACTTGAAGATATTTCGAGCTATATCAGGTGTTATATCCTGAGTGGGCGGGCTGCTGAGTAGAGCAACCAAACATCTAAATGCTTGTTCATGATTCTCCTTCCAGCTGTTTCTGTTTTTGTCTTGGAGAGAGGTCAGTGATATGACATGGCTATTGTTATACCCTTGGATTAATTCTGTAAGGCTGTTTACTCCGAGAGATTTTAGGGAATCAATTATGCTCACTATCAAGTTCTGAATGGTGAGCATAATTTTCTTGTCAGAGACAAGCAGTGTTCTTTTTTCAAGCTTGTTTGTGAAATGCTCATTGTTGTCTATTAAGATGTGTAGTTTTGATCTTTGTATGCTCAGCAACTGGCGTACTCTCAGATTATAGTCCAATTGTCTCCGCATGGGCAGCGAAGAGGTTTTGTTGGCTACAATAAATGCATCAGCTATCAGGTTTAGGTTTATAATTTGTTTGAGCAGAAGTGTCTTTGTAATCTTTGCATGTCTTGGAGTTGTACAATTTAGGCTGTTAATCAAGGCCTCTGCACAGCGCGTATGATATTCCACACCCACAGAAGAGCATCCTAGTCCAAATGACTTTGTGCGTTCTCTGATGATAGCTGTGGAGGGGTTGGTCCTGTCCATACCAAACTAGGCGTTTGGTTTGGGATGGGGATGCACATGATTTACTTAAGGCATTGAGTTTATGAGTGACGTTATCTGTCATACATTTGTGCTGGTAGCTCCAGCTAAGGCTCATGGTGAGAGTGACGCCTAAGTATTTGAAGGGGTCCGTGTCTCTTATGAATTGAGCATGCTGCCCTTGAACAAATACCTTCTCATTTAGCTGGGTTTTTAGATGTTGACTTGGATCTATTCTGTAGATGCCGGTCTGCTTGGCTTTATGTGGAATACCTGTTACTTAAGTTTTCTTTCCTGACACTTGGAGGGCTGCCCAATTTGCATATTTTGAGAGTTTGTCAGCTTGTATGTGAAGATCGCACAGTCTTTGAGTTAAGCATTGGAGATCATCTGCAAAAGAGCCATTGCTAATTTTATCAGTTTCAGGTATGTTGTGTCTTGCTAGGTTTTCAAAACTGGTATCTTTGAGGCAGACATGGCTATACCCACGTCCTCCCACTTGAAGCCACCTGAGGAGTGGTTCCATGTACAAGAGGAACAAAAAAGGGGACAGAGTATCTCCTTGTATTGTCCCTCTCTTGACAGGAATTTGGTCTTTGTGTCCTCCTTGGGTTGGCGGACCAGGGTTGTGGCATTTTGGTTAAGATTCTTTACTACCTCTATGGTGTCCGTGGGGAAGCCTAGGTCATACATGATCCATAGCTTCCTGTCATGGTCTGTTGTATAAAACGCAGAGGTGAAGTCTACGATTAATGCGCACATGTCTTGTTTTAAGAGTTTAGCGTCTTCTAGGTCCATTTTGAAATCCTGAAGCTGGGGTAGAAAATAAAAAGAAAAGAAAAACTACGCAAGCAGCAAAAAGCTCCTCACATCAGTTAAGGAAAAGAAGCCACTTGGGAAGAAAGCCCCTTCACCAGAAAAGAAAAGGGGGGGTCAGTGAGGATCAGGAGGGTTGCGAGGAGACAAGCTAGCAGACCTCTCCTGATTGGTGTATTGTATCTCTCTGCTTTCTAAAGCCTGTCTGGCTAGTACTTAGTAGGTAATTTGCTTCAGCATATTCATACAAGGTGTTTGTCACCATGCGTGTCCAGAGCTTATATAGAGTATTGGCCAGTCCTACAGGTCATAAAGATGTAATGCCAGTTTTATCCCCCTTTTCTTTGTCTGTGAGGATTGTTTCACTTGTTTCCCAGGTTTCTGGGGTGTAGCCAGTAGCCCACATTATTGTAAAAAAATGTGTGTACAGTTTGGCTGAAAATAGGTGGCAGCATTGTGAGTACTTCATTCACCACTCCATCAAGGCTTGGGGACTTATTATTGCTCAATGATTGTATGCATTCGTGGAATGCAGCCTGGTCTATGATTGAGGAGTGTAGCCAGGGTCTCTCTCGTGTTCCTTTATTTTCATCCCTTGTTATATGTGACTCAAGTTCAAATGGATCAGGGGCCTGCATTTGTTCCCATGGGTGATGTCGGGGTGCTTTATTTGGTAAGAATTTGCCTGTTTTGGGTTTGACAGCTGGCAGGGACTGCTTGTAGAAGCCATAAATGATATCCTTTACCGTTTGTGGGTCAGATGTTATGTTGCCTGTCCTTGGATCTTTGAGGGCTGATAAGCCTGATCGTTTCTGATTAGGACTTGCGAAGATTTGCTTATGGGCTTTTTTTGTTCTTTATCTATTGTCTTTTGCTGCTTTTTTCTTTCTCTTTGATGGCATTCTTTGGCAAGTGTTTTGTCTATAAGTGCTAGCTTGCTATTTATATGATACTCGGCCTTCCATATTTGTTGGTGTAAAGTCCCTTGTCTGATGTGCTCAGGCATGAAGTTGTTTGAGTCATGTTCAGCACAGTTTAGGGAATGGTTTTCTGGGTATTGTTCTTCTAGTTCTTCAAAAGACATTGCTGAGCTTGTGACAGAGTTGAGATGAGATTTGAGGCATTTTATGGTGTTCAATTGCTTGGTGAGCTTCTGTCTTTTTCTACTTGTAGGGCGGTTTATGTAGTGCTGGCCACTATTGGTGCCAGCCAAAGTTGTCGTGCATACCTCTCTAGCCACTTTGTTGGCAGCATGTAATAAGTCTGCAATAGCTTGCACTTGCCCCTCAACGACTTCTGTTGTAGTCCTCTTTCCCAGCTCACGTAGTTTAAAAGTGGACTTGGCGCTTTTGCTTTCAAGATTGGTTAGAAGTCCTCGTGCTTCATCATAAATTGGGTTAAGTGATCTCTATATCACTTCTAGTTTTTGTGGCAATCCGTATGCTGGACCAACAATGGCATTGGTGAAGGATAATTGATCAGCTTCAGAAATTGGACGTGCAAGAGCTTATTTTTTGTTTCCATTCGTGGGCTGGCTTGTTTGTGGTCTTTGAATTTGGCAATTCAGAATGTCAGTGGTGATTATTGTATAGAGTGGTACATGATCGCTTTGATAGCCAAGGTAACACTTGCTTATGAAAGCAACTCTGCTAGCAATCTTTGCTGGGAGGAGAATGTCATCAATTCTACTGTTTGTGTATTGGGTGTACAAGTTTTTACCTGAGTTAGCCGTGGCCTGCTGGTGTGTCCATAGTCTTAGCGGGTTAAGCTCTTGTATTTCTCCGTGTTTGGCATATGTTTGGCATCTATTGGTGATAATTGACTTTCAGCAACAAACTGTTCGTACATAACATCTGCTAGGTAACGGAGGCAGCTTGATCTATCGTCATCGTAGAGAGTGGCGTTTATATCCCCTAGGACAAATGGAACTGCTTGGCTATTGTTTCTGTCAAGTGTGCTGTCTGAGCTTGCAGTTTTTTCTCAATTTTAGCCTCTCTACTACTGCCTGACGGCCAGTATGTGCCCAAGAGTAAAGGGGGTGTGTTTTGAGCATCTATTTTTACAGCCACTTATCGTCCATTACTATCCATCTCTATGAGGCTCGTGGGATTAAGGACAGTGAGCTCGTTCCTGACACAAACCAAGGTGCCCTCAGTCGCACTGGGGGAAGACCAACTCTTGTAGTTTTTGAGCAGATCATTTAGCCAAGGCCTTCTTCTCAAGTTATTTTAGTTTGTCTGTAAGAACTAATACATCTGGTTTGTGACAGTGTAGAGCTTATTGAATGTCCAAGCGGCTTTTATACAAGCCTCTAACATTCAAGGTGTAAATGTGTTTTTGGGTGATTAGTTTTGTCTGGTTCGTTTTGTTGCTGTGGGATTTTTGTAAGACCTGTACAAGATCTCTTCTACAGGTCGAAAAGGCACGTGGATTAAGGGCTTGAGCATCTTTATTTTTTATGGATATGATTGTTTGGGCTTCATACTTCAGTGGATCAAAAGGGACTGCAGGGTCTGCCGAACGTAAATCTGCATGCGCGGCATTTTCTTGCCAGATATCGCCTAAATGTATAGAGATAATTCTACCTGATAGCATGTGCCAATCTCTGTCCGAATCTAGGGTAATAGGGGAGCTGTTTTCAGAGTTTAGCAGTATCCACTTGGTGCTGTAAGGAGTACATGTCTTGGCTTTTTTTATTGTACAGGCGTGGGCCTGGTTTCTATGATTTTTAGTGATAAGTATCACCGCTCCCTTATAGGCAGCGACTGATGCTATATCCTCAATTAGTTTTGATGTTATTTGCCCTTTGGTCATGTCTTGACTCACATATTTCAGATAGTACATTTTGATATTCCATTCTTGATGATGAAGAAAGTGATTTAGAATAACAGTAGAGAAAGTTCCTGATGTAGGAGAGTAAAATTGTTTGTAGGTGTAACCTAGGGGTGGAGCAGGTGCCATTTTTGGCTATGCTACCTATGGTAACTTCATTCAGCCTAGCTGTCAGGCAGTTCTCCAGGTTTTGTGCATGTGACAGGACTGAATTTCCTGTGATAAGTTGCTTTCCTAGGGCCATGTTGAAAGCATGAACTAAGCAGAATGCCTGTTCTTTATTTTCCATGTATGGCGAAGTGAGAGGATTTTGACTATGCAGCTTGTACAGTCGGTAAGGTAGTCGCATGCCTCCTAGCATTTGTATGGGTATGTTATCCAAAATTTCAACTGGATGGCTCAAGTCGGAGTCTAGGAGCACCCATTTTCCTTGTGTGCAGCATATGGCAAAAGCATGAAATTGGTTAGTACCGGTACCAGGGAAGTTCAGGGGGGTTTGTGACATGTTCGGTTTGCCCGGAACTACTTTTTGAGAACTTCCGGTTCCCCGGAAGCCTTTTCCAAATGTTTCCGGTTTGACCCTAGAAAAAAGCCCGGCCGG
>LFIK01001436.1_pt1 | contig 18931 bp, 14 predicted proteins | sample 643401 | NCBI WGS metagenome assembly LFIK01 (sample SAMN03777447, study PRJNA286221) | soda lake metagenome | biome: soda lake; feature: Kulunda steppe; material: water; isolation source: sample T5-Br brine of Lake Tanatar-5 | place: Russia: Kulunda steppe | collected 2010-07
CGTCCGTAGGTGACGACCGCGCTCCAGAGGACGAGGCTCCAGAGCACGACGGTCTTCGCGCCGGCACGTTCCGCGATCCGGCCCATGAGGTACGCGCCGAAGAACGCGACGAACTGCACCATCAGGATCGCGACGACGAGGTCGGTCTCCGCGATGCGCAGCTCCTCGATCGCGTACGACCCGGCGGCCGTGATGACGGTCCCGACCCCGCCGTTGAACAGCAGGAACGCGACGAGGAACTTCACCGTCTCGGGGTAGCTGGCGACCAGCTTCGTGGTGCGGACGAGCTCCCCGAACGCGCCAAACGCGGCCTTCGATGCGCTGCCCTCCGAGACGAGCGGCGGACCGTCGTCGAGCAGGCGCAGCGGGATGATGGTGAAGATCGCCCACCAGATGCCGGCGCTCGCGAGGCTGACGCGCACGGCCATCGTCCCGGTGATGCCGAACGGTTCGAGCTGGAAGATGACGAGGTTGATGGCGAGCAGCAGCCCTCCGCCGATGTAGCCGAGCGCCCAGCCGCGCGAGGAGACACGGTCGCGGTCGTCGGGATCGGCGATCTCGGGGAGGAACGAGTCGTAGACGACGACGGAGGCCTGGAAGAGGGTGTTCGCGACGATGATGAGCGCGACCGCGAGCTGCCAGCGTCCCGGGGTGATGAGGAACATCGCGATGGTCGCGCCGGCACCGAGGTAGGCGGTCCACGCGAGCCAGGCGCGCTTGCGGCTCGAGCGGTCGACGAACGCCCCGAGGATCGGGAGCGTGATGATCTGGATGACCGCGGAGAACGGGATCGCGAACACGAACAGCTGCCCCGGCAGCAGCGCCAGGCCGAGGATCTCGACACGTCCCGTGAGCGCCGCGGCACCGGCGACGGAGGCGAGGTCGATGCCGGCGGCGACGGCAGCCGGCTCGAGGACGGCGACCGCGGAGGCGAGCCAGTCACCGAAGATCTGCCCGTCGGCCCACAGCGGGAGCGTCACACCGAGCGTCTGCGCGGCACCGATGAGGTCCCCCTCGATCGCGGACTGCGCGACGAAGATGAGGTAGGGACCGAAGAACAGGGTGATGACCGTCGTCGGGAACGAGGAGTTCGCCCAGTCGTAGAAGTACCAGCCGCGCTGCTGGCGGGTGTCGCGCCTGCGCGTCGTGGTCTCGTCGCTCGCCATGGGATCCCCCTCCGCCGCAGCGGACGCTACTCGCCGGAGGTGTCGTACGCCTTGACGCCGGGTGAACGACGGCCCACCGGCGGGCTCACCAGCGCTCGGCCTCCTCGAGCGTCTCACGCAGCGCGGCGAGCTCGTCGGTGACGATGCCCGACACCCCCGCCTCCACGAGCGCACGCATGCGGTCCCAGTCGTTGACCGTCCAGACGTGGACCGCGACGCCGAGGTCCGCGGCGGCCTCGAGCACGCGCGCGTCGCCGACCGTGACGCCCCGCCCGGCCTCCGGGTAGCGCTCGGGGACCGCGAGGCAGCCGGCCTCCATGCGGGGCGGCCGTCGTCGCAGCCGGACAGCGACGAGCAGCCGCACGATCTCACGCGGCGTCGCCGCGGTCATCAGCCGCGAGCCGAAGCGTCGGCGCATCGCGGCGACGCGCGCCGTGGAGAAGGAGCCGAGGCAGATGCGGTCGAGCAGCTCGGGTCGGGCCTCGAGCAGCCGGCCCATCGGCCCGACCGCCGCGTCGCACTTGAGGTCGACGGTGAGCCGTGCGTCCGGGAACGCGTCGACGAGCTCGGCGAACGCCGGGACGGGTTCGCGGCCAGCGACACGGACCCTCGCGACGTCGGCATGGGTGAGCTCGGCGATCGGACGTGGGTCTCCCGCGACGCGCTCGAGCGTCGGGTCGTGGGAGATGACGAGCACACCGTCGCTCGTGACGTGCAGGTCCGTCTCGAGGTGGCGGTACCCGAGCGCGACGGCGTCCGAGAAGGCCGCGAGGGTGTTCTCGAGCGGCCCGCCGCCACCGCGGTGGGCGATCGCCCGGATGCTCGACGGCCGGTCGAGCGCGAGGAACGGATGCTGCACACGACCCTCCTGACGGTCCGGAGGCTACGGGGTCGCCACCGATAGGCTCCGGCACATCCCCGCGCGTCCACGCGCATCGCGGGCACGCGCATGAGGACCGGAGCGACGATGGGATCCCCGGCCGCCTTCGGCATCGGTCTCGCCACGCGCGACGCCCGCTCTGGTCGTCTGCTCGACGCCTGGTTCCCCGTGATCGGCCTCGACGGCGAGCGTGCCGAGGCCGTCGACGCGCTCGTCCCCGGAGAGGGGACCCGCAGCGTCGAGCTCGACATCGTCGCCGGTGGCGACCCGGACCTCGCGCGCGTCATGGCCGCGTCAGGCTCGCGCACGGTGCTCGACAGCGAGCGCGTGGCGGTCGCCGTCGTCGTCGACGACCTCGCGGTCGCACCGGGCCACGCCCTCGAGGCGACGCTGCGCCTCCACCTGCTGTCCCACCGTCTCGTCGCGCCACACGGCCTGTCGCTCGACGGGGTCTTCGGCCTGCTGCCGAACGTCGCCTGGACCGACCACGGGCCGCTCGAGGTCGAGGACGTCGACGCCGTCCGCCTCGACCTCGCGACGCGCGGGCTCGGGCTGCACGTGCGCTCGGTCGACCGCTTCGCGCGCATGACCGACTACGTCGTCCCGTCCGGGGTGCGCATCGGCGACGCGGATCGGGTGCGCCTCGGCGCGCACCTCGCCACGGGCACGACGGTCATGCACGAGGGCTTCGTCAACTTCAACGCCGGCACGCTCGGTGCGTCGATGGTCGAGGGCCGCATCTCGGCCGGCGTGGTCGTCGGGGACGGCAGCGACATCGGCGGTGGTGCGTCGATCATGGGGACGCTCTCAGGCGGCGGCACGGAGGTGATCCGCATCGGTGAGCGCTGCCTGATCGGTGCGAACGCCGGCGTGGGCATCTCGCTCGGCGACGACTGCGTCATCGAAGCGGGCCTGTACGTGACGGCCGGCACGAAGGTCGCGCTGCCCGACGGCGGGGTCGTTGCCGCGCGCAAGCTCTCCGGCCGCAGCGGCCTGCTGCTGCGCCGCGACTCGCAGTCCGGCGCGGTCGTCGCGCTCGCGCGCGAGGGTCATCGCGGCGACTGGGGCGGCCTGAACGCCGCGCTGCACGCGAACGACTGATGGCCGACGACCCGCTGCGCAGCGACCTCGTCGCACGGCTGCTCGAGCACTGCGGCCATGCGTCGGTCACCGGGTCCGAGGCCGACCTCGCGGACGCCCTCGAGCAGCGCTACCGCTCCGCCGGTGAGGCGGTCGTTCGGGTCGGCGACTCGCTCGTCATCGGCGCATCCGACCCCGCGCGCCCGACGGTGCTGCTCGTCGGTCACCTCGACACCGTCCCACCGACCGACGCCGACGTGCTGCCCCGCGAGGACGTGCTCGACGACGGCACGGCCGTCGTGATCGCCCGCGGCGCGTCGGACATGAAGGCCGGCAACGTCGTCGCCATGCACCTGTTCGACGACATCGAGCTGCGGTCCGCGTCGCCGTGGTCGCTTGCGCTGCTGCTGTACGCCGGCGAGGAGGGTCCGGCGGACGGCAACGAGCTGCGCGCGGTGCTCGACGCGGTGCCGTGGCTGACCGACGCGGTGCTCGCCGTCGTGCTCGAGCCGACCGACGGCCAGGTCGAGCTCGGATGCCTCGGTGGCATCCACGCGCGCGTGACGTTCAGCGGCGCGGCCGCGCACTCCGCGCGCCCGTGGCAGGGACGCAACGCACTGAGCGCGGCCGGCGCGTTCCTCGCCGCGCTCGAGGCGCGTGCGCCCGTGGCACGCGTCGTCGACGGGATCGACTTCCGCGACGTCCTCGTGCCGACGCAGGCGTGGACGGGCGGTCTCGGACCGGACGGTCCCGGGCGTGCGCCGATGAACGTCGTGCCGGACCGCTTCACCGTGAACGTGAACCTGCGCTTCGCACCGTCGCGCGACCTCGCTGCGGCGGAGGAGGAGCTTCGGGCCGAGATCGCCGCGCTCGCGGGCACCGACGTGACGGTCGAGGTCATCGACCGCGCGCCCCCCGCGCCGCCGCGTCGCGATGACCCGGTGGTCGGCGCGTTCGTGACGACCGTCGGGGCGACGGTGGCGGGCAAGCAGGCGTGGACCGACGTCGCCCGCTTCACCGAGCGCGGCGTGCCGGCCCTGAACTTCGGCCCGGGTGCGACCGCTCAGGCGCACCAGCGGGGCGAGTGGGTCAGGGTCGACGCGATGGTCGACGCGCGCCGCCGGCTCGCGACGTTCCTCACCGGTGGCGGGGCATGACGTTCCGCTGGCGAGCCGTCGACCTCGACGGCGCCCGGCCAGACGGCAGCGTCGTCGTGATCGACGTGCTGCGGGCATTCACGTTCGAGGCGTGGGCGTTCGAGCGCGGCGCGGGCCGGATGCTCGCCGTCGACGAGGCCGAACGGGCGCTGCGTGTCGCCCGCACGCTGCTGCCCGGCTCGCTCGCCGCGGGCGAGCGCGGAGGCCGGCCGCTCGAGGGGTTCGACCTCGGCAACTCCCCCCTCGCGCTCGCCGAGCACGACGTCCGCGGCCGCACGATCGTGCACCGCACGTCCGCCGGCACGCAGGGCCTCGCCCGCACCGCGGGTGCGGACCTCGTGCTCGCCGCGTCGTTCGTCACCGCAGGTGCGACGGCCCGCTTCCTGCGCGAGCACGGCATCGAGGACGTCACCTTCGTCGTCACCGGTGACTCGCTCGGCCGCGACGGCGACGAGGACCTCGCGTGCGCCGAGCTGATCGCCGCACGCGCGGCCGGCGACGACCCGGACCCGGGACCCTTCCTCGCGCGGGTCGCGACGTCGGACGCGGGCCGGATGTTCGGACCCGACGGGCCCGACTGGGCGCCGCCGGAGGACCTCAGGCTCGCGTGCGAGGTCGACCGCTTCGACTTCGCGCTCGTCGCGGCTCCGGACGCGCAGCTCGACGTCGTCGAGGTCCGCCGCTGGTCCGCGGACTGAGCGCTGCGTACCCTCGGGCGATGCTCACGCGCGCCCGCCCGCTCCTCGCCGCCTCGGTGCTCGTCGCCGCGGAGGCCGTCGCGCTCATCAGCACCCGGGTGCCGTCGCCGACCGGGTCGCTCGCATCGCTGCTCGTCACCGCGACGCCGGGGCCGCTCGCGACGTGGTTCCTCGACACGTTCCGCTCGGCCGCACGCCCGTTGACCGTCGCCTTCGCCGCCGTCGTGATCCTGATGCTCGTCGCGCTCGCGACCACGCTGCTGCGCCCGCGCCGGGGCGCGGTTCCGGACGCCGAGCCGGACGGCGGACCGCCGGTCGTCTCGCGACGGGCGCTGCTCACGGGACTCGGTGTCGGTGGCGCGGCGCTCGTCGGCCTCGCGATCCTCGTCCGCCCGCGCGCGACCGGCACGCACGTCGCGCTCGCCGGCCGGATGCGCGCGGCACGCGGACTGCCGCCGCTCACCGCCGCGCAGGACGTCGCGCCGACGGTGCCCGGACTCTCCCCGACGCTCACGCCCGTCGACGACTTCTACCGGATCGACACGGCGATCACGCTGCCACGTGTCGACCGCGCGACGTGGCGGCTCCGGATGCACGGGCGCGTCGCCGAGGAGGTCGTGCTCGACCTCGACGATCTGCTCGACCTCGGCGTCGAGGAGCACGACGTGACGATCGCGTGCGTCTCGAACGAGGTCGGCGGCGGGCTCGTCGGCACGGCGCGGTGGACGGGCGTCCCGCTGCAGCGCGTCCTCGACCTCGCCGGACCGCGGCCCGACGCGGAGCAGGTCGTCGGTCGCTCCGTCGACGGCTGGACGGGCGGGTTCCCCATCGAGTTCGCCGCCCAGCCGGACGCACTCGTCGCGGTCGGGATGAACGGCGTCGAGCTGCCGGTGCGGCACGGCTACCCGGTGCGCCTCATCGTCCCGCAGCTGTTCGGCTACGTGTCGGCGACGAAGTGGCTGTCCGACATCGAGCTCACCGGCTGGGACGACTACGACGCCTACTGGATCCGGCGCGGCTGGGCGAAGCGTGGACCGATGCGGCCCTCCGCCCGCATCGACGTGCCCGGCCGCATCGCGGAGCCGGGCACCGTGCGCATCGCCGGTGTCGCGTGGGCGCCGCCCGCCGGTGTCGCGGCGGTCGAGGTCCGCATCGACCGGGGCGAGTGGCAGGAGGCGACCTGCTCGGACCCGCTCGGCCCGATGGTGTGGCGGCAGTGGTGGCTCGACGTCGAGCTCGACGTCGGCCGCTACGAGCTGCAGGCTCGGGCGATCGACGCGGACGGGAACGTGCAGCCGCCCGGACCCCGTCCGGTCCTGCCGAGCGGCGCCGAGGGCTGGCACACCCGGCCGCTGGACATCCGCACCGCCTGACCGCACGCGTTCCTGGATGCGTTTGCGTATCCGGATACAAGTCCGTATCTTCACGAGCCATGCGCTCCCGCCCGTTCCGCCTCATCCTGCCCGTGGCCCTGGCCACGGGCCTCGTCGTGCGGCGCCGCAGGCGCAGCGCCACCCCCACGATGTCGCCGAGGCCGACCGCAGCGGCTGTGCGCCCACCGGCCGCTCCCGCGCCGCGTCCGGCACGCCGCCGCCGGACCGGTCACCCGCTCGCACTCGCGGTGCTCGTCATGGCGGTGGTCGCTCCGCTCGCGCCGGCGAGCTCCGAGGGTCCGTGCGAGCCGACCCTCGACGGGATGCGGCTCGTGGTCGCGGACCTCGGTGGCGACGGTGACGTCCGCGAGCTCACCACGGACGTGGTCGGCCTCGACGGCACCCGCTGCACCACCGCCCCCGACCCGGACGTCGACGTCCTGGGCGTGCGCGTCGGCATCCTCCACTCCGACCCGAGCGGCGCAGCGGTCGAGCCGACGCGGCTCACCGTTAGCGACGTCCCGATCACCACGCGTGTCCGCGTGACCGACACGACGCGTGCGAGCACCGACCTCGTCGTCGACGGACCGAACGGGACGGCGAGCGACACGCGCGAGCTCGGTGTCCCGCGGTCCGTGCGCGTCACCGTCCGCTACCCGTCCGGCTGGTTCCTCACCGCAGCGCCCGCCGAGGGCACAGCGGTGCACGACGGGCGTGGTGGCGTCGAGGTCACGCGCAGCGTCCTGCTGTTCCCGCCCTTCACGCCCGACCACGTGATCGTCAGCGCGCAGGCGCAGCCCGGTCGCGGCACGCCGACGATCGTCGTCGAGTCGACGCCCGCGGACGCGGCGACGCTGCGGGCACTGCTCGACCGGACCGACGACCGTGCGGCGCTCGCCGTGATCGGCGCGCTCCTCGACCTCACCGCAGAGGGCGCGGACGAGCTCGTCGACGGGGCGTTCGAGCTCGCCGACGGCCTCGACGAGCTGGCCGACGTGACCGCGGAGCTCGCGGACGGGGTCGACGAGCTCGCGGACGGTGTGCAGGAGCTGCTCGACGGTGTCGACGACCTGGTCGATGGGGTGCGTGACCTGCGGGACGGCACACGCGAGTTCGCCGACGGTCTCGGGGAGGTCGCCGACAGCACGCCGGCGCTCGTGGCAGGGGTCGACGACCTGATCGAAGGGATCGGCGGGCTGGCGCAGCTTGCCACGCTGCTGTCCGCTTCGGCGAACGCGGCGAACGTGCCTGATGGAGATCCCGTGGACTCCCTGATCGTGAGCGTGAGCCCTGACGCACCCGCCCCACAGTTCCCCGTACCGGGCGCGTCGCCTCCGGTCGGGAACTTCACTGCTTCCCTCGGCGCGCTCGCGGCGGGTCTCGACGCGACGGCCAGCGGACTCTCGGGCGGACCGAGCACGCTGCGCGGTGGGCTGGCGGCACTCTCCACGGGCCTCGCCGCGCTCGCGGACGGCGGTGACGACCTCGCCGATGGTGTGGACGAGCTGCTCGATGGTGTCCGTGAGCTGCGCGACGGTGTCGCCGAGCTGCGTGACGGCACGCGCGAGCTCGCCGACGGCACCCGGGAGCTCGCGGACGCGACGCGCGAGGTCGCCGACGGTGCTCGCGAGCTCGCGGAGGGCGCGGAGGAGCTGCCCGAGGCGATGCGCGAGATCCTCGGGATCGCCGACCGACGCGCCGACACGCTCGCGCTCGACGCCGCTGCGGTCGACGCCGGCCTCGAGCGCGGCGACGAGCAGCGCGCAGGTGCTGCGCTCGTCAGCATCCGCCTCGAGCACACCGGTCAGCCGGCGCTACCCGTGATGGCCGCAGCAGCGACCGGGAGCGCCGTCGCCGCCGCGGGCGGGCTCGGCTGGCTGATGCGCAGGCGGCGCGGCGCATGAGCAGCGCAGCCATCGATGACCGGTCACCTGAGGGTGAGGAGCGGCTGTCGCGAACGGAGCAGCAGCGCCGCACGCGTGAGCGGCTGCTCGCCGCCGCGGCGGAGGTGTTCGCCGAGCACGGCTTCGGCGGCGCGTCGCTCGACGCGATCGCCAACCGTGCCGGCTACACGCGGGGCGCGGTCTACTCGAACTTCGCCGACAAGACCGAGCTCCTCCTCGCGCTGTTCGACCAGGGCGCGGAGCTGTTCCGCTCGGAGCAGCTGCCCCAGCTCCTCGCGCTCCCCGACGAGGAGCGGGCCCTCGCCGTGGCACGCTGGCTGATCGAGGACGACGTGGCTGAGCAGCTGCTCCTCCTCCTCGAGCTCTCGCGACTGCGAGGCACCGACGCCCACGCGGCTGAGGCGCTCGCTCAGGTCGTCACGACCGTCCGCACGATCCTCGACGGGGCGCTCACCGCGGACCCATCGATCGACGCCGATGGCGAGGCGACACGTGAGGCGCTGACCCAGGGGGTCCTCATCGTGCTGCTCGGTGTCCGCTCGCTCCGGCTCATCCACGGCGACCCCTCCCCCGAGGTCGTCGCCGGGATGCTCGATGCGGTGCTCGGCACCGGGACCGCGCGATGATCCGCGCGCTCGCGCTCTTCGCGCGCCTCTCGGTGCGCATCCCTGCGCTGACCCTCGCCGCGATCCTCGTCGCGACGCTCGCGTTCGGTGCGGCCGGCTCGCGCCTCGTCGTCGACACGGGACTCGATGCGTTCGCGCCTCCCGGAGGGTCCGCTGAGGTCGTCGACCGGATCGACCGCCGCTTCGGGTCCGGGTCGACGCTGCAGATCCTCGTCGACGCCGGTCCCGGTGGCGACGTGCTCGACCGGGAGGTGCTCGCCGCGGTCGATGCGCTCATCGCGACCATCGAGTCCGACCCCGCCGTCGCCGGGGTGCTCGCCGAGGACACGCCGGCCCGACCATCGATCGTCTCGTTCGTGACCCCGTTCGCGACCGCCGCCGAGTTCGCCGACGAGACGCTCGCGACGATCCAGCCGTTCGCGTTCGACATCGTGCGCGACGAGGTCCTCGACGCCGCGGGCGACCGGATCTCGGGCCTCTTCTCCGACGACCTCGACCTCGCGACCGGGCGGGCCCGTGCCGGCCTGATCCTCGTCAACCTCGATGCGTCGACGCCACGGGCCGACCGCGAGCTCGCGAGCCGCACGATCGTCACGCTCGTCGACGGCGCCGCGGTCGAGGGCACGCGCCGCGGCGTGCTGAGCTTCGTGCTCATCGAGGACGCCATCGAGGATGCGCTCGCCCGCGACCTGCCCGTGCTCCTGTCGATCTCGCTGCTGCTCGTCGTGCTCGTGCTGGCGCTGCTGTTCCGCTCGCTGCTCGACGTCGGCGTCGGACTCGTCGGTCTGCTCGCGTCCATCGTCTGGATGATCGGTGCGGCGGCGCTGCTCGGACCTGAAGGGCTCGGGCTCGTCGGTCCGTTCAACCAGGTCTCGATCGCGGTGCCGGTGCTGCTCGTCGGACTCGGCATCGACTACTCGGTGCATCTGACGACCCGCTACCGCGAGGAGCGGGCCCGTGGCGCTCGTGCGGAGGACGCGGCGAGCACCGCGATGACGACCGTCGGCGTCGCGCTCGTGCTCGCGACGGTCGCGTCGGTCTTCGGTTTCCTCGCGAACCTCGTGACCCCGCTCCAGCCGATCGCCGACTTCGGCGTGTTCGCGGCGGTCGGCATCGTCGCCGCGTTCTTCGTCCTCGCGGGTGGCGTGGCCGCGTCACGCACGCTCGTCGACGGGCGACGTGACCGGCGCGCGGGGCGCCCCGACGTGAAGGCGCTGCGACGCAGCATGCGGTGGCGCTCCGACGACGTCCCGCCCCCGGCGGGAGCCGCCGGTGTGGCGCAGCGCGCACAGGCGGCGCGCACGCCCCCCGCGTGGTCGCGTGCGCTCACACGGCTCGCGGTCGGCTACAGCGGCGTGACCCTCGGGGTCACGGCCGTCGTGCTCGCCGGCGGCGCGTACCTCGCGACGGGCCTGTCCACCGAGTTCGACGAGCGCGACTTCCTGCCCGACGGCGAACCGGTCCTCCGCACCCTCGACCGACTCGAGGACCTGTTCAGCGGCGACGTCTCCGAGCAGACCCTCATCCTCATCGACGGTGACGTCGACGACCCGGCGCTGCACGCGGCCGTCGCCGACCTCATCGTCGCGACCAGCACGGTGCCCGGCGTGCGCCTCACCGACAGCGAGGCCGAGGTGCGCTCGTGGCTCGCGCTGCGCGACGCGCTCGTCGAGGAGGGCGAGGGGGTGCGCGAGCGGCTCGCCTCCGACCTCGCCGGCTGGGCGGACCCCGAGGGCACCGTCGCCGACCTGCGGCTGCCGTCCCCCTCCCAGCTCGACCAGCTCGGCGACGACCTCGACGACGCGCTCGACCTGCCCGACGACCTGCGCGAGCGGCTCGAGGCGCGGCTGCCGGCCGGCCGCTCCCCCGCCGCAGCGCTCGGCGCGCTCGCCGACCCCGACGAGTTCGAGCGCGACCTCCGGGAGCAGCTCGCACGCGACCTCGCCGAGAGCCGTCCCGAGGGCCTGAGCGACGAGCTGCTCGCCCAGCTCGCCGCGCTCGACGAGACGGAGCTCACCCTCACGCTCCTCGACGAGCTCGGCGCACCCGACGACCTGCTGTCGAGCGAGGACCGCGCCCGGCTCGCGCGGCTCGAACGACTCGAGGCCGCGGAGGCGAACGGGACGCGCGACGGCCGTGAGCTGCTCGCTCAGCTCGCCGTCCTGCGCGACGAGGTCCCGTTCGACCTCGCCTCCAACATCGACGACCGGGGGCTCGTGCTCGGCGTGCCGACGAACGTCGGGCAGGAGGGCGCACGCCGGATGGCCGACGACCTCGCGGCGCTCGCCGTCCCCGTCGCCGAGGCCGGCGCCCAGGTCGAGGTCGCCAGCGAGTTCCTCACCGTCGTCGAGATCATCGACGAGCTCGCCGGGTCACAGCTCAACGCCATCATGATCAGCCTCGGCGCCGCGGCGCTGCTGCTCGTCGTGTCGTCGCTGCTCACCGCAGGTGGGGTCGGGCTCGGACTGATCGGCATCGTGCCGAGCATCGTCGCGCTGGTGCTGGTCCTCGGCCTCATGCAGCTGCTCGGGCTGCCGTTCAACGCGCTGACCGCGACGGTCGCGTCGATCGCCGTCGGCATCGGTGTGCCCTACGGCATCCACCTCATCAACCGGTTCCGTGAGGAGCTCGAACGCGGCCAGACACCCGAGGGCGCGATCGCCGCGACGCTCGAGCAGACCGGCCCGGCGCTCGTCGGGTCGGCGCTCACGACCGGGCTCGCGTTCGCGGTCCTGCTGCTCTCCTCGGCGACGCCGATCCAGCAGTTCGGCACCGTGTCGACGCTGATGATCGTGCTCGCCGTGCTCGGCTGCCTGCTCGTGCAGCCGTCGGCGCTCGTCATCTGGGGACGACGCCGCACACGCCGGCTCGCTGGCGACCCGACGGAGGACGCGGAGGTCCGGGCGTGACGCTCGAGGTCGGCGACGTCGCACCCGCGTTCACGCTGCGCGATCAGGACGGGGTCGAGCGCACGCTCACGGAGCTCAACGACCGCCCGCTGCTGCTCGCCTTCTACCCCGCCGACGGCACGCCGGGCTGCACGACGCAGGCCTGCGACATCCGTGACCGCTGGGCGGAGTTCGAGGAGCTCGGCGTGCGGGTCGTCGGGGTGTCACCTGACGACGTCGCGACGCACGCGGGGTTCGTCCGCGAGCACGGCCTGCCACAGACGCTGCTCGCGGACCCCGACCACACGGTCCTCGAGGCCTACGGCGCGTGGGGCGAGAAGGTCCTCTACGGCCGCACGAGCATCGGCGTGATCCGCTCGAGCGTGCTCATCGGTGCGGACGGGCGCGTGCTGAAGGTGTGGAAGCGCGCGCAGGCGCGGTCGCATGCGGAGCGTGCGCTCGCCGCGTGCCGCGATCTGCTCGCCTGAGCGACGACGCTCAGACGCTCGCTCGGTCCGTCCGACGCGTACGTGCGTCGAGCAGCTGTTGGAGCGCACCGGCGGTCGCGAGGTACAGGCTCGTCACGAGCAGCACCGCGGCAGCCCAGGCCGGCACCGCGAAGTCCGACAGCGCCGCCCAACCCGCGACGAGCGTCCAGGCCACGGCGACCGGCAGCGACACGGGACGCCACCGGACCGTGCGCACCGGGTGGACGAACTTGACCTGCACGAACATGGCGACGGTCAGCACCGCGACGACCGGCAGCATCACGCGCGAGGGCAGTTCCGTCGTGAACACGATGAGCGCGAACATGTTCCATGCCGCGGGGAAACCGGAGAACGACTTGTCCGGGGTCTTCATGCGCGTGTCGGCGAAGTAGAGCGAGCTCGCGAAGACGACGACCGAGGCGGCGACGAGTCCCGTCACCCCGTCGAGCAGCCCCGCGCGCAGCAGCGCGAACACGGGGATGAACACGTAGGTGAGGAAGTCGATCACGAGGTCGAGCAGCGACCCGTCGATGATCGGCGCGTTGTTCACGACGTCGGTGCGACGCGCGAGCGCACCATCGACCCCGTCGACGATGAACGCGACGACGAGCCAGCCGAACATCTCCGCCCAGCGCGACTCGACGGCGGCGAGCAGCGCGAGGAAGGCGAAGACCGCGCCGGTGGCGGTGAAGGCGTGGGTCGCGTAGGCCCGCAGCGCACGCAACCGCGCATCGACGTCCAAGGCCATCTCCCCGGTGCGTGCGTTCGCGCGGAGCCTAGGGCGCGCCCCCTCTGCGCGGGACGCGACGGGAGGCCCCGAAGGGCCTCCGCGCTGGTACCCCCGAGCGGATTCGAACCGCCGTTACCGCCTTGAGAGGGCGGCGTCCTGGGCCGCTAGACGACGGGGGCAGGACGTGCTGTGGAGCGTGCGGGCGCGAGGCTAACGCATCCATGGAGGCGGTCCTGACGGGCCGCCGGGAGCTCGGGGGGAAGGACTCGAACCCTCAATAACTGGACCAGAACCAGTCGTGTTACCGATTACACCACCCCCGAACAGGGCAGCAGGAAGGGTATCAGCCTGCGAGTCCGGCGGCCCTGGCCAGCCGGGCGAGCGTCCGCTCGCGCCCGATCAGCTCGAGCGTGCCGAACAGCGGCGGGCTGACCGTCGTTCCGGTCACGGCGACGCGGACGGGCTGCGCGAGCTTCCCGAATCCGACCTCGAGCTGCTCGGCGAGGGCCCTGAGCGCCGCCTCGAGCTGCTCCTCCTCCCACGCGACGTCGGCGAGGGCCGCAGGCACCGCGGCGAGCACGCGGGCGCCGAGCTCGTTGGCGAGCACCTTCGTGACCGCGGCCTCGTCGTAGGTGACGTCCTCGATCAGGAACGGGGCCGCGTACGCCTCGACCTCGTCGAGCCGCTGCATGCGCTCCTGGACGAGCGGCACGAGCCCGCGCACCACGGCGAGCTGCTCGTCGGTCGGTGGACGGTCGACGAGCGCGACCTCACCCTCCGTGCCGTCGAGGTGCGGCAGCAGCCGCGTCGCGAGCTCGTCGGTGCTCATCGCACGGATGCGCTCACCGTTGAACGCGGTCAGCTTCTCCTCGTCGAACGCGGCCGCGGAGCGTCCGACGTCCTCGAGCGCGAACGATGCGATCACGGTGGCGTCGTCGAGCCGCTCCTCCCCCGTCGGGTGGGACCAGCCGAGGAGCGCGAGGTAGTTGCGCAGCGTCTCGGGCAGGAACCCGCGGCGGCGGAACTCCTGGACGGCGACGGACCCGTGCCGCTTCGAGAGCTTCTTGCGGTCCATGCCGACGACCATCGGGAGGTGCGCGAACGCGCGAGGCACGTCCCAGTCGGCCTCGCGCGGCGCCATGCCGACCTCTGCGAGCGCCGCGTCGATCAGCCCGTCGGCGACGAGCAGGTCGGCGAGCAGCACCTGCCGCGGCGTCACGGAGAGGAGGTCCTCGCCGCGGCAGACGAGGCCGATGCCCTGCGCGACGTCGTCGACGGTGTTCGCGAGCTGGTAGGTCGCGGAGCCGTCGGAGCGCACGACGACCGGATCGGACACGTGCGCCCAGTCGAAGGTGACTGGACCGCGGACGAGGTCGACGACGGTGAGCTCACCGTGCTCGGGCGTCGGCAGCCGCCAGGACGGCACGCGGCCCTCCTCGGCGAAGCGCTCGAGCTCCTCCTCGGTGTGGGCGAACACGCTGCGCTTCACGACCGGTGGACCCTCGCCCTCCCCTGCGCGCTGCGCGGCACGCCACTCCTCGAGCTCCGCGGGCGTGCGGTGGTCGGGGTAGAGGGCACCGGTGTCGACGAGCCGGCGCGCGACCGCCGCGTAGAGCGCCGACCTGCGGGACTGGAGGTAGGGGCCGTGGCCCCCGCGGTCGACGATTGTGCCGTCCTCGGCGAGCTCGGGACCCTCGTCCCAGTCGAGCCCCATCCAGGCGAGCGCCTCCGTCATCGAGCGCGTGGACTCCTCGGTCGCGCGCTCGGCGTCGGTGTCCTCGATGCGGAAGACGAACGCGCCGCCGCTGCGGCGTGCGACGAGGTGGTTGTACAGCGCCGCCCGGACGCTGCCGACGTGGAGCCACCCGGACGGGGCCGGGCAGAAGCGCACGCGCAGCGGACCGTCGGGCGTCGTCGCGACGCCGCGCTCGGTGGTGACGCCGGCGAGGTCACGCGGGAGCGAGGCGTCCGCCTCCGCGATGCTCACAGGATCGCCTGCGGCCGGTAGGCCGAGGCCGCGGGATGGCGGGCCCCGACGATCGCGACGCGCTCGACGAAGCGGTCGACCTGGTCGCCCGCGGTGCCGGTGAGCGTGCGCGCAGAGGCGAGGATGCCGGCGAGCTCCTCCGCGCCGAGGGGCAGCCTCGGGTCGTCGGCGAGCCGCGCGAACAGGTCGTCGTCGCGCCCCTCGCGCTGCGCGCCGGCGACGGCGAGCGAGTGCTCCTTCACGACCTCGTGCGCGACCTCGCGCCCGACGCCCGCGGCGACCGCGGCGGTGAGCACGCGCGTGGTCGCGAGGAACGGCAGGTGACGCTCGAGCTCGCGCTCGATGACGGCGGGGAACACGGCGAACTCGCCGAGCACGGTGAGGAACGTCTCGAACAGTCCGTCGATCGCGAGGAACGCGTCGGGGAGCGCCACTCGGCGCACCACCGAGCAGCTCACGTCGCCCTCGAACCACTGGCCGCCGCTGACGGCGGCGATCATCGTGAAGTAGCCGTCGAGGATGTTCTTGAACCCGACGATGCGCTCGCACGAGCGCGGGTTCATCTTGTGGGGCATCGCGGACGAGCCCACCTGCCCGGCGGCGAAGCCCTCGGTGATCAGCTCGTCGCCGGCCATGAGCCGCACGGTGTTCGCGAACGACGCAGGGGCGCTCGCGGCCTGCACGAGCGAGCCGACCACCTCGAGGTCGAGCGAGCGCGGGTAGACCTGACCGACAGCGTCGAGGCGCCGCTCGAAGCCGAGGTGCTCGGCGACCGCGGCCTCGAGCGCCTCGACCTTCTCCGCGTCACCGAGCAGCGTGAGCAGGTCGGCCTGCGTGCCGACCGGCCCCTTCAGCCCGCGCAGCGGCTGACGCTCGAGGAGCGACTCGATGCGCTCGTAGGCGCTCATCAGCTCCTGACCGACGTTGGTGAGCCGCTTGCCGAACGTGGTCGGCTGCGCCGGCATGTTGTGGCTGCGTCCGACGACGACCGTGTCGCGATGCTCGACCGCGCGCTCGGCGATGAGGACGAGCGCCGCGACGAGACGGTCGCGGACGAGCTCGAGGGCACGGCGGATCTGGAGCTGCTCGACGTTCTCGGTCACGTCGCGCGACGTCATCCCGCGGTGGATCACCTCGTGGCCGGCCAGCGCGCAGAACTCCTCGATGCGTGCCTTCACGTCGTGGCGCAGGACCCGCTCGCGCGCGGCGATCGACGCGAGGTCGACGTCGTCGACGACCGCCTCGTACGCCTCGATCGCACCGTCGGGCACCGGCACACCGAGCTCCGCCTGGGCGCGCAGCACCGCGATCCAGAGCTCGCGCTCGAGCCGGATCCGCCCCTCGGGGCGCCAGACCTCCACCATCGCCGCGCTCGCGTAGCGCGAGGCGAGGACGTTGGGGATGGGTGAGGGCGTGCCCCGCTGCTGCTCCACGGCGACTCCTTCGGCTGCGGGACCGGGATGCGGGCCGCAGCGTAACGGGGGGCTCAGGCGCGCTCGGCGTCGCGGTCCACGACCGGGTTCTCGAGCGATCCGACCCCGTCGATCTCGACGCGGACACGCTCCCCCGGGCGCATCGCTGCGACACCCGCCGGCGAGCCGGTGAGGACCACGTCGCCCGGCAGCAGCGTCATCGCCTGGGAGATCTCGGAGACGATGCGCGGGATGTCGAACACCATCTGCGAGGTGTGGCCGTCCTGCCGGAGCTCCCCGTCGACGTAGGTACGGACGCGGATGTCGGCGAGGTCGACGCCCGTCGCGATGGCCGGACCGAGCGGGCAGGAGCCGTCGAACCCCTTCGCGCGCGCCCACTGCTGCTCGCGCCGCTGGACGTCGCGCAGCGTCACGTCGTTCGCGCACGTGATGCCGAGCACCGCCTTCGCGGCGACCTCCGGCGTCACGCGCGAGACGAGCGCACCGATGACCACCGCGATCTCGCCCTCGTAGCTGACCTCGTCGGACAGGTCCGTCGGCATGCGGATCGGGTCGCCCGGACCGATGACGGCGGTCGAGGGCTTGAGGAACAGCAGCGGCTCGCTCGGCACGTCGTTGCCGAGTTCGGCCGCGTGGTCGGCGTAGTTGCGTCCGACGGCGACGATCTTCGACGGGATGACCGGGGCGAGCAGGCGCAGGCCCTCGACTGGCAGCCGCCTACCTGTCGGCCGGTACGTGGTGAACGGGTGCGGCTCGATGAGCGCGACCTCGGTGTCCTCGATGACGCCGTAGGCGGGCTCGCCGTCGACCAGGCAGCGGACGAAGCGGGTCATGCGACGATCTCCTTCCCTGCGCCGATGATCGCGTGGACGTAGGCGTCCGACAGCGCGATCCACGACGCCTCGACGACGTTCTGGTGGACCCCGACGGTGTCGAGCATCCGGCCGCCGTCGCTCGAGGTGACGAGCACGCGCGTGGTCGCGTCGGTCCCGGCGGTCGCCTCGAGGATCCGGACCTTGTAGTCGACGAGATGCACGTCGCGCAGCACCGGCCACGTCCCGTTCACCGCGTTGCGGAACGCCTGGTCGAGCGCGTCGACCGGACCGTTGCCCTCCCCCGCACCGAGCCGCCGCTCGCCCGCGACCTCGACGGCGACGGTGGCCTCCGAGCGCGGACCCTGCTCGTCGGAGCCGCCGCTGACCGACACCCGGAAGTGCAGCGTGCGGAACGGCTCGTCCTCCTCGGCGAGCAGCCCCGCACAGCGGCGCAGCAGGAGCCCGAACGACGCGTCCGCGGCCTCGTAGGACCAGCCGAGCGACTCGCGCCGCTTCACCTCGGCGAGCACCGTGCGCGACTGCTCGTCGGTGATCGTCACGCCGAGCTCGGCCGCCTTCATCAGCACGTTCGAACGCCCCGCCAGCTCGCTGACGACGAGGCGCTGCCGGTTCCCGACGACGTCGGGGTCGATGTGCTGGTACATGTCGGGCGCCTTCGCGAGCGCCGAGGCGTGCAGGCCGGCCTTGTGGCTGAACGCCGTGTGCCCGACGTAGGGCGAGACCGACGGCGTCGACTGGTTGCACAGCTCCGCGATCGAGTGGCTGATCTCGGTCAGCCGCTCGAGCCGCTCCGGAGCGATGAGCGGGACCTGCCGCTTGAGCTGTAGGTCGCCGAGCACGGTGAAGAGGTTGGCGTTCCCGCAGCGCTCACCGATGCCGTTCGCGGTGCCCTGGACCTGACGGGCGCCGACCTCGAGCCCGAGGAGCGAGTTCGCGACCGCGCAGCCGCCGTCGTCGTGGAAGTGCAGCCCGACGTCGACGCCGAGCAGCCGCACCATCTCGTCGACGATCTCCGCGACATCCCACGGCATCGCGCCACCGTTGGTGTCGCACAGCACCACCGCCTCCGCACCGGCCTCCGCGGCCGCGACGACGACCTCGCGCGCGTAGTCGCGGTCACGTGCCCAGCCGTCGAAGAAGTGCTCGGCGTCGAACATCACGCGCCGACCCTGAGCGCGCAGGTGCCGGACGGAGTCGGCGACCATCGCGACGTTCTCGGCACGGCTCGTACGCAGCGCCTCATCGACGTGGTAGCCCCACGACTTGCCGACGAGGGTGATCACGTCGGTGCGCGCATCGAGGAGCATGGCGAGCAGCGGGTCGTCCTCCGCCGGTCGACCCGGTGCCCGCGTCATGCCGAACGCGACGAGCGTCGCGTTCGTGAGCTGCAGCTCGCCGTCTGCGGCACGAGCGAAGAACTCGGTGTCCTTCGGGTTCGCGCCGGGCCAGCCGCCCTCGATGTAGGCGACCCCGAGGTCGTCCATCGCGCGGGCGACCCGCAGCTTGTCCTCCACCGAGAGCGTGATGCCCTCGCGCTGGGTGCCGTCGCGCAGCGTGGTGTCGTACAGGTCCACGCCCGGGCGCGATCCGGGCAGCGGTGCGTCACCGCCGTTCGTCGTCGTCACGTCGATCCCTCCCCCGGCTCACCGGGCACACGTTCGGACCGGACGTGCCGGGTGCAGGAG
>LFIK01001437.1_pt1 | contig 18914 bp, 13 predicted proteins | sample 643401 | NCBI WGS metagenome assembly LFIK01 (sample SAMN03777447, study PRJNA286221) | soda lake metagenome | biome: soda lake; feature: Kulunda steppe; material: water; isolation source: sample T5-Br brine of Lake Tanatar-5 | place: Russia: Kulunda steppe | collected 2010-07
CCGGCGACGACACCGACACCGACGACCCCGGCGAGCAGACCACCGAGACCACCGAGGCCCCCGAGGCCACCACCGACACCCCCACCCAACCCGCGGCCGACCCGGCACCCACCAGCGCCCCCAGCGGCGGCGAGGTGGTCGGCGAGAAGGCGCTCACCTCCCCCCTGGTCCGGCGCATGCTCCGTCAGGCGGGCATCACCCCCGAGCAGGTGCAGGGCACGGGGACCGGCGGGCGGATCACCCGCGAGGATGCGGAGAAGGCCATCGCCAGCGGTGGGACCCCCGAGGCCGCCGCGCCGGCAGCGGCCGCCGAGCAGGCCCCGGCTGCGGCCCAGCCCGCGGGGGAGCAGGCCGCTCCCGCGCAGCAGCCCGCCGCCGGGTCGGTGGCTCCCGCCCCCGTGGTCGTCCAGGCGCCGGCGGACCGGTCCCGTCCCCCGGCCTCGCCGACCCAGGTCGACTTCGGCGGCCAGAGCTCGGTCACCCAGGATCTGTCACGGGTGCGCAAGGCGATCGCCCGCTCGATGATGGAGTCGCTGCAGACCACCGCCCAGCTCACGGCTGCGGTGGAGGTCGACATGACCGCCATCATGAACCTGCGGGCGGCGAAGAAGGACGCGTTCAAGGCCCAGGAGGGCGCGAGCCTCTCCCCCCTGCCGATGATCGCCCGGGCCGTGTGCATGGTCATGCCCCGCCACCCGGTGATGAACTCCCAGATGGACACCGACGCCGGCACCGTGACCTTCCACCGCACCATCAACCTCGGGCTGGCGGTGGACACCGAGCGCGGCCTGCTGGTGCCCAACATCAAGGACGCCCAGGACCTGACCGTCCCGGCCCTCGCCCGCCGTATCGGCGACCTCGCGAAGCGGACACGGGACAAGAAGGTCCAGCCCGATGAGATCAGCGGCGGCACCTTCACCATCACCAACACCGGGTCGGTGGGCACGCTGTTCGACACCCCGATCCTGAACCCGCCCGAGGTGGCGATCCTGGCGACCGCCGCTATCGAGAAGCGCCCAGTCGTCGTCTCCGACGCCTACGGCGACTCGATCGCGATCCGCTGGATGAGCTACCTGTGCCTGTCCTACGACCACCGCATGGTGGACGGTGCGGACGCGGCCCGGTTCCTGCAGGATCTCAAGTACGTGCTCGAGACCCACGACTTCGCCAGCGAGCTCGGCGTGTGAGTCCTCCCCCGGCCCAGCTGCGCCGCGACCGGGACGAGCCGGTCGACCTCGCCTGGCTGGGCCGCGTCGGCTACCTCGACGCCCTCGGACTCCAGCGTGCCCTGGTCAGCGAGCGGCAGGCCGGCCGGGGGCGGGACACCCTGCTCCTGCTCGAGCACCCGCCCGTCTACACCCTCGGCAAGCGCGCGAACACCGACAACGTGCTGCTGAGCCCCGCACAGCTCGACGAGCGCGGCATCGAGGTGGTCGAGGTCGACCGCGGCGGTGACGTGACCTACCACGGACCAGGACAGCTGGTCGGCTACCCGATCATCGCGCTGGCGGGGGTGCGCAGCGTCGTCGACTACGTCCGGGCACTCGAACAGGTGCTGCTCATCGCCCTCGACGAGCTGGGGGTACAGGCACAGCGTGTGCCCGACTACACGGGCGTGTGGGTCGGGCAGGAGAAGATCGCCGCGATCGGGGTGCGTGTGGCCAGCGGTGGCATCACCAGCCACGGCTTCGCCCTCAACGTGGCGCCAGCCCTGCAGGACTTCGCCGGCATCGTGCCCTGCGGTATCGCTGACCGGGGGGTGTGCTCCCTGGAGAGCCTCGGGGTGACACACGATCTGACCACGGTCACCGACCTGGTCATCGCGGCGTTCGCCGAGGTGTTCGCCGCTACCCTCGTGGACACCGCACCGGCCGCACTGCCCTGGGCCGCTGCGGAGGTGACCGCACCCACCGACGCCACAGAGAAGGCCTCCTGAGTGACCCGAGCCAGCGACACCCGCGAGCCCGTCATCCCCGCCGGGGCACGTCGATTGGACGTCCTGCCGAACGGTTTGGACCGTGAACGCACGCAGCGCGCGGGCGTGGTGCGCAAGACGGTCGACACCGGTCTGCAGAACGGCCGCAAGCCTGAGTGGTTGAAGGTCAAGGCCAGCTACGGCGAGAACTTCACCGACGTCGCCCAGCTGATGAAGGGGCTGGAACTCAACACCGTCTGCGCCCAGGCAGCATGCCCCAACATGTACGAGTGCTGGGAGATGCGTGAGGCGACCTTCCTGATCGGTGGGGAGGACTGCACCCGACGGTGCGGCTTCTGCCAGATCAAGACCGGGAAGCCCAAGGGCTACGACGTCGATGAGCCTCGGCGCGTCGCGGAGGCCGTCGAGCACCTCGGCCTGCGCTTCTCGGTGATCACGATGGTCGCCCGCGACGACCTGGACGACGGCGGGGCGTGGCTGATCTCGGAGACGATCCGTCAGATCCGTTCCCGCACCCCCGACGTCGGCGTCGAGGTGCTGCCGAGCGACTTCGGCTACGGCCTCGACCCCGCCAAGGGCCGGCTGGCCCTGGAGCAGGTGGTCGCAGCCGAGCCGGACGTGTTCGCCTTCAACCTGGAGACCACGCGTCGGCTGTTCCCGGTGATCCGGCCTGCCTTCGACTACGACCGCGGGCTGGAGTTCCTCGCCCTGGCGCGCGGCCGGTTCCCTGCCACCACCGCGGTCAAGTCCAACCTGATCGTCGGGATGGGCGAGACCGACGACGAGGTGCTGGAGTGCATGCGGGATCTGCGCGCCGCCGGCGTGGACACCCTGACGATCGGTCAGTACCTGCAACCCTCCGCCCAGCACCTCCACCTCGAGCGCTACGTCACCCCGGAGACCTTCGCCCGGTTCCGCTCCTACGGCGAGGAGGAGCTCGGGTTCGCCCACGTGGAGGCCGGACCGATGGTGCGTTCCAGTTACCACGCCGGCCAGCAGGCCATGGACGCGAAGGCCTGGCAGCCCTCGGCCGGGCAACCCGGCGGCGGCGCGTGCTGATGCGCGTCTGATCGCGACCAGCCGACCGACGGCCGGTGGTCAGGGCCGTCCGAGCACGGCCACGAGGAGCGCCCCTGCGATGGCCAGGGCGATGAGCGCAAGAGCGAGGCGGGGCGAGCGCAACCTCGAGCCGATCGCACTGCCGGCGAAGCCGAGCAGCCCACCGACAACCACAGCGAACGCCGGCAGCAGCGCTCCGGCCATGCCCGCCATCGGGTCGACGACCAGCAACGCTGCGACAGCGACCAGGCCGAGCCCGACCCCCCACACAGCTCCGACCCACGCCGGCCGCTGCCGGCGCAGGACGGCACGGGCGAGCAGCGCCGGCAACACCAACAGCGCCACACCGGCGACCCAGGGCACGAGGAACGCGGTCACGGTCCAGGCACCGAACAGCACGGTCACGACGAGCAGCCCCGCCGCGACACCCGCGGTCGTTGCGAGCAGTGGCGGCAGGTCCCCATCGGTGGTCGGGCGTGAGGGCCCGCGGTTCCCGCCCGTGGCGTCGTCACTGCCTGCGGTGTGCATCTGCTCCCCGATCCGCGGCGGCATCGATGCGTTGCGGGGCCGGGGACGGCACCTCGCGCTGGTTGCCGTTGCGCGCCGGACCCTCCTACACGGTCCTGCCGGGACGGCGGACACGCAACCGACCTGGTACGGCCATCCGACGGCCGTCGCACCGGTCGGGGAGCACGTCGCTGACCTCACCGCCGCGACCCGTCGCTACAGTGCGGCGCTCACGGAGGGAGTCGGCATGTCACGTTCCGAGGAACTGGTCGAGGAACTGGCCGAGCTGTTCGGACTGTCCAGCGACCGCGTGCACGCTGCACTGCGGGCACTGCGCGGAGAGTCGGTCGACGGCGCCGGGGACCCCGACATCGATCAGGCCTACCTACTGCGGATGCTGCAGCTCGACGCGGCCTTCCGGATCGAGCACCGCCTGGTCCCCGGTGACGTGGTGCGCTGGAAGACCGGCCTGCGCAACAAGCGGAGACCGGAGGACGGTGCGCCGGCCGTGGTGGTCGAGCGGCTCACGGAGCCGGTGTACGACGGCGAGGAGGGCGCTGGCTCCCCCTACTTCCGGGAGCCGCTCGACATGGTGGTCGGGCTCCTCGACGAGGACGGCGACTACACGCTCTACCACGTGGACAGCCGCCGGTTCGAGCCCTACGGCCCGCCCGCACCCCCACCGTCGAACTGACGACACCGGGGGACGTCGGGGTCAGTCCTCCTCGCCCTCGGCGATCAGCTCCTGCGAGGACGGAAGCATGTCGTCGAGGTCGCCGGGGGGCGGCGTGGTGTCCCCCTGCTTGGCTGCCGAGCGGGCGCGCTCCGACCCGTGGGCATCGATACGCGCCGGCTCGAACCCAGCGGTGTCGGCGTCTCCGAGGGCGGCCGCCTGCTCCGTGCGCAGCCACACGACCTGCTGCGGGAAGGGGATCTCCACCTCGGCGGCGTCGAAGGCGTTCTTGATCCGACGCCGCAGCTCACGGGCGATGGCCCACTGCTTGCCCGGCTCGGTCTTGATCACCAGCCGGATGTCGATGCTGGAGTCGGCCAGCGCCTCGACCCCCCACACCTCGGGCGTCTCGAGGAACACCTCGCGGTACTCCTCCTCCTCGGCCATGTCGGTCGCCACCGACAGGATGACCTCGCTGGCTGCGTCCACGTCGGTGGCGTACGCCACGGACACGTCGACCAGCGCGCGAGCCCAACCCTGGCTCATGTTGCCGACCCGCCGGATCTCACCGTTGGGGACGTGCCACAGGGTGCCGTCCACGGCCCGCAGCCGCGTCGAGCGCAGGGAGATGCCCTCGACCACCCCGGCAGCCTCGCCGACATCGATGATGTCACCGATGCCGTACTGGTCCTCGATGAGCATGAACACCCCGGACAGGAAGTCCTTCACCAGATCCTGGGCGCCGAAGCCGATCGCCACACCGGCGATCCCCGCCCCGGCGATCAACGGCCCCAGCTCGATCCCGACCTGCGCGAGCGCGACGGTGATCACCAGGAACCAGATCACCACCTTGCTGATCGAGCCGGCCAACCCGCCGAGCGCATCCGCACGCTGCTCGCGCCGCAGCTGGGCGATCCGGTCCTCCTCGTCCCGCTCGCCGAACCGGTTGGCGCCGACCAGGCCCTCGGGGCGCTTCATGCGCTCCACGAGCACCCGGATGGATCGACGGGCCAGGGCGCTGAGCACCAGACCGATGATCAGCACCAGGGCCACGGTCAGTCCCGGGGACACCACCCACTCCACGACGAAGTGCAGCTGCCCCGGCACGAAACGGTTGATGAGCTCAGCGAGGCCCGACGAAGCCCCCTCGGCGAGGTCGGAGAGGCCTTCATCGGACTGGGCGAGGAGCTGCGGTGCCATGTTCTGCCTGTGCTCGGGAGGTCACGTACGGGAGGCGCGGGACGGCGCACGGGGTTGCCCCGCGTGGGGGCGCCACGTCATGAGCGTTCCCCCTGACGCCGTACGCGACGCTCGGGCGCGGAGGCTAACGGCTCCGCCACGCGCTGGGACGGGGCTGTCTGATCGACCGGACGGGCCGGACGGACGCCATCTCGGGGCGCGGCCGTGTAACACGGCCGTAACACGGCCGAAAACGCTGGACAACGGCTCGCTCGTAGCGTTCTGCCCCGCAGGACCGACCTGGGCGGCACACCGGTGTGCTGTTCTCCGGACGGGCGAGGCGCCCCACCGAGTCCCAACCGCGGCCACGACGCCGCGGGGAGGGTACTTCCGGTGCCCTCTTCGGGGATCGTCCGGTCGCGTCGGTCACGGGCGCCTCGCCCACCTGCAACGGCCACGACGCCACCGACGGGGCTCCCGCCGGACGGGTGCCGAGGACGACGCGTCGACAACACTTCACAAGGAGCGAGAAGTTGGGTAGCTCACCACAGTCAGCAGCAGACGTCATCTCGCTGTTCGAGAGCGAGGGGTACGAGTTCCTGGACCTCAGGTTCGTCGACCTCCCGGGCCTCGTGCAGCACTTCTCCATCCCCGCTTCGGCGGTGGAGGAGAGCGTGTTCTCCAACGGGCTGTACTTCGACGGCAGCTCGGTACGGGGGTTCCAGGGCATCCAGGAGTCGGACATGCTCCTGATCCCGGACATCTCCACGGTCGGGGAGGACCGCTTCCGGGACCGCAAGACCATGATGGTCTACTGCCACGTCCACGACGCGGTCACCGGCGAGGCCTACTCCCGCGACCCGCGCAACATCGTGCGCAAGGCAGCCGCCTACCTAAAGTCCACCGGCATCGCCGACACGGTCTTCATGGGCCCCGAGGCGGAGTTCTTCATCTTCGACTCGATCCGCTTCAAGGGCGAGCCGCACCACTCGATGTTCGCGATCGACTCCGTGGAGGGTCCCTGGACCGCCGGTGCGGAGGATGACGGGCACGGCAACCTCGGCTACAAGCCGCGGACCAAGCAGGGCTACTTCCCCACGCCGCCGATGGACCACTACCAGGATCTGCGCTCGGAGATGACCGCGCAGCTCGAGGCCTTCGGGATCCCCGTCGAGGTGCAGCACCACGAGGTCGGCGCACCGGGTCAGGGTGAGATCGACATCCGCTTCGACGACATCGAGACCATCGCCGACAAGCTGATGACCTTCAAGTACGTCATCAAGAACACAGCGTGGGCCGCGGGCAAGACCGTCACCTTCATGCCGAAGCCGATCTTCGGCGACAACGGCTCGGGGATGCACACCCACCAGTCGCTGTGGAAGGACGGTGAGCCGCTGTTCTACGACGAGTCCGGCTACGGCCAGATCTCCGACGTGGCCCGGTGGTACATCGGTGGCCTGCTCAAGCACGCCCCGACGGTGCTGGCCTTCTCCAACCCCACCACCAACTCCTACCGGCGTCTGGTGCCGGGCTACGAGGCTCCGGTCAACCTGGTGTACTCCGCCCGCAACCGCTCGGCGGCCGTCCGCATCCCGATCTCGGGTGACAGCCCGAAGGCGAAGCGGATCGAGTTCCGTGTCCCCGACCCGTCCTGCAACCCCTACCTGGCCTTCTCCGCGATGCTGATGGCCGGCCTCGACGGGGTGAAGAACCAGATCGAGCCGCCGGACCCGGTCGACAAGGACATCTACGACCTGCCGCCCGAGGAGCTCATGAACCTCCCGAGCGTGCCGCGGAGCCTCGAGGAGGCCCTGGCCGGCATCGAGGACGACCACGAGTTCCTGCTCGAGGGTGACGTGTTCACCGAGGACCTGCTCGAGACCTACGTCGAGTACAAGATGGACGAGGAGGTCGCGCAGGTGGGTCTGCGTCCGCACCCCCACGAGTTCCAGCTGTACTACGACATCTGATCGCTCCCGCGAAGCGGTGCCGACCTGACGATGCAGGTCGGCACCGCTTCGGCGTGTCGAGGCCCACGGGATCGCTGCGCGTCCATCGCCCGCACGAGGTCCCCGCGGCACGACCATGCAGCCGAACGACCACACCACGGTCCAACCGCTGCACAAACCCACCCACACCGTCGTCCAGGCTCCGCCCAGCCTGCGGCGCGGAGCACACGCGACGACACGCCATACAGCCGCATGGCCTCACCAGGCGCACACGCCTAGCGCCACGGCGCACGGCCAGTGCGTGTTTCCCCGTAGCGTGTCGGCCCGGTCACGCTACGTTCCGTCCATGACGTACCTGCACAACGATCTGGACACCCGCTGGGAGCGGGCATGGCAACTACGCCGTTCCGACGCCAACGCTGCCCTCGAGGCGGCGCTGCTGCTCCGTCTCGAGGTTGACGCCGATCGGCGGGCCAGCGCCGATCGGCGGGCACGTGCGCTGCTCCTCGAGGGCTCGTGCCGCTGGCGTCTGAGCGAGTACGGCGAGGCGCTGCGGCTGCTGCACGACGCGCTGGAGCTGCTCCCCGAGACCTCACTGGGGGCACGGGCCGCGACCCTGCAGGACCTCGGCACGGTCCACATCTACCTCGCACAGCACGACGAGGCCTTCGCACGGCTCCTCGCAGCGCTGGAGCTCTACGACGCCCTCGACGACGAGCAGGGGCGCTCGGACGTGGAGAACAACCTCGGCATCGTCGCCTACCACCGCGGCGATCTCATCGAAGCCGAGCGTGCCTACCGCAGCGCGCTATCGCGGCGGGAGCAGCTCGGTGACCGTGACGGTGTGGCTGCGTGTTCGAACAACCTCGGCAAGGTCCTCACCGACCGCGGACGCTACGACGACGCCCTGGCGACGCTGCACCACGCGGCGACGGTGTGGGAGGCGCTCGGCAACCTGCGGGGCTGGGCGATGGCGCTGACCAACATCGGCATCATCCATCAGGCGCGGAATGAGCTCGAGGCCGCGGCCGCCTACCACTGCCGTGCGCTGGAGGTGAAGCTCGAGGTCGGCGACGACCTCGGGTGGTGCGAGACCGCGACCTTCCTCGGACAGGTGCGCGCGCGCGAACGCCGCTACGAGGAGGCCCTGGAGCTGCTCCACCGCGCAGCGTCTGAGGCCGAAGGCCTCGGAGGCAGTGGCGAGCTCGCCGACGCCTGCCTCGCGTTGAGCGAGCTCTACGAGGCCTTCGGCGATCACGCCGGAGCCCTGGTGTGGTTCCGCCGCTACCACCGTGCGGAACGGCGCAGGTTCGACGAGGGCGCGACCCAGCGGCTGCAGGCCCTGCAGGTGGCCTACCAGCTGCAGCGCGCGGAACGCGAGAGCCTGACCGACGGGCTGACCGGACTGGCCAACCGTCGGGCGTTGGACCGTGCGTTGCAGGACGCGTTCCGGACCGCCCGGCGCGATGGGCTCGATCTCGCCGTGGCACTCCTCGACCTCGACGACTTCAAGCGGGTCAACGACACCTTCGGCCACGCGGTGGGTGACGAGGTGCTGCGGCGCACCGCCGGCATCCTCCGGCACCACACCCGCGCCACCGACCTGACCGCACGCTACGGCGGTGAGGAGTTCGTCGTCGCCTTCCCCGACACCAGCCTCGCGGACGCGTTGGTGGCTGCCGAACAGCTGTGCCGCCGTATCCGTGAGGTCGACTGGTCGCAGCTGCAGCCCGACCTGACGGTCACCGTCAGCATCGGTGTCGCCGAGGCGACCGGCACCACCGATGTCGCGGAGCTGCTCGAGGCCGCGGACCACTCCCTCTACCAGGCGAAGCACGACGGCAAGGACCGCGTCGCGAGTTGATCTCCACAGGAGCAGCACCGTGCAGGTTGACCTCCCCCTCGAGGAGCTCGAGCAGTACCGGCCCCAGGTGGCCGAACCCGGCGACTTCGACGCCTTCTGGCAGGACCAGCTCGCAACCGCCCGTTCGTGGCCGCTGTCGGTCGAACGCCGGGCCGTGACCACCGATCTACGCACCGTCGAGGTGTTCGACCTGCGCTTCGCCGGCTACGGCGGCAGCAGCGTCGCGGCCTGGCTCCTGCTCCCGGCCCACCGCCAGGGGCCACTACCGGCCGTGGTGGAGTTCGCCAGCTACAGCGGCGGACGCGGGCTGCCCCATGACCGCCTGGTGTGGTCGGCTGCCGGGTACGCCCACCTGGTCATGGACAGCCGAGGTCAGGGCTCGAGTTCCACCGAGGGTGTGACGCCGGACCCGCACGACACCGGTGCCCCCGCCGCCCCCGGCTTCCTGACCCGGGGGGTCCTCTCGCCCGGCACGGCCTACTACACCCGGCTGTTCATCGACGCCGCCAGGGCCGTCGAGGTGGCACGTGGCCTGCCGGAGATCGACGCCACCCGCATCGCCACGGCAGGGGTCAGCCAGGGCGGTGGACTGGCGCTGGCGGCCGGCCACCTCGATGGTGGGGTGCAGGCCGTGCTGGCCGCCGTGCCCTTCCTCGCCCACATGCGACGGGCGGTGGACATCACCGACGAGGAACCCTACACGGAGATCGCCAGCTACTGCGTCACCCACCCTGACCACGTGGAGCAGGTGTTCACCACCCTCTCCTACCTCGACGTGGTCAACCACGCCCGGCGTCTGACCGCGCCGACGCTGTTGACCACGGGCCTCGCCGACGCCGTGTGTCCCCCCTCCACGGTGTACGCCGTGGCCAACCATCACGGTGGCACGGTGCGCACCCTGGCCTACCCCTTCGACGACCATGACGGCGGTGGCGCCCACCGGGTCCGTGAGGAGCTGCGCTTCGCGGCACAGCACCTGCACTGACCGACCTGCCGGCGAGGCCGCACGGCCCGCCGGCCGCGAACGGCGGGTCGCCGCCGGCGATGCGTCACGCCGGATCAGGGACCAGATCCCGGCGGGTCAGCCGGTCCACCACCCGGTGAGCGTCGACGAGGGCAGCCCGCGGCAGGTACCCCCGGACCACCGCCACGGTGTACATGCCGGCCGCGCGGGCACTGGCGACACCGACGTCGGTGTCCTCGACGGCCGCGCACGCCGCAGCAGGGATACCGAGCTGCGCTGCGGCCGTCAGGTAGGGCTCGGGCTCCGGTTTGTGCCGCCGCACGTCGTCGGCCCCGACCACCGCACCGACCAGTCCGTGGACCCCGGCGCGCTCGAGGACGCGATCGACATGTGCGTGGCTCGAGGAGGAGGCCACCGCCACGGGGACCCCGTCACCGGCGAGCTCCCGGAGGACCCCGAGGCAGTCGTCGAACAGCACCAGATCCGCATCGAAGCGGGCCAGGAACCGCTCGCGCAGCTGCGGCCGGAACGAGACCGGGTCACCCAGCGGCAGCCGGGACGCGAAGTGGGCGAAGGTCTCGCGGTACGGGCGGCCGACGGTGGCTCTCCTGTCCGCATCCGTTGGCACGTAGCCGTAGCGGCTGAGCACGTCCGCCCAGGCGGCGTCCGAGATCGGCTCGGTGTCGGCCAGGGTCCCGTCGCAGTCGAACACCACCCCTGCCGGCGTGGTGGGGCTCATGGGCACGGAGCCACCCCGGTCACACCAGGCCCGAAGGTGAGCCGCTGCCCGGGGGCGCGAGCGGACCGGGACCTGCGAGGTCCAGCACGGCACGGACGACCGCGTCGGGAGCCTCCTCGTGCACGAGGTGGCCGACGCCCGGGAGCGCCACCAGCTCCGCATCCAGATCATGGGCGACCCGACCGGCGAGGTGGAACGGGGTGACCCGGTCCTCCTCACCCCAGATGACCACCGCGGGCACACGCAGACGGTGGGGTTCGGGTGGCTGGCGCAGCAGGGGCACCCGCCGCCGGACCTTGCGGACCCCCCAGTCCACCAGGGCCTTGCGGGACAGGGTGCGGTAGTAGGCGAGCCAGGCGGTCGGCGACACGGTGACCGCGTCGGCGTAGCGGTCCATGGTCGCGTCGTCGAAGGGGGTCTGGACCACCGCCGAGTACCGGATCGCGGCCCGGGTCAGGGGCCGGCCGGCCACCCGGAACGCGAGCTGCGGCAGGACGGGCAGGTTGAACAACGGGACGTGCCAGGAGACGGTCAGATCCAACTGGCGGAAGGGCGACGAGGCCACCACCAGGGCCCGGACCCGGCCGGGGTGGCGGAAGGCGGTGGCCAGGGCGATCGCCCCGCCCCAGTCGTGGCCGACCAGTAGCGCCTTGCGGGCGTGGAGGTTGCGGATCAGCTGTGCGGTCTCGTCCGCCAGCGTCGCCGGGTCGTAGCCGTCGCGCGGGGTATCCGAGCGTCCGAACCCCTTGAGGTCGGGGCACACGACCCGGTATCCGGAGGCGGCCAGCTGCCGGGCCACCGCTTCCCAGGAGGAGCCGTCCTGGGGCCAGCCGTGCAGCAGCAGGGCGAGGTCATCGTCCTCACCCTGCGGTCCGGTGAGCCCCCCGGTCGCCGACAGCTCGCCCGTGGGCTGAGCGGGCTCCCGCCAGTCCGGTGAGCCCAGGGCACGTACGTAGAACCGGGTCTCCCCTCCGCGTACGTACCCCTCACGCCACACCGGCAGCACCTCCTGCGGCGCAGCGTAGGGCCCGACCGCTCCGCAACCCACACCCACCGGATGATCACGGATCACAACCCGTCGTAGAAGACCCGCTCACACACCGCCCGCACCCGTCGGGCGTACCGTCTCCGGTCCTCCTCCAGCTCCTGCCAACCACCTCGTCCGTACCCCATGGCCCGGGCCAGGGTCTCGAGCTGCAGCTGCGAGGCGGGCAGCACATCGACGTCCCGGTGCCGGCGCAGGTAGAGCCGGTTGCGCAGCTGCGAGAGGAAGCGGTAGCCGTCGCGCAGCCAGTCCGCGTCGCGGTGTTCCAACAGGCCCGCGTCCTGCAGCAGATCGATGGCGGCCATGGTCGAGGGGGTGCGCAGGGCCGGCTGGGCACCTCCGTGCTGCTGGAGGATGAGCTGGACCGTCCACTCCACGTCCGACAGCCCACCGGGGCCGAGCTTGAGGTGCCGCTCGGCCGGGACACGGCGGGGGATCCGCTCCTTCTCCAACCGCGCCTTCATGCGCCGCATCGGCACAGCGACGTCGCTGGCGTCCTCGGGGTAGGCGTGCACCTGCGCGGCCGCCACCAGGCGGCTGCCGAGGTCCCGGTCGCCGGTGACGTGGCGGGCCCTGAGCAGGGCCTGGTGCTCCCAGGGCTCCGCCCACCGGTCCCAGTAGGCCAGGTAGGAGGAGAAGGAGCGGGACAGCGGACCGTTCCGGCCCTCCGGACGCAGGTCCGCATCGACCACGAAGGCGGTGCCCTCGGAGGTGATCGCCGACAACGAGCGCATGACGTTGCCCGCGATCTCCAGGGCGAGGCGCGTGGCTTCGCTCTCATCGCCGCCCTCGACCGCCTCGTGGACGAAGAGCACGTCGAGGTCGGAGACGTAGTGCAGCTCGCGGCCGCCGAACTTGCCCATCCCGATCACGGCGATGCTGACCGGCAGCTCATCGGGCCCGGCCAGGCCGCGCTCACGGGCCTGGCGACGCAGCTCGTCCCGCAGGGCGCCGGTCAGGCACGCCTCGCCGAGGGCGGTCAGCTCCTCACCGACACCACCGACGGTGGTACCCCCCGCGAGATCCCGCAGCACGATCCGCAGCAGCTCGTGACGCTTGAACCGCCTGAGCGCCGCGGTGGTGTCCTGCCAGTGCAGGCGACCCACCGCCAGCTTGACCAGCTCATCGCGGGTGCGGGGGTGCTCGCGCACCCGCTCGTCCCTCAACCAGTCGACACCCTGGGGCTGGCTCACCAGCAGCTCGCCCGCCACCTGGCTCGTCCCCAGCACCCGGCCCACCAGGTCGGCGGCGTCCGGGTGGTCGCGCAGGTACGCCAACAGCTCCGAGGACGCCCCCTGGGCCTCGACCAGCCGACGGAAGGCCTTCAGACCGGCATCCGGGTCGGGGGTGTCCTGCAGGACCTGCAGGACGGCCGGCAGTACGGCCCGCACGGTGCGTGCCAGCCGGGTGACGCCACCGGTGATCGCGCCGATGTCCTTCAGCGCGGCCGCACCGTCGCGGAACCCCAGCAGCCGCAGGCGCTCCACGGCGGCCGACTCACCCATGGCGCTGATCTCACCGGGCACGCTCACACCCGCTGCGCGGGCGGGGACGCTGGCGTAGGTCTCCAGCAGCGGCCGGTAGAACAGCCGGGCGTGGAGATCGGAGACCTGCCCCTGGGTGCGCGTCAGGTCGGCGAGGAACGGCTCGCGCGCGGCGATCTGGCCCTCCGCGCGGTACCCGAGGGTGCGGGCCAGCCACTCCTGCCGCCCCTCGTCCGCCGGGATGGTGTGGGTGCGGCGCTCGTGGGCGAGCTGGAGCCGGTGCTCCACGGTGCGCAGCGTGCGGTAGGCCGCGGCGAAGGCGGAGGCGTCATCCTCATCGACGTAACCGTTGGCGGCCAGGGCCTTGAGGGTGGGCAGCGTCCCCGTACACCGCAGCGACCGGTCCCCGCGACCGTGGACCAGCTGGAGCAGCTGCACGGTGAACTCGATGTCGCGGATGCCGCCGGGACCCAGCTTCAGCTGCCGTTCCCCGTGGCGGCGCACCTCGGGCTTGGCCTCGATCCGGCCCTTCATCCGACGGATCTCCGCGACCACATCCGGGTCGAGGTGCTCCGGCCACACGTAGGGCTCGGCCGCGGCCAGCAGGCGGTGTCCGAGCTCGAGATCGCCGGCCACGGGCCGCGCCTTCAGCAGCGCCTGGAACTCCCAGGTCTTGGCCCACCGCTCCCAGTAGGCCTCGAAGCTCGCGACGGTGCGTGACAGGGCACCGGAGCGCCCCTCGGGCCGCAGGGTGGGGTCCACGTCGTAGGCGCGCCCCATGGTGGTGGAGGCGTTGAGCAGTTCGAGCAGCCGGGTGAGCACCTCACGGGTCTCCCGACCGGCCTGCTCCTCCTCGACGCCGTCGACCGGCTCGTGGACGAACACCACATCGACGTCGGAGACGTAGTTGAGCTCGCTGCCACCGAGCTTGCCCATCCCGATCACGGCGATACGGGCGGCCGGGTGCTGCCCGGCCACCGCCTGGTGCACGGCCCGCAGCGCGCCGGTAAGCACGCCGTCGGCCAGCCCCGCGAGCTCGGCCCCCACCTCGTCCATGGAGGCGTGGCCGGTGAGGTCACGGCCAGCCAGATCGGCCGTGGCGCGCCGCCGGATGGCCGCGATCCCGGCGGCCTGTTCGCTCGGGTCGTCGCTGGCCGCCACGGCCTCGGCCACGGCGCTCGCCGTGTACTCGACGTCCACCCGGTCCAGGGTCCTGAGCGCCTCGACGGCGTCGGAGAAGCGCCCCAACAGCTCCCCGAGCGGACGGGAGGCACCGGCGACCGCAACGACGCGGTGCAGCCAGTCGGGGCTGGAGCGCACCTGTTCGTACAGGGGCCGGTCGGTGCTGGCCAGGGTCGTCACCGCCCGGAGGGCGTCTTCGGGCGCCGCGGCCTCGGAGACAGCGAGCAGCAGGCCCTGGTCGACCTCATCATCCACCAACAGATCCGCCTGCTCCAGCGTTCGGAGCGCGGCATCGGGTTCCAGGCCCGCGCGGGCGAGGCGCGCGCGCAGACGACGGTGTTGCTCCTCGCTCACCTCGGACCTCAGAGGAGGGGGAGGTAGCGGTTGCGCTCGAAGTCGGTGACGTGGGCGGCGTACTCCTCCCACTCCGACCGCTTGTTGGCCAGGAAGTGGCTGAACAGGTGCTCACCCAGGGTCTCGGCCACCAGCTCCGAGGTCTCCATGATGGTCAGGGCCTCCCCGAGGCTGGAGGGAAGGCGGTCGATGCCCTCGGCCGCCCGCTCCGCGTCGGTCAGCTCGAAGCTGTTGTCCTCGCTCTCCTCGGGCAGCTCGTAGCCCTCCTCGATGCCCTTCAACCCCGCCGAGAGCAGCAGGGCGAAAGCCAGGTAGGGGTTGCAGGCCGGGTCGGGGGCGCGGTACTCGATCCGGCTGGAGGCCCCCTTGCGCGGCTTGTGCATCGGCACCCGGATCAGCGCGGAACGGTTCGAGTGCCCCCAGGTGGTGAACACCGGGGCCTCACCGGAGGGCAGGGGCCCGTGGAGACGTGCGCTGAGCCGCTTGTAGGAGTTGACCCACTGGTTGGTGACAGCCGTGATCTCGCGGGCGTGGCGGAGCAGGCCCGCGGTGAAGGAACGGGCCAGCGGTGAGAGGAGGTAGGGGTCGGAGGGATCATGGAAGGCGTTGGTGTCGCCCTCGAACAGCGACAGGTGGAGGTGCATCGCACTCCCCCACTGCCCCTCCAGGGGCTTGGGCATGAAGGAGGCGTAGATCCCGCGTTGTAGGGCGGTCTCCTTGACCACCAACCGGAAGGTCATGACGTTGTCCGCCATGGTCAACGCGTCGGCGTAACGCAGGTCGATCTCGTGCTGCGACGGCGCGACCTCGTGGTGGGAGAACTCGACGCTGATGCCCATGCGTTCGAGGGTGTTGATGGTCTGACGCCGGAAGTCCTGCTGGACGTCCAGGGGGGTCATGTCGAAGTAGGAACCGTTGTCCAGGGGCGTGGGGTCGTCAGGCCCGGCGAAGAGGAAGAACTCCATCTCCGGGTGGACGTAGAAGGTGAAGCCCATCTCCGCGGCGCGCTCCAGCTGGCGCTTGAGGACCAACCTCGGGTCGGCGGAGAAGGGCTGGCCGTCCGGGGTCAGGATGTCGCAGAACATCCGCGCGACCCCCTGGGACTCCGGCCGCCAGGGCAGCACCTGGAAGGTGGACGCGTCGGGCACCAGGACCATGTCGGCCTCCTGGACCCGCGCGAAGCCGTCGATCGAGGAGCCGTCGAAGCCCATGCCCTCGCTGAAGGCGTTCTCCAGCTCCGCGGCCGTGATCGCGACGCTCTTGAGGAACCCCAGCACGTCGGTGAACCACAGCCGGATGAACCGGACGTCACGCTCCTCGACGGTGCGGAGCACGTACTCCTGCTGCTTGTCCATGAGCCTCATCCTCGCACCGCCCCCGCTGCTGGCTGCCGGGCGGTGGGCCCGCCCGGGTCCGGAGGGGTGACGCATATGGCAGCGTAGTGGCGGTCACCGCCCGGGTAGGGTCGGGTGGCGACGCAGTGGACGGAGCGCCGGGTCACGCCCCCGGCAGCACGTCGAGGAGGGCACCGGTGTGTGACACCGTGGTCGTAGTGGACCGCGACGCCGTGCGGTTGGCGAAGAACTCCGACCGCGACGCCAACGAGGCCCAGTTGCTGGAGTGGTGGCCCGCCGCGGAGCACGCCCCCGGTAGCCGCGTGCGCTGCACCCACATGACCGTTCCCCAGGCCGAGCGCACCCACGCGGTCGTGTTGTCGCGGCCCTTCTGGATGTGGGGCGCGGAGATGGGTACCAACACCCACGGTGTGACCATCGGCAACGAGGCGGTGTTCACCACCGAGCACCGCCGCGAGCCGGCGCTGACGGGCATGGACCTGCTGCGCCTCGCCCTCGAACGTGCCCACGACGCCGACGAAGCCGTCCACACCATCGTCACGCTGCTGGAACGGTACGGGCAGGGCGGACGGTGCGGCTGGGAGGATCCGAGCTTCAGCTACGACTCCAGCTTCCTGGTGGCCGACCGTGGGCGTGCCTACGTCCTGGAGACGGCCGGGACCCGGTGGGCCGTGGAGGCGGTGGACGCCGGAGTACGCAGCATCTCCAACGGCCTGACGATCCCGGGATTCGCCGAGGCCTACGCGGACCGGTTGCGCGGCCGCGTTGCCGCCTGCGACCTGCGCCGACAGCGCACGGCCGCCGCTGCGGGTACCCGGGGTGATCTGGCGGGGCTGATCTCGCTGCTGCGCGATCACGGCGGCGGTGCGCGGGGGCCGAGCTACCGGGTCCACAACGGCGCCCTGTCCGCACCCTGCGCTCACCCCGGAGGCGTGCTGGCCTCCACCCAGACCACGGCCTCCTGGGTCAGCGAGCTGTCCGACGACGGCGACCGCCACCTGGCCACGGGCACTGCGGCGCCCTGCACCTCGGTGTTCCTGCCGATCGCGGTGGACCATCCCCTCCCCCTGGGTCCAGCACCCACCGGTGTGGTGGACGAGCAGAGCTGGTGGTGGCGACACGAGGCCGTGCACCGACGGGCGATCGCCGACCCGGCCCGCTGGCTGCCGCGGATCGACGCCGACCGGTCGGCGGTGGAGCAGGCGGTGCTGGCCGGCACCGTGGACGGTGGCGAGGCGCTCGCCGCGGTCACCTCGCTGCGCCAACGCTGGCGCGACCACCTCGACGCCGACCCACCCGCGGACACCCGTCCGCCCCTGGTACGGCGGTACTGGAGCGTCCGCGAGCGTGCTGCCACGGCGGCGACGGGGGCCGGTGGGCGCTGACGTGCCGCTCCCACCACGATGGACCGTTCGTGCGACGACGGCGGGGGCCGCCGATCCGTAGTGGACCGACGACCCCCGGCGCGTCGTGTGGTGCTGTCCGTCAGCTGCGGGCGAGCTCCGGGTAGCCGGGCACGCCGTGCTCGTGCACGTCGAGCCCCTCGATCTCCTCCTCCTCGGAGACGCGCAGCTGGCCCATGGCCTTCAGCACGCCGAAGAGGATGGCCGAGGAGGCACCGACCCAGGCGGCGACACCGACGACGCCGATGACCTGGGCGAGCAGCAGCTCCGCACCACCGCCGAAGAACAGCCCGCCGTCGGTCGCCGCGAGGCCGACCCACAAGGTGCCGAGGATGCCGCAGGTGCCGTGGACGCTGACCGCACCGACCGGATCGTCGATCTTGATGGCGTCGATCATCTGGACGGAGACGGCGACCAGCACGCCGGCCAGCAGACCGACCAGGACCGCCATGTTGAACGACACCATGTCCGCACCGGCGGTGATGCCGACCAGGCCGGCCAGGATGCCGTTGGCGGTCATGGCCACGTCCCACTTGCCGTTCTTCAGGCGGGTGTAGACGCCGGCCGCAGCGCCGCCTGCGCCACCGGCCAGGGCCGTGTTGACGATGACGAAGCCGATCAGCTCCCCGTCGAGCTCCAGCACCGAACCGCCGTTGAAGCCGAACCAGCCGAAGAACAGCAGCAGGGTGCCGAGCGCCCCGAGCGCGATGGAGTGACCAGGGATGGCGCGGGCCTTGCCGGTCTTCTCATCGAACTTGCCGATACGGGGACCGAGGAACGCGGCACCGACCAGGCCGGCGACGCCACCGGTCATGTGGACGATGGTGGAACCAGCGAAGTCCGCGAAGCCGAGCTGGTCGACCCAGCCGCCGCCCCAGGTCCAGGCACCGACGATCGGGTAGATCAGACCGGTCATGACGACCGCGACCGCGACGTAGGCGCCGAACTTCATCCGCTCCGCTACCGCACCGGAGACGATCGTGGCCGCGGTAGCCGCGAACATCGCCTGGAAGGCGAAGTCGATCTCGAGCGTCGCGTCGGGATCGTAGGTATCGCCGATGAGGAAGAAGTTGTCCGTGCCGAACAGGCTCGCGACCTGCTCGCCGTACATCAGCCCCCAACCGATGGCGTAGTAGACGAGGATCCCGAGCGAGATCGTCATCAGGTTCTTGCCGATGATGTTCGCGGTGTTCTTGGAGCGCGTGAAACCCGCCTCCAGCA
>LFIK01001438.1_pt1 | contig 18912 bp, 15 predicted proteins | sample 643401 | NCBI WGS metagenome assembly LFIK01 (sample SAMN03777447, study PRJNA286221) | soda lake metagenome | biome: soda lake; feature: Kulunda steppe; material: water; isolation source: sample T5-Br brine of Lake Tanatar-5 | place: Russia: Kulunda steppe | collected 2010-07
CGTTCTCGATAACAGGTACACCATTCACAAAAACCCAGTCAAACCCTTCTGCAAGTTGATGAGGATTTTCAAAATCAGCGGTATCTCTAACTTGTTGAGGATCAAAAATCACTAAATCAGCCGCAAATCCCTCTTTGATCGTTCCGCGTGGGACATCCACCTTCTCCGGATCACTCAAGCCCAGCAACTCTGCCGACTGACCGCTCATTTTATGAACCGCCTCCTCAAGAGTCAGCAACTCCTCCTCAACCACATATTTTCGAATGATTTTAGCAAAACTCCCATATCCCCGTGGATGACGCATCGTCGGGCTACCATCGGAGCTGACCATCACATGCGAATCTTTCAAAAATCGCTGCATTACATTTTCATTCATCACAAAATAGGCCGCACTTGCTCCTCTTGGCCCAATATCATCAATCAGCACATCTTCGAACGGTTTATTCAACTCTTCAGCAACATCCGCCAGCGTCATCCCTGCCCATGGAGCTGTCCCAAAAAGTGTAGCTTCGGGACCATTCCTCATATTGACCCGATTCCCCAGATATTCAGCCAGTTCATCCCTTCTTTCAGCTACAATCTGTTCATAATCGCCCTCCGTAGCCCAATCGGGAAATACAATACCGATTCCCGTGAAGCTTGCCGCGTAGGGATAGACATCAGCCGTTACATTTACTCCACGCTCTCGTGCATCATTCAGAATTTTCAACACATCTTCCGCACGGGAGGGATCATTCCCATAAACAATCTTGATATGAGAAACGTGAACCTTCGCGCCGGACTTCTCACCCTGCTCAATCAATTCCCTGACGGACTCTTCAACCTGATCATCATCCTCATTCCGAACATGGCTCATCACCACGCCGTCAAATTCAGCCACAACCTCGGCCAGAGCTACCAGCTCATCCATGGTTGTATACCGGCCAAATTGATACTCCAGTCCGGTAGTCATTCCAAAAGATCCAGCCTCCATAGACGATCGCAGCAGACTGATCATCTCATTAAAGTTTTCTGCAGGCAGTTCCGGCTGCTGTGGTGCATCCGCAAGCTGGCGAAGGGTTCCATGGCCCTTAAAGTGGAGAATATTAGTCCCGGTACCAGTCTCATCAACACGATTCATCCACGCCTCTACATCCTCTACTGTAACACTGCGGCCATCCTGACCGAGGCTTATGGACGTTACCCCCATTGCCAGAAAGTTATCAAAATCAGGAGTTTCAAGCGGATTTCCATGCGAGTGCAGATCGATAAACCCGGGTGATACAATACTGCCGTCTGCATATATAATCGCAGCAGATTCGAAACGATCGGTCTCCACAACCCCTATAGTTTCAATGATTCCATTCCGGATCAGAATATCCCCATCAAATCGGTCTTGTGCAGTTCCGTCTATAATTGAAGCGTTTTTAATAATTACGATATCTCCGGTTTGATCAACCTGGTTGCAGGCCATTGATACCAAACCGAAGAAAGAGAGTAGCAGAATCAGTTTCAGAATTTGATTAATCATAGGTAATAATTTGGAATTTGATGCTCAATATTTGCACTGCAGAATATTAGATAATTCTGATTGTACCAAGGAAGTTTTTAATTAGCCCAAAATGGCCGTTTATCATACATAGAAAACAGATAATTACAGCTATACAGGTAAATATGTCTACTCATTAATTACGTGTTTTAAGCACTCAATTAAGATCTGAAAAAGATGTAATTTAATTAAGCTCAGCACTATTCTTTACCAACACATTTAGAGTTTCATACCCAACGAAATGATCAGACAGCACGATTTACTGGACCGGGCCCTGGCCACTGCCAAGCTTGGTGTGTGGAATTACGATCATGAGCTTTCAACTTTTCAGCTCAGCGAAAATGCCTGTGAAATTTTTGAGGTAGAAACCAACGAATTTACCGACGTTTCAGAGTTGATGCACCGATTCGCATCAGATCATGACCGGCGTAAATATGCAGCATGCCTGCAGAAAATCATCCAGACCGGAGAGCCGCAATCCGGAGTGTTTCAAATCATAAGCGGCCAAGGCAAGACAAAGTGGATCCGCTGTATTGGTCAACCAAAATTAGACAGTGACTGTACAAACTCCATTTTTGGTACGGTACAGGATATAACCGATCATATAGAAACCGAACGACAACTTGCCGAAACTCAGCGCAAGTATGAATTGATGGCCAAAAACTCTTCGGATGGCATTATCATCATCGATAAAGAGGTAACAACATTTGCCTCGCCCGGTTTCTTACGATTAATGAGATACGATACGTTTGAAGACTATATCGAAGCTACAAAAGGATCCCTCAGACCTGTAATCCATCCCGACGATAAACCAAGAATTAAGTCTGAGTTTAAACAGAAAATCAGTGAACTGGCAGATACCGGAACTTATCAATTTCGAGCCCTAACCGGTGACGGCACCTACATTTGGAGAGAAGACCACGTAAACTATCAGTACGACTGTAAGGGCAGATTGGAGAAAACCTACGCCGTCTGCCGTGACGTAACTGAACGAAAAAAGTCGGAAGAAAAACTTCGGGAATTAATCGACGAAAAGAATTGGCTGGTATCAACCATTGTACACGATATACGGAATCCAATTTCGGCCGGGGTATCCCTCAACAGTGTTCTGCTGGAAGAGATAGAGAATAAAGAACAGCGAAGCCTGATAGAAGCGGCCAACGTTCGGCTGGAAAGTGCACTTTCACTTGCAGCGGAGCTTCTGGAGCTCTCTTCTATGGAAGATGAAGATTTTGTATTGGATAAAGAGCCTGTACAAGTGAGACCTTATTTGACTCAAATTTTAGAGTCGTATGAACCGTTAGCTGAAGAGAATAGCGTTCAGTTGTCTTTAGATATAAATCCGGATTTGCCTCAAATTCTCATAAACAGAGAGAAGATGAAGCGCGCATTAAATAATTTGGTTAGTAATGCACTTAAATTTACACCAAAGGGCGGACTTGTAACACTTAGTGCCTTTGTGAATAACAACTCCCTTCAAATTAATCTATCAGACACAGGTATCGGAATACCTAAAGAACTCCTCCCAAACCTTTTTAACAAATTTACTGAAGCTAAACGAGAAGGACTGCACGGAGAAACAACCACCGGACTCGGCCTGTCTATTACAAAGCAAATCATAGAACTGCATGGGGGATCCATTCACGTTTCGAGCGAAGAGAACAAAGGGACCACATTTAGCATAAAAATTCCCATTTTGTAGTTATCTGAATGACGGTGACTCCACATTGGTTCTTCCAATCGAAATAGCTTTATTGAAATATAATGATTCGATATATACTTCTTACGGTTACCATTTTGTTAATTTGCGCCTGTTCCCGCAATGATTTGGGGCAAGCATCGCTCCCCGACAACTATCAGGAGGAATTTGAAGCGTGGCAAAGTAGCCGAATGGAAAGCCTCACCAACCCAACCGGCTGGATGCGCCTGGCGGGAATGTACTGGCTTGAGGATGGTGAAAACAGTTTCGGAACCGGAGACCAGGCAGACATCACATTTCCGGAAGGCACTCTGCCCAACTATGCCGGAGAACTCATTCTGCATAATGATAAGGTACTGCTGCAAGCTGCAGATGGGGTTGAATTTGTTCATGACGGAGAACCTTTTCAACAAAAGGAAATTTTTGATGGCGATGAAGCCCTCAATATTGAGTACGGCTCTTTAGAGTGGCTGATCATCAAACGCGAGGGGTTGATCGGTATTCGACTCTACAACAAAGAGAATCCAAAAGTTGACGAATTTACAGGGTTTGACCGGTATCCGCTTGATCCCCAGTGGCATTTAACTGCGAAGTTCATCCCTGCCGATGAAGGCGAAACCATCTCCATCGTCAATGTCTTAGGTCAGTTGGTAGATACTCCTACCCCGGGGTCGATCGAATTTATGAAAGATGGAGAGATCTATACGCTGGATGCACTCGAGGGTACAGATCAGATGTTCTTAATTGTAGGCGACCGGACGAATCAAACCGAAACATACCAGGCCGGAAGATATATCTACATCGATTATCCTGATGAGGGAAGTGACTACACTATTATTGATTTCAATAAAATCTACAATCCACCCTGTTCCTACAACCTATTTACCACTTGCCAGCTCCCCCCAATACAAAACAGGTTGGATTTAGAGATCACAGCCGGAGAAAAGCGTCCTCAAGGGTGGGATGGACTTAAGTAGAGGAAGAATATTTTATTCCATTTCAATCACTTCAAAACGTACGGAACGGTTTTTCTGCTGTCCTGTAACCACATCTTCTATATGCACCCGAAGGTCGTACAAACCGGGTGATAGTTCTGCGGTTTCTATTTCCAGATCTTCCACTACTCTGGAGTACTCATTCACAAAGTTTAGGGTTAGCACAAATTCACTTTGATCTGTGAGTACATCACCGGCCTCATCAACAGGAAGTATGCGGTAAGTCAATTCAAATTGGGTGAAATTATCATCCCGTGGTGCAAGGTTGTAAACTTCGAAATGCAGCACCAGTGTCTCTTCAAAAGGAATAACACCGTCGTTAGCCACAATAAATGAAAACGGCTCAGTAAACTGCTCCGTTTTTTGATAACCCAGAATCAGGTCGGCCACCTCAAGTGAGTCGGGGTGCGAAACCAGTGGAGCCGGCTGGCGAAACTGAGCTTTACCAAGTCCACGAAGTGCCGGATTAAATGGTGTATCATAAACGGCTTTAGTATCCGGATTGTAGTTCAACAGTTCAACAGATGCTGCCTGATGAGCCCTGCCTTCATGATCTTTTTCCACGATGGTTCGAGACCTGTTTCGATTATCACTTCGATCCAATATCAAAGGCGGGTTGTGCGCTTCAGTACCGATCAAATTCCATGAATCATCGTATGTTTGAATAACATGGCTCAGCTCGTAGTAGTTGAAAATTTCACTGATATCTTTACCGTTCATCAGATTCGACTCTTCTACTTCATACCGGCCACGATTTCTGTAATAGTCAATTAAGAATGCCTCACGAGCCGTGCTCTCAATAAACGTCAGGATTTTAGGGTCAGACTCTTCATCCAAAAAACGATATTGATAAATATTTAGTGGAATTTCAGGAATCTGTTCAGAATAGGTCGATTTTTCCACCGGAACGTTTGCTGCTCTGCGGTTTAGAATCTCAGCACTTTCTGCCCTGAATTCCATATCCAGACCTCTGAATGCCTGCCCGCCCTGCTCCAGCACTCTATCCTGAAGACGATTCAGTCTGTTCTGAAAGTATGAATCAATCTGGGCAAGCTGTTCATAATATAAAAGCTGAAGCATGAGTGCAGGTGTGAGTCCGGCTCTTGTAAACTCCACTTCATCGCCCTGCCTTTCTCTTTCAGGATTAAATGCTCTCTCCGGGATAAAGCTTTCAATCCCGCGTTGTAAAACAAATTCATTGCTGTTTACGTCTGTACCAAATACGTAGATCAGAGGCTCAGACTGACCAACAGTTACACCATCGTAAAACCAGATCTCATATTCTGGATATCTGTGAAACTGGTAAATAGCATCCTGCAGCCGATTGATCTGCACATCCAGGGCAAATTCCCGCTCATGCTCATCCTCACCCGACATTTCAGCCCGCTCACTCCTGCTGTATGGGTTCACCTGATTCTGGAGCCAGTTCCGGATATTCAAACTTTGCAGGGTTAAGATCCCGCTTCTGGTTCGATCCGGCTCTCCGTACCGAATATATATCAGGGCCCGGTCGTCAGAATTATAAACTGTATTGTTATTCTTAGTGAACCGTTGCCCTGCTTCACCAACTCTCTGCCAGTGTTCGATTAATCGCTCGTTGGCAACACGAGCCGGAGTAGGGTCTGCCTGAATCCAAAAACCCCGCATATCAACCCCGAGCCGTTCGCTCTCGTCGCTCCACCAATTGGACCACTGCCGATAAATCCCCTCTCCAATAATCGGCCTCATGCGATCGATCTCACGCCGAATAGCTACACGGCTATCCATTCCTGCACCGTCTGTTATAGCACGATAATAGACCTCAGTCGCCTGATCAAAATACTCCTGCAGCCCTCTATCAGTTACTGTTCTGATATATTCAATACCAATTCGAGCATCTACACTCCCGGGAGCGTCGTAGGCCTGATACCAGATATCGAGCGCTCGAGTTACATTATTTCTGTAAAGCTCTTCCAAACCTTGTTCGTAGGCTCTTTGAGGTTGAGCATTTGAGAGGTCTGCCAGTAACAGCAAGAATGCTGCAGTAATAAGAATGAAGTTATATAAAGTAAGTTGTCGCATAAGGCTGCACAAATTAATGGATTTTACTCAAAATACCACCCTCCAAATTGTGGAAATCCTTTCAATCCGGACAATTGTTTTAGAATTTTTAGTCATAATCTCTCTGATGCGGTAAACCTATTTTCATCTCAGATATCGTCGATCAACCATTTCATCAGTTTTACAGGATATAATTCCGACAAAAGACTCAAATTTTGTACCTTTATTTGAAATTAAAAACGATCGTTTATGGCTGAAAATTACCGCGCGCTTACCCGAAAATACAGACCCCAATCTTTCGATGATATTGTATCGCAAGATCACGTAAGCAGTACGCTGAAAAATGCGATTAAACAAAATCGTATTTCACACGCCTACATGTTTAGCGGTCCGCGCGGAGTTGGCAAAACAACAATGGCCCGGGTACTGGCCCGAACCATCAACCAGATAGACAACTCTGTTGATGGAGAGTCTCTCAATCAAACACTGAACATTGTTGAGATTGATGCCGCTTCCAACAATAAAGTGGAAGATGTGCATCAGCTCCGGGAAACGGTTCGCATACCTCCCCAGAACGGACGGTATAAGGTATTCATTATTGATGAGGTTCACATGCTGAGCAAGCAGGCGTTTAATGCACTGCTCAAAACACTGGAAGAGCCCCCCCCTTACGCCATTTTTATTTTTGCAACCACTGAGCCTCACAAAGTACTGCCGACCATTTTATCCAGGGTGCAGCGGTTCGACTTTAAAAGAATCAGCGTTAATGAAATTGTACAGCGCCTGAAAGGTATTTGTGCTGATGAAGAAATTATCATTGATGACGAATCGCTCCACGTAATTGCCAAAAAAGCTGACGGAGCACTGCGCGATGCATTGGGACTGATGGATCAGGCGATTGCGTTCTGCGGCACTTCCATCCGGCATGAAGAGCTGCTACAGGCGTTAAACGTGGTTGGCCACGATCAGCTTTTTGAATATACCGATGCTGTTCACAAGCAGGATTCCAATACGGGACTCAACCTCATTGACCGGCTTATTAAAAACGGGGTTGATATTCAGGAATTTCTGGTATCTCTCACCGAACATCTTCGAAATCTATATGTAGCCCGTCAGTCGAACCAGATGTATCTGGTTGAAGCTACCGAGGAGACGAAAGAGAAGTACAGAGAGTCCGCAAAGTCATTTTCTGATGAGGAGCTAATCCGAATGCTGCACCTTGTAAGTGAGGCACAGATCAAAATCAAAGATGTTCAGCAGCCTCGTGTGCACTTCGAAATTCTGATGCTCAAACTGATTCACATGGGCCGAACCAAAGAGATCAATCGATTGATCAGCGGTCTGGAACAGTTAAAAAAAAACGGCAGTAGCCAAATAAAGAGCAGCCACTCTGATCAAATCAGCCCCGAGCCAACTGCTGAAGAGCAGCCTGAAGTGAAATCGGAAGAAAAATCCGAGACCGATTTGAGTGAACTTTCAGAAAATAAATCCGAACAGGTCACTTCGGTTTCTGAACCGGAGGATATTCAGGATTCAAAAGCAGAGGAACAACCAATCCGAATGCCCGGTTTTGAACAGGCTCCACACCCTGCCGGCACTGAAACTTCCGCGATGGTAGAAGAAGCGCCGGATGAACATAGAGATGAAGATCCCGAAGAAGATTTTCTGACAATAAAACCTTCACTTGGATTTGTGAAGGGAATCAGTTCATCAAATGGACAGGATAAAAGCAAAAAGGTTAAGCCTAAAGAAGCTGAGTCCGATAAACAAAATCGTCACATCCGTTCACTTGATGACATTGAGGCATGCTGGAAAGAGTTTTTGAACTCCGTAAAAGAGAGCGCGCCTCAGATGCTCTATTTTCAGATATTGAGATTTAAATTGAAAGAGTTAAAAGGGACAACCCTCGTTGTTTCTGTAGACAATGAATTTGCCACAAATCTGGTTGAAGAAAATCAGCAGCTGCTCTCTTCAATATTTAAGCGTACGAGCGGAACTTATATCCGTTTCTCCTGTACTGTAGAGCAGGGTGAAGACAAAAAGAAGGAGTCTATAAGCCCTTACGAACGCTTTAAAGAGATTCAAAAAGAGGATCCGAATCTTAAAAAGATTGTAAATCTGTTCGGAGCTGAATTGGAATACTGATATCATTTGAAAGTGTAATGTTATCTGAAAACATTTTCACTTCACTTTTTGTTATTAATCAGACAAACATAAATCACTGAAAAACAATTTTGTTATGAGTCAATTTAATATGGCCGACATGTTTGGCAAACTGAACGACATGCAGGCAAAAGTTAAGGAAGCACAGGAAAAGCTTGGCGAAGTTACTGTAGAAGCCGATGCCGGTGGCGGAATGGTAAAAGTTAAAGCCAACGGAAAACGAGAGCTGATCAGCATAGACATTGATAAAGATGTTATCGATCCGGAAGATAAGGAGATGCTTGAAGACCTGGTGGTTGCTGGAGTAAATAAAGCTCTTGAAAAAGCTGAAGAAGCCGGAAAACAGAAAATGCAGGAAGTCTATAAAGATATGATGCCCGGCGGAGGCATTCCCGGAATGGACATGAGTAAATTTGGGCTATAAAATAATTCTTGAGCTGACACCTAATTCATTCAGCTCAGCCTCAACATGATTTATAACTGATGCAAATAACCTCTGAAGTACTGGAACGCGCTATAGAAGAGCTTGCTAAATTACCGGGTACAGGCCGGAAATCAGCCCAGCGAATTGCCATCCATCTGCTCAAACAGTCTGATGAGCGCGTTTTAACTCTCGCCGATTCTCTCGTTCAGCTTAAAAAGTCTGTAAAACGCTGTTCCGTTTGCGGAACCATTACAGACGAAGACCCATGCACTATATGCAGTAACCCCAAAAGAAGGACAGGCGTAATTTGCGTGGTCGAGGAGTTTCAGGATGTCTACATCATCGAAAAAACGAATGAATTTCGCGGGCGATATCATGTGCTTGGCGGTACCATATCACCTCTGGATAATATCGGACCGGATGACATTCGTATTAAAGAGCTATTGGAACGGCTTGCAGATAATGATGAACCGGTTGATGAAGTAATCCTGGCGCTGAACCCCGATGCCGAGGGTGAAGCCACATCTTATTATATCAATAAATTACTGCTCAACTACGAAGTAAATGTAACCCGAATTGCATACGGAATTCCAATGGGTACAGAGCTTGAATTTATTGATGAAGCCACGTTAAGCCGGGCTTTCGCGAGCCGAACCTCTTTTTAACCCTAAACACAACCACTACCCTATCTCTTCCATAAATCTGATACTATCATGATAAAGCTTAAAATCTCTTTACTGGTTACAGCATCTCTGATGTTGTCACTTTTAATACCCGCAGAAAGTTCAGCACAAAAAGCCGGATACTGGCAGCAGGCTGTAGATTACGAAATGGATATCGATTTTAACGTTGAAACCAACCGCTATCAGGGATATCAAAAGTTAACCTACCACAATAACTCACCCGATTCCCTTAACCGAGTGTTTTATCACCTTTTCTTTAATGCTTTCCAGCCTAACAGCATGATGGATAAGCGCTCCCGCACCATTGCCGATCCGGACCGCAGAGTACGAGATAGAATTTACCACTACGATGAAACAGAAATAGGATATCAAAAAATAGACTGGATCAAGCAGAACGGCGAAGAGGTTGAATTCACGGTAAAAGGAACCATCATGGAGGTTCATCTGAATGAGCCGATTGCACCGGGAGAAAGCGTAGTATTTGAGATGGAGCACGAAGCGCAGGTTCCAATGCAAACGAGGCGCTCCGGGCGAGATAACGCAGAAGGTGTCCGATACTCCATGGCTCAATGGTTTCCAAAAATAGCCGCATATGATGAGATGGGATGGCACCCAAACCCATATATAGGTAGAGAGTTTTTTGCTCCTTTCGGCACATTTGATATCAAAATTCACATAGACCGAAATTACGTTGTGGCCTCCGGCTCCATCCTGCAAAACCCGGAAGAGGTTGGATACGGATACGAAACCGCAAACATGCAGGTAAATCGGCCTGACGGAGAAAAGCTAACATGGCATTTTAGAGCCGAGGATGTTCACGATGTGATGTGGGCAGCCGACCCTGACTATACTCATACAACAGCACAGGTACCCGACGGACCCCTTCTTCGATTTTTCTACCAAACGAACCCTGTTGCAGAAAACGCTCCTCGAGAACGCCAAAGCGAACTTCTCGCTAATTGGGAGGCGCTGCCGGAATACACCGTCAAAGGATTCCAGTATATGATCGAGAATTACGGAGACTACCCCTATGATGAATATATCGTTATCCAGGGAGGAGATGGCGGAATGGAATACACCATGGGAACACTGATAACCGGAAACAGAAGCCTCAGCAGCCTGGTTGGTGTAACCGTTCATGAGTTTGTCCACGCCTGGTACGAAGGAGTAGTGGCAACTAACGAAACACGCGATCAGTGGATCGATGAAGGCTTTACCAGTTATGCATCTGCGTTTATTATGAATCACCTTTTTAACGATGGCGAAGGGGACCCGATGCTTTCCAGATACCCGGGATATGTGCGTATGGCTCAGTCCGGAATGGAAGAACCGATGCACTTGCATGCAGATCACTATGTAACCAATGCCGCATACGGAATGGCTAGCTATACCAAAGGCGCCATCTTTCTGCACCAACTAGGCTATGTTATTGGAGATGACGTTTTAAAGCGCACGCTAAACCGTTTTTATGAGGAGTGGAAATTTAAGCACCCAACCGGGTACGATTTTATCCGAATTGCTGAGCGTGAAAGCGGAATGGTTCTGGATTGGTACTACGAATATTTTGTAGAAACAACCCATACCATCGATTATGCCGTTGAATCTGTTACAGAAAGCAACGGAACAACTACTGCCATGCTTGCAAAAAATGGTGTTATGCCAATGCCGCTCGATGTTGAGGTTGAATTTACTGATGGCTCTGTAAAGCACTTCTATATCCCGTTACGAATTATGTGGGGGCAAAAAGAGAATGAGTTCCCGGGGGTTGAGCGTGTGGTAGCAGAAGATTGGCCATGGGTTTTTCCGGAATACGAACTGACCATCGATCGACCTCTCAATGAAGTCACAAGAATTGAGATCGACCCATCCGGAAGAATGGCTGATGTTGACCGATCAAACAACGTCTGGGAATCAAAATAAAATAACCAACACGAATCTAACTCACCCTTTAGGCGGAAAGGCACTTATTTCTTTCCGCCATTTTTTAATGAGTATCATTTGATTTTTCAGCGATTCAAAATCGCCTTTTTTGATGCTTATACAAATCATTTCACTACAACCTTAAGTAACACTTATTAGCTGTCCGAAACGGACAGAAATATTATGTCTAACAAAACAGAAGATTACGGTAAAAAGTCTGTCGAAGCTCATAAAAAGTTTGGCGGAAAAGTTGCCATACACTCAAAAATGCCGCTCGACACTCAAGAAGATTTAAGTATAGCCTATACTCCCGGTGTAGCTCAGCCATGCCTCGATATTTCAGAAAATATAGAGCTGGCTTACGACTACACATCCAAACAGAACACCGTGGCTGTGGTAAGCGACGGATCAGCCGTTTTAGGCCTGGGCAATATAGGCCCGGAAGCCTCCATGCCGGTAATGGAGGGAAAGGCAGTTCTTTTCAAAAAGTTTGCTAATGTAGACGCTGTACCGATCGTTCTCTCATCTCAAAATACTGAAGAGATCATCACTGCTGTGAAGATGATAGCTCCAACTTTCGGCGGAATTAATCTCGAGGATATTTCAGCTCCACGCTGTTTTGAAATTGAACAACGGCTCAAGGAAGAGCTGGATATCCCGGTAATGCACGATGACCAACACGGAACAGCCGTGGTTACACTGGCCGGTATGATTAATGCCCTTAAAGTAACGGGGAAAAAATTTGAAGATCTGAAAGTTGTCATCAACGGAGCAGGTGCTGCCGGAATGGCAATTATTTACTTGTTAAAGGAAGTTGGCGTGAAACAGATTATCATGTGCGACAGCCGAGGAATTATCTTTAAAGAGCGCGGAGATCTGACACCTGTAAAAGAAGAAGTCGCTAAAATTACAAACGAAAACCAGTTACAGGGTAGTTTAAGCGATGCTGTAAAAGGCACGGATGTTTTTATCGGGGTATCCGTACCCGGTGTACTCTCTCCTGAGATGGTACGCAGTATGAACAACAACCCGATCATTTTTGCAATGGCCAACCCTATTCCGGAAATTATGCCGGCAGAGGCCACTCAGGCAGGGGCCAGAATCATTGCAACAGGGCGATCAGATTTTCCCAATCAGATCAATAACGTACTCGCTTTTCCCGGAATTTTCAGAGGGTTGCTGGATGCAAGAGCTTCAAAGCTGACCAACAAAATGTACATTGCCGCGGCACACGCAATTGCCGAGGTAGTAAAGGAGCCAAATGAAGACAAGATCATACCGGGTCCATTTGATGAAGGTGTTGCAGAGGCTGTAGCAAAAGCCGTTCGGGAAACGGCTGCAAGTGAATAATCAGCAAAAGATTACACACTTTACTTTTTTATACAACAAAGGCAGAGTGATGATCTCTGCCTTTTTTTTGCGGATATTTTTTTCACAACTTGTTCGTAAAAGAAGTATAGCACGTCAAATCAATGTTCATGATCTTTACTTCTTAAACATCGTGCTAAACACAAAAAAGATGTTCTCTTTTCTCTCAAGCAAACGACGTTTAAAATATGGGAACCACATTGTTCCATAGGGCACATAAACGCGGGTGTTGTACCCCTCTTTTGTCAGTTGCTCCATGGTTTCTTCCCGTAGCCCGTAAAGCATTTGAAACTCATATCGTGCTTTTCCAATTTTTTTCTCTTCAGTGTACTGTTTCACCCAGTTTACCAGTTCATCATCGTGCGTGGCAATTCGTGGAAAGGTGGTCTTTTCCAGCAGTACTTTTGTATACTCTTTAAACGCATCACGGATAGCCGGCATATTTTGGAGCGCCACTCGTTCAGGTTCGCTATAAGCTCCTTTACAAAGTCGAACATCAGCACCCAGTTCGGCAAGGTCGGCAATATCCTCTTTTGTTCTATGAAGATACGCCTGAATTACGATTCCCACATGCTTTCCATACTCCTTAAACGCCTCTTTAAAAATATCTATGGTTTGTTGGGTATAGTCAGATCCCTCCATATCGATCCGGACGAATGAGTCTAATCTCCTTGCCTCATTCAATAATGTATACAGATTGTCTTTGCAGTATTCATTGTCGATATCCAGGCCAAGCATGGTAAGCTTAATGGATATGGTACTTTTCAGGCCGGCGTCATGTATATCATTCAGGAGCCTGATATACTCTTTAACGGTATCATCAGCTGTCGTTTTCTGTTTGACGTTCTCGCCTAGAAGGTCTAGTGTGACCTTAATACCTTTTTTATTCAGCCCCTTAATTTTGGGAACTGCAGATTCAAACGTCTCTCCGGCAACAAATCGCTTAGCTAAAACAAAGGGTAATTTCATGTCATTTTATTTTGGTAGAAAATCGGCACACATAATAACGAAATCAAAAATCACAAACATCAGGCAATCCCCCATTTGATAATCTTTTTCAATGAAAGTGAAACATCATCAAATTTTAATTCGTAACAAAAAACGAACAACGAATCAAAATCAAGAAACAATGAAGAATCATATTTCAATCGATCAAGAACATATTTATCTAACAAAATTAGCAATCTCTTCAATTTTGCTACTACTGTTTATACTTATCACATTTTAAACGGACTGAACGATGACTCAAAAAATCCCAAAATTTCTATTGGCATTCACTCTCTGCCTGTCCCTTTCACTAAATGTTGCCTTTGGACAGAGTGAGCAGGATGCCTACAGAGTAGAAACCTTTTCAACAACTGACTCACCCGAACTGGACATATCCACTCAGGGTGGATTCATAACTGTAATTGGGCATGATGAGGATGAAGTAAAAGTTATTATGTACGTCACACGCAGTGGACGCTATCTCCATCCGTCAGATCATGATCTATCCGATTTCGAAATAGACATTTCTCAGTCCGGTGACCGAATCACGGCTTCAGCAGACCTCGAAAGAGGGATTACCGGATTTTTCAGAGGTACTCCCATCTCCATTTCTTTTGAGGTTTATGCGCCTGCGGGTTCAACAGTTCAGGGTAATACCAGTGGTGGTAATCTCCGGATTGAAAATATTCACAACAACGTGAATATGAGAACCAGCGGCGGCAGCATAGCAGCAAAAAATATGACCGGAAATATTTCACTTCGCACGTCCGGCGGAAATGTAACTCTCGAAAATTTAAACGGGATGATCGCTGCCAGAACAAGCGGCGGTTCACTTAACATTGACCGCGTATTCGGTTCTGCAGAACTCTCCACCTCGGGAGGATCCATACGTATTTCTGAAAGTGGCGGAAAACTTTCTGCGCGCACAAGCGGAGGTTCCATAAGAGCCAGTTTTGCAGAGTTTTCGGACGATATCGAACTCCGTACAAGCGGAGGCAACATTAACATTACTTTACCTCAAGCAGACCATTTCAATCTGGAATTGAGTGGATTCCGTGTTAACACTGAGCTCCGCAACTTTTCGGGGCGATCTGAGCGAAACTCCATCTCCGGTCGCGTGGGGGATGGCGGGCCGCTTTTAGCCGCCCGGACGTCCGGCGGAAGCGTTTCACTTATATATCAATAAATTACAAACCTTTATTGACGTAAATATTTCAAGGTCTCTTAGTTAGAAAACTGGGAGAACTTTTTTTATTCTCTATAAAATAACTTTTTTTGATAATGGACATACGTGTCTTTTTACTTTAACACATTAATTCTCTTACTTTTGATTTTGTAAATTTTAACAAATTAACACGGAGACAAGATGGGGAATAAAGAAACAGAACATGATGAGGAGTTCACTCCGAAAGGAGCACTGGCATTCTTCATTGTTTTAATGGTTTTCTTCTCAGTAGTATGGTTTGCAATGTACTTCGAACTGTTGGGGAGGGTTTAAACAATGGATAAGTCAGAAAAAATTGCTTTAAACTTGAGTATGTTGCTCCTTGTAGTATTCTTTGGGGCAATTATGTACGCAGCTGTAGCGGAGGATGTAGATGTGCCTACCTGTATCACAGACATGGATCCATTCACATCAGATACACTGTTCCAAACCAGCGAAGACACCTATGAACTTCACATGATTGCCAGAATGTGGGCGTTTCAGCCTTCTACAATTCGGCTGCCTGCCGGTTCAACAGTCGACCTCTACGTAACTTCTCAGGACATCATTCACGGTTTTAAAGTGGAGAGGAAGAACGTAAACCTTATGGCTGTACCGGGAGCTATCAATTACATTCGAGTAAAATTTGATGAGCCGGGTGAATACTTTTTTGCCTGTCACGAATTTTGCGGTGCTGCCCACCATACTATGGCGGGTCGCTTTATAATTGAAGAACGAATTGATGAACCTGAAACCATAGGAGGTTAAACCTGATGAGCGATTATTCATTCCGATTTACAAAATCATCCAAGTACCTGAATGCCACGCTAATTATCATTCCAATGGTTCTGCTCTTCATTGGGATTTACGGTGGACTAATGCAGACCTTATTCAGAGCCGGTATTATCCAGAGCGATCCCTTCGTTGGCGGTGATTACTACAAAGGGTTAACTTTTCACGGTGTATTAAATGCCATTGTATTTACCACATTTTTTGCTGTCGCTTTAGGGAATGCGCTTGTCTCCTATTCTCTCAAAAAACAGCTAAATACAAAAATTGGCTGGACCGCCGGTATCATGATGCTTGTAGGCTCTGTAGTTGCTGCAGTTATCATTTTACTGGGTGAAGCTACTGTGCTCTACACCTTCTACCCGCCGATGAAAGCACACCCACTCTTTTATATTGGTCTTACACTGCTTGTTGTGGGTTCCTGGGTAGCATTTTACAACTGGATTCCGGCTTACCTTGAGTGGCGACACGAAAATAAAGGGAAAAAGACTCCGCTTGCAGTAGTTGGTATGTTTACCACATTTATCATCTGGTTTATCGCAACTCTAGCTGTTGCCGTTGAAATTCTCTTTATGCTTCTCCCATGGTCTCTTGGCCTGGTTGATGAAATCAACGTCATGCTTGCCAGAACACTTTTCTGGTTCTTCGGGCATCCGCTTGTTTACTTCTGGCTGCTTCCCGCTTATGTGATGTACTATGTATTTATGCCAAAGCTTGCGGGTGGAAAACTCTATTCTGATATGGCAGGAAGGCTTGTCTTTATGTTGTTCATCGTGTTCTCCATCCCTGTAGGTACGCATCACCAGTACATGGATCCTGCGATTAGCTCTCAATGGAAACTCCTGCACGGTATCTTTACATTTGCAGTTGCATTGCCAAGTTTGATCACGGCATTTACGCTGGCTGCCTCGCTCGAACATGCCGGACGGAATAACGGTGCTAAAGGCCTGTTTGGGTGGATGTGGAAATTACCTTACTTCAATAAAGAGAAGTGGTTCTTTTCATTCCTCATCACAGGTTTAATCATCTTCATCTTTGGCGGAATTGGCGGAATCATCAACGCTTCTTACTCCATGAACACGGTTATACACAACACCGCATGGGTACCCGGTCACTTCCACTTAACTGTTGCAGGACCTGTACTACTAGCCTTCCTTGGCGGTAGTTTGTACCTGGTTGGCCAGTTTCTCGGTAAGCAGATTAAGCTGAAAGGCTGGGCGTTAATTTCTCCCTATATCTATACGGTTGGTTTATTAATCATGTCTTATGGACTGAAAATAGGTGGCTTGAAAGGTATGCCACGGCGAACTAATACCGGAGCTTCTTACGCCAATCCGGACAGTGTTCTGTTCCAGCCCGATTGGGTTGCATACATCGACCTGAGTGTTATTGGCGGAACGATCATGTTTATTGGTATCGTGATTTACCTGGTATCATTCTTTGCCACGGTGTTCTCGAAGAGCGAATCAACAGAAGAGGGAGCGTTAGTTACATTCCCAATTTCTGAACCGCTCCACGATGAACCTGCAACATGGCTTAGAAATTTCAAGCCGTTTATCATTATGGTAATTATCCTGATTGTACTGTCGTACACTCCTGTTATATATGATGTAATTACCACAACCTATGATACCTCACTGCCATTTTCACCAAATAGTCCTGTTCCACTGAGGTAACATGCAGATGAATTACAGAAGAGATTTCTTCTACATTACACTGGTTATTGCAGCGGGGATTGTGCTTGGCACTCTCTCCGCTTGTGATGACTTATCTATCAAGCAGTCTATCAGCGATGAAGAGTATTTACTTGTTGATCAGGATAGCAGCTCGGTTGCCTTTCCTGATTCATATAAAGGTAAGGTTATGCTTGTAGGCTATGTCTACACTCACTGCCCTGATATCTGCCCGATGATCACCTACAACATGCGAGATGTACAGCGCGCACTTCCGGACGAGACCGATTTTATGCTTGTCAGCATCTCGTTCGATCCGGACCGGGACTCTCCGTCTATCCTCAAAGACTACGCAGAAAACTATCGATTAGACGAAGATAACTGGAGGCTACTAACCGGACAACGCTCAGAGGTTGAAGCTGCACTTGAAACTCTTCGAATTTCAACAGTCAAAACTCCAACCCGTTTTCTTGAAGATGGAAGGGCTATCTATTTTATTGATCACACAGATCGCGTAACACTGATAGACAGAGATGGAAATATTCGAAAAAATTATCTGGGCAGCGAGTTTGACCCTGAGGAGGTTACAGCAGACGTGATACGACTTTTAAAGAATTCATAATAAACTTACGAATGCTGTATATTTTAAAGTTGTTCAAGCAATGGATCTAACCAACAAATAATCTAAAAGAATCAATATTCAAATGAAAAAAGTACTTATTAATTCGTTTTTACTCCTGTTTGTAGTAGCATTTGCTGCTTGTGGAGGAGGGGAAACCGCAGAACAAGCACCTGCTGAAGAACAGGCAGTTGTAGACGATGGAGTTCGAACAATCAACATTATCGGAACAGATGATCTTAAGTTTGCTGTTGAAGAAGAAGCTGAAGGGCTGGTTACAGCTGGGCGAACAGGCCAGTTTGTAATTCTCGAAGCAATTGAAGCAGAGCCTGGCGAAGAGATCAGAATTACGCTCAGAACTGTGAGTAACATGCCTCCAACAGCAATGTCGCATAACCTGGCACTTGTAGAGCTGGGTACCGATGTTGACGCATTTGCAAGAGAGTCTCTCGCAGCGCGTGATAACGATTACATCTCACCAAACTTCGAAGACAATGTAATTGTGGCAACAGCGATGCTGGGTGACGGCGAGTCTGATACCATTACATTTACCGTTCCTGAAGAACCGGGTGAATATGACTACATCTGCACCTTCCCGGGACACTTCGCAGGTGGAATGGTTGGTAAGCTGATTGTTCAGTAATCCACCCTTATTAACTTTACTACAAAGCTGTGATTCGAAAGGATCACAGCTTTTTTTATTGATGGTAATTTTTAAGGCCTTCATCAGGTTCCCAACTTGATTGCGACTCAAAATGGCTGTAAAGAATGGCCGACAACTTACGGGCAATAACCCACCCCTCATTATTATATTCGTAGC
>LFIK01001439.1_pt1 | contig 18911 bp, 21 predicted proteins | sample 643401 | NCBI WGS metagenome assembly LFIK01 (sample SAMN03777447, study PRJNA286221) | soda lake metagenome | biome: soda lake; feature: Kulunda steppe; material: water; isolation source: sample T5-Br brine of Lake Tanatar-5 | place: Russia: Kulunda steppe | collected 2010-07
AGACCGGTGTAGAGTAAGAAAACTTACTCTTGATCTAAACACTCATTCTATTCAATACGCAACAAAGATCATAAATACAAGTAGGAGGTTGAAAAACATAAAGGAAAGATCATATGGCTCTTTCCAGAACCCTCCTGACCCCCACTAATGACCTTCTTCCTCGTTTGATGGTGGAGATTTGCCTGGTGCTTGCACCAGATGTAAACTTCTTCCTTAATTCACGCAAACAGGGGTTACCTTGTTAGCGTAGTCTTTTCTTTTTTTCTTTTTTCTTTTCTTTTCTCAGAGTTACTATGAGGAGTGCTTAACACGGCAGCAAGAGTGTCCTTTGTTGAGTTCTTCCATTGTTTGGCTGCTCATTCCAGACCTTAGTGGCAAGAGCTGGTCCCAGACTAGCAGCTTAGACTGATAGATACACAGCTCCTGGACTTTCTTGGTTTTGGTACCTTGCCTTCCTTTTAGGTTCAGGTTTAGGTTAAGGCTGTGCCGAATAAGGGCAGATTAGCCGATCCATTCTATTGAGGATCGCACCTCGAACCAACAGGTTATGAGGGTGGACAGTCGACTTCCCATCACAGGTGCCCCGCCGCCTGCTCAAGTGTCTGGAGCTAAATCAACTAGCAAGGCAAGACAAAAGAAGTCAATGAAGATCAGAAGGGTTATTTGCAGCGCCCCACTCCTGTCCTAGATAATGAGACGGCATAATTTTTCTTCAAAGCACAAAAGCTGGACAAACGTGGCACGTCTGGTACTCACAAGTTTACAGGCATACTCAACCGAATACACATGGAGCATCATAGCAAGCTTGGTAGCTTTCTGAGGATCTAGACTGAGATTTTTAGAGGCTCCATGCTGTAGATGGTGCCCCCCTCTCCCAGAAGGATTTCGGCTACAGCTTGGCAAAGGTGTTGACCAAGCGCGCTGTGCTGTTGGTCAGCGGCTTCAAGCTGGCTCCTATAGGAGAAAGTATTGCAAAGATAACAGGCCTAGCTAGGCTTCCACTAGATGGATGTGCTGCTGATTGGGTGTGAACTGACTAGAGTTCGACCCTAGACAAAGGCTGATGGGCTCAGCACCAGGCTGGTGCTGTTGCTAAGGGCCCTCCATCCCCTCTGCACCCTGCCCTACTTCTACATTCATATTCACTGGTAAGGTGGGCGTCTGGTAAGTTTCTTCTTTCATTATAGGGACGACAAGGAGTGAATCTTTGCTTAGTTGGGGAGCGGTGGGGAGAAAGTCGTTGAGGGTAGGCTAGTTAAGGTTGCAATTATAGCTGTACCTGCCAAGCGAGGGCTTGAGCCCAGGGGAAAAAGTCGTTAAGGGTGGTTCTGTTGGTAGATCCCACAGGGATCTGTAAGTTGAGCGATGCCAAGCAGTCTTTGCTGCCAATATCCAGAAAGAAAAGAATAAGAAGAGCTGCGTAGGCAGTGAACCCACTCCGCACGTCAATGAAGGATAAGGAGACACATTGGCCCAATAGGGAAAAGGAAGAACTAGTGAGGATCTGGAGGGTGACAAGCAACCCTTGCTCCAGACCAAGACCTTGGAAGCAACTGGATTTTTCAAGAACGCGTCGTGTTGTTGTCAATTTGTGCGCATTGAGCACAGAATGAGCATGTAATTTGAAAGCAGTCTTATGGGCTTCATGTGTATCAAGGCCAAGCTCTTTAAGATGATTCAGAGTGTGTGAGGTGTAGATAGAGCCTCCCACACCAAGAAGACTAGTGTTAAGGATAATTTTCTTGGCCTTCAAGCGCTTACAAAGAACCTCATGTTGTTTTTTAGAGGCCTCTAATTGGTGTCCGGGCCGTGTGTCTTCACAGTATTTAACCTCAATGAGGTGTATCTCCCTCTTGTTGACATTGAGCTCCTGAATTCTGTTTACATCTCTGCTGCGTTGTCTAGGAGGTGACACCTGGTGCAGATGAGGAGTGATAGGCGATTTGTGTTTTTTAGTAGGTAAGGGAGTGACCAAATGGCATCAGGGCGAATAGAGGTGAGTCTATCTCTAGCAGATAAACGAGCATAAAAAAGCCAGCTATTGTTCTGACATCAGCATGCTCAGGAATTTTAAGGTTTTGTTGGGCAGAACTGCCGGCATCCAAATGGACCAAACAATCTGCCAAAGAGCCTTTGCTGATGGCTTTCATAATCAATCTGCAGGCAACATTATGGCGTTCAGTGATCATACTTGAGATGATTGTATGTTGACATTCTGAAGGATATGGAGAGCACTATCTGCTTGCTGACAGAGTGGACACTGAAGGCTGGTGAACATTTTTAAGCGGTAAGCGTGTTTTCAAAAGGTTGCCTGTGCGGTAGTGGAAGAAATTGCTCTTCCTTTGGAGAGAGAATTTGGACATGTTCCAAAAAGAATTGCTTATGCCTTTGTGGACCTGTGGAAGCAGCATCAGGTAATAAGAGTAGTACCCTGTTTTCGTGTTAGCATAACCCAGTCTATGGGCCGAGAGCATGTGGGATTTTAGTGCGGCTTGAAGATTTGGAAGGTACGTCAATCTGGGGCCATGTTAGGGAGCCTCAGTGCCAGATCCTTGTTGATTGATAACTTCTTCAACAGCTAACCAGCTAATATCAAAGAAGGGATTGCCGCCAGGGCCTGCGGTGCGGATGGTTGTTTCAGCTGGGAGGCTGTCACCATGGCAAGCTTGGTATTTTGCAAGGGCGTCTGCACATTCATTTCCAGCAATACCAGCATGAGACTTCACTTTGTAAAGAAAGATGTGGGATTGAGATTTATGGATAAAATTAGAAAGGATTTTGATGATGTCTCCTTGGACATGGTGGCAATGCTTCTCAGGGTACAGCAATTGCTTCCTAATTTGATGGAGTGAGGTAAGGCTGTCTGTGGCAACATGAATATGGTCGTGTGTGATAGCAGCAGCTATAGCTGCTAGTTCTGCTCTCCTTTTGGTGTTGGTTATACCAGCACCATTTGGTTCAACCAAGTTAGAGTTGCCTGAGCTGGGGTGGTAGACCCCTGCACCAATAAATGTTTTACCTTCTTGGATATGGCAGCTACCGTCTGTGTGGGCCCAGGATTTCCAGTCAGGAATTTTATGTGCGAGTCCCGGTTTGGAATGATGGGAAAGGGGGGCCACGTCACCCAAAGTAGGTCTGTGGGAGCACATGATCGTTTGCATTTTGTCTGAGTGAAGTTTCTCAAATTTCTTGAGACCAAGTGCTGTCTCAGCGTGCCTAGCATTGCATATGGGGGTGGCTAGCAATGTTGTTGAGGTGCCAATTTGCTTCAAGGATGTCGCAAGCAAGATCTTGAAGCCATGTAGGATTGTGTTGACTTAGGTTAAGCCGTGCAGCTGTGTTCCAGACTGCTATGATATGAAGATTTCAAGAGGCCTGGGGAAGCGGAGTCTCTTGACTTACCCAGGATTGGGGGGAAGCGTAGGCAGTCTCATTGGCTGGGATTGTTCCAAGTTTATAACACAAGTGGGGATAGGCTTTCAGGAGACATGAGTAAGGGTTGGTGATCATGGATCCATTCCAAGATGGTAGGAACATGAAAGTGATCCTCTTTGTATGTGGTTGTTTTGGGTTTGTTGACAAGGGGGGATACTTGGGAGGGTTGAGTAAGCAAGACATTTATGTCAGCGGCCATTGAGGTATCCTGCTTGTGATTGGTGTTTAATGTTTTACAAGGTGGGTTAGCATTGGGAGATAAGAGTATCTGGTGTGTCCGTAGTGTCTGGTCGGGTGTGTGGTGTGTTTGGTGAGGTGTGTGCTTGCATGTTGCTTTGTGTTTGCAGCAAAATTTCCTGATTTGGAGTGGTATCATTTGGGCTGGTGGATGATGTTGTTGTTTGGGTTGGTGGATAGTGTAAGTGGCGTCCAGTGAGGGAGTGTGCAAAGTAGGTTGTGAAGCGTGGTTTGGGGAGGGGGACCGCTTGTGTTGGGGTGAGGTGCTCGTTGGTGGGCTAGAATTTGAATCAGTGGTGGATGCAGATTCGGATGGGCAGTTGAAGTGAGTATCTAAAAGTCTGCTGATATGTTAATTGTTAATTTTGTGGTAGGCGGAGAGGGAGTTGGTTTCAATTTGTGAGAACGTCATCAAATCACATCTGCGGTGAGATCCGTGGTATGAGGGCAGTTGACCAGGGCTGATGGCTTATTGAGTGCTACCTTGTGTTTAGCAGATACCTTGGGGTGTTTGGACTGGAGCTGTGCCATTGACATGATATGGGTTCCAGGGGGTTTGCTAAGATTATAGAGCCCACTTATGCCTGGACTCAAGAGAAGCCAAGTGATGAAGGTGATTAAGGTAGAGAGGGCAGTGGCTTATAAAGTGAGAGGGCTTCATTTGTGTATGCTTGTTTTATGAGGTGGAGCTTGCTTGGGTAGATGCTCATGAGTTTGAGCAGGCGCATGCAGCAACTCAACTGTTGCCTGATATGTAGTTTAGTTCCTTCCCATGTGGTCAGGAACCCTTTGGTAAGACCATGAATGTGCGCCATTTTCTTGGCGAGAAGGTTGAGGGTGACTGTGCAATGCCACATTAAAGGATCCTCTAGGCTGGATACATTTGCAGTGGCTAGGCGTCTTGGGTATCTAGCACAGATTGAGGGTGCACCTAGCCCAAAATTCAAGGAGTCTCTTTTCATAGCAAAATTCCAGAGTTTGAATTTGTGTTTGATGACATGATTGTTAATGGTGTCCCAGATTATCAAGCCAGCTTTGGTGCAGGGGGTGACAGCACATGAGTAGGCGAGGCTAAGATACTGTCTGTGCGTACTATGGTCAGTGTCTGACATGGAGAGGCATGGGAGGCCCTCAGAGATTCTTGCTTTTCCCTGAGGTTGCATGTCATGCGCTGGATCTGGTGTTTATAGTTTAAATCCATGGTGAGCTCAAGCCCAAGATAAAGGAAGGGGGCATCAGACGGTACGAACTGTGGCACCTGAAAAACATGTGCCATCAGGCCTGAGATACTGGTCATCCTCCCGTTCTGGCTAAGGATGATGCCCAGGTATTTAAGATAGAGAGGTGTAGCAGTAGATAGCATGACTTTATTATGTTCATATTCAATGTCAGCCCTTAAACAATTGTAAAAGTGTAGAATCTGTCTAGCTGGAGTTGCAGGTGTGGGGCAGCATTGCTGTTGAATTCGTAAATATGACATAGATGCTGAAAGCTCAAGGATGCAGCAGAGTCTACTTACGTACACCAATGTATTGGAGGACTTTCTGGTGCTAGTACCAGATGATGTCTGTCCCTTTTTCGGGTGCCATCCATGCAGGCTCTAATGAGGCATCCAATCATGCAGGCTATGCCATTCATGCAGGCTCCAATGAGGCATCAACACAAAACACATGCCAACCGGGAATCTGGACGTCGACTGCTTGGCTTGTGGGACAGAGTTGTGGCCTTGTTGAAGCTATTTTTTTGTGGTGGTTGCAACATTGTTTTCAATTGCACCGCCCTACTTTGAATCCAATTAAATTGGTGGAAGTGAGCCCCTTCTGACGGTATAAGGGAGGCGTGAGGTTGCAAAGGGTTGAATGACATCCGCATTGCAGCACTGCTGATCAAGCGCGAGTCTGAGCGCAGCATGGATGGCCTGATTTTATGCTGCGCCCAAGTATCAATGTGCCTGTATCCACGAACTGTGCCAAATATCCACGCACATTTGGTGCGCACAATGCTTGCACATCATTGTGGCAGGACGTACTGCATGCATTGTGGAGAGCACGAAGGTCAATGGTGACAGTGCTGTGATGCAAGCACAGTGCAGCCTGCGCAAGTGTAAATGGGTCCACACAGGGTGTCCACACAGGGTGTCCACACAGGGTGTCCACACAGGGTCCACACAGGGTCCACACAGGGTGGGCTGTCCACACAGGGTGTCCACACAGGGTCCACACAGGGTCCACACAGTGGGTCCACACAGGGTCCTCGCCCATTGCGCACGCGCCAGCAGCAAGGCAATGTAAAAGTGCTATCTTTGGGCCGTGAATGTGCACACTCCCGGGGCCAAGCACTCAGCGCTCCACTCACCGCACCCACGCTTGCCCCTTAAAAGCCAGGCGCTGACTTTCTCGTTGCTAAAGAGTGTGGACCTGGGGACCAGCTGGGCAGGGATGGTGCCAGCTGTGTGAGCGCGCAAAGGTGCACGAGCACACATGTACATGCTGTGCGCACACAGCGCGCGCAGCATGCATCTTGCAGCGCCATTTCCCTTTCGATTCAATACTCTTGCTCTTGGTGCATTTCTAGCACATCATTTTTGTTCCTCTGATGCCTGCCTTTCCTCGAACATATTGGTGCTTTCCAAGATTCAGGTTTCAGTTCATGCCTTACTTTTTTCCTTTGTTATATTCCTTTCATCTTATTTCCTTCTTCTTTCCCTTTATTATGAACAGAGCTAGCTAGATGTAGAGTGTAACTCAGGGAAACCCCTAGGGGCATATACTATGGTCTTTCATATGTCAGAGAACTTAATTTCAAATAGACTGTTTGATCCAAGATCAAGTTTACTTACAATCCTATAGAATTCTCATACACACTCAAACTTAATCCACTTTCTACAGTGTTTTGACCATAATGCTTCCAAACTGGTGCTTCTCTGGCCAGATGGCGTGCTTTGTGAATGACTTGCTCTACTTTGTTATACAGTCCTTACTCCCTGAGACCCCCATCCACCTGGCTGGTTAAGGACCCTTGCACTTTCCTTCACTCTCTTTCCCTCTCCTCTCCTCTCCTCTCCTCTTTTCTGCCCTTCCCTCCTCTCCTTCCCTCTCCTCTCTTCTCCTCTCCTCTCCTCTCCACTACTCTCCTCTCTCTCCACTCCACTTCTTTCCTTCCTCCTTCCCTCGCTCCTTCCCTCGCTCCTTCGCTCCTACCCTCCCTTCCTGCCCTTCATCCCCCAGACACCTGTCCTCCATTACTCCTTTTTTCCTGTTCTTTTTCCCCCTTGTAAGCCCGCCTCGAGAATTTACTCCAACTAGGAGCATTCCCCTCCCTTTTTAAAGTATCATTCTTACACTGAATACACACCTCAATTGATGAAGGGAGAACTTCACAGCCGACGTAGTTTTTCTTTCTAAAATATACAGCACGGATGAATGAGTCTTTGCTTACTCTTATGTAAATCAGAATCTGCTCCCATCACAGACTTGAGATTTGAAAGTGCCCAGAGCAAGCCTTCAGCTTAGAGAGTGGTATGAGACAAAACACAACAGTAGATCTAACATAGAAATGACAGATGATATTCCAAACAATCCAAGCCTCTCCAGTGGAACAAATAAGAATTGGTCTTGATAAGATTATGTGATCAACTGGTAAGAAAGAGGAAAGAATAAGATATCAAAGATACTACAAGACTTTTGAATTGAAACATAGAGACCAAAGATGAAAGGATATTACTCATACCAAATATCATACCAGATCAGGTAAGTTACACATCCAAGACAGATAAGAAATAGTTGGGCACATCTCAACAAATAAAAAAGATCAAAGATGCATCATGTTAGTTTATCAAAACAGAGAATAAGGCTTACATGGCATGTACCCGACATAGTCGGTTACAAAGAGGTCTTTTAAGTACCAAGAACAACCAGAAACGTTCAGCTACCAATCGGCATAGAAGCCCAGTGCCTCTAAACATGCAAATTGGCTGAGGTCACATTACAATGGTTTGACCTGTGTTGGCTCAGGCAACGCAGGGCACACCACATACATGCACATTGGTTTGGACAGTAATCAGTGGTCAGAAAGACCCTCTGACACCAGCATGCTCTACTGCTTTAAAATGATTGCTGCTTTTGGAGGCACAAACTGAGTATGAACTGTAAACTTTTGCATACTAAATGAGTAAAACTCCAGGTGATAAGTGAAATACATTGACTGTGCATGCTGGGAATGAATAAGGGGATGGGTCCACATGTTGATGGGGAATAGAAAATATGAATTACACGGGCAGGTTAACTACGTCAAAGATTCCTTGGACAGATGAATGATGAAAGAAATCAATTCAATCTCTGCAGCCTTAAAAATAACCCTGACCTTGCAAACAAGTCTCTTCACACACACAAACAACATCAGTCCCCCCATAAGATGCGCAAACCTCTAGCTTGCTGCCTGAGCATGATCCATGCAGACCTCATCCCACAATTATGGTGGCAAAAGCTGCCACACCTTTCCATCAAAGTGCCAAGTCACGTAAGCGAAGGAGTGCGTATGTCAAGCGTCCCAATTTGACGCTGACATCCTTCCTGCTGCTTGCCTCACCTGGAGCAGCAGCTGTCTTCATGCTTTTATTGCAGCGGTGACACACAGAGCTGGAACGGGAAAAGGTGCAATGGACGGGATGAGGGCAGGTGTCTAGCTCACCACTGCGTGCGGAGTCCAGGCTTTTGCTTGATGCGGCAGCCCTGGCTGGAGCAGCTGACCAGCCCTCCTTGCAAGCACTGGAGCAGGAGCTGCCTTTGGTGGGATTGCTTGGTGATGCAGATTGGCCATCCTTCCTGAAGCTAAAGGTGAAGCTGTCAAGGGAGCGCCTGCTCGAGCCACTGCGCAGGGCAAGGAACTGATTCAATTTCAGAATTCTGGGTAGATCATACCGATAGCACTTCTCTTGGAGAAAAGTTGCTTTCTGAACTGGAATTGGACAGAAGCATGTGATTTTCATGCACCGGCTTTAGATTTAGAGCCCTTGCAGATAGGTGCACTGGTTAGAAACCAATGCAGGATAAGCTTCACAGGAGCAAAGGGGGTACATGGTTATGTGACGTGCACCTTTAAGTTCGCAAATCCAGCCACTTAACCTACTCATCAAATCCGTCCAACAAGGTCTCAACTCCCCAACAATGCATTCAGTGACATTGCAATTGGAAATATTGCTGGCGCACAAGAGCAACCAGTAGCATGTCTTTGGGCACACCTCACGTATCTAGGCTAGTGATCTCAACGAGAGCTGCAACATCCCACAAGCAAGGCCGCATGGCTGCACAACAGCAGGATCAGATCCTAAACCCAATCTCAAAGACTTGCCGATGCTCTCACTGAAGTGTTAATGCACCTCATTGCAGCGCACAGGTGGCGTCAGGAGATACTGTATGTGGGCGATTGTGTGGAAGCCAGTGACGTGCTGGTGCTACTTGGGAGGTTGCTTTGCGGGCTACAAAGCTTATATGCGTGTGTGTGTGTGAGGAAAGTTGGTTGGAGCAACAGAAACCGGCTGATCGGACTGATACTGTGTCAGGTTTGGTGAGCCGATTGAGGTATAAGCCCTCATTGGCGTCTTAATGTGCTTTGACCCTTCCAAGTGCGTATAACATTGGGGTTGCAGGGGCAGTGGCTCTCACTTGTTGCTTGGAGGCGCCATTTGGTGGTGCGGCTGGGGCGCGTCTGCTAGCCACCAGGTGCGAGACGCTGGTGAAGGGGAAGGAGTCCAGGGCCCCAGCCTGCTAGCCAGCGCTTTGGGTATGCATCTGGCGTCCAAGCAAGCTGGCACGCCAGACGCAGCAAAGAGCGTGAGGCTGTGCTGCTGCTGCTGCTGGGGGGGCGCCAGGGCTTGCAGGCGGGAGTTTGGTGACTGCTGGGTATGGGGCCCAGGGGCAGGGGCAGGGCCCGCTTGCGGACACCCACTTGATGCCCTGTTGGACAAAGTGAAGGCCTCCTGTACTGAGTAAGTGCGCTGTCGGTCGGTGGTTTGCCCCGAGCACTGCTCCCAGGGCTCCAACGCTGGCGGCGCCGGTGGATCGTGGGTTGTAGGTTGCAGGCCATGCTGGTGGGTGGGGGTTGAGTGGGAAAGGGATGGCACAGGGCGTGCCGATCCAGCAGTGGGTCCTGGCCTGGGGCAGCAAGGCCCTGAGGCTGTCAAGTTCAGGCCATCCAAGGGACCACACACCCTTGGGCGCGCACAGGGTTTTGCCTTGGGGGCGCCGTCATGTTGAACCCTGGAACCCGCGCCTCGGCAGGCTGGCTGGAGGCTGGGGCGCTTGCGTGCCATAAAGGGTGCAGAGCGTTGGTGTCAAAACATAGCGCAAGGCGTTTGACGCACAGCGTTACGTGTTCCAACCAATGTGGGCCACGCACAGCGCGCAATGCGTTCCAACCAACTGATGCTTGCACACTACGTGAGGCGTCGGTGTGTGTTAGCTCACAGCTGAGGCCCGAGTGCCCACATTGAGTTAAGACACATCCCTTTGAGCAGAAGTGCCCACTGCAAGTAGAATCTTCCTACCAATTTTTGCAACGAACAGCATGAGTGCAAGCAGTACGACTGCAAAACTTCTAGTGTCCGCTCCCTTGTGCTCAAGCTCAGGATTGCGCGACGAGCAGTATGGTGACAAAGACGACCAATCATGAGCAGGATGGCTGCCCTTTTCCTTTGCATAAAGAGTTGCGATGTGAGAATTGTGCCCTCCTCTCACCGTGTTCACAGGCGGCTGCTGATCACGCCACGCCAGCACCCTGGCCATGCGGTTGCGGGTCGAGCGTGGCTTGTGAGCTGTCGGTTCCAGCTGCAGAGCCCAAATGGCGGTCCGCATGGCCTGAAAGATGGAACAAAATAGGAAAAAAAACAGCTTTCCAGCCAGCTCGCCTCCCCGGCCAAAAGTGATGTCAAGCTCCCTCAGCTAGCTAGTTCAGCAATGCTCGTGCCTCGGGGTTGACATGTCAGTACAGCCCTGCAAATGGGCTGATTGAGTTGGCATGCTGCCCATGACCTGAACCGATTATATGTACGTAACATTCCCCCCTACCTGGCCCAATCCGTCCTCGGATTGCCATGGGGACAATATTCCTGGATTTAGAACCTCTCCCGCCGAGGATCGAATCCTTGACCGCAGGTGCACTTTCTGCGAGTGTTTACCACCTGAGGTACTCTGCTCGACTTGCAGAGAGGGCCAGCTCCTGATACCAATGTTACGTGGGAAAAGGGATGGTCGGCTGATGCCACAGCATCGATTCTCATCGATTATATGTACGTAACAATGTGATGTTCAGATCAGACCTTAAGGAAAGGCGACTCGTCCTCATGGGGAGGAGGCCTGTGAAGTCTTCTGTGTGTTTGATTATCCTGGAAATCAGGTGCAGTAACGACAACTCGTTGAGAATGGAGCTCAGTCCAGTCCCAAAACAGAAAGTGCAGCGCCTGCCCACGCGTCGATGTGATGTCACTCTCACCTTCCACATTTTTGCCTCCTCCGTGTGAATTTTAACAAATGTCTTGACCGAGGCGCTAGGTTCTGCCTCAAAACTTCTCACGACACCATTTCTTCCATCAAAACATCGATAATTGTTTTCTACTTCTGTCGCGTTCGTCTGCTCCTTATTACAAGAGGCATCCTTCGACGGAGTGAATAGATGAGTTAGCTTCCGATTTCGATCACATTTTCCTGCTGCTCGGGCAAGAACATGTTGAACTGGCCAGAATGCCACGGTTCATTCGGCAACACACGTCAAGCACAGATTTGCCAGGTTCTGCAGGTACATCCCTAAGTACTTACAGATATCAAGCAAGGTCGTCCATAGCGCTCAGTTCAGGCTCCGTGCCGGTATTTAGTACCCATTGCAACAAACGCAATCCATTCTTTTCCCACAATTTTCGTGTACACGCAACCTTGACCTATACGCAGAAGCGATAAGTAACGTAGCGACCTGCCGTTTCGCTCGGCCGCACGATGCGCACCACCTGACCTCGCTGCAGCCCGAAGTAGCGTGCAACAGGGTCCGAATGCTGCATGCACACAGGAGTGGACATGCGTTGGATGAGGGAGTCCACCGTGCGCATCGCACCAGAGCATCAGACACCGGGCAGAAGGTGGTTTGTGGCCAGATGAGCATGACTCAGCCTCTAGAAATATGTGTAGGAGTGCGGCTCAAATAAATGCTGAGCAAATGTATGCAAGTACATGACTGGTTGTGCGCTCATGCGCTCCCATGCCATTCATGCTCCTCATCATGCCAAACACGCAGCATGGCATTTTACTCTCCTGGGTGAACAGACACAAACACACTTCAGCACTCACCTGTATCCTAGGCAACTGTGTGTCCTTGACCTTGTACCTATCCAGCAGCACCTGCTTTTCTTCCTTTGACAAGATCCGATGCTCAGGTACGAGCACGTGCTCTGCAGAGATAGACAAGTACAAACAATTACGTGTTGGCGAGGCTCGGCACACAATTTAGATCATGGGCAAGGTGGGGATGCTCACACAAACCCAAGCACCATCTTTCACCTGCGCGAGCAAGCATGGAGGATGCTCCATCATTTAAGTGAGTGGTCATAATTGCTTCCGCGTATCAGGCATGAGGTAGATATTTGCAGTAAGGATATGAAGCTGACAGCTTGCAATTGATAGGAGAACCTATAACCTTGTACATGACCAGTGCAGCTGCATGCTTCATGGCAGTAAGCCAGGAAAAGAAGTGAATGATGGTGGAGATTATGGGGTCATCTTGCGAACAGGAAGAGAATCTGAGATCCACTGTAGTAAACCCATGGGCTATCAGATGCTAACATCAAGCCACAGCCCAAATCGTGCTCATCATTTCAGCACCTGTGATATTAACCAGAAGCTCATTCTCCGTGAACTGCTCAATATGCAGCTTGGGCATAAGGTCCATGAGGCACTGCTTGGCAAAGGGTGTTAGGTTAGAGGAGATGACCATGATGGCTCGCGACACGCCCTCACTCTTCATGCGCTCCGCCACCACCTGTGTGTACGCAGGAGTGATGTGTTGAATGCCAGGCTGGTATGTTGATACCGGGCTGGTATGTTAAATGAGCGCGACCTGCCTTCGGCATCCCAGCAGTCCATGACATGGTCCGCATGGCAGCACACAAAATGGAGCCGGGCATGGCCTTCAATATCTCATTGGTTTATGCCATGGGTCCACATGGCAGTATATAAAACTGAGCAGTCCATGGCATGGTCCACATGGCAGTACATAAAACTGAGCAGTCCATGGCATGGTCCACATGGCGGTATGTAAAACTGAGCAGTCCATGGCATGGTCCACATGGCGGTATGTAAAACTGAGTAGTCCATGGCATGGTCCACATGGCAGTATGTAAAACTGAGCAGTCCATGACATGGTCTACATAGCAGCACAAAAACCGGATCTGGGGATGAGAAGCATTGCTCCAGCAGCCCAGCATGCATGCCCTGGAGTCTCTGCTAAGGACATGCAAACCTGTGTGTACGAGAGCATGCGCTTGTGTGTATAAGTGTGTGCTTGTGTGTGCGTGAGAGAGAGAGAGGGAGAAGGGAGGAGGGAAGCTGCTGATTTCCTAGTCCATGCTGAAGGGTCACGGGACAGCAGCAGCATGCGCTTTGCGAGGGTACCTTGATGGTTTTGACGCCCACTTTTTGCTCCTCAGGGAAGAAAACAAACATCTGCAAGAAGCATTGCAGAGCAAGGGGGCCAAAATTTTCCTGTGCGTGACTTGGGACCATATCACAAAAACAAATATGTGAGGTCACCCAAAGGTCACCCAGGGACTGACTTATCCCTCTTGCAACCAGGCCAAAGCCCTCCAAAACACATACTCTTCACACTTAAACATGGAGCATGCACCAGGATGCGTGCCAGACCCAACAGCTGTGTCTGTGTGCAGGACCCTGCGTGCAAAGGGTATGGTTCAGCAGGAGAGCACGGCACGCAGGGCCTGGTGTGCAAAGGGTATGGATGGGCAATAGACGTCTGTTGCACCCACCTGCTCTGTCGGGTCATCTTGGCGAGGCACCAGGATGGTCAAGTCATCCTTGCGCGGGTTTTCGCCATAGCGCTCACGGAACATGTCTTTGGTCAAGTTGAGCTCTTCCTGCGATGGGGTAGACAGGGTGCACAAGGGCAGGCAATTGTCTCTGGTTTGAACATGCGCCTCACCCTTTGGGGCGGGTGGTACAGTGGGGCAGGGACACCTGAGAGGCAGCATGATCATGGAAAGGACAGGCTAAGTGAGGAGGCAGGTATAGAGAAAAGGGAATCTTTAGCTTCAGACCCGCAAAGGATTGGAAGGTGCAGCCGTAGGTGACTGGTGCACCGACGGAACCAGAAACATTGAGGAAGGTCAGTCACTGGCCGCTAGACTTCTCTGCATTGGGTGCGGAAATGACCTTTTTCACGCAAACACAGCTTGAAAGGGGCGTACTAAGCTCATGTGCAGAGGACAACCTCATTAACAAATTCACATGCTTGTCACAGGCAACCCTACCGTCGACACAAGGTATCCTCTGTCCTTGAGCATTTGTAGGCAGGTGTGTCTAATACGGTACAGACGGTTTAAGGCCTCCATGCTTGCACCCGCACCCTGTCACACCCTGGCCGAAGCACAGGGCTGAGCCTAAGCTAGCGCGTATCCAAGCAGGCCTGCACAGGCGCAGCAACAGAGCACAAGCTTGCGTCTGGCAACCGGGACAAATCAGCACCAGATCTGACGAGCATGCCCAAGAGGCTGCTCTCTTTGCATGCCTTGACGAATGCTGGTACGTTTAGATCCATTCTGCACACATGGAAGCAGTCAGCCCCCAAGCAGGCATGCTGGCTTGGACTGCGGGCTGCTCCCCTCAAGTGCAGCATGAGGGTGCACCATGGACACATGTTTATAAAGTAAGTGCATGGAGGGAGGCCAATCCTGCATGGAGGCACCTACAGGCTCAAGCCGGGATTCTACCCATCGTTCTTCGCCTGCCTGTGTACTTGATTGAGAATTTCCGATAACAATTATATGTTCCCAACAAACATTTTGATTTAAAACGGGGCTGATGCCTCGTCGGGCAAGTTGTTGAGCTAAGTATGAGCTGAGCAGGGCAGGCAGCAGCTGCAGCAGCATGGAGGGCCATCAAGTTGTGCACTCCCTATTTGTTACGCTGCGGCGCGGGCTAGCTGGCAGGCCTCATTTCCATTTGCGAATCCTGGAGGCCCTGGGTCTGCACAAGCGCCATCAGTGCGTGGAGAAGCCGAACAATGAGTCCATACGAGGCATGCTGGCAAAGGTAGGCAGCTTTAAGTTGTCTTTGCCAAATATCCTTGCCCATGATTCCAAGCAGCTCTGCAATTCCATCCATGCCCTAGGGCAAGCGTGTCACGCTTGCATTTTTGACAATGCCGTTCCCTGTACTGCACGCACCCCTTTGTGGTGGGGCCTTGTGTGCTGGGGAAGGCTCACGCAAAAGGAGGGATCTCCACATACTACACATGGCGAGCTGTTCAGGAATCGCTCTCCGGCCAGAACGCCAAGGATGGGTTTGGGACTGGAAAATAGAGTAAGGTGCCAGGGGAGTCCATGCGCTTAATGAGCAGGATCTATTCCTCATTTGTTCATCGGTTGCATGACCTCCACGAGATGCTTATGGGACCCTCAGACAGCCAGCACAGTCCAAACGCAGTCAATGGCAACAAGCACCCACGCTTCCGACATGCACCACGTCAGTCAAGCACCCCACCCACCGACACCTAACGTGCAGGTCTCCCATCTCGTCATCGTAGAGACTGACCGCATGTTTTACCTCCAGCGCATGCGCGACTACTACCATCAATGCGCTCGGGACCCCATCTCTGTTAGCCATGGCAACGCCGTTGCAGCTGCCAAAGCAAGACACAGCCAGGTACTGCGCCCATGCACACACAGATTTGAGCAATGCCATGTACCTTGCCCCCTGGCAATGGCTACTTGCCGTGTCGGCTTGCGAAGCTGCGTGCATGAGGTCGAGAGGCCGCGCATGTTTTGTGTGCAGCGGCCAGCAAGATGTGAGGAATGCCTGTGTTGTGTTTGACCGCCAGGGCTCTGTCAAAGACTTTCAAATGTAAGGCTGGCGCATGCTCCAGGTTGAAAAAACTCTGACGCTGGGAAGAACTGGGGCGATCAGTCCAGGGCGGCTTACCCTTCAGTGGTGCTCCCACGTTGAAAAACTCTGACGCTGGGAAGAACTGGGGCGATCAGTCCAGGGCGGCTTGCCCTTCAGCGGTGCTCCCAGGTTGAAAAACTCTGATGCAAGGAAGAACCGGGGCGATCAGTGCAGGGCGGCTTGCCCTCCAGCGGTGCCCACAGAGATCAGAGCGACAGTGGTGACGGCGATGATGGCCCCGCACCTGTCCCATATGCGTCCCGCGTCGTCCACAACAAACTGCACCGCGCCCAGCTGCTCATCCGTCCGCCCTGAACTGCCGCTGCGCACCTCCACACATCGTCCAATGCCTGGGGCGCGCGGCGCGCCGCCTGACTGAAGGGGGGCCCTGAGACGGAGGCCCCGGGCTGCGGTGTGCCCTAGCAGGCGTGCAGGCGCAGGCCGCACAGCACACTCATCACATGCGTCCTGCATTGCCCGGACGGTTGCGCAGGCGTTGACCGCAAGCCCAGGCCTCGAGGCGCCCCGCGCGCTGCCAGCCTCTGTCCTGGCGCGCTTGCCCCCCTCGCTACGGCAGCAGCCGCTGCCGCCCCTGCACCCAGCACACTCAGTGCTGGTCGCCCCCCACATGCATGAGCACATGGAGCCCCTGCCGCATCGGGGCCGACACAAGCCGGTGGGCCCCCTTGCCCAAGGTAATCTTACCACGGTGCATGCACAAGCACGCAGTGCACGTTCACAAGCATATGGAGTCCCTGCCGCAGTGGGGCGGCCACAGGCCGGTGGGCCCCCCCCCTGCGCAAAAGGTAATCCCACACACGGCGCATGCGCAAGCACGTGGGGCCCCTGCTGCGTTGAGACGACCACTGCTCTTTGCTTTGGCCAACGCCAGGTAGCTTCCTTGTTTCAGCTTCCTTACCTCCTTACTTCAACTGGCGACAAACCAGGCAAGAGGCTTCAGCTGAGCCCTTGGGAACATGCCCCAGCTGAATCCACCAAACTCCTCTGTAGGGTGGGCACAGGTGCATGTGCGCATGAAGCGTGCGCGCAGCATGTCTGCTGCCTCTGGCGCTGCACCGTTGTGATCTAGTCATAGCGCACCCCACTTGTCAGAGACGCGCGCTGCGCTGGCTGCTGGACCATATGCCCATGCCGAGCAGCCTGCTGGACCATGCCCATGCTGAGCAGCCTGCTCGCTTTGTGGGGTTGTCTCCCTCTCGTGTGTGCGCCAGCTGGTCTTGTGTGTTTGGCCACCATGCGCAGCATGTGACAGGCAGCGCAATGCGCGCAGCATGTGACAGGCAGCGCAGTGCGCACAGCATGTGACAGGCAGCGCAATGCGCGCAGCATGTGACAGGCAGCGCAGTGCGCACAGCATGTGACAGGCAGCGACACTGCAGCCCACGAACCAGTCCAGGCCCAAGGGAATGTGGGGTGTGTGTTCGTGTCGTGCGCATTGTGGTTGTGTGCATGCGTTGTATGCTTGCTCAGGGGGGTGGCTTTGGAGTGGATGCGCTCCGCCACGTGCGCAAGCGCACAAGGGGCCTGGTGCATATGTGCACCCACATCGCCGCGCACGCGCGCACCGCAGGTGCAGCAAGCAGCTCGGCGCCCCTGCAGGATGCGGCAACAGCTGCGGTTGCGCGGGGGCCCTTGGTGGCGGCGCGGCTGCGCAAGCTGTTGAAGAAGCGGAGCCAGGTCTTGCAGGGCAGGGGGGAGCAGCTGTACAGCGAGCGGGTGATGCAGCTGAACAAGGCCATCATGGAGGCGCGCGCGGAGCAGTACCAGCAGGTGAGCGGTTTGCCAACAACATGAACATAAGACAAGAACGTGCAAACTTACGAACATCGGGGTTGCTACAAGGGCAACGCCAACAGGAAAACCAACAGGACACCGTCAGCAGGTGGGAGCTGGTGCTGTAGCCTGACGCGCTGTGCCTGTATCGTCCTCTGCTGTATTTCGACAGCACTCTGTCTGCAGCTCGCTTCCGGTGCGCCTGCACCTGTGGGCTGGCTTGCCTGGATTCATGGCCCCTGGCGCTCCATGTGCCTGCGGGACGCGCATTTCTGCTGTGCCCGACGCGTGCCTGATGCCTCTGCAATGCGGCGCTGTCACTGAGGATGATTCAGGGGGTCGCCCTAGGCAGTACCTTACTTGGCACCTGTCATGTCGTGCCAGGCATGTTGTACCAGGCATGTCGTACCAGGACGTCTTTCCGTGCGCACCCAACCCTGAGCCTGGATGCCGCATTCGTTCGCGCGCACACACGCACGTGCACATGCATATGAGTGCGCACGCAAGCACCCACATCTTCCTTCAGGCTGGGAACCTTTGCACACGGCGCGTGCTGCTCTCCCAGAAGCAGAAGCTGCTGCTGCTGCAGCTGCAGCTGCTGCCGCAGCAGTGGCCACAGCAGAGCTGCACTGCCAGGCTGTCGTCAGGGCTTGAGCCTGGCAGGCATCCCTGCCCCACTGCCATGAGTGGAGGAGACCCTGTGGTCCTGGCGCACGCTGCTGCCCTTGACAGCCAAAAGCCAAACGCACCATGCCGCAGCGGGGGCCCATTGGGGTTCCCTCTCAAAGAAATGCGCCTTTGCTGGACCTGTTGCCTGGGGATAAGTGTGCCTGGTGCCCTCATTGTTGCTGGGCTGCCTGTGCCTAGTTACAGACCGCTGCGGCCGACAACCACTCTCAGACAAACAGCCCCGCACAATTGCAATCCGAACCTTGCTGCGGCAGCTCAGGCATGCAATGCTGCGTTGCACTCCTTGCCAGTGCATTTCAGCACCGCCAGAAGGGGGTCTGGCACAGGCGCCCCTCTCTCTGCTTTGCCCTCTTCCCACATCAGCCCTGCCCTCTACTCGCCCTTTCCGTGGACCTGGCATTAAGCTTGCATGCTTCTCTTGCCCTTCCACCCTCCTTGTATTAAGCAGCAATTCATTCTCAGTAACCTTGTTCTGAACTCTCATCCCTTCCCTTCCATGCCTCTGCACCAAGCGTTCCCAACAGTTTCCCGCTTCCTGTCCCGTCCACCCTCTGCGCGCTACGCGCTGCACATTACTCTCTTCACCCCCCCCCCCCC
>LFIK01001440.1_pt1 | contig 18911 bp, 17 predicted proteins | sample 643401 | NCBI WGS metagenome assembly LFIK01 (sample SAMN03777447, study PRJNA286221) | soda lake metagenome | biome: soda lake; feature: Kulunda steppe; material: water; isolation source: sample T5-Br brine of Lake Tanatar-5 | place: Russia: Kulunda steppe | collected 2010-07
CACCCCCGCCCCGCCTTGCGCCCCTCCGCCTTGCGCCCCTCCGCCTTGCGCCCCTCCGCCTTGCGCCCCTCCGCCTTGCCCCGCCGCGCGCGCTGCTTGAAGCGGCGTGCAATCGGCGTATGGTCCGGCGTGTTCCGATGTGAAGGCCCCCTGCCATGCCCCGCTACATGACGCGCACCGATTATTCCGAGATCACGCATTCCGCCGTGATCCGGCAGGAGACGCATGGCTGGCGCGCCAAATGTCTGCAGCGGCTGATCCGGCTGGAGATGCCGGTGCCGCGCACCGTGTCGCTGTCCTTTGCCGCGGTGCGCGCCATCGCCGCCGGGAACCTGCCCGATCTGGACCGGATGCTGGCGCGGTTCGAGGCCGGGCAGCTGCTGTCGGTGCGTCCCAGCCCCGAGTTGCCCGACTGGGGCGGTCCCGGGGCGCTGCTGAACATCGGCATGAACGACGCCCGCCACGCCGAGATCGCCGCCGCGCATGGCGAGGCGCTGGCCACGCGGCTCTATCTGCGCTTCGTGCAGGCCTATGCGCTGCATGTGGCGCGGCTGGACCCTGACCTGTTCGACGCCGCCGAGCCCAGCCTGCCCGCGTTGCAGGCCGCGCTGCACGACTACGAGATGGAGATGGAGCGCCCGTTCCCGCAATCCCCCGCCGAGCAGCTGGCCGAGGTGCTGCGCTCGATGGCGCGCGCGTGGGAGGGGACCTCGGCGCGGCTGCTGCGGCAGGCCAAGGGCGCGCCCGCCGATGCCGGGTTGGGGTTGGTGGTGCAGGCGATGGCGTCGGGGTTCGGGACGGGCGAGAGCGGCGCCGGCGTGATCCAGTTCATCGACGCCGACACCGGCGAGCGCCGCGTGACCGGGCGCTACAAGGCGCAGGGGCAGGGGCGCGAGGCGCTCGAGAACGGCAAGGACACGCTCTATCTGGCGCGCGACACCCGCGGCGCGTCGCTGGAGGACCGCTGCCCCGAGGCTTTCGCCCGGCTGGTGGGGTTCGGCGAGACCGCGCGCGTCAGGCTGCGCGACGAGATGCAGATCGAGTTCACGCTCGACGATGGCGGCGTGGCGGTGCTGGACGCGGTGCCGGTGGCGCGCTCGAGCCGCGCGGCGGTGCGCGTGGCGGTGGCGCTGGCCGAGGACGGTATCCTGAGCCGCGACGAGGCGCTGATGCGCGTGCCGCCGCGCACCGTGGCCGATCTGCTGCACCGGCAGGTCGACCCGCGCGCGCGCCGCGACGTGCTGGCCCGCGGCATCGCCGCCAGCCCCGGCGCGGCGCGCGGGCGGATCGTGTTCGACAGCTCGGCCGCGCAGGCCAGCGCCTCGCGCGATGAGCCCTGCATCCTGGTGCGCCGCGAGACCACCCCCGAGGACATCCGCGGCATGCACGCCGCGCTGGGCGTGCTGACCGAACGCGGCGGGATGACCAGCCATGCGGCGGTGATCGGGCGGGGCCTCGGGCTGCCCTGCGTGGTGGGCGCGTCCGAGCTGCGGGTCGACGCGCGGGCCCGCACGCTGAGCGCCGGCGGGCGCGTGCTGCGCGAGGGCGACGAGGTGACGCTGGACGGCACCACCGGCGAGGTGCTGCTGGGCGAGGTGGGGCTGCTGGAGCCCGCGCTCGATGACGGGTTCCGCACGCTCCTGGCCTGGGCCGACGCGCGGCGCGACATCGGCGTGCGTGCCAACGCCGACACCCCGGCGGACGCGCGCATCGCGCATGAGTTCGAGGCCGAGGGCGTGGGCCTGTGCCGCACCGAGCACATGCTGTTCGAGGATGACCGCCTGCTTGTCATGCGCGAGATGATCTTCGCCGACACCCCCACCGACCGCGCCGCTGCGCTCGAGCGCCTGCTGCCCATGCAGCGCGAGGATTTCGAGCGGCTGTTCGAGATCATGCGCGGCAAGCCCGTCTGCATCCGGCTGTTCGACCCGCCGCTGCACGAATTCCTGCCCCACACGCGCGAGGGGATGCGCGGGCTCGCCGATGCGCTGGACCGGCCGCTGTCGGAAATCACCCGTCGCGCCGAGGCGCTGGCCGAATACAACCCCATGCTGGGGATGCGCGGTGTCCGGCTGGGGCTGACCGAACCCGCGATCTACGACATGCAGGCCCGCGCGATCTTCGAGGCCGCGGCCAGGGTGGAACGCGACACCGGCACCCCGGTGGTGCCCGAGATCATGATCCCGCTGGTCTCGGCGCGTCGCGAGGTCGAGATGGTGCGCGCGCGGATGGAGGCGGTCTGCGCCACCGTGCGCAACGAGACCGGCGCCGATGTGCACTACCGGCTGGGGGTGATGGTCGAAACCCCGCGCGCGGCGCTGCGCGCGGCCGAGATCGCGCAGCATGTGTCGTTCCTGTCCTTCGGGACCAATGACCTGACGCAGATGGCCTATGGCCTGTCGCGCGACGATGCCGGGCGGTTCATGTCCGACTATGTCCGGCTGGGCATCTTCGACGAGGACCCGTTTCAGGTGATCGATGCCGAGGGCGTGGGCGAACTGCTGCTGATCGGCGCGCAGCGCGGGCGGCGCGCGAAGCCCGACATCACCATCTCGGTGTGCGGCGAACATGGCGGCGATCCGGGCTCGATCGCGTTCTGCCGCGCGGCGGGATTCGCCTATGTCTCGTGCTCGCCGTTCCGGGTGCCGGTGGCGCGGCTGGCGGCGGCGCAACTGGCCATCGCCGAGGCCCGGGGCGCTGCCTGAGGCCGACGCGCCCGGCACCCGCAAGCCCGTCATCGGCGGGTTCTTGCGCATGACAGCGACACCTGCGTGTCGCAAACTGGACGTTAACCGCTTTCAGGCGTAAACGCCCTGCTCGAGCGCAGGTGCACGGGCAGGGCGTTGTCCGGCTCAGCTTGCGCGCGCAGTGCGCCAGCCGAACGATGCCAGATCGGGTTGGACGCGCCATGGCTGGCCGGACGATCCGCATCCGCGTCCCGTCCGCCAACCCTGGCGCAGGAACCGAGGGACACGACATGCGAACGAAGCTGAAGCGACCGGTCACCGGTTTTCTGGGGATGTGCCTTGCGCTCGTCACCGCCGCCGCGGTGCAGGCAGGCGACGGTCCCGACGCGCAGATGGTGCGGCTCATGTCGCTCGAGCGGGACGGGATGAACAACATCGCGGCGCAGCAGGTCTCGCGGCTCACGCAGCCTTCGGCGGCGCGCGGCGACGAGGCCGCGCCGGTGCCGGTCCGGTTCGATGCGGACTGGCTGCTGCGCAACGTCGCCGCACCTGCCGAGCCGCCGCAGGAGCTGCAGTGTCTGACCACCGCGCTCTACCACGAGGCGCGCGGCGAAAGTATCCAGGGCCAGTTCGCGGTCGCCGAAGTGATCCTGAACCGGGTCGATTCGCCCGAATTCCCCAACAGCGTCTGCGGCGTGGTCAACCAGGGCGCGCAGGGGGCCAATGGCGGGCGGTGCCAGTTCAGTTTCGCCTGCGACGGCAACCCGACGGCGATGCACGAGGCCACCGCACGCCAGATCGCGGCACGGATCGCTTACGTGATGGTGGGCGGCGCACCGCGACAGCTCACCGAAGGGGCGACGCATTTCCACACCCGCTGGGTCTCGCCGCGCTGGTCGCGCGTGTATGAGCGCACCACCCGGATCGGCTCGCACATCTTCTATCGCGGCGCCAATACCTGAGGCGGCGCCGCGCGCCGGCCTTGCGAATGTCGCCGCTGGCCTTCGGCGTGCCGGCTGCGGGCTGGGCAGTTCCCTCGTTTGCGTGTATCGGGAAGCGCAACCAGCACGGGGCCGGCCATGAGCGACATCCACCTTGCCTTCGCGCATCCGGTCGAGCGGGCCGAGGCCACCGCACCGGCCGACCCGCGCGACCGCATCAGCCTGCGCGACCACATCGTCACCGCCGATATCGGGGCGTTCCAGTCCGAGCGTGGTGCCCCGCAGCGATTGTGCTTCAATGTGGTGGTCGAAACGCGCCCCCATCCCGCGCCGCTTGACGATGACGTGGACCGGATCCTGTCCTATGACCGGATCACCGAGGCGATCGCCGCCGAACTGGCGGCCGAGCGGCTGAACCTGCTGGAAACACTGGCCGAGCGCGTGGCCGAGCGGCTGCTGCGCGAGCCGCCGGCGATGCGCGCCTTCGTGCGGGTCGAAAAGCTCGATCGTGGCCCCGGCGCGCTGGGGGTCGAGATCGTGCGCACCCGCGCCGCGGCGCCGCTGCGCGCTGTGGATGCGCGCGGGCTCGAGGCCGATGTGCACCCGCTGGTGGTGTATCTCGACAACGACGCCATCGCCGCGCCCGACCTGTCCGCGCGGCTGGATGCGCTGTTGGCGGGTGGCGCGCCGGTGGTGCTGTGCGTCGGGCTGCCGCCCGGCGCGCGCCCGCAGGCCGGCCCCGCCGAGGTGCAGCGCCGCATCGACCTGCTGGCGATCGAGCAGAACGCCTGGCGGCTGGCGGCGCGCGACCGGCGCTGTCTGGTGGTCCAGAGCCGGACCGAGATCGACTGGGCGCTGCGCCACGACCAGCCCATCGTCTGGGCGCCGTCGAAGCTGGTGCTGGATGCCATCGACGGCCCCTCGGGCGAGCGGATCGACGCGGTGGCGCTGGCGATCTGGCTGGCCGAGCTGCTGGCCGCACGGCGGATCATGCTGCCTGCCGGCACCACCGCCTGGGCCTCGAGCCGCGTGCCGGTGGACCTGCATGACGGCTGACAAGGCGGCTGAGGGCGCGCCGCGCGGGTATCTGCTGGCGCGCGCGCAGACCGGCTGGCCGCGCCCCGCCGCCGCGCGCCCGCTGGCCGGTAGCGCGCATGTCTGGTGGGCCGACGCGCTGCGCCTGTCGCGCGACGGCCCGTCGAAGCTCGTCGATCCGGACACTCCGCTCAGCGACCTGCTCAGCGCCCCGCGCCCGATCCTGCCCGGATTGCCCACCGACCGGCCGCTGGTGATGGGCATCGTCAACGTCACGCCCGACAGCTTTTCGGACGGGGGCGAGGCGTATGGCGTCGCGGCAGCGCTGGCGCGCGCGCGCGCGATAGTCGATGATGGCGCGGACATCCTCGACATCGGCGGCGAATCGACGCGCCCCGGTGCCGATGAGGTCCCGGTCGCGGAGGAAATCGCCCGCATCCGCCCGGTGATCGCCGCCATCCGGGACGCCGGGATCGCCGCGCCGATCTCGATCGACACGCGCAAGGCGGCGGTGGCGGCGGCGGCGCTGGCGGCGGGTGCGGAGATGGTCAACGACGTCTCGGCGCTGGGCTTCGATCCGGAACTGGCGCCGCTGGTGGCTGACGCTGACGTGCCGCTGTGCCTGATGCACGCGCAGGGCGCGCCAAAGACGATGCAGGACGACCCCCGTTATGGCGATGTGCTGCTGGACGTGTTCGACGCGCTTGCCGCGCGCATGGACGCGGCGCAGGCGCAGGGGATCGCGCGCAGCCGGCTGATCGTGGACCCGGGCATCGGCTTCGGCAAGACCCAGGCGCACAATCTGGCGCTGTTGCGCGGGCTGGCGCTGTTTCATGCGCTGGGCGCACCGGTGCTGCTGGGGGCCTCGCGCAAGCGGTTCATCGGTGCGATCGGCGCGGCGGGCGAGGGCGCCGCCCGGATGCCCGGCTCGGTGGCGGTGGCGCTGCATGCGGCGGCGCAGGGCGCGCAGATCCTGCGCGTGCACGACGTGGGGGCCACGGTGCAGGCGCTGCGGCTGTGGCAGGCCCTGAGCGGGGCGCAGGATGGCTGACGGCAGGAACGCCCCGCCTCGGGCGCGCCCGCCCACCCACCCTGCGCCCTCGGCGGGGCGTGGCCGAACCGGGGCGGTTCGGCCGGGGCGGGGTGGAGGCGGTGCGCCCTTGCCGCAGCGGGGCGGCGATGGAGTGGCGTGACGAGGGTATCGTGCTGCAGGTCCGCCGCCACGGCGAGAGCGCCGCGATCATCGAGGCGCTGACGGCGACGCACGGCCGGCACGCGGGCGTGGTGCGCGGCGGCGCGGGGCGACGCATGGCGCCGGTGCTGCAACCGGGCGCGCAGCTGGACCTGACCTGGCGCGCGCGCCTGCCCGAGCATCTGGGGCACTTTACCGTCGAGCCGATCCGCCAGCGGGCCGCCGGCGTTCTGGAGGACCGTCTTGCGCTTGCGGCGCTGGCCTCGGTCTGTGCGCTTCTGCATGCGGCGCTGCCCGAACGCGCGCCGCAGCCGGTCCTCTATGCCGCGAGCGTCGAGGTGCTTGATTCGCTCGGCGCGCCGGGGTGGCTGGGGGGCTATATCCGGTGGGAACTGGCGCTCTTGGAGCAGGCGGGCTTCGGGCTGGACCTGAGCCGCTGCGCGCTGACCGGAGCGCGCGAGGGGCTGGCTTATGTATCGCCGCGCACCGGGCGCGCTGTCAGCCGCGAAGCGGGCGCGCCGTGGGCCGGCCGCCTGCTGCCGCTGCCCCCCGCGCTGATCGGGCAGGGCACGCTGGACGCCTCGGGCGCGCGCGACGCGTTGCGCCTGACGGGGCATTTCCTGCAGCGACATCTTGGCGCGGGCGACGGCGCGCTGCCCGAGGCGCGGAGCCGTCTGGAGCGTCTGGTGGCGCGGCCCTGAGCGCTCCGTGTGCATCCCGCGGATGGCGGTTTTCGTTGCATCCGGTGCGGCGAAGATGCCAGCCTCGTGACCGGCGGCGAAAAAAAACTTGAAGCACCGCGCAGAAAACCGAAGTTTAACGTTACGGGTCCAAGGTCGACGATGTGCTGCAGGTTCGACGCCCGCGCCATCGCGGCCCAACAGACAGGAGCGTCCACGTGCCATCCTTCTCCACCACCCTCGAGCAGTCGATCCACGGCGCCCTGGCGCTTGCCAATTCCCGCCGCCATGAATTCGCCACGCTGGAGCATCTGCTGCTGTCGCTGATCGACGAGCCCGACGCGTCACAGGTCATGCAGGCGTGCAACGTGGATCTGGACGTCCTGCGCAAGACACTACTCGATTTCATCGAGGGCGAGCTTTCGTCGCTGGTCACCGATATCGACGGTTCCGAAGCGGTGCCGACGGCCGCGTTCCAGCGCGTGATCCAGCGCGCGGCGATCCACGTGCAGAGTTCGGGCCGCAACGAAGTGACGGGCGCCAATGTGCTGGTCGCCATCTTCGCCGAGCGCGAATCGAACGCCGCCTATTTCCTGCAGGAGCAGGACATGACCCGCTACGATGCGGTGAACTTCATCGCGCACGGGGTGGCCAAGAACCCGGCATTCTCGCGCTCGAAGCCCGTGACGGGCGCCGAGGAGGCCGAGAGCGAGCAGGCATCCGCATCCGAAGGAGGGCGCGAGGAGAAAGAGGACAGCGCGCTCGGCAAGTATTGCGTTGATCTGAACGCCAAGGCGCGCAAGGGCGACGTGGACCCGCTGATCGGCCGCGCGTCCGAGGTCGAGCGCTGCATCCAGGTGCTGTGCCGTCGGCGCAAGAACAACCCGCTTCTGGTCGGCGATCCGGGCGTCGGCAAGACCGCGATCGCCGAGGGTCTCGCCCGCAAGATCGAGGATGGCGACACCCCCGAAGTGCTGGCGGGATCCACCATCTACGCGCTCGACATGGGCGCGCTGCTCGCCGGGACGCGCTATCGCGGCGATTTCGAGGAGCGGCTGAAGGCTGTCATGAAGGAGATGGAGGATCACCCCGACGCGGTGCTGTTCATCGACGAGATCCATACGGTGATCGGCGCCGGCGCGACTTCGGGCGGGGCGATGGATGCGTCGAACCTGCTCAAGCCCGCGCTGCAGAGCGGCAAGCTGCGCTGCATGGGCTCGACCACCTACAAGGAATTCCGCCAGCATTTCGAAAAGGATCGCGCCCTGTCGCGCCGGTTCCAGAAGATCGACGTGGTGGAGCCGACGGTCGAGGATTCGGTCAAGATCCTGATGGGGCTGAAGCCCTATTTCGAAAAGCACCACGACATCCGCTACACCAATGACGCGGTCAAGACTGCGGTGGAGTTGTCGGCGCGCTACATCAACGATCGCAAGCTGCCCGACAAGGCCATCGACGTGATCGACGAAGCAGGGGCGGCACAGCATCTGGTGGCCGATTCGAAGCGTCGCAAGACCATCGGCCCGAAGGAGATCGAGGCCGTGGTCGCCAAGATCGCGCGCATCCCGCCCAAGAACGTCTCGAAGGACGATGCCGAAGTGCTGCGCGACCTCGAAGGCTCGCTCAAGCGCGTGGTGTTCGGGCAGGACAAGGCGATCGAGGCGCTGGCCTCGGCCATCAAGCTTGCCCGCGCGGGGCTGCGCGAGCCCGAAAAGCCCATCGGCAACTACCTGTTCGCGGGTCCGACCGGGGTCGGCAAGACCGAAGTCGCGCGCCAGCTTGCAGACACGTTGGGGGTGGAGCTGCTGCGCTTCGACATGTCCGAATACATGGAGAAGCACGCGGTCTCGCGTCTGATCGGTGCGCCGCCGGGCTATGTCGGCTTCGATCAGGGCGGGTTGCTCACCGATGGCGTGGACCAGCACCCGCATTGCGTGCTGCTGCTCGACGAGATCGAGAAGGCACACCCCGATGTCTACAACATCCTGTTGCAGGTGATGGACCACGGCAAGCTGACCGACCACAACGGCCGGCAGGTGGATTTCCGCAACGTGGTCGTGATCATGACCTCGAACGCCGGTGCGGCCGAGCAGGCGAAGGCCGCCGTGGGCTTCGGCCGCGAGCGCCGCGAGGGCGAGGACACGGCCGCGATCGAGCGCACCTTCTCGCCCGAATTCCGCAACCGACTGGATGCGGTGATCAGCTTCGGGGCGCTGCCGAAGGCGGTGATCCTGCAGGTGGTCGAGAAGTTCGTCCTGCAGCTCGAGGCGCAGCTCATGGATCGCAACGTCACCATCGATCTGTCGCCGGAAGCCGCGGAATGGCTGGCTGAAAAGGGGTATGATGATCGCATGGGCGCGCGGCCTCTGGCGCGCGTGATCCAGGAGAACATCAAGAAGCCGCTCGCCGAGGAGCTGCTGTTCGGCAAGCTGACCAAGGGCGGCGTGGTGCGCGTGTCCGTCAAGGACGGAGCGATCGACCTGCAGGTCAGCGAACCCGGCGCGCCGCGGCTCAGCGGCAATCGTCCGCCGTTGCTGACCGCGGACTGACCTCAGTCGCTGGCAGAGACCAGGGCGGGCCCCAATGCGGGGCCCGGTCTTTCCGGTGTGGATGTCAATCTTTGGTTAACCAGACTCAGGCATCTTCGCAGGTGCCGGATTTCACTTGCAAAGCGCAGGCCGCAAGTGCAATGTGGCAGGAACATTGTGCGAACAAACCAGCGATTGCCGCGCTGCGGACGCTGTGGAATAAGGGAGCGGAACAATGGCGGCGACGAGCCTTCTGGACATGACAGACAAGCGCAAGCAGGACCGGCAGAAAGCCCTCGATTCAGCCCTTTCGCAGATCGAGCGGCAGTTCGGCAAGGGCTCCATCATGAAGCTCGGCGCCAACAACCCGGTGGCCGAGATCGAGGCGACATCCACCGGCTCGCTCGGGCTCGACATCGCACTCGGCATCGGCGGGCTGCCCAAGGGCCGGGTGATCGAGATCTACGGCCCGGAGTCGTCGGGCAAGACGACGCTGACGCTCCATGTGGTGGCCGAGGAGCAGAAGAAAGGCGGCGTCTGCGCTTTCGTCGACGCCGAACACGCGCTCGACCCGCAATATGCGCGCCGGCTGGGCGTCGATCTGGACGAGTTGCTGATCTCGCAGCCCGATACCGGCGAGCAGGCGCTCGAGATCGTGGACACGCTGGTGCGTTCGGGTGCGGTGTCGCTGGTCGTCGTCGATTCGGTGGCGGCGCTGACCCCGAAATCCGAGCTCGAAGGCGACATGGGCGATTCGAGCGTCGGCGTGCACGCGCGGCTGATGAGCCAGGCCATGCGCAAACTGACCGGTTCGATCTCGCGGTCGAACTGCATGGTGATCTTCATCAACCAGATCCGCATGAAGATCGGCGTGATGTTCGGCTCTCCCGAAACCACGACCGGCGGCAACGCGCTGAAATTCTATGCATCGGTCCGGCTGGACATCCGGCGCATCGGCTCGGTCAAGGACCGCGACGAAGTGGTCGGCAATTCCACGCGCGTGAAGGTGGTCAAGAACAAGGTCGCCCCACCCTTCAAGCAGGTCGAATTCGACATCATGTATGGCGAGGGCATCTCCAAGACCGGCGAGCTTATCGACCTCGGGGTCAAGGCGGGCGTGGTGGAGAAATCCGGCGCGTGGTACTCGCATGGCGACGAGCGTATCGGACAAGGGCGCGAAAACGCCAAATCCTTCCTGAAATCCAACCCGCAGGTAGCCGCTGCGATCGAAGACAAGATCCGCGCCGCGCATGGGCTGGATTTCCAGATGGGCGGCGACGACGGGGCGATGATCGAGGAGTAGGCGGTCCCCTGCACCCGCCCGGGACGGGCTGCGGCGTGGGCGCCATCTCGCGCGATCGGGTGCGGGGTCCGTGCACGCCGAGTGTGGACACCCCACGGGTGCGGGGATAAACGGAGCCGACAGCAGATCCGACCAGAGGCCCCGACGACATGGCAAGTCTGAACGACATCCGGTCGACCTTTCTCGACTATTTTGGGCGCAACGGGCATCGGGTCGTCGACAGCTCGCCGCTGGTGCCGCGCAACGACCCGACGCTGATGTTCACCAACTCGGGGATGGTGCAGTTCAAGAACGTCTTTACCGGGATCGAGCACCGCGATTACGTCCGGGCGACCACGTCGCAGAAATGCGTCCGCGCGGGCGGCAAGCACAATGATCTGGACAATGTCGGCTACACCGCCCGGCACCACACGTTCTTCGAGATGCTGGGAAATTTCAGCTTCGGCGACTATTTCAAGGACGACGCCATCGCCTTCGCCTGGGAACTCCTGACCCGCGAGTTCGACATCCCGGCAGACCGGTTGCTGGTCACCGTTTACCATACCGATGACGAGGCCGCGGCGATCTGGAAGCGTGTGGCGGGATTGTCCGACGACAGGATCATCCGCATCCCCACGGATGACAATTTCTGGCGCATGGGCCCCACCGGCCCCTGCGGCCCCTGCACCGAGATCTTCTTCGACCACGGCGATCACATCTGGGGCGGCCCGCCGGGATCGGCCGAGGAAGACGGCGACCGGTTCATCGAGATCTGGAACCTCGTCTTCATGCAGAACGAACAGCATGCCGACGGCACGATGAGCGAACTGCCGAACCAGTCCATCGACACCGGCATGGGGCTGGAGCGCATCGGCGCGTTGCTGCAGGGCAAGCATGACAACTATGACACCGACCTGATCCGCGCGCTGATCGAGGCGAGCGCGCAGGCCACCGGCACCGACCCCGACGGGCAGGGCAAGATCCACCATCGGGTGATCGCGGACCATCTGCGCTCGACCGCGTTCCTGATCGCGGACGGGGTGACGCCGTCGAATGACGGGCGCGGCTACGTGCTGCGCCGGATCATGCGCCGCGCCATGCGCCATGCGCACATGCTGGGCGCGCAGGACCCGCTCATGCACCGGCTGGTGGCGGCGCTGGTGCGTCAGATGGGGTCGCACTTCACCGAACTGACGCGCGCCCGGTCGCTGATCGAGGAGACGCTGCGGCTTGAGGAAACGCGCTTTCGCCAGACGCTCGATCGCGGGCTCAAGCTGCTGGATTCCGAGCTTGACCGCCTGCCCGAGGGCAGCCCGCTTCCCGGCGAGGCCGCGTTCCGGCTCTATGACACCTACGGATTCCCGCTCGATCTGACGCAGGACGCGTTGCGCGAACGCGGCCGCGAGGTCGAGATCGCGGGCTTCGAGGCCGCCATGGCCGAGCAGAAGGCCAAGGCCCGTGCGGCGTGGTCCGGGTCGGGCGAGGCCGCGGACGCCACCATCTGGTTCGAACTGGCCGACCGGTTCGGCGCCACCGAATTCCTGGGCTACGACACCGAAACCGCCGAGGCCGAGGTGATCGCGCTGGTCAGGGACGGGGCCGAGACCGCCACTGCCGAGGGCGAGGTGCAGGTCGTCGTCAACCAGACCCCGTTCTATGCCGAGGCCGGTGGACAGGTCGGCGATACCGGCTTCCTGCGCTGGGACGGCGGCGAGGCCGAGATCCGCGACACCCAGAAGACCGCGGGCGTGATCCGGCACAGCGCCGCGATCACCCGCGGAAATCTGCGCCGTGGCCAGCCGGTGAAGCTTGAGGTCGACCACCCGCGGCGCCGGGCGATCCGCGCCAACCACTCGGCCACGCATCTGCTGCACGAGGCGCTGCGCCGCGCGCTGGGGGATCATGTGGCGCAGAAGGGGTCGCTCAATGCGGCCGAGCGGTTGCGCTTCGATTTCAGCCACGCCAAGGCGCTGGACGCGGGCGAACTGCGCACGGTCGAGGCCGAGGTCAACGCCTATATCCGCCAGAATGCCCCGGTTGAGACCCGCATAATGACACCCCAGGAGGCTCAGGCGCTGGGCGCGCAGGCGCTGTTCGGCGAGAAATACGGCGACGAGGTGCGCGTGGTTGCGATGGGCACGCTGCCCAATTCCGGCAAGGGAAGCGACGGCGCGACCTATTCGCTCGAGCTTTGCGGCGGCACGCATGTGACGCGCACCGGCGATATCGGCGCATTCGTGCTGCTGGGCGATGCCGCGTCCTCGGCGGGCGTGCGCCGCATCGAGGCGCTGACCGGGCAGCCCGCGCTGGACCATCTGCGCGCACAGGCCGAGCGGCTGGACGCCGCGGCGGCAGCGCTCAAGGTGCCCGCGGGCGATGTTCCCGCGCGGCTGCGCGCGCTGGCCGAGGAGCGCCGCGCCCTGCAGAACGAGGTCGCCCAACTGCGCCGGCAGCTTGCTACCGGCGGCGGCGCCGGCGACAGCATCGCGGCGCGCGAGGTCAACGGCGTGAAGCTGATCGCGCAGGTGCTCAGCGGCGTGTCGGGCAAGGAACTCCCCCCGGTGATCGACGAGATGAAGGCGAGGCTGGGCAGCGCCGGAGCGGTGGTGCTGATCGCCGACACCGGGGCGAAGCCCGCCGTCGCCGCCGGCGTGACCGAGGATCTGACCGCGCGGTTGTCAGCGGTGGATCTGGTGCGCGCGGCGGTGGCGGCACTGGGCGGCAAGGGTGGCGGCGGGCGGCCCGACCTTGCGCAGGGCGGCGGCGCGGACATCGCGCAGGCCGACGCCGCGCTCAAGGCCGCCGAGGATGTGATCGGAGGGCTGACATGAGCGCGCTGTGGATTGCCAATGTGCATGTGACGGACACCGAAGCCTATGGCCGCTACGCGCGGCTCGCCACCAAGGCGATCGCGGCGCATGGCGGCGTGTTCCTTGCGCGGGCGGGGCGGTATGTGCAGCTGGAAGGCCGCGACCGCGCGCGCAACGTTGTCGCGCGGTTCCCGTCGGTCGAGGCAGCGGTCGCGTGCTACAATTCGCCCGAGTATCAAGCCGCGCTGGAGCATGCGCGGGGCGCGTCCGAGCGCGATCTGGTGGTCGTCGAGGAAGCGCCGCCGGCGCCGTGACATGCGCGCCCAGACCCAAGCCCCGGTGCACCCATGAGCCGAATCTGCCATATCGAGATCGACGACGCCGGGCTGCCCACCCCCACCCCGGAGGTCGAGCAGGAGCGCCGTGTCGCGGTGTTCGACCTGCTCGAGGACAACAGCTTCCTCCTGCCCGCGCGCGACGGCGCCGCGGCCCCTGATGGCCCGTTCCGGCTGGCGCTGTCGATCCGCGAGCGTCGGCTGGTGATCGACATCGCCGCCGAGGATGGCGCGGAACTGGCGCAGATCCAGCTCAGCCTCGGGCCGTTCCGGCAGGTGGTCAAGGACTACTACCAGATCTGCGGCAGCTATTTCGACGCCGTCAAGCGCCTGCCGCCGAGTCAGATCGAAGCGATCGACATGGCGCGGCGCGGTATCCACAACGAGGGCGCGCGCATCCTGCAGGAGCGGCTCGAGGGCAAGGCAGAGATGGATATCGACACCGCCCGGCGCCTGTTCACCCTGGTCTGCGTGCTGCATTTCGGTGGGTGAATGACGCGCAAGCTGCCCTCTTCGGTGCTGTTCTGCTGCGACCACAACTCGGTGCGCTCTCCCATGGCCGAGGGGTTGATGAAGAAGTTCCACGGCCAGCGCGTCTATGTGCAGTCCGCGGGCGTGCGCAACGACCGCGAGATCGACGGGTTTTCGATCGCGGTGAGCGCCGAGGACGGGGTGGAGCTCTCGCGCCACCGCGCGCGGTCGTTCGAGGAGATGGCCCAATGGGGCGACGATCTGACCGGCTTCGATCTGATCGTCGCGCTGTCGCCCGCCAGTCAGCGCCAGGCGCTGGAGCTGACCCGCTTCGCCCATATCGACGTCGAATACTGGCCGATCATGGACCCGACCGGGCTGGGCGAAACCCGCCCCGCCAAGCTTGACGCCTACCGCCAGACGCGCGACCAGATCAAGGAACGCCTGCTCGCGCGGTTCGGCACACCAACGGAGGATCAATGAGCACCGACATCGTGGCCCGCTACTTTGCCGCCTTCAACGCCGGCGATGCCAAGGGCATGCTGGCGCTGGTCAGCGACGACGTGGAGCATCACGTCAACCAGGGCGAGGTGCGGCGCGGCCGCGCGGTCTTTGCCGAATTCTGCGCGCATATGGGCGTCAGCTACCGCGAGGAGCTGCGCGATCTGGTGATCTTCGCCAATGACGACGGCACCCGCGCCGCCGCCGAATTCACCGTGCACGGCGAATACCTGCAGACCGACCCCGGTCTGCCCGAGGCGCGCGGCCAGCGCTATGTCCTGCCGGCGGGGTCGTTCTTCGCGCTGCGCGACGGGCGGATCACCCGCGTGACCACCTATTACAACCTTCAGGACTGGATCGCGCAGGTTTCGGCATGACGCTGCGGTATGCGCCGCTGGTGGGCGCTGCGGCGGCGCCGGTCCTCGATGATCTGGCCGCGCTGCGGATCGCGGTGTTCCGCGACTGGCCGTATCTCTACGATGGTGACCTGGGCTATGAGCGCGAATACCTGTCGGCCTATCGCGACAACCCGCACGCGATCGTGGTCGCGGCCTTCGACGGCGCGCGGCTGGTCGGCGCAGCCACCGGCACGCCGATGACCGATCACGCCGAGGATTTCGCCGCCGCCTTCGACGGCAGCGGCTATGATCTGGCCGAGCTGTTCTATTGCGCCGAATCGGTGCTGCTGCCCGCTTATCGCGGGCAGGGCGCAGGGCATCGCTTCTTCGACCTGCGCGAGGCGCATGCCCGCACGCTCGGCGCTCGCTTCGCCGCCTTCTGTTCGGTGGAGCGCTCCGCCGATCACCCCGCCCGCCCCGCCGGGTATCGCCCGCTCGACCCGTTCTGGCGCAAGCGCGGCTATGCGCCGCTGCCCGGGGTGGTGGCCGGGTTCGGCTGGAAGGACCTCGGGGACGCCCACGAGACCCGAAAATCCCTGCAATTCTGGATCCGCGCGCTGTGAAGATCGCCGCCGCCGCATACCCGCTGGAGCGGCTGCCCGACTGGGCAGCCTATGACGCCAAGGTCAGCGCCTGGGTGGCCGATGCCGCCGGGCAGGGGGCGGATCTGCTGGTCTTTCCCGAATACGGCGCGATGGAGCTTGCCAGCCTTGGCGGGGCGGCGGTTGCGGCGGATCTGGAGGCCAGCCTGACCGAAGTCGCCCGCCACACCGACGCGATGGCGGCGCTGTTCGCGCGCGTGGCGGCAGCGCATGACGTGCATGTGCTGGCGCCGTCCGCTCCGGTGGCTGCTGGGGCCGGGCGACCCGTCAACCGCGCCGTGCTCTACGGCCCGCACGGGATGATCGGGCATCAGGACAAGCAGATCATGACCCGGTTCGAGCGCGAGGAATGGCACATCGCCCCCGGCACCGGGCTGACGCTGTTCGACACCGCGCTGGGCCGGATCGGGGTGCTGATCTGCTATGACGCCGAATTCCCGTTGCTTGCCCGCGCGCTGGTCGAGGCCGGGGCGCAGATCCTGCTCGTGCCCTCGGCCACCGACAGCTATGCGGGATACACGCGCGTGCGCGTCGGTGCGATGGCGCGGGCGCTGGAAAATCAATGCGTTGTGGTGCAATCTCCCACTGTCGGCGCCGCCGCGTGGTGCGAGGCTATGGACATGAATGTCGGCGCCGCGGCGATCTATGGCCCGCCCGATCACGGGTTCCCCGAAGACGGCATCCTTGCGCAGACGCGGCTCAACCTGCCCGGCTGGGCGGTGGCCGAGGTCTCGCTCGCGGCGGTGGAGCATGTCCGGCGCGCGGGCGGCGTGCTCAACCACCTGCACTGGGCCGAACAGCCCGCACGGCTTGTGCATGGGGTCAAACACGCTGATGGCGCAGTTAGCGCTTGAAAAAACCGCCTGAGAAGCGCATTTAACGTCCGTCCGCGAAATCTGGCGGAGGAGACACGCACGGAGTGACCATGGCCAAGGAAGAACTGCTCGAATTCCCCGGCGTCGTGAAGGAACTCCTGCCGAACGCGACATTTCGGGTCGAGCTGGAAAACGGCCATGAGATCATCGCGCATACGGCAGGCAAGATGCGCAAGAACCGCATCCGGGTTCTGGCCGGCGACCGCGTTCAGGTCGAGATGACGCCCTATGATCTGACCAAGGGCCGGATCAACTACCGCTTCAAGTGATGCGGCTGATCCTCGGCTCGGCCAGCCCGCGCCGCGCCGCGATCCTCGCGCAGATCGGCGCGCGGGTGGACGAGGTGCGCCCGGCGGACATCGACGAGACCCCACGCAAGGGCGAACTGCCCCGCGCCTATTGCCGGCGCATGGCGGCCGAGAAGCTGGCCGCGGTTCCGTCCGGGGCCGATGAGCTGGTGCTGACCGCCGACACCACCGTGGCACTGGGTCGCCGTATCCTGGGCAAGCCGGCGGACAGGGCCGAGGCGGCACGCTTCCTGCAGATGCTGTCGGGGCGGCGCCATTCCGTCATCACCGCGCTTGCTGTGCGGCATGGGGACCGGCGCCGGGCGCGCTGCGTGGTCTCGGCGGTCAAGATGAAGCGGCTGTCGGCGCTGGAACTCGAGGACTACCTCGACAGCGGCGAATGGCAAGGCAAGGCTGGCGGCTACGCGATCCAGGGCCGGGCCGAGGCCCTGGTGCCGTGGATGTCGGGGTCGTTTTCCGCTGTCATGGGGCTTCCGGCGGCGGAAACCGCGCAGATCCTGCGCGCAGCGGGGCTGAGCCTCGCCCCGGTGCCGGCGTGAAGGGCGTCACCGTCGCGCTGGGCCACCTGCGCGGCCGCGAGGTCGCCGCACGGCTGATCGACGGGGTGCTGTCGGACCTGCTGGTGGCGCTGCCCGCTGACCGGATGGCACCCGGCACCATCCTGCGCGCGCGCGTGGGACGGCAGATCAAGGGCATGGGCGGGGTGTTCCTGGACCTGCCCGGCGGCGCCAGCGGCTTTCTGCGCAACACGCGCGGGCTGCGTCCCGGGCAGGCGCTGCTGGTGCAGGTCTCGGGCGTGGCCGAGCCCGGCAAGGCGGTGCCGCTGAGCCCGAAGCTGACCATCAAGAGCACCCATGCCATCGCCACCCCGGACGCGCCGGGGATCAACGTCTCGCGCCAGATCCGCGCGCCCGATGCGATCGCGCGGCTTTCCGCGCTGGGCGAGGCTGCGATGATCGGCGCCCCGCCGGGGCTGGGGCTGATCCTGCGCTCGGGTGCCGCGGGCGCATCCGACGCCGCGCTGGCCGAGGACATCGCCGCGACCCGCGCGCGCGCCGAAGCGGTGCTTGCCGCGGCCGAAGGCCCGCCCGAGGTGTTGCTCGACCCGCCCGGTCCCCACGCTGCCGCGCTGCGTGACTGGACCTTGCCCGCCCCCGACACGCTGGCCGAAGGCGCCTCGGCGCTCGCCGATCACGGCGTGCTGGAAGCGATCGACGCGCTGCTGGCCGCCGAGGTGCCGCTGCCGGGCGGCGCATCGATGGTGATCGAACCCACCCGCGCGCTGGTGGCGGTCGACGTCAACTCGCCGCAGGGCAGCCCGGCGGCGGGGCTTTCGGCCTCGATCGCCGCGGCGCGCGAGCTGCCACGCCAGTTGCGGCTGCGCGGGCTGGGTGGGCAGGTTGTGGTCGATTTCGCGCCATTCGCGAAGAAGGATCGCGGCGCGCTGGAGCAGTCGCTGCGCGCCGCTTTCCGCCGCGACGGGCCCGCAACAACGCTCGCCGGCTGGACGCCGCTGGGCAATTTCGAGCTCCAGCGCCGCCGCGATCAGGTGCCGCTGGCGCAGGTGCTGGGGACGTGATGGCCTGCCCGATCTGCCACAAGCCCACCGCTGACGTCTACGCGCCGTTCTGTTCGCGCCGCTGCGCCGACGTCGATCTGGCGCGATGGCTTCGCGGCGATTATGCGCTGCCAGGGCCTGAAACCGATCCGCTCGACGATGGCCCCGACGACCTGGATCCACCCCCGCCGCCCCGCCATTGAGCCGCCGCCCTCGGCCCGCCGGCATTTTTCGCCCGGCCCCTCTGGACAGCCTCAACGCCCTCGCATAAGACGGCGGCACCCAGCGCTGATGGCGCTCCCGTGCCCGGGTAGCTCAGGGGTAGAGCAGTGGATTGAAAATCCTCGTGTCGGTGGTTCGATTCCGCCCCCGGGCACCACTTAACAATCTGAAATGTTTGGGTTTTGTGGTCATGTCTGGTCCTTACTCGGATCGGGTTTGACGCTTTTCGGGGACAGGTTTGACAATCTTCGCGCGTCTCGCGTTCTCTTTTTCCAGCGTCGCCATCGTCTCGCGGTTCTTGTCGGCAAGGTTCGCCGACCGCGAATAATGCCGCGCCATGGACGGTTTTTTCTGTCCCAAGAGGTCCGCGATGCGCCGCTTATCAAGCCCCGCCTCACGCAGCGTCGTCGCCACGGTATGGCGCAGGCCCTTGAGCGTGAGGCCGGGCGCGATAAGCCCTTCCTGCTCCAGCCCGGACTTGAAACG
>LFIK01001441.1_pt1 | contig 18907 bp, 16 predicted proteins | sample 643401 | NCBI WGS metagenome assembly LFIK01 (sample SAMN03777447, study PRJNA286221) | soda lake metagenome | biome: soda lake; feature: Kulunda steppe; material: water; isolation source: sample T5-Br brine of Lake Tanatar-5 | place: Russia: Kulunda steppe | collected 2010-07
ATCGCGCAGAGCCAGGCGTAGTACTGCGCCCGCAGGAAGTTCTCGAGGGTGAACCGAGCGTCCTGGTTGCGCACGAAGAGCGGCCGCCCTTCGGTGAAGCCGGTGAGGTGTTCCCCGGAGACGTAGTTGATGGCCAGCAGCCCACCCGCGTCCGGCTCGCCATCGAGCGCGAGCGGGAGCAGCTTGGCGTACAGGTCGTCCGGTGCTGTCGGTGTACCCAGTGCCTGGGCCACCCCGCCGAACAGGGCGATCCAGGCGTCGAGGTCGGACGAGCCGTTGTTCGCGTGCACCATCGCGACCGGATTCCCGTCGGGCGTGGCGACGATGTCGATCTCCTCGTGGACGCGCGAGAGCGGCTCCTCGAGCACGACCATCGCGAAGACCGAGGTCCCGGCGGAGACGTTGGCTGACCGCGGCCGCACAGCGTTCGTCGCCACCATGCCGGTCCCGGCATCACCCTCGGGCGGGCACAGCGGGATCCCTGGTTGGAGGGCACCTGAGGGATCGAGCAGCCTCGCCCCGTCGGGCGTCAGCCTGCCGGCGGGGGCACCGGCTGGCAGGACACGTGGGAGGAGGTCGCGCAGGGACCAGCCGAGTCCGCGGGGCTCGACGAGTTCGTCGAACCTCGCCAACCGGGTGGCATCCCAGTCCCGACTGACCGGGTCGATCGGGAACATGCCCGATGCTTCGTCGAGCCCAACGACGTGCTCGCCCGTCAACCTCCAGTGGACGTAGGTAGCGAGGGTCTTCAGGTGGGCCAGGTGCGCGAGGTGGGGCTGCTCCTCGAGCATCGACTGGTACAGGTGCGCGATACTCCAACGCTGCGGAACGGCGAACTCCAACAACGGCGTGAGTTCCGAGCAGGCCTGACCGGTGATGTTGTTGCGCCAGGTCCGGAAGGGCACCAGCAACTCGCCATCGCCATCGAGCGCCACGTAGCCGTGCATCATCCCGCTGATGCCCATGGCAGCGAAGGCCGTCAAGCCCAGCCCGTGACGCACCTGGACGTCCTCGACTAGGGCCCGGTACGAGCCGGCGAGCCCCTCCCAGACCTCGGCCATGTCGTAGGTCCAGACACCGTCCCGAAGCTGGTTCTCCCACTCGTACGAGCCAGCTGCCAGCGGCGTTCCGTCGGCAGCGACGAGGGCGGCCTTGATGCGGGTCGATCCGAACTCGATCCCCACGGTCGCCCGGCCCGATCGGATGACCTCTGCCGGACTACTCAGTTCCTCGGACACGCCAGTGCTCCTCTCCGTAGCTGCCGAACCTGCCGATGCCCCACTGGCTCTTCCCGCGGAAGTCATGAGCGCCCCCCACCGGTGGCGATGCCCCGCCTGTGACCCCCACAGCCCCTCGGAGCAGGCTAGTGCCTCCGACCGCCGGCGGTCCGGTCCACGACCGCCGGAGCCGACCGGGAGATGGGCTGCAGATGGCACCTCCGTCCTGCGCTAGCGCTCCCCGGGAGGGGGACCACGCAGCTGCCATCTCTGCGCGGCGTCGTAGTCCTGCTCGGTCACCGGGTCACCCCAGAACGTGCCACCGGTCGCGGTGACAGCGAGATGGACGAACACGTCGTCGTGGACCGCGCCATGCCAGTGGCGTTCGCCCGGCTCCACGTGCACCCAGGAGCCAGGCAGTACGAGCCTTCCGACGTCTTCGCCCTGGCGCTGCACGACGCCACGCCCAGCCACAACGTAGATCGCCTGCTCACCGTCGTGGGTGTGCCAGTGTGAGCGCGCTCCGGGTGGATACACGAACCGGCTTGCCCGCATCCCATCCGCCGTGATCACCGGCAGGACGGCCGACACCTGGACACCGGCGGAGAAGCTGCCGGGATCTGCCGGCACCGCGGTCACGTCGCTCTCGTCAACGAAGCGCATCGCGGCGCCTTACTGCCCAGCGGCGCGTGCCGGTGCCCACGACCGGTAGACCTCGACCACGGCCGCATCATCGAGACGCCCCAGCCCGAGCCCGCGCCCCATCTTGAAGAGGTCGTTCGCAGCCGCTGCGAGGGGCAGGGGGGACCCGACCTGGTTCCCGCTGTCGACGACGAGCCCCATGTCCTTCACGAAGATGTCGAGTGCCGAGCCGACCTCAGCCGCGCGCACGTCCTCGATCATCCGGCTGCCGCGATCGACGAACATGAACGACTGGGCGGCTCCCTGCGACAGCACCCGATGCGCCTGTTCCGGCGGGACACCCAGGGCCGCCGCGAAGGACAACGCCTCGGCGGTTACCGCGATGTGGACGCCGCACACCAACTGGTTGACGACCTTCATGGTCTGGCCATCGCCGATACCGGTACCACAGACCGCGATCTCCGAGCCCAGATCCTCGAGCAGCGGCCTCAGCTCACCAGGCTCGCCACCGACCATGATCACCAGGTCGCCCTTGCCGGCACGCGCCACACCACCGCTGACGGGCGCGTCGAGCAGGGCGACCCCTCGGTCAGCGAGCCGGGGCGCCACAGCCCGCACAGCATCCGGACCGACCGTCGCGAGGACGATGACGGTGCTGCCGGCGCTCAGCCGTGCCGCTGCACCGTCCGGCCCGAACAGCGCCTCCTCGAGTTGTGCCGGTGTCGCGACCATCACGGCCAGAACGCCGACACCGTCAGCGGCCTCAGCCGCGCTGCTGACGGCCTCCACCTGCGCCTGCACCACCGCCTCCCGGCGCTCCTCGGAGGTGTCGAACACGCGCAGGTGATGGCCCTGTGCCGCGAGCCGGCGCACCATCGGCGCTCCCATGGCGCCGAGGCCGAGGAAACCGATCACTGCGTTGTGCTCCATGCCGTTGCCTTCCCATTGGGGACGATCCGGAGGCCGTTGCGGGTGGGCTGCGTTGGTGTCAGGAGCCGAGCGTGGAGCGATAGCCGCTCAGGAACGGTTCCTCAGCGGGGTCAGGACGCTCCGCCGCGGTCATCACACGGTGCCAGTACGGGTAGATCGCAGGCGGCTGCGTGGCCGCATCGAGGCGGCGGGTCTCCTCTTCGGTGAGGACGAGTTCGACCGATGCCAGGTTGTCACGCAACTGCTGCTCATCGCGCGCACCGATGACCAGGCCCGTGATGCCCGGGCGTTGCAGCAGCCAGGCGAGCACCACCTGCGGGATGGAGACCCCGCGAGCGACGGCGATCTCATGGAGGAGTTCGATGATGTCGTAGGCACGCTCGCGATCGATCACGTGCGGCTCGGGCCAACCGGTGCCCTGACGGGTGGTCTGCGGGATGTCCTGGCCCCTCCGGACCTTCCCGCCCAGCAGACCCTGGCCGAGGGGGCTCCACGCCAGGATGCCGACCCCCTGATCGAGCGCCGCCGGGATGATCTCGTACTCCGACTCACGCGCCTCCGGGGTGTAGTAGACCTGGTTCACGATCGGTGCCGTGAGCCCTGCCCGTCGCGCCGCCTCGACGGCCTTCACCGTCTGCCAGCCGTTGAAGTTGGAGATGCCGATGTAGCGCACCTTGCCGGCATCGACGAGCCGATCGAGCGCGGCCAGCGTCTCCTCGATGGGTGTCTCGCCGTCCCACTGGTGCACGTACAGCAGGTCGAGGTGGTCGGTCTGGAGGCGGCGGAGGCTGTCGTCGATCCCGCCGATGACGCGCAACGCCGATGCCCCGGAGTTGTTGGGTCCATCACCGAAGCGCATACGGACCTTCGATGCGACGAGCACGTCATCGCGCCGTCCCTTCAGGAGGTGGCCGACCACCTCCTCGGCCTCGCCGAAGGAGTAGATGTCCGCGGTGTCGACCATGTTCACACCCGCGTCGAGCGAGATGTCGAACAGCCGACGGAACGCCTCGAGATCCAGGCCGGCAGCGGGACGGAACACCTCGTGGTTGCCGACCGTCAGGGTCCCGAGGACCAGCCGCGAGACCTTCAGTCCGGACGAGCCCAGGGTGCGGTACTCCATGCGATGCCCTTCGTTCCTAGTGGTGGTGAAACGACGCCCCGAGGAGGGCCCCGAAGGGGTCAGTCCACGCCCGGGGGCGTCGGACCAGGGTCATCGCGACCTGCGAGACGCGCGACGACCTCGTACAACGTGTCCCGGTTGCCGACGTTGCCGGGGAAGACCACGTAGGCGGTTCCCTCGGCTGGACCGTCCTCGATCCGCCACACGGGGACACCGGGCGAGATCTGCCCGAGTACCGTCCCCCGGCGCATCCCCAGCGCGACGGTGGCGATGTCGTGCGAGGTGATGCCGCCCTTGGAGACCAGGAAGGGGGGTTGCTCGCCGAGACCACGGACGGCGTCGATCAAGGCCCGCGACGCCTGGTTTGCGATCTGCAGCGGCGTCCAGCCCTCCGCGGTCACGACTGTGCGCGAGGTGAAGACCACGGCATGCCTGCCTCCTGCCATCGCCTCGACCGCGCGACGGCTCACCTCGGCAACGATGGCATCGCGCTCGCTCTGATCGGTAAGGAGCGCCGCGACATCGAGCTCGATGCCGCGGGTGGCCTCGAGCTCGAGGAGGCGTTCGAGCTGTGCGGTGGTGTTCGGGACGTGGGAACCGCACACGACCAACCCACCCTGGAGACCGCTGGGCGGCGCGTCGAGCTCCGAGGAGTTGAGCAACGCCCGGGGGCCGATCCCGGCCCGCTCACGGACGAAGGACGCGCCGCAGCGGTAGACGAAGCTCGACCCGGCAGCCTCCGCGGCGGCGAGCCCGTGAACGAGGACGCGCAGGTCCGCGTAGGAGGTCGCGTTCGCCACCACCACCCCATCGCCCACGTCGCGCAGGATGCCGGCGACACGCTCGGGCCCCTCGACGCGCAGATCCTGGATCGACACGGAGCGGACGGCCTGTGCCAGGATCGCGCCTGCACTCTTCTCCTCGACCCACGAAGGCAGGTGCGAGGAGCTGAACCCGAAGCTCGCGTCATCGCTGTAGGGGGTCTGCCCGACCGGGATCAACTGGTCCCCTTCCCGGACCCAGTGGACGTCGTCGAAGGTCAGCCGGCCACCTTCGACGAAGCAGGGAGCGAGGAGGCACCCGGCCGCGCCGACGGTCTCCTGCAGGGCCACGACCTCAGCAGGGAAGTGGCCCCGCAACGTGGAGTCGCTCCGGCTCGCGATACGCAGCCGCAAGCCCAACTCCTCGGCGATCCGCCGTAGGGTTGTACCGATCTCACGGAACAGGGCGACCGCGACCTGCTCCTCCAGGGCACGCGAGTTGGTGAGGAGGAAGACCGTGGGGTGGTCCCGCAGGATCTCGCGCAGACTCCCCTCATCGAACCGGGCCAGGAGAGGCACGTCGTGGACGGTCTGGTTCCCCGTCGGATCGTCGTCGAGGACGACCAGGCGCTCATCCGCAGCCATGGTGATGGCCGGGCCCAGGGCGGGTTCCGGCGGGAGCCTGCGCTCAAGGTCCGCGACCTCGATGGGCTGCACGTCCTGTGGCATCGGTCGGTCCTCGCTCGTAGGTCCGCTCGGGAGATCACGCGGACGGCAGGTAGGCCCGCTCATCGAGCAGCCCTTCGGCGCGCAACTCCGCCCACAGGTCGGCCGGGATCGGGTGGTTGAACATGCGCACGTTCTCGTCGATCTCCTTGGGGGAACGCACACCGGTCAGCACGACCGTGATCGCCGGGTTCGCCAGTGGGAACTGGATCGCAGCGGCCATGAGGGGGACGTCGTAGCGATCACACACGGCCTGGATCGCCTGCGCCTTGGCGACCAGGTCATCCGGCGCGGTGGTGTAGTTGAAGGTCGCACCGGGCTCCGGCTTGGCGAGCAAGCCGCTGTTGTAGACCCCACCGAGCATGATCGCGGTGTTGCGCTCCGTGACTGCCTCGAACAGCCCCGTTGATAGGGCGCTCTGGTCGATCAGGGAGTACCGGCCCGCCAACAGGACCGTGTCCAGATCCGCGTTGCGGACGAACCGCTCCAGCAGCTCCGCCTGGTTGATCCCGATGCCGATGCTGGAGATCACGCCCTGGGAGCGCAGCTCGGCCAGGCCCGGCAGCGCGCCCTCGATAGCCTCATCGTAGAAGTCATCGGGATCGTGGACGCTGAGGTGATCGACCCGGTCGAGGCCGAGCCGTTCCAGGCTCTCCTCCAGGGAGTGCTTCGCACCCTCGGCGGAATAGTCGTACTCGACGTTGAGGTCGGGTGCGTCGGCGAACAGGTTCGTGCCACCAGGACCGGCGAACTGCTCCGCCTTGACCGTGGCGTCCTTGCGCAACAACTTGCCGACCTTGGTGGTCAACACGAACTCGTCGCGCGGCTTGTCGGCCAGCACACGCCCGAGCCGTTGCTCGGAGCGCCCGTAGCCGTAGAACGGCGCCGTGTCGAACAAGCGGATCCCGAGCTCCCACGCACGCTCAACGGTCGCGTCTGCGACCTCCTCGGGGATCTGCGTGAACATCCCGCCCAGTGGGCCAGCACCCATCCCCAACCGGGTTGCCTCCAGACCGGAGGAGCCCAGCGTCACGCGTTCTGTGTGGTTCGGCATCGTTGTGTCTCCTGTCAGCGTCGCAGTTGTCCGTCGAGCCATCCGAAGCTCGTCTCCGTGGCACCGAGGGGGAAGTACTCCAGCCCGACCGCGCCGCGGTAGCCGCGCGCCTCGAGCAGGGCGAAGAAGGCGGGGAAATCGACCGTTCCCGTCCCGGGTTCGTGTCGACCGGGCACGTCGGCGATCTGCACGTGGTGCACGCTGTCGCCCGCACGGTCCAGTGCCGCCCCGAGGTCCTCGCCCATGACCGCCAGGTGGTACTGGTCGTAGAGGAAGCCGAGCTGGACCTGCGGCGCCAACGCCTCGATGACCGCCATCGCCTGGGCGGTCGTGTTGATCGGGTAGCGCGGGGTGTCGCGGTCGTTGAGCGCCTCCAGGACGACCTGTACCCCCCGGTCAGCCGCTCCGGCCGTCGCGGCCGCGAGCTGCTCGTGGGCGAGCGCATCCTGTTCCTCGAGGGAGCCCTCAGCCGGCCGGTTGCCGTAGAGGACGTTGAGGCGGGGACCGCCGAGCCGCACCGCGACGTCGATCCCCGACGCCACGGCGCGCCGGAACCGGTCCTGTTGGGCCGGGTCGCAGGCGAAGCCGCGGTCACCGCCGGGCAGGTCGCCGCTGTCGGCGTTCATCGACACCACCTGCACCCCGGCATCGGCCAGGGCGTGCGCGAGCGCATCGACCTCGGCGTCATCGGGGTCGGGACCGTCGAAGGGCCACCACAGGTCGACGGCCGTGAACCCATGGGAGGCCGCGAGGCGGGGGCGTTCGAGCAGTGGGTGCTCCAGGAACAGGGTGTGCAGGTGCGCACTGGCGACGGGACCGTGATCACCGGTCATGTCGCTGGCCCGGCTCGGCGCGCTCGTGTCGGTCATGGGAACTGCACCCCTCGCGTGTTTACGTACAGGGAGTACACGGACGTGGAGGCGGTGATGAAGAGGCGGTTGGAGAACTCGCCACCGAACACGCAGTTCGAGACGGCCTCCGGCAGCAGGACCTTGCCGATGAGGACGCCGTCCTCGGTCCAGCACTGCAGCCCGTCGCCGGCACTGGTCCAGACGTTGTCGAGTTCATCGACACGGAAGCCGTCAGGGATACCCGGCTCGACCTCCGCGAAGACCCGGGGACGGGTCAACGACGTGCCGTCGACCACGTCGTACGCCTTGATGTGGTGCGGCCCCTGACGATCGTGGGTGCGACCCGTGTCGGAGATGTACAGCACGGTCTCGTCGCTGGAGAAGGCGAGACCGTTGGGCTTGACCAGATCGTCAGCCACGACATCCAGCCGGTTCGTGCCTGGGTCCCAGCGGAACACGAAGCACCCGAGCTGCTCCTGTGGCGCCCGGCGCCCCTCGTAGTCCCCGAGGATCCCGTAGGGCGGGTCACTGAACCAGATCGAGCCGTCGGAGCGGACGACCACGTCGTTGGGCGAGTTGAGGAGGCCGTCATCCGTCCGGTCGGCGATGACGGTGATCGAGCCATCGAGTTCGGTACGCGTGATGCGACGCCCGCTGTGCTCGCAGGTCACCAGCCGCCCCCAGCCGTCCCGCGTGTTGCCGTTGGCGTGGTTCGACGGCTGGCGATACACCCCGACCTGTCCGTCCTCCGTCCATCGCATGATGCGGTTGTTCGGGATGTCGCTCCAGAGCAGGTAGCGCCCGTCGCGGAAGTAGACCGGTCCCTCGACCCATCGACCGCCTGTCCAGATCCGCTCGACCTCGGCGTTGCCGAGGATCATCGCAGCGAACCGTTCGTCGTAGCTCTCGGTCTCCATGACTGACTCCCTGGCGCTTCGGTTCGACCCCAGTGGTTCCGGCTACTCGATGGCGCCGGAGGCGGACAGCTCGTCGAGGTCCACCTCGTCGTCGGGGGACTGCAGCCAGCACGCTGCTTCGCAACGACCGCCCGGCAGCGGGATCAAGGGGGGCTCCTCCGTCCGGCAGCGGTCGAACACGAACTCGCAGCGCGTGTGGAAGCGGCAGCCCGGCGGTGGGTTGGCAGGGTCGGGGACCTCGCCCTCGAGCGAGTCCGGGAACGAGTCTCGCTGGATGCTCGGCACCGAGCGCATCAGCGCACGTGTGTACGGATGGCGTGGCTCGTGCCAGATCTGTTCGGGCAGGCCCAGCTCCACGATCTTGCCGAGGTACATCACCGCGATGCGATCACAGATCTCACCGATGACTGACAGGTCGTGAGAGATGAAGAGCAGGCCGATGTCCAGCCGGCGCACGAGGGACACGAGCAGGTCGGCGATCTGCGCCTGCGCGGAGGCGTCGAGGGAGGAGATCGCTTCGTCGGCCACCAGGACGACCGGTTCGGCAGCGAGCGCCCGTGCGATGCAGGCCCGCTGCTTCTGCCCACCACTGAACTGGTGCGGATAGGAGTCCGGGGCACTCTTCGGCAGGCCGACCAGGTCGACGAGCTCACGGATCCGCTCCGGCCAGTCCTCCTCAGGCAGGTCGGTCGCGAAGCGCAGGGCATCCTCGATCTGCGCCCCGATCGACCGGCGCGGGTTGAGCGAGGATGCCGGCTCCTGGAACACCATCTGGAGGTTGCGCTGGCTGGCCGGCCGCTTCCCGCTCCGCTTGAGGGGGACGACCTCGTCACCGCGGTAACGGATCGCACCCTCAGCCGGCGGGACGATGCCGACGACGGCCTTGGCGACCGTCGACTTCCCGCAGCCGGACTCGCCGACCAGCCCGACGATCTCACCTCGACCGACGGACAGGTCGACGCCGGCGACGGCGCGGACATGCTGACGGCCCTTGGTGCGGTACTCGACAGCGAGGTTGTCCACGACGAGGGGGTTCTGTGCGGTCTCCACGTCTACTTCCCTTCGGCCAGGGGATCCACCGGGCAGGCGACCAGACGGTCGCCGGTTCGAGCCACCAGCTCCGGCACAGCGTCGCTGCACCCGGGCTCCACGCAGGGGCAGCGAGGATGGAACGCGCACCCTCGTGGGCGGTTCCGGGGTGTCGCCGGCTCACCCTTGATCGCGACCATGGTCATCTGGCGCTCGGCACCGCGTTGCGGCCCCTTCGGCAACGCCTTGATCAGCTGCTGGGTGTAGGGGTGACGCGGGGATCTCAGGACCTCCTTGCCACGTCCGTTCTCCACGACCCGACCCGCGTACATGATGGTGAGGTCGTCCGCCATGGCGTGCATCACGCCGAGATCGTGCGTGATCAGGATCACGGCCAGGTCCCGCTCCGTGCACAGGCGGCGCAGGAGCGCGAGCACCCCGGCCTGCACGGTCACGTCCAGTGCGGTGGTTGGTTCGTCGGCGATCAGCACCTTCGGGTCGCCGACCAACGCCATGGCGACCGCGATCCGCTGCCGCATCCCACCGGAGAACTGGTGCGGATAGGCCTTCATCGTCCAGTCCGGATCCGGGATCCGGACCTCCTTGAGCAGCTCCAGGGCACGTGCATGCGCCCGGCGGGAGTCCTGCCCCCGCCGTCCGGCGTGCTCGGTCAGCTGGCGACCGATCTTGATCTGCGGGTGGAGCGAGTTCAGCGGGTCCTGGAAGATCATGCTGATCTCCGGACCACGGATCACGTCGAAGCTGACATCACCGCGAGGGCCGACGGTGCGACCATCCAGGGTGATGGTGCCCTCCTGCACGAACTGCTCGGGCAGGATCCCGATCAGCGACTGCGCGGAGATCGACTTCCCACTCCCACTCTCACCGGCCAGTCCGTGGACGGTGCCGGCATCCACCTTGAGGTGAAGATCGTCGACGATGAGGACCGGACCCTGCCCACTGGCAACCCAGATCCGCAGACCGTCGACCTCGAGGATGCTGCCCATCGATCAGCCCTTCATCTGCTTGGACACCTGCGGGTCAACGACGTCTCGCAGCGTGTCCCCGATCAGGTTGAAGGCCAGTACCACGCTCAGGATGGCAAGGCCGGGGAAGGTCGCGATCCACCAGCGATCCAGGATCGCCGCACCATCGGAGACCATGCGGCCCCACTCGGGGGTGGGCTCCTGTGCGCCGAGCCCGAGGAAGGAAAGGGCCGCCAGCAACAGGATCCGCTGGCTGACCTCGATCATCGCCACCACGGCGATGGACCCGATCAGGTTCGGGCCGAAATCCACGTACAGCGTGCGTGACGACCCGGCGCCCAGCAGCCGGGCGGAGGTGATGTAGTCACGTGACCGGATCGACAGGACGAGGCTTCGCACGATACGGGTGATCGGCGGCCAGGCAACGATGATGATGGCGATGACCGCGTTCCTCAGACCGGGGCCGAGCGCGGCGGCGACGACCATGGCCAGCACGATCGACGGCAAGGCCAGGAACACGTCGGTGATGCGCATCAGGGTCTCGTCCACCCAACCCCCGGCGTAGCCGGCCACGGCGCCGATGATGGTGCCGATGACGGTGGAGACGGCCACGATGAGCATCGCGTAGGGAACGGTGATCCGGACGCCGTGGATGACACGGCTGAGCACGTCCCGACCGAGTTGATCGGTGCCCATCCAGTGTTCAGCGGACGGCGGCAGGAAGCGAGGTGCGCCCTGGAAGAGGGGGTCGTAGGGCGTGATGAAGTTGGCGAAGAGGCCTAGGAAGACCCAGATGGCCACGATGATGACACCGGTTACCGCCAGCGGCTGCTTCCAGAAGCTACGGCCCGCCAACCGAACCTGCCGGCGGAGCTGCTTCTCCCCCTTGCTCAGCGCCGGCAGCGGCATGTCCGCCTTGTCTTCGACCTCGATCTGACCCTCCGCCACCTCGAGTGTCACGTCGGCCTCGGCGACGCGATCCTGCTCCTCGCCCGCTAGGGGCGTGAGTTCCTCGTCCTTGTGCATGGCTCGTGGCCCCTCTCAGCTCACGCGGATCCGCGGGTCGATCACCCCGTACAGGAGATCGACCACGAAGTTGGTCACGATGTAGATGAACGCCACCACCAGCCCCACACCGATCATCCCTGGCATGTCCAGGAAGACCGCGCTGCGGAACATCAAGCGGCCGATACCGGGGAAGTTGAAGATCTCCTCGACCAGGACCCCGCCGGCCAGGACCGCGCCGAACACCAGGCCGATCACGGTGATGATCGGCACGAACGCGGCCCGCAGGATGTGCCCGAACAGCACGCGGTTGTAGGGCAGGCCCTTGGCCCTCGCCGTGCGGATGTAGTCCTCGTTCAGGATCTCGAGCACCGCGGACCGGGCGAAGCGTGCGATCAGCGTCATGGTGAACGCGGCGAGCACAGCGCCTGGCAGGATCAGGTGCGAGAAGGCATCCCAGAACAGCGGCAGATCCCCGATCAGCAGCGCATCAACGGTGTACATACCTGTCACCCGAGGCGGTGGCGCGACCCCTGGGTTCAACCGACCGATGCCGGGGGCGATCCCGAGTTGGAAATTGAACACCCACAGGGTGATGAGCGCGAGCCAGAACAGCGGCATGGAGATGCCGGCCAGGCTGAGCACGCGGATCAACTGGTCAGTGAACTTGCCGCGCTTGAGCGCGGACAAGGTGCCGAGGAACAATCCGAAGACGACCGAGATGGTCACGGCCAGGAGCCCCAGCTCCAGCGACGCCGGGATCGCGGTGAGCAGCTCATCGGCAACCGGACCGCGTGTTCGCATCGAGATGCCGAAGTCACCCCTGAGCATGTTTGTCAGATGTGCCCAGTACTGCTCGGGCAGTGACGCGTCGAGGTTGAACCGCTCGATCATCGCTTGGCGTGCGACCGGATCGGCCGCGCCTTCCTCTCCCAGCATCACCGAGACGACGTCACCGGGCACCAACCGGGCGGAGAAGAACAGGATCGTCGCCACGCCCCACAGCAGGAACAACGTAAGACCGAACCTGCGGAGTACGAAGTTCCTGAAGGATGCACTGGAGTCCACCGCTTACCCCTCTCCCTGGCCTTTGCGTCTGCACAGCGATCCTGCGCGGCCATCCGCCACTTCCAACGCCGATCCGTCCACGTTGCCCGGTCGATCGACGAAGCCTTGCCCAAGTCCCTTGCCGACCGTGCTGCGACGTCGCTCCACAGCAGCGCAGGGTGTGAGAGCGGTGGTGCCGTCCCGCTCGTAGCGGGACGGCACCACCGGCACGATCAGTCCGCGGTAGCTCCCGCGAACGTCGGGATATCGATGGCCCACAGCGGGTGGAACTCATCGATGTTCGGCAGATCGGTCTGCGCCACCAGGGTGGCGCTACCGACGACCAGCGGGATGAACGGTGACGTCTCGATCATCGCACGCTCCCACTCCTGGAAGAGCGGGACCGCCTCCTCGATGTTCGGCGCGCTGATCGCGTTCCGACCGATCTCAGCCACCTCGTCCTGACCGTCGATCGGCGGGTGCGCCAGGTTCGGGTCGTCCGATGCCATCCAGCCACCGCGGTAGTCCTCACCGGCCTGGGAGGTACCACCACTGGGGTTCATGCTGCCGACGTAGCCGGCGGGGTGGGGGAACCGGATCGAGTTCGGGACGATGAAGACCTCGATCTGGCCGCTGTTGCGTGCGTCCGCAACGACCGCGTCCGGCTGCTCCTGGATCGTGGCGTTCACGCCAACCTCGCCCCACATCTGCGAGATCCGCGACCCGAGGTCGACAGCCGAGACACCGTCACGGTCGAAGTCCTGGAGGATGAACGTCACCTCGATGTCGTCCCCGAGCCCTGAGCGCTCCAGAGCCTCACGGGCCCGGTCCAGATCCTGCGACAGGCATGCAGGGTCGTCGGGGTCGATCGCCCCGGTGATGGACGGCAGGATGAACCCGCAGGACTGGCTCGCGTTCTCACCACCGACCTCCGCGAGGAAGTCGAAATCGATCGCGTGCTTCATCGCCTCGCGGAAGTCCTCGTTCGCTGTCGCCTCGGAGACATCCGGGTCGAGGTTGAAGACCAGCACCCACACGTTGGTCCCGGCGCCCGGCTGGATCTGGAACGCTGCCTCGTCCAGGCCGGCGATCTCCTCGGTCCCCAGGTCGGTGACGACGTCCGCTTCACCGCTCTGGATGTTCAGGCGCTGGACGGACGGAGCCGCGTCACGGAGCACGATCTGCTCGTACGTCGGAGCGCTGCCCCACCACTCAGGGTTGATGGAGAGGACGACCTCAGCTGCCGGGTCGAAACGCTCGAGCTGGTACGGCCCACTGCCAGCGGAGTTCGCGGAGAGGAACTGGCCAGCATCGTCGTCCGTTGCGGCCGACTCGTCGCCTACCCCGCCGTTCTCCTCCATCAGCTGCGAGTCCATGATCGCCGCGTTGGAACTGGTCAGGATGAACGGCACGGCGGTGTTCGTCGTCTCCGACTCGATGACGACGGTCAGATCGTCCTCCGCACGGGGCGTGAGCCCGTCCATCACGAAGGAGGCACGGTCACCGATGAACTTCAGCCGGTTCAGTGACCAGACGACGTCGTCGGCGGTCAGTGGGTTGCCGCTGGCGAAGGTGACGCCCTCGCGCAGGTTGAAGGTCCACTCCGTGGCGTCCTCGTTGGCCTCCCAGTCCGTGGCCAGCCATGGCTGCGGCTCGGAGATGTCCGGCGTCGGGAACGTGACCAGCGTGTCATAGACCGGGCGGAAGACGGTGCGGTCGGTCGGGGCCGCTGCCCTGTGCGGGTCGATCGCCGACTCCTGACCATCGAAGAAGATGTCGATGATGATCTGATCGCGGTCGGTGTCGGGGGCCGCGTCAGCGTCGTCCGTTTCCGTGTCGGCGGTCTCGTCGCCGGTCTCCTCGGCCGAGTCCGTGTCGTCCGTCCCCTCCTCCCCGGGTGCGCACGCCGCAGCGAACAACGTTGCGGTGGCAACGAGCGCTACCACCTTGGTGAACCTCTTGGGTAGATGCATGCCTACCTCTCCTCCCAGTCTGCCTTCTCGAAGGGTGCTCTCGGGCCCTTTGGGACCGATCGCGCCGTCTTTCACGTGGTCGTTGGTGGTGCCGTTGTGAGCTCGGGCGCCGCTCTTGCGCAGACGCTCTCCCCCTGAACTTGTGCTCACCCTCGGTACCCTGCCGCACCCAAGGGACTGTGTCAAGCGTGTGAACGATTGTTACGAGCGTTGTAGGAGCAGGCGCTCGCCGCGACCGACGAATCGGCGGTCGACGGTCACGGCAGGCGGCCCTACGACCGGCTGCGTACCCGCCCGCGGGCGCGAGCGCCGCCGTCGTGGACTGCCTCCGGATGCACGCAACCCGCTCAGCCGAACAGCGTGTCCTTCGCGATCGGCGGCAGCGTCGCACTGCGCGCGCCCACCGCCGTCACCAACGCCGGGTCCAGCGGCGGCTCGGCCACCGCACGCAGTGCTGCCGCGACCTGATCCTCGGTGTTCAATCCCACGGCAACCGAGGTAACGGCCGGATGCGCCAGCGCGAACCGCAGCGCCGTGGAGGTCAGCTCGCCCGCAGGGATCCCCAGGTGCTGACGGATCTCTGCCAACCGCGCGTACCAGGCTTCGTAGCGCTCCGCCCTCCTCGGATCCTCCGCTGCCAGCGTGTGGCGGTCCGCACGCAGATCGGTCGCCAACCCCTGCACGAACGGGCGTAGCCCGATGAAGGACATCCCACGCGCCGTGATGTCGTCGAGCAGCGGGACCATCTCGGTCTCCAGCAGGCTGTAGAAGTGCACGACGCTGCCGTACACGCCGGTCTCGATCGCTCCTCCCGCGAAGCCGGGTGTGTGCGGGAAGGACGCGACCTCGCCGATCTTGCCCGCTGCGACCAGTTCCTCAGCGACCTCGCCCACCTGCTCGGAGATCCGCTGCAGGCCCCTGAGGCGCCGCTCGTCGCCGGCAGCGTCGTAAGCGATGCTCTTGGGGCACTCCGGGCCTCGCTGCAGATGCTGCACGATCGCGATGCGATCGGTGTGCAGGGCACGCAGCGCAGCGTCGACCACCATGCGGAAGCGGTCCGGATCGAACTCCACCTCGTGGTAGTCGGGGGACTCGAGCTTGATGATGTGCTGCAGTTCCCCACGCTGGGGATGGCGGGAGAGGAAGCGCTGGGTCGCCGGGTAGGTCGGCCACGCGGAGTTGGAGTGGATCAGGTTCACCCCGCCGTCGATGGCGGCGTTGAGCGCACGCTCACCGACCTCCCACTCCTGCTCGCTGCTGGCGTCCTTGGGAACGAAGCGCATGGTCCCGAACGCCAGCGGTGACACGGCGATCCCGGATCGTGCCAGGGTGCGGTACTGCATGACGAACCCTTCCGGGCCGCTCGACCGGCGAGCACCCCCTCGATGTGCAGCGACCCGCCACCTCGGCCGGTGCCGCGCCGGAGCTCACCCCAGGGAGGTGCGACCGCCGTCGATCACGATCTCCGAGCCGGTGAGGTAGTCGACCGCATCCGAGGCGGCGAAGACGATCGCTGCAGCGATCTCCTCGGGACGACCGAGCCGGGAGGCGGGTCGATCCTCGAGGGCTGCCCGCATCGCCTCGGGGTCCGGGGCGGTGTCGATCAAGCGCTGAACCAGCGGCGTCGCCGAGGTCCCCGGGCTGACCGTGACGGCACGGATCCCATCGGCACTGTGGTCGGCGGTGATCGAGCGCGTCAGCATGGCCAGGGCCGCCTTGGAGACGTTGTAGGCGACCTGCCCGGGGAAGGCGAGCACACCGGCCTCGCTCGAGACGTTGACGATGGTGCCTCCGCCGTGTGCACGCATCCAACGGATGCTCGCGGCCGCGAGCAGGGTCGCAGCCCGCAGGTTGATCCCTACGACCTCATCGAACAGCTCCGGTGTGGTCGCGGCGACGTCCGCCTGCAGGTTGATCCCGGCGTTGTTGACGAGCAGGTCGAGCCCGCCCCCGCCGTCCACCGCCGCGGCGACCAAGCGCTCAGGGGTGGCATCGTCGCCGAGGTCGGCAGCGACGAAGGCGCCCCCGGCACCCTGCTCGAGGTCCTTGACCAGGTCGGCTCCCGCCTGGGGGTCACGGCCTGTGGCCAACACCCAGTACCCCTCGGCGGACAGCATCCTCGCTGTCGCTTCGCCGATCCCACGGGTGGCTCCGGTCACGATCGCTACTGGCATGACTGCTCTCCCTCTCCCGATGGCAGCAGCGGAGCTCTCGCCCCGTCCGCTTGCGGTGCGATGTTCGGTGCAGGCGGTGGCCCGGCAACAGGGCGCGGGCCACCGCCGCGTCTAGCGGCTGGTCACGCGTCGAGCCCACCCTCGTCACGGAAAAGCTCGTAGGCTTCCTCCGGGGTCGCCTTCTCATGCACGACCGCCGTGACCGCTGTCAGCATGGCCTTCGGTGTCCGGCTCTGGAAGATGTTGCGGCCCATGTCGATCCCGGCGGCTCCCTCCTCCAGGGCCCGGTAGGCCATCGTCAGCGCCTCCAACTCGGGCAGCTTCTTCCCACCGGCCATGACGATCGGCACGGGGCAGCCTGAGGTGACCTGTTCGAAGTCCTCGGGGCAGTAGTAGGTCTTCACGATCTGCGCACCGAGCTCCGCCAGGATCCGCGTCGCGAGCCCGAGGTACTTCGCGTCACGGGTCAACTCACGCCCGACGGCCGTCACCCCCATGACGGGGATCCCGTACCGGTAGCCCTCATCGACGAGGGTCGTCATGTTGTGGACGCTCACGGTCTCGTGCTCGCCCCCGATGAAGACCTGCACGCCCAGGGCCGCCGCATCGACCCGCACGGCGTCGTCGATCGCCACAGCGATCCGCTCGTCGCTGAGCTCCTTGAGGATGCTCGGGCCGCCGGATGCGCGCAGCACGACCGGCGGACTGTCGGCCGGCGGGATCACCGAGCGGACGATCCCTCGGGTCGCCATGAGCGCGTCAGCCTGGGGCAGCAACGGCACGATGTCGAGGTCGACCCGCTCGAGGCCGCTGGTCGGTCCCTGGAAGTACCCGTGGTCGATCGCCAGCATCAGGGTGCGGCCATCCTCACGGAAGAACCGGCCGAGCCGGTGCTGCATCCCCCAGTCGAGGGCGCCCGCACCCTTGACGTGGAAGCCAAGGGTCGTCTGCTCCTGGTCGGATCGGAAGTCCTTGTTCGTCTTGCTGTCGGCTTCTGGCACCGTCTGGCTCCTGTTCAGTCACGACTGTCATGGCGGCGGACAGACCCGCCGACCGTGCTGCGGTCCTCACCGAGGAGCGAGGGCAGCCTTGCGAGCATATGCTCACGTGCAGAACGTATGACCACGCTAATCCGATTGGGGGCCGAGGTCAAGCACGCGATCGCCGGAGCGGGCGGAGACCGGCACCACCAACGGTGCCCCCATCGGGGAGATCGGATGGGGGCACCGGGCGCGGGTCGGGGGGAACCCGCGGCTTGGAGGGGTCGGCCTCAGCGGTTGTACGCCATGGCCGCCCCACGGAGCGGACGCCAGGCCTCATCGATGGCCGCGCGCATGTCCTCGTCGGGGGCCGGCCCCTCGAGCGCAACCAGGTTCTGCTCGAGGTGGGCCACCTTCGAGGCACCGACCAGGATGCTGTCGACCATGGGCTGGTGTTTGAGCCAGCGCAGCGCCATCTCGGTCAGCGTCCACCCGGCGTCCTCCGCGACGACCTGCAGTTGCGCGACGGCGTCGAAGTGCGGCTGGTTGAAGTAGGTCTCCCGGTACCACTTGGCCTCGAACCGGGTCCCCGGCGGGGGGCCGGCCTCCAGGTCGTGCTTGCCGGTCAGGAGGCCGCCGGCGAGGGGGTTGTAGGCGATCGTCGGGACACCGAACGCCTGCGCGCACGCCTCGTACTCCTCCTCGAGCCGCCGCGCGAGCAGGTTGTAGCACTGCTGCGAGACCGTGGGTGCAGGAGCATCCCCGGCCCGGTGGATGAAGTCGGCGATCTGCCACGCGGCGTAGTTCGACTGCGCGAGGTACCGGAGCTTTCCCTCCTCGACCAGTTCCTGCAGGACCTCCAGCGTCTCGTCGATCGGGGTGTTCCAGTCGGGCCGGTGGAGGTAGTACAGATCGATGTGATCGGTCTTCAGGCGCTGGAGGGACCGGTCGACCTCCTCGCGGATGACCGGCGCCGACAACGGACGCTCGCCACCCTGGCTCCCGACCTTGGTCGCGATCAGCACCTCATCGCGGATCGGCGCCAGGATCCGGCCGAGGACCTCCTCGGAGCGGCCCTGGACGTAGTGGTTCGAGGTGTCGAACATCGTGATCCCGTGGTCACGGGCGATGTCGACCAACTGACGCGCGGTGTCCTCGTCGACCTGCCCACCGAAGTCCATGGTGCCCAGGATGTAGGGACCGACGTCGAGGTCGGTGCCACGCAGCGTGCGGTTGTCGTCGTTCACGATGCAGCCTTCGGTTGCTGGATGGTCCTGTGCCGAGTGCTGTCTCAACGCCTCGCCCCCGACCGGCTCAGCCGCGGACCAGGTCGCCGCGCCCCGGCCTCAGCGTTCGACGTCCGGAATCGGATCACCGGGGGTCCACTCCACCACCACGACATCGTCGGGGTCCCACGGCGCCTTGATGAACGCCATCTTGAACATCGCATCCGACTCGTTGACGAAGTAGTGCATCTCGCCCGGATCGCAGC
>LFIK01001442.1_pt1 | contig 18904 bp, 14 predicted proteins | sample 643401 | NCBI WGS metagenome assembly LFIK01 (sample SAMN03777447, study PRJNA286221) | soda lake metagenome | biome: soda lake; feature: Kulunda steppe; material: water; isolation source: sample T5-Br brine of Lake Tanatar-5 | place: Russia: Kulunda steppe | collected 2010-07
GCAGCCCGTGGCCCGAAAAACCGGTCAGAAGATGCAGCCCGGCAACATCGGGATGCGGCCCGACGATCGCGTTCTGATCGAACAGGTTGTAATCGTAATGCCCGACCCAGAAACGCATCACCTTCACCGCATCGAAGCCCGGCGCGCGCGCATAGAGCCGCGGCCAGATGATGTCCTCGAACTGGGCGTGGTCGGGTTCGAAATCATCGATCGCGACGGCGGCATCGTCCTGCGGCACGGTCGCCGTGATCCAGTGATCGCGCTCGGGCCGCAGGTAGAAGCCGGTATGATCGACCAGAAGCGGCGCCTCGGGATAGCGTGCATTGGGTGCATCGATCACGAAGACGGTGCGCTTGCGCGCCTCCACCGGCACCGAGAGCCCGGCGGTCTGTAGCAGCGCCGGCGTCCCGGTGCCTGCGGCGACGACCACCGCCCCGGCCGCGCAGCGCGTCCCGTCCTGGAGCTGCACGCCCGCCACCTGCCCGTTGCGCAGCTCCAGCCCGGCGACGCGCGCGGCCTCGAAGCGTGCCCCTTGCGCGCGCGCAGCATCGCGCAACCCGTTGAGAAGGCCCATATTGTCGAACCAGCCTTCATCACGCGGTCCGAAGGCGCCCAGCACGACATCGTCGAGCTGCATCCAGCCAAAGCGCCGCGCCAGCGCCTTGGGGGTCAGAAGCTCGGTGTGCGCCCCCTCGGCGCGTTGCATCTGCGCAGCGTCGCGCATCGTCGCCGCCGCAGTCTCGCTGCCCGCAAGGAACAGATAGCCGTTCTCCTGCAAGCCCAGCGACCCGCCTGCGGCGCCCGCGCCGACATGTTCGGCGAAGTCGCGAATGAAACCGATGCCGAAACGCGAGATCCGGACATTCAGCGGCGTGGTGAACTGCTGGCGCACCGATGCCACCGACAGCGCCGTCGCGGCGCGGGCATATGTCGGATCCGCCTCGCAGACCCGCACGCGCAGCCCCGGCCGCAGGCGGGTCAGCCAGAAGGCGGCCGACGCCCCCATCACCCCGCCGCCAATGATCACGACATCGTCAGACTGCATCATGCCCCTCCGGTTGCCCGGACCCTGTTACCATTTCCAGACAGGGTGAAAAGATGATATACGCACGTCTCGACAATGCCCCCGCGTCGTGGCCTAATCGATTCGTAGCATACGAAAGGTTCCTTGGTTGCGGGATTTGAATATTGGATGACGACGAGCGAGATCTGGACGACTCAGATTCCGCCGCGCAACCGGTGTTCGCAGCGGGGCTCGCGCGTGGCGCCAGACCCGTATTCATCCCGGACTGGCCCGACGCCCCGGCCGTTCTGCGTCATCTGGACCGGGTGCTCGGCGCCGCCGATATCGATGAACTCTGGCACCTGCACACCAGCGTCATGCGCGATTACGGCTTCGACCGGCTGCTTTATGGCGTAACGCGCTACCTCGATGAAGCGGAGTTCATCAACCTCGACGACACCTTTATCCTGTCGAACCTGCCGAAACGCTATCTCGACATCTTCTTTCGCCAGAATCTGTACCGCAACGCGCCGATGCTGCTCTGGGCGCTGAACAACTCGGGCTGCCGGAGCTGGCGGCATGTGCAGGAACAATACCGCAACGGCGAGATGCCGCCTGCACAGATGCGCGTGGTGGACATCAATCGCAGTTTCGGCATCACCGCCGGATACACGATCAGTTTCAACGACATGGCCCTGCGCACCAAGGGCGCGATCGGGCTGTGCGCGCAACGCGATCTGACACAGGACGATGTCGACCGGGTCTGGCGCCTGCATGGCCGGGATATCCTGGTGATCAACACCCTGACGCATCTGCGCATCACCTCGATGCCGCAGTGCCGCTCCAGCCGGGCGCTGACAGCGCGCCAGCGCGAGGTGCTCGAATGGGTCGGTCACGGAAAGACGATTCAGGATATCGCCACGATCATGGGCCTGACGCCGGGCACCATCGAAAAACACCTCAGGCTGGCCCGGCGAACCCTGAACGTGGACAGCACCCCGCAGGCGCTGCTCAAGGCGAGCCTGCAAAACCAGATCTACACCGCGCCCCGGCAGCCATGATCGGGCATGCCTCGGGCCTGCAAGCTCACAATTGCCGCAGGGTAAGGTTTTCCACACTTTTAACGTGTTGCGCAGAATGCGACAGTCAAGGCGTTCCGTGAGTGGTGGTCTTATGACCAGGGAACAGCGTCCGCCCGTCGCCCGCAATACCGGGGGGCGGGTGGATGCACCGGGAAACCGGACCTGCGGGAGGGGGTCGTATAATCAGGCCGCGCCGACCGCACATTCGGGTGTCGCGTTCTCATCCCCAATCTGGCGTGGCATCCGGATGGGAAACGGTGCAGCCTCACGGCTGCACCGTTTTTCAGTTCCGTAGGTCGGATCGGCCGCAGCGCGCTTGTGCGCACAGCGGCCGCGAAGCATGGGGCGTCAGAGAATCAGCCTTCCAGCGTCTTCGCGACTTCGGCGGCGAAGTCCTCTTCCTTCTTCTCGATCCCCTCGCCCACGGCGAGTCGCACGAAGCCGGTGATCTCGGCGCCCGCCTCGGCGGCGGCCTCGGCGACCGTCAGGTCCGGGTTGATCACGAATTTCTGCCCCAGCAGCGTGACCTCCTCGAAGAACTTCTTCATGCGCCCTTCGATCATCTTCTCGATGACCTGCTCGGGCTTGCCGGAGTCGCGCGCCTGCTCGGTCAGAACCGTCTTCTCGCGCTCCACCAGCGCCGGGTCCAGATCGTCGGGGCCCAGCGAGGACGGGCTGGTCGCGGCGACATGCATCGCCACCTGACGGGCGAAATCCGCATTCGCGCCCTTGACCGCCACCAGAACGCCGATCTTGCCCAGCCCGTCCGCAGCCGCGTTGTGCACATAGGAGGCGACGGTGTCGCCCTGCAGCCGGCGCATGCGGCGCAGGCTCATGTTCTCGCCGATCTTGGCGATGGCGTCGGTCAGCGCGGCCTCGACCGGCTTGCCGCCCAGATCGGCCTTCAGCAGGGCATCGAGATCATCGGCCTTCATCGCCGCCTGCGTGATGCTGCGCACGAGGGTCTGGAATTCGGCGTTCTTGGCGACAAAGTCGGTTTCCGAATTGACCTCGACGGCCACGCCCTGACCGCCATCGACGGCCACCCCGATCAGCCCCTCGGCCGCGGTGCGGCCCGACTTCTTCGCGGCCTTGGACAGACCCTTGGCACGCAGCCAGTCCTGCGCAGCCTGCATGTCCCCGTCACATTCCTGCAACGCCTTCTTGGCGTCCATCATCCCTGCGCCCGTGCTCTCGCGCAGTTCCTTCACCATGCTCGCACTGATTGCCATAGCGGCTCTCCTGATTAGCTGTAATGCACCTGTCGGGACGGCCCGCCCGCAGGCGCGCCGTCCGCCGGCCCGGCGATGGCGGCGCGATCAGCCCTGCGCCGGCGCCTGCGCGTCGCTCGCGGTTTCGGCCGTGTTCTCGTCGGGCGTGTCTTCGGCCGGCGCCTCTTCCAGTGCGCCCAGATCGACGCCGGCAGCCCCCATCTGCGCGGTCATCCCGTCCAGCGCCGCGCGGCTTGCCAGGTCGGTGTAGAGCGCGATGGCCCGCGCCGCATCGTCATTGCCGGGGATGATGAAATCGATGCCGTCGGGCGAGCAGTTCGTGTCCACCACGGCAACGACCGGAATGCCGAGCTTCTGCGCCTCCTTGACGGCCAGTTCTTCCTTCTTGACGTCCACCACGAAGAGCAGATCGGGAACGCCGCCCATGTCGCGGATACCGCCCAGGCTGGCCTGCAGCTTGGCCTGCTCGCGCTCCATGCCGAGACGCTCCTTCTTGGTCAGGCCCTCGGCGCCGCCTTCCAGACGCTCATCGAGCGCCTTGAGCCGCGAAATGGACTGGCTGACCGTCTTCCAGTTGGTCAGCGTACCGCCCAGCCAGCGGTGATTCATGTAATACTGCGCGCTGCGCTCGGCGGCCTCGGCGATCGGCTTCGACGCCTGCCGCTTGGTGCCCACGAACAGGATGCGCCCGCCCTTGGCGACGGTTTCGCGCACCGCGTTGAGCGCGGCGTCCAGCATCGGCACGGTCTGCGTCAGATCGATGATATGGATGCCGTTGCGGTCGCCATAGATGAAGGGGCTCATCTTCGGGTTCCAGCGCTGTGTCTGGTGGCCGTAATGCACGCCAGCTTCGAGGAGCTGACGCATGGAGAATTCGGGAAGCGCCATGCCTTCTTTCCTTTCCGGTTTGACCCTCGGCGGAGCATTCAGGGCTGTCGCCCAACCGGTGGACCGGCAGGGATTTCTCCCCCGTCGGCCCGACTCCGCCTGTGAAGTGCCTGCCCCTTAGCGCGATCGCGCGCGCGGCACAAGCCCATACCACCTTGCACCCCCGTACCACCTTGCACCGCTCCGCGCGCCGGGCCAGTCTGCGCGCATGGTACCGCCGCCCTTCCCCTTGCCGGGTTTCGCCCCCGACCCGGCGTTGCCGGTCCGCCGCAGCGATGCGGTCGCTGCGGCGCAGCGCGCCGGGCAGGCCCTCGTCGCGCTCGAATCGACGGTGATCACCCATGGTCTGCCGTATCCGCGCAACCTGCAGATCGCGCAGGCCATGGAGGAGGCCGTGCACGCCCGTGGCGCCGTGCCCGCCACCATTGCGGTGCTCGACGGCGAAATCCATGTCGGGCTGACGCGCGCGCAGCTCGAACGGCTCGCTGCGGGCGGCCTGGCCAAGCTGTCGAGCGCGGACCTCGCAGCCTGCCTCGCCACCGGGGGCAGCGGTGGCACCACCGTGGCCGCGACGCTGATCTGCGCCGACCTCGCCGGTATCGCGGTGTTCGCGACCGGCGGGATCGGTGGCGTGCATCGCGAGGCGCAAAGCAGTTTCGACATCTCGGCCGATCTGCCGACGCTGGCGGCGCGACCGCTCACGGTGGTTGCGGCGGGGGCCAAGGCCATTCTCGACCTGCCCGCGACGCTTGAGGTTCTGGAGACGCTGGGCGTACCGGTGATCGCCCTTGGCCAGGACGATTTTCCCGCCTTCTGGTCGCGCGAGTCGGGCCTGCCCGCGCCGCTGCGCGCCGACAGCCCCGCCGAAGTCGCCGCGATGCACGCCATGCGCCGCAGGCTGGGTCTGCCCGGCGGGCAGTTGCTCGCCAACCCCATCCCCGCGCAGGCCCAGATCCCGCTGGCACAGCTCGCGCCGCTGATCGAACGCGCCGTGGCCGATGCCGGGGCCCGCGGAATCAGCGCCAAGGCGGTGACGCCGTTCCTGCTGGACCGGCTTGCGCGCGATACGGATGGCGCAACCATCGAGTCCAACATCGCCCTGCTGCAGCACAATGCCGCGACGGGCGCCGAAATCGCCATTGCGCTGAAGACCGCGCACCAGCCCTGACCGGGCGATTGCGGTCAACCCGCCGCATGCCTATTGTCAGCGCGGTTTCAGCCATGGGCGGAGTGCATGAAGGACCCTGAACACAGCGAACACGCAACGCGCAAGCGCGGTATTTTCGCGCGGTTGCGGGCCAACTTCTTCACCGGACTTATCGCCATCGCGCCGGTCGGCCTGACGCTCTGGCTGATCTGGGCGACGATCGGCCTCATCGACAGCTGGGTGCTGCCCTTCGTGCCCGCTCGGTACCGCCCGATGGAATATCTGGGGCTCGATATTCCGGGTCTCGGGGTGCTGATCTTCCTTGTCTTCACCGTTCTGGTGGGGTGGCTGGCGAAGGGTCTGATCGGACGCACCGTCATGCATTGGGGCGAAAGCATCGTCGCGCGCATGCCGGTGGTGCGATCGGTCTACAACGGCGTGAAGCAGATCGCCGAAACCGTCTTCGCACAATCGGCAACCAGCTTCGACCGCGCCTGCCTGATCGAGTATCCGCGTCGGGGCATCTGGGCGGTGGCCTTCATCTCGACCTCCGCGAAGGGCGAGATCGACACGCGGATCCCGCGCGACGAACGCCTTGTCAGCGTGTTCCTGCCCACGACCCCGAACCCGACTTCGGGCTTCCTGCTGTTTCTGCCCGCCTCGGAGGTCATCGAACTCGACATGGGGGTGGAGGACGCCGCCAAGCTCGTGATCTCGGCCGGGCTGGTCTATCCCAACGGGCAGGCCCCCGCCGCGCCAAGCAAGCTGGTGGACTGACCGCGCACGCCACGGCGGGCGGCGGTTCCGCGTCCGGGCTCAGTCCCGGCCCGCGCGCGCCTGCACAAAGCGCATGACCTCGGCATCGGCGCCGTGCAGATGCAGGTCGTTATGACCCGCTTCGGACTTGACGACCAGCTCGGCGCCGCCGGACAGCGCCTCGGCCACGCGTTCGCCGTGCTGCGGCGGGACGATGCTGTCGCGCGCACCGTGGATGACCAGCACCGGCGCGGTGACCTCCATCGCAGCCGAGCGGACCGGCCAGCGATTATGCGGCAGCAGATTGACGGGCGGAAGGAACGGGTAGAGATCGCGCGCCAGCTCATAGGTGCTGGTGAACGGCGATTCGAGTACCACCCCCGCAACCGGCACCTCGGCTGCGAGATGCACCGCCACCGCCGCACCCAGCGACATCCCGAACACGAGCGGGCGCGGCTGCTGCGGCGATTGAGTCGCGACATGGTCGTAAAGCGTACGGGCCGCGGCCATGATCGTGTTCTGTCCGGGCCGCCCCGGCGCACCATTGGCGCCCGGATAGTTCAGGATTGCAATGCCGTACCCGGCCTCGACGAGCGGTGCGCCGCGCATGACCCCCTGCATGAGCTGGCCGGCATTTCCCACAAAGAGCAGAACGGTGGGACGCCCCGCATCGGCCGGGACGCTCCATGCGAGAACCGGCCCGCGCGGACCGTCAAGCTCGGTCAGTTCGATACCGGGCAGCCCGCCGGGCGAGCGCACATCCTCGCCGTGCAGGAAGGGGTAGATCGCCGGCCGGCTTGTCAGCAGCATCACCCCGAGCAGGACGCCATAAGCCAGCAACGCCAGCCCCAGATACCGCGCGAGGCGCCAGGCGACCTGCTGCAGATCCGCGCCACCGGCCATCACCGCCTCCACGGCACGGCCCGGGACGACGGGCTACATCGCGGTCCAACCGCCATCGAGGCTGATCGTGGTGCCGGTGATCTGCGCGGCGGCGTCGGAACACAGGAACACCGCCGTACCGCCGATCTGTTCGGTGGTGGCGAATTCGCCGGAGGGCTGGCGCGCAAGCATGACCTCCCTGATGACGGTCTCGCGGTCCATGTTGTGGGTCTTCATCTGGTCGGGGATCTGCGACTCGACGATCGGGGTGAGCACATAGCCCGGGCAGATCGCATTCGCGGTAATCCCCTGCCCCGCAACCTCCAGCGCCGTGGTCTTTGTCAGCCCTACCACGCCATGCTTGGCCGCGACATAGGCGGACTTGTAGGGCGAGGCCGTCAGCCCATGCGCCGAGGCGACATTGATCACACGGCCCCAGCCCGCCGCCTTCATGTCCGGCAGCGCCGCAGCTGTGGTGTGGAAGGCCGAGCTCATGTTGATGGCGATGATCGCGTCCCATTTCCCGGTCGGGAACTCCTCGATCCGCGCGACGTGCTGGATGCCGGCATTGTTGACCAGGATGTCGCAACGCCCGGCCTTCGCGATCAGCGCGCGGCATGCCTGCGGGTCGGACATGTCGGCGGCAATGTATCGCACCCGCACGCCATGGTCCTGCGCCAGCTCGCCGGCCAGCGCGTGATCCTGATCGGTGTCCGTGAAGGAATTGAGCACCACATCGGCGCCGGCGCGCGCCAGCTCGCGAGCCACCCCCAGACCGATACCGGAATTTGACCCCGTGATGACCGCTGTCTTGCCTGCAAGTGACATTGACGCTCCCCTGACCGTGTTGCGCTGAGCATAGCCACCGCGCCCGCAGCGTCCAGCCCAACCCGAGGTCAAAAAAAACGCCCGCACAAGGCGGGCGTCAAGTTTTGAGGCAGGTTTCATACAGGCAAGAAACCTATCGAGCAGTGAGTTACTTATACTCCGTCTTGTCCGTCTGTCCAACCTCAAAGTTTGAAAACAATCCTCGAAGGCTGTAGAAACAAATCATAAAAGAGGCAGGAGCAGCGGGTCAGGTGCCCGGATGTTGAACATGACAGGCTTCCGAAGGATCGTCGCGCTTGCGACGACATGTTTCCTTTGCGCCACACCGCTGGCCGCCGAGCAGACATCGCATGCCATATCGATGTATGGCGACCCCGCACTGCCACCAGATTTTGTATCCCTGCCGCATGCGAATCCGGATGCGCCGAAGGGCGGGCGAATCGTTCTGGGCGAGTCGGGCAGCTTCGATTCGCTCAACCCCTATATCCTGCCGGGCACCGCGCCGTGGGGAATCGGTTCGCTGACGGTCGAGACGCTGATGGGCCGGAATTACGACGAGCCCTTCACCCTTTACGGGCTGCTGGCCGAATCGGTAACCACGAACGAGGCGCGCGATTTCGTCGCCTTCACCCTGCGCGAAGAGGCGCGATTCTCGGACGGCAGCCCGGTGACGGTGGAGGACGTGATGTGGTCCTTCGAGGCGCTGGGCACCGAGGGGCACCCGCGCTATCGCGGCGCCTGGTCCAAGGTCGAGACCATGGAGCAGACCGGGCCGCGCACCGTGCGCTTCACCTTCACCGAAGAGGATCGCGAATTGCCGCTGATCCTCGGCCTGCGCCCGATCCTGCAGAAGGCGCAGTTCGAGACGCGCGATTTCGCCCGCTCCAGCCTTGAGCCGATCATCGGTTCCGGCCCCTATGTGGTGGACCGGTTCGAGCCGGGACGCTTCATATCCTTCAGCCGCGATCCCGACTGGTGGGGGGCGGATCTGCCGTTCAATCGCGGCCAGCACAATTTCGATACGGTTCGCTACGATTATTTCGCCGACTCCAGCGTGATCTTCGAGGCCTTCACCGCCGGGCAGCTCAGCAGCTACCGCGAGGGCAGCCCGGTGCGCTGGGCGCAGTCCTACGACTTTCCAGCCGTGCGCGCCGGCGACATCGTGAAATCCGAGATCGGCCATGAGCGGCCCTCGGGCATCACCGGCTTCGCCTTCAACACGCGCCGCGCGCCCTTCGATGACTGGCGCGTGCGCGCCGCGCTGATCCACGCCTTCAACTTCGAGTTCATCAACACCATCATCAATGACGGGGCCGAGCCGCGCATCACCTCGTATTTCTCGAACTCCGAGCTGGGCATGCGCGACGGCCCCGCGCAGGGCAAGGTGCGCGCATTGCTGGAACCGCATGCCGACGACCTGCCGCCCGGAGCGCTGGAGGGGTACAGCCTGCCGGTGTCCGATGGCAGCGAAGGCAATCGCCGCAATATCCGGCGCGCCATGGCCCTCCTGCAGGAGGCCGGCTGGGAGGTGGAGGATGGCGAGCTGCGCAACGCACAGGGCGAGCCGCTGCGCTTCGAAATCCTGCTGGCGCAGGGCATGCAGGATGCCCTGGCCATCGCCAACAGCTATGTCGAGGCGCTGCGCCGCCTGGGCGTCGCCGCGCGGGTCAATGTCGTGGACAGCGCCCAGTTCACCGAACGCACCAACGAGTTCGCCTTCGACATGGTGCGCTACTCGCGCGCGCTCTCGCTCAGCCCCGGCAACGAGCAATGGCTCTACTGGGGGTCGCAGGCGGCCGGGCAGCCGGGATCGCGCAACTGGATGGGGGTCGAGTCGCCGGCGGTGGATGCGTTGATCCGCGCGATGCTGACCGCGCGGGACCGGACGGATTTCGTGGCCGCGACCCGCGCGCTCGACCGGGTCCTGACGGCCGGGCGCTATGTCATCCCGTTCTGGTATTCCGACGTATCGCGGATCGCGCATTCGAGCGCGCTGCACTATCCCGAACGCCTGCCGCTTTACGGCGACTGGCTCGGGTTTCACCCTGAGGTCTGGTGGTATGAAAAATAGTCGCATCAAGGCGGTCGTCACCGCCGCCGCGCTCGCCCTCATGGCGGGATGCGCCACAGTGGAGGGCGTCGGCTACGACATCTCCTCGGGCGCGCGCACCGTCGGCGGCTGGTTCGGGGGCTGAGCACCGTCGCACCGCGCCGGCACCGCTGTGCCGCAGTCCGAGGCGGGCTTGCAACCGGCCCGCCTGCGGCGTAGCACGGACCCATGCTTTCGCAGGTCGATCTGGGGCCGGCCGAGCCGTGCCCGACTCCCTTCAACATGGCTGCGCATGTGCTCGCCCCGGCGGCACAGTCCCCGTCGCGTATCGCGTTGCAGATCCTGCGCCCCGACGGGGCAGAGCGCTGGAGCTATGCCCGACTCGAAGCCGCCGTGCGCGCCACCGGCGGCGGGCTGCTGGAGGCCGGGCTGGCGCCGGGGGATCGGGTGCTGATGCGGCTGGGCAGCACGGTCGATTTCCCGATCGCCTATCTGGGCTGCATCGCCGCGGGGCTGGTGCCGGTTCCCACCGCCGCGGGGCTGACCGCACCAGAGGTCACCCGCCTGGCAGCGCTGATCGAGCCGCGGCTGATCCTGCAAGATCCCGACCTCGCCCTGCCCGAACCGTCGGAGCGCTGGCCGGTGATGGCGCTGGCGCAGCTGCGCGCTCTGCGCGACGGTGCGCCCTGCGCCTGGCACATGGGCACGCCCGACCGGCTGGCCTATATCATCTTCACTTCGGGGTCTTCGGGCACGCCGCGCGCGGTGATGCACGCGCACCGCGCGATCTGGGCGCGGCGCATGATGTGGCAGGGCTGGTACGGGTTCGCGCCCGGCGACCGGCTGATGCATGCCGGGGCCTTCAACTGGACCTACACGCTGGGCACCGGGCTGATGGATCCCTGGGCCGCCGGTCTCACGGCGCTGATCCCGGATAGCGGCGTGACGACAGGACAGCTGCTGCTTCTGATGCGTCGGTTCGACACGACCATCTTTGCTGCTGCACCAGGAGTTTACAGGCAGATTCTCAAGCATCACGACACCCTGGACCTGCCACATCTGCGCCACGGGCTGTCAGCCGGCGAGAAGCTGCCCGAGCCCACCGCGCGGGCATGGCAGGCGGCCACCGGGCGTCCGGTCTTCGAGGCGCTGGGCATGTCGGAATGCTCCACCTTCATCTCGGCCAGCCCGGACCACCCCGCACCGCATGGAAGTTCGGGCTACGCGCAGGCCGGGCGCCGCATCGCGGTGCTGGGCGCCGATGGCACCCCGGTCGCACGCGGCACCCCCGGCACCCTTGCGGTCCATGCCGACGATCCGGGGCTGTTTCTGGGCTATTTCGGCGCGCCGGAGGCCACGGCAGCGAAGTTTCACGGCGAGTGGTTCCTGACCGGCGACACCGTCACCATGGACGCCGACGGGGCGATCACCTATCTGGGCCGCGACGACGACATGATGAATGCGGGCGGCTTCCGGGTCTCGCCGCTGGAGGTCGAGGCCGTGTTCGACAGGCACCCGCAGATCACCGAATGCGCGGCCTGCGAAGTCGGTATCCGGCGCGATGCCAGCGTGATCGCGCTGTTTTATGTCGGGTCCGACACGCTCGACGAGGCTGAACTGTCCGCCCATGGCGCGCGGCATCTTGCCCGCTACAAGCAGCCGCGCCTGTTTCACCGCGTGTCCGCGTTGCCGCGTCAGGGCAACGGCAAGCTGCAGCGCCGCGCGTTGCGTGAAGAATGGGAGGCAAACCATGGTCCGGCTTGACATTTATTCCGACCCGATCTGCCCTTGGTGCTACATCGGCAAGACCCTGTTCGACGCCGCCATCCACGCCCGGCCGGATCATCCGTTCACGGTAAGCTGGCAACCCTTCCAACTGAACCCGGAGATGCCCGCCGAGGGCATGGACCGCCGCGCCTATCTCGAGACGAAATTCGGCGGCAAGGCCGCCGCCGCCGAGGTCTATGCGCGCATCGATCAGGCCGCGCAGGGCGCCGGTCTGCAGATCGACTGGGCGCGCATCGCACGAACCCCGAACACGCTCAATGCGCACCGTCTGATCCACTGGGCCGGGATCGAGGGCGGCCAGAGCGCGGTCGTCCATGCCCTGTTTGCCGCCTATTTCGAGGACGGACGCGATATCGGCGAGTCCGACGTCCTTGCGGATATCGCCGGAGCATGCGGCATGGAGCGCGATGTGACCGCGCGGTTGCTGAAGACGGATGCCGATCTTGACGATATCCGCGCGCGCGACGCGGATGCACGGGCGCGCGGGTTGTCCGGCGTGCCGACCTTCATCGTGGCAAACCAGCATGTGCTGCCCGGCGCGCAGCCGACCGAACTGTGGGTACAGGCCATCGACGAAATCACCACGAAGCTCGCCGCCCCTGACGGAGGGGCGTGATGCGGCCGCGTCTGCCGCGCGCGCCGACGCGACCGTTGCGTTTCGGCGAATTCGTGGCGCTGATGGCACTGATGTTTTCGACCATCGCCTTTTCCATTGATGCGATGCTGCCGGCGCTGCCCGTGATGGCGCAGGACCTCAGCCCCGATGCGCCCAATCTGGTTCAACTCGTGGTGACCATCTTCGTGCTGGGGATGGGGACGGGAACGCTGTTCGCCGGGCCGATCTCGGATGCGCTGGGACGCCGCCGCGTCGTCGCGGCGGGAATCGTGCTCTACGCAATCGGCGCGGTGGTCGCAGCGCGCGCGCAGACACTGGAAATGCTGCTTGCGGCGCGCTTCGTGCAGGGGCTGGGCGCGGCCGGCCCGCGGGTGGTGACCGTGGCCATGGTGCGCGATCTCTACAAGGGCCGGGCCATGGCGCAGGTCATGTCCTTCGTGATGACGGTGTTCATCCTCGTCCCGGCGATCGCACCGGCCATCGGAGCGGGCATCATCGCGGTCTTCGACTGGCGCGCGGTATTCCTGTCCTTCGTCGTGTTCGGGGTGGTATCCGGCGGCTGGATGCTGATGCGCCAGCCCGAGACATTGCCGCCCGAGCGGCGGCGCCCGCTGCGCATCGCGACTCTGCGCGCCGCGTTGCGCGAGGTTCTGACCGACCGGATGGTGCTGACCTACATCGCGGCGCTGTCCCTCGGCTTCGGGCAGATGTTCGCCTATCTTTCCAGCGCGCCGCAGATCTTCGCGGAGGTGTATGACCGCCAGGCCAGCTTCCCCTTCTGGTTCGCCGGGGTCGCGCTGTTCGCCGGCACCGCGAGCCTCGTCAATGCGAGGCTGGTGATGCGGCTGGGCATGCGGCGGCTTGCGACCGCGGCATTCGCGGTGCAGGCCACCGCGTCGGCGGCGATGCTGGTGCTGTTGACGATGGCGTTGCCCACACCGGGGGATTTCGCGGTCTTCTTCGCCTACATGTGCGTGGCGTTCTTCATGATCGGGCTGACATTCGGCAATCTCAACGCGCTGGCGCTGGAGACAATGGGGCACATCGCCGGGTTGGCTGCCGCCGTTGTGGGGGCGGTGTCCACCATGCTCGCGGTGGTGATCGCCATTCCCATCGGGCTGCTTTACGACGGGACGCCGGTCCCGGTCGTGGCCGGGGTGGCGGTGTGCTCCTCGCTGGCCTTTCTGCTGATGCTGAGCACGCGCCGCGCCGCCCGCGCCATCGGCGAGTAGCCGGCGCCTGCCAATCCATGTCAGCGGCTCATCCCGTCGCGCCCCTGGCCGCGGCGGTCGCATCCGGTGCCGCACCCTGGGCGTGGGCGGCCAGATCGCGCGCGATGGCGAAGGCGCCGCGCACCTTTTCCTTCTCGCGCGACCAGTCGCGGCGCACCACCAGCTTGTTGTCGCGGATCTTCGCGAGCCCGTCCTGATCCTGCACGAACTGCACCAGCCCGGCGGGGTTGGCGAAACGGTCATTGTGAAACTGGATGGTCGCGCCCTTCGGCCCGGCGTCGAGCCGCGCGATGCCCGCGCGCTTGCACATCGCCTTGATCCGCACCACCGTAAGCAGGATGTTGACCTCACGCGGCAGCTCGCCGAAACGGTCGATCAGCTCGGCGGCGAAGCCTTCCAGCTCGACCTTGGTCGTCAGGGCCGAAAGGCGCCGATAGAGCCCGAGCCGCACATCGAGGTCGGGAACATACGCCTCCGGGATAAGCACCGGCACGCCCAGATTGATCTGCGGCGCCCACTGCCCGTCCGCTTCGTCCGGCATGGCGCTTTCGCCGGCCTTGATCCGGCCGATCATCTCCTCGAGCATCGACTGGTACAGCTCATGCCCGACCTCGCGGATATGGCCGGACTGTTCCTCGCCGAGGATGTTGCCGGCGCCGCGCAGATCCATGTCCTGGCTGGCCAGCGTGAAGCCCGCACCAAGCGTATCCAGACTGCCCAGAAGGCGCAGACGCTTCTGCGCCTGCGGCGTGATCGGTTTGCGCGGGCGTGTCGTCAGATAGCAATACGCCCGCGTCTTGGCGCGCCCCACCCGGCCGCGGATCTGATACATCTGCGCCATGCCGTACATGTCGGCGCGGTGCATGATCATGGTGTTCGCATTGGGAATATCGAGCCCGGATTCGACGATCGTCGTCGCCAGCAAGACATCGTACTTGCCGTCATAGAAGGCGTTCATCCGCTCATCGAGCTCACCCGGCGGCATCTGCCCATGCGCGACCACGAAGCTGACCTCGGGCACCTCCTCGCGCAGGAACTCCTCGATCTCGGGAAGATCCTTGATGCGCGGCACCACGAAGAAGGCCTGCCCGCCGCGATAGCGTTCGCGCAGCAGCGCCTCGCGGATGGTCACGGTGTCGAACTCGCTGACATAAGTGCGGATCGCGAGCCGGTCCACCGGCGGCGTGCCGATCACCGACAGCTCGCGCACCCCCGACAGCGACAGCTGCAGCGTACGCGGGATCGGCGTCGCCGTCAGCGTGAGCACATGCACATCCGAGCGCATCGCCTTCAGCCGCTCCTTGTGGGCAACGCCGAAATGCTGTTCCTCATCGACGACGAGCAGACCCAGATTGGCGAAACGCACCCCCTTCGCCAGCAGCGCATGGGTGCCGATGACGATATCCACCTTGCCCTCGGCCAGCCCGGCGCGGGTCTGTGCCGCCTCCCTGGCCGAGACGAAGCGCGACAATTGGCGCAGCTGCACCGGAAAGCCGCGAAACCGCTCGGCGAAGGCCTGATAATGCTGGCGCGCCAGCAGCGTTGTCGGGCAGATCACCGCCACCTGCACGCCCGACATGGCCGCCACAAAGGCCGCCCGCATCGCCACCTCGGTCTTGCCGAAGCCGACATCGCCGACGATCAGCCGGTCCATGGGATTGCCGCGCTCCAGATCCGCGAGCACATCCTCGATGGCCGACATCTGATCCTCGGTTTCCTGGTAGGGGAAGCGCGCGGCGAAAGCATCCCACATGTCGTCGGGCGGGGTCAGCACCGGCGCGCTGCGCAGTTGACGCTCGGCGGCGATACGGATCAGCCGGTCGGCGATCTCGCGGATGCGCTCCTTGAGCCGGGCCTTCTTGGCCTGCCAGGCGCCGCTGCCCAACCGGTCGAGCAGCCCCTCCTCGTGGCCGTAGCGGCTGAGCAGTTCGATATTCTCCACCGGCAGGAACAGCCGGTCGCCGCCGGCATATTCCAGCGCGATGCATTCATGCGGCGCGCCAGCGGCGGTTACGGTCTCGAGCCCGGTATAGCGGCCGATGCCATGCTCGACATGAACCACGAGATCCCCCTGCGTCAGGCTTTGCGCCTCGGACAGGAAATTCTCGGCGCGGCGCCGTCGGCGCGGGCGCCGGATCAGCCGGTCACCGAGCACGTCCTGCTCCGAGATCACCGTCAGCCCCGGCGCCTCGAAGCCATGTTCCAGCGGCCAGACGATAAGGAACACCCCGCCTGTCCCCTCCGGCACGTCGCGCAGATCGCGCGCCATCTGCGCATCGCCAAGCCCCTCATCGCGCAAGAGCCCGGCCAGCCGCTCGCGCGCGCCGTCCGAGTAACTCGCGATGACGACCTGCCCCTGCGCGCGCCGCTGCGCCACATGCGCGGCGAGCGCGGCAAACAGATTCGCTTGTTCCTGCTGGCGCTCGGGTGCGAAATCGCGGCCGACCCGGCCCCCGGCATCCACGGCGCCGGGGCCGCTGGGTTGGGGCAAGGACGAAAGCTGAAGCCGCCGATGTGCCGACAGCGTCGCGGTCCACGCCGGATCGTCCAGGTACAGAAGCTCCGGCGCGCAGGGCTTGTAGACGCTGTCGCTGCGCCCGCGCGCCTGCATCGCTTCGCGCCGCGCGTCATGCTGGTCGGTGATCGACAGCCAGCGCGCATCGCGCGCCGCATCGATGCGCTCGTCGAGCATCACGCTGGCATCGGGCAGGTAATCGAACAGCGTTTCCAGCCGGTCGTGGAAGAAGGGCAGCCAATGCTCCATCCCGGCATGCTTGCGCCCCGCGCTCACCGCCTCATAGAGCGGATCCTCCCCGCCGCCGGCGCCGAAAGCGGCGCGATAACGCTGGCGAAAGCGGGTGATGGACTCCTCGTCGAGGATGACCTCGCAGACCGGTGCCAGCTCGATGCGGTGCAACCGGTCGCCGCTGCGCTGACTGCCGGGATCGAAGCGGCGCGCGCCGTCGAGCACGTCCCCGAACATGTCGAGGCGCACCGGCTGTTCGGCGCCGGGCGGAAAGATGTCGATGATGCCGCCGCGCACCGCATAATCGCCCGGCTCGGTCACGGTCGGGCATTGCGCAAAGCCCATCCGCGCGAGGTAGTCGCGCAGCGCCGCTTCATCGATCCGCGACCCGACATCGGCGATGAACGCCCTCGATTGCAGCACGTTGCGCGGCGGCACCCGCTGCATCGCCGCATTCAGCGTCGTCAGCAGCACGAACCCCGACGGCGCCCCGTGCACCAGCGCGGCAAGCGTCGCCATCCGCGCCGCGGCGATGGCCGGGTTGGGCGACACCCGATCGAAGGGCAGACAGTCCCAGGCCGGAAAGCGCAGGACCGGCACCTCCGGCGCGCAGACCGAGAGCGCGGCATGCATCTCCTCCAGACGCTTGTCGTCGCGCGCCACATGGATGACGGCCCGGCGCTCGCCCGCCAGTTCGCGCGCCACGAGTTGCGCATCGAAGCCCTCGGGCGCCCCGCCCAGCCTGATATGTTCCGGTTTCCGCATCCGCGCTGACCTATCCACCCAGCACGGATTGTCAACAGCGGGCGCCGCCACCTGCGCGCGCCGCGACGATCGACGCCGCCACCGCCGCCAGGGGCGCCAGCGCGCGCGTCAGCGCGCCACGCAATGTCTTGCGCCCCGGACCGCAGGTCCGGGGCGCGCCGCAAGGTCACGCGCAGCGTCGCCCGCAGGCCGGCCGCTCAGTCGCCGAGCATCCACTCCCCATCGGGATGGAAGGCGTGGAAGGCAAAGGCGAAGGGAATGTCATGCACGACATCCCTGCCATCGCTGTCGCGCACCCGCACCGTCCCGACCTCGCGCCCGTCGGCGATGCGCCCGCTGTCGAGCGCCGAAGCCTGCCCCTCGCGCCAGGTCAGCGTGACCCCTGCCTCGGTGATCTCGCCTTCCGCGCGCAGCCGCTCCATGAGCCAGGCGCGTTCCCCGACCCGGATCACCCGCTGCATCGGGCCGATGTCATGCGGCGGCATCTCGCCCTGAAACAGGAACGGGCGGCGCGCGCTGTCATAGTTGCTGTAGGGGTTCTGCCCGTAGGCCCGGCGCCAGTCCGGTTCATCCATGACCAGCCCGTCGGGGTTGCGGCTGCGAAACTCGTCCCAGCTTTCCATCCAGGCGGCGAGCATTTTCAGCCGGGTGCCCAGATGGTCGCCCACGATCGCCTCTCCGGTCCCCTGTTGCCACCAGCTTTCGGTCTCGCGGTCATACATGATCATGACCGAATGGATCAGCTTGCCCGAGACACCGAATTCTCGGGGCTCGCCGTCCACCGTGGCGTCGAAGACCATGCCGGTATTGCACAGCGGGCAATAGGTCACGGCGACGGGCATGCCGGCGATCTCGTCATTCACGATCTCGTGCCACATCAGGTACCGGATCGGAAACGCCTTCGGCTCCGCGCCCTCCAGCTCGACCGTCATCACCGGCTCGCGCCCGCCGATGCGGGTCTCCTCGGCGACCGGGATGTAGCTCGGCCCGATGATCGCCGGGATCCCGTCCTTGGGCGGGCCGCCCGAGATGATGTCGCCGAAATCCACCGAGGCGCGGCTGAAATCGGTGTCGGGCCATTCGCGTTCCCATTGCGACGGGTTGGCAAGCACGGCCGAGGCCGTCAGTGCGACGGCGGCCACGAGGGCGGGCAGGAAGGCATGACGCATCTGTTCTATCTCCTCGGCGTTTCGACGGGACCCATGCGAAGTGGTTCGCCTTGCGCGGCGACAGGTTACGCGGGCGCGGCGAGGGCTGCGATCACTCCTGCGCCAGCATCCATTCACCCTCCGGGAAAAGCCCGTCAAAGGCGTAAGCGAAAAGCACATCATGAGGCAGGTCGTTGCCGTCCTCGTCGGTCACCCGGACCATGCCGACATCGCGGCCGTCCTCGATGCGCGGCGCGTCGAGCGGCGAGGCCATGCCGGCGCTCCAGCGCAGCGTGACGCCGGCTTCGGAAATCTCGCCCTCCTCCTGCAGCCGCGCGATCAGCCAGCCGCGCTCGCCCACGCGAACCATGCGCGCCATCGGGTGAATTCCGTGGCGCGGCATCAGCCCGGTGAACCGGATCGGGGTGTCGCGATCCTCATAGGCGCCGTAGGGGTTGCGCCCGTAATCGCGCGGCCAGTCCGGCTGATCGAGCACCTCGCCATCGGGATTGCGCTCGCGGAAGCTGTCCCAGCTCTCGGTCCAGGAGGCGATCGGGCGCAGCCAGTCCCCAGCATGTTCGCCGACGATGCCCTGCCCGTCGCCCTGCATCCACCAGCTGACGGTTTCTCGGTCGTACATGATCAGGTTCGAATGCCGCAGCTTGCCGGTCACGCCGAAGCTGCGCCGTTCGCCATCGACACGGGCGTCGAAGGTCACCCCCGAATTGCATGTCGGACACC
>LFIK01001443.1_pt1 | contig 18898 bp, 17 predicted proteins | sample 643401 | NCBI WGS metagenome assembly LFIK01 (sample SAMN03777447, study PRJNA286221) | soda lake metagenome | biome: soda lake; feature: Kulunda steppe; material: water; isolation source: sample T5-Br brine of Lake Tanatar-5 | place: Russia: Kulunda steppe | collected 2010-07
CAAATGAACTACTGAATAACCGATTTGCAAATTTGAATGGGACATTTGCAGCAGATAGAATAGTGGATGAATGGGAAGAGTTTGGAACACAACTGAATAATTACCAGGTAAGTCCTGATGAATTAATAGCTTTAAAAAGTGAGTTTGAAAAAAAATCTGCAGGTATTTCTAAATTATTAAAACGGATTCTTACATATGTATATAAGGCAACTCCGTTTTATAACAGAAAGAAAAATTCGACTGATAAACTTTTGACGTCTAAACATAAATTTCCGTCGTTTTCGGATCAGGAGATGGAAATTTTGCACACGAACTTGAAAAATACATTACATCGATTCGAGAATGTCGAAATAAAACGATTTGGGAGAAGATCTTTTGTGTTAAAGAAATTTTCGCAATAGCAAAGTTTCGGGAGTTAATTTATAATTTATCACCCATTATGAACGCCCTTAAAGAAAAAATCAGAAATGGTTATTTAGACCTTTTAATTAAGGGCGCTTACAAATTGAATGTTTCTTATGAGGGGTTGAAGAACCTGATTAATAAAAGAAGACCTGATATAAAGGGATGGGTACCACTTTCAGAAATTAGATATTTTATTCCGAATCAGGAGTTGGCCTCACAATTTTCACCAAACAGGGTGCGAAAACCTGAATTGCCAGCATTTATACTGACGGGTGATTGGGATAAGGAAAAAAAATCAATCGATGAGTACTATACTCAACAAAGCACTTCCTATAGATCTGTGATGCAAATACTTGAGAAGGGAATGGATTACAGACAGTGTGATGAGTATAAGGAAAAGAAAAAGCTAATTAAGATAACAGGACATTCTGCAAGGGGCAAAAGTCTGCATGAATTGGATCAGTATTTTGAGGATCTCATCAAGCTAAAAAACTCTATCAATAAAAACGGCTATAAAACCCAGAAGGAACTGGGGAAGGATAATGGAGATGAAATCGGCGTTTTTTGTGGCAGATCCGGTGAGCTTCTAAAAGCTGAAGACAAATTTTGTGGGACTCATAGGTTTGCGATTGCCAAGCATCTTGACTTGCCAAAAGTTTATGTCAAAATTATAGCGGTTCATGAGGAGTGGGCTAGACAGAATATCCAAAAAATAGCCGAGCGTGATTGTTCAGGAATCTTTATTCAAAAGGGTATTCAGAAATGAAAACTTCAAAAAAAGTAATTGTTCTCGGATCCGGAAACAGTGGTTCAGGTGCGATTTATGATTATTTAGCTAATAGACCAGACTTTTGCGCTCCTCTTAATAAAGAATTCAGACTTATCCAGGATCCGGGGGGTATCATAGATCTACACTCCGCTCTTTCTATTGGGTTTCATGTTAACAGGGCAAGTTCAGCAATCGATGATTTTATTGATTTGTATAAAAGATGTGGTAGAGAAAATAAAGAATATCAACTTGGATTAAATTATGAGTCATTTATTGATGACTATTATGATATACTAAAAGATTTTATAAGTAAAATCACTGCAGTTGAGTATAAAGGGATGGCTTTTTGTGAAAGGTCAAAACTGCCATTTTGGGAGTATTACATATACAAAAAACGCCAAAAGAGAGCTAAAAAGCAGAACAAAAAATATCTTTCCGGTTTGACAAGATTACCGGTTACGGAAGACATTTTTTTAAATGAAACGGAGAAATTAATAAATAAAATCTTTGATATTGAAAAATTATCTACCATAGGTAAACATCTTGTTATTGATCAAGGTGGTTCATTCTGGAGCCCAAAAAGCAGTACAATTTATTATGGAGAAAACAGAAAAATTATTGTTGTATCCAGAGACCCAAGAGGAGTCTATAACTCATTTAAAACCAGAGGGCAGGCATATCCGGGTGAAGGAGTTGAATTATTTTGTAAATGGTACAAGAACATGATAAAACATTTAGATTATAAAGAGCTCGATAATAATTATGTTATGCACTTAAAATTTGAAGACTTCGTATTGAATTATCAAGAATTAAAAATTAAGGTTGATGATTTTATAGGAATAGATAGTGATACTTTCTCTTCGGTTGATATCAAAAAATCAGCTTTCAATGCCCAAAAATTTCAAAAAAAATTAAGTAAAGAAGAAATGGCCTATATAGAAAATGAACTTGGAGAGTATTTGTATTTTTAATTTCATATGGATATGGAAAACTTGGATAAGATAACAGTTGTAATTAGATCAGTTGGAGAAAGAACTGAAGGGTTGTGCAAAAATCTAATTCAAGAGCAAGGGATTGATAAAAAAAATATTTTTATAGTTAAGGAAAGACCATTTTCAAAAGCGATGAGAGTGGCTTATCAAATGGGAATTAATAATCAATTACCATGGACATATTGTGTTGATGCAGATGTTTTACTGGGTAAAGATTCAATTAAAAAAATGCTTTCAATAGTAGAAAAGGAGCCTGAGAATACTCTTGGTATCTCTGGGGAAGTATTAGATAAACTATTGGGTAAAAAAAGAACTGCCGGAAATCACTTTTTCAGAACAAAGTTCTTAAATAACATGATAGAGGAAATGGAATCCTATAAAAATGAAGATATAAGACCAGAATCTTCTACAATAAAAAAACTAATAAAGAATGGCTTTCAATTTAAAAAGATTGAACTGTTAGTAGGTTTACATGATTTTGAACAACAATATTATGATATAGCGCGAAAAACGTTTACTCACCTAAAAAAGCATTCAGAACATATAGGTGAAATGTATAGTTTTTGGAGAGAAGCTTCAAAAGTTGATAAAGATTTTCAAGCTGCTTTGTATGGATTGTCAAGAAGTATAATGTATGATGGAAATGTAAAAATAAATGCTAATGATTTTGACAGGTTACATTCTGATGTGACCAAAAAGTATGGTACGAAAGATAACAGTCTTTCAAGTTTTGAAATTCAAACAATAAATGATGTTTCAGAAACAATGGAAGACGAGAAATTTTATTATGAACCTGATGAAGGAATGAAAACAAGATTTGAAAAAATCTACAGGCAGGAATTCAATAATAGATCTTATTCAACTATTCTTAAAAACCTTATAGGTAGAGTAATAAAAGATTATAGGTAAAGGAGTAAACTCATTAATAAATATGAAGATCGTAATTGTAAATACTCATATGGTAGATCATCTTGGAGGTAGTCAAATTCAGTGTGATGTAATTGCTTCAGGTTTGCATGAGCGCGGACACGAAATAATTTATCTGGCTATTGACAAAATAAAAGAGGACTATAATACTGATTATTCTGTAATTGGGGTCGACAGGGATGGACGTGATGTTGCAGATAAGATACTTGAGATAAAACCTGATATAGTTTATTGGAGATTTAATAAGAGATTTTTTTATAAAACTATCAGGAAAATTGTTCACACGGACATTAAAATTGTTTTTGCTGTTTCGAATATCAAAGATCTACAACCATATGGCAGTCCTATCTTAGAAAGCATTACCTTTAAAAAGATTAAAAAATATTTAAAACAAAAACTAAGCAACCGTTTTAATCATATTGGTTTTAAATATATTGATGGTCTGACAACTAACAATAAAGAACATTTAAAATATTCTCCTGTTAAAAAGAAAAAATATATTCCGAATGCAATTACAGATGAGGTCATAGATTTTAAATGGCCTCGACCGTTTGTAGTTTGGGTAGCAAATATTAAAAAAAGGAAAAGACCTGAAAAGTTTTTAGAATTGGCCCGCAAATTTGAAAATTCCGGTACTGATTTTTTAATGATAGGTAAAATATCTGATGAGGATTATAATTGGATTGGAAAATCAGAAAGCAATCCAGCAAATTTCTATTATCTAGGTCAAAAGTCTGTTAAGGAAGTTAATGGTATATTATCTGAATCTTTATTCTTAGTTACAACTTCTACACCTGAAGGTTATAGTAATAATTTAATACAAGCATGGCTTCAAGGAAAGCCAACTTTAAGTTATGAATTTGATCCTGAGGATGTAATGCAGAAAAAAAATATAGGAGTTGTATGTAATGAAAATGAAAATGAATTTTATTCAACCTGTAATAAACTTATAAATGATGAGGGTTTTAGATATAAACTTGGTCAAAACGCATATAATTACTCAAGTAATTATTTTTCTAAAGTTAAGTCGATTGATTTGTTAGAATCGTTTATGGAAGAAGTTTATGGAAATGCTTAATCATAAAGTTATACTTATATCGGGTTTTGCGAGAGGGGGAACAAACATTGCATGGAATTTAATGCAGTCACATCCTCAAATTTGTTCACCTGTTCATGAAACTGGTAAAGTATTTCGAAAATCATTTCTTTTGAGAATATGTCATAAAATGTCAGGTTCATTTATTGGAAGTAAATCAATTATTGATCGGGTCCTTTTTAATTATAAGATTGCAAACCTTAAACACCCAGACAATAAATTTATTTCTGAAGGTGTGCCATATACACGTAAGCAAATAGCTAAAACCGATCTTTGTCTGAAATCTGTAAATTATCAAATAAAATATACCAAAACTCTACTCAAGGCATACCCTGATTTATATTTTATTGCATTAACACGCAATGGTTATGCTTTGGCTGACGGATTGGTAAGAAGAGGTAAAACTGTAGCCGAAGCCGGAAAATTATATTTTCAAATCTCGGAAGAAATGAAACAGCTATCCGATCAAACTTCCCGATTTAAATTATTTAAATTTGAAGATATGCTTCAAGAACCCTTTAAAGTCTCCAAAGAAATGTTTGAGTTTACAGATACAAGCCCATTTATACTGGAAAGTCTCCGTTTAAAATCAAAAAAAGTTATTAATCGTGATGGTAAACATCAGGTAAAGTTTGGTGATGAGCATAGAAAATATTGGTTCAACCGAAGTACAATCAATCAAATTATCGATGTAAATATCAATAAAAAACAAATGGAAAGGATCACACCAGAGATGATTCGAGAGTTTAATAAAGAATCTAAATCAGCTCTTGAGTTTTTTGGTTATGACAAATTGTGATAGTTTGATTACTGATTTTACCTGATAATCATGAACACATTCCATTTATCCGATTTTACAATTGTAATCCGTGCAGCCGGAGAGAGAACAATTGAGGCCTGTAAGCAGGTAACTCTACTGGAAATTTCTGAAAATAATATACACGTTATTGAATGTAAGCCATTTGAAGCTGCTTTGAGAGAGTGTTATAAGATTGGGATTAATAGTGATAAAGAATGGATGGTAACTATTGATGCTGATGTATTACCAAAACCTGGATTTGTAAAAGAGATTCAAAATTTATCTCAGAAGGTGAATGATAATGTTATCATGTTCAATGCTATAATACATGATAAACTAATGATGAGTTATAGATCAGGAGGTATAAAAGTTTACAGAGTTAAGTATTTATCTGAAGCTTTAAAAATGATACCAAGGGAGAGTAAAACGTTAAGACCTGAAGCAACGACTTTGAAAAGAATGATGGAAAAAGGATTTAAAAAGAAGAATTTCAATTCAGTAGTTGGCTTACACGATTATGAACAGTACTATAAAGATGTCTATCGTACAGCATATTTTCATGCCACCAAACACAGAGATAAAATTTTAGACCTTTTTAAAGATTGGAAAATAGAATCTGAAACAGATACAGATTTTTTAGTTGCGATTAAGGGAGCAATGGATGGAATTTTATCAGAAAGAGAGACAAAATCGGATGTAAGATATTTTGAAGATATGTCAGAAGGGGTAATAAAAAACTTAGGGTTAAAAGAAAAATCTGAAATAAATCCGGATAATGTATCTCTTATTATTGAGAATGCACTGTCAAAAGCTGGTTCTTATTATAGATTATTTGAATTGAATGGGATCAAAAACCAATTTGACCGGCGAGGTTTTGTTGGAGGGCTTTTTTGGTATACGGGGTTAATCATAGAAGTAATGGGTAAAAAGATTAAAAGTTTGGCTTAGTTAATTAACATAGATGCTTCAAATTATAAAAGAGTTCTTTGAGCAATTAGAAAGAAATGATATACCATATGTTCATTGGAAAAGTAATGCTCGATTAAATGATTTTTTGATGGGGGAAAGTGATTTGGATCTTCTTTTCTACCCAAAAGACCGGTCATCAGTTAATACCATTCTTTCAAAAATTAATGCCAAAAAGTTTGAAGCTTTACCGGTTAATAAATTCAATAGCATTGAGGATTTTCTGGCAGTGGATCCTGAAACAGCTAAGCTGATACATTTTCATATCCATTATCAACTGGAAATAGGAGAAAAAAATGTTAAAAGATATTCTGTTGATTGGCTTGAGGAGGTTTTAGAGAATCGGATTAAAGATTTGCCAACTAATATCTGGATTACCTCACACGAACATGAAATTTTGCTTCTTATCATAAGAGAATCTCTGCGAATTCCTCCATTGAAGTCTGTTATAGCCCGTAATCGAATTATTTTATCTGATAAAAGTTTGAGTGAATTTTTGTGGCTGAAAGAAAAGTCAGACGATGTAAAATTCTTGGAGATTATAAATAGGTTGTTTAAAGATCAAGACAGGGTAATTGAAAAAGTTAATTATATCTACAAAGAAGGGCTTACTGTAAATAAAGTTTGTGAACTTCGAAATGAACTATTTGAGTTTAGAAAAGAATATCAAACAAATAGTGATGCTAAAACTTTATTTGTATTAATTTTTGAGAAATTAAGAGGAGTTTTAAATAGAAATCTGAAAAAGCTCGGAATTATTTACCCTTCCAAAAGAACGAATAACCGGAAAGGTACAATAATTGTTTTAACAGGGAGTGATGGATCAGGTAAATCAACATCAGTTCATATTGCAGCTGAAATATTTGGAAGAAAAACTGATGTTGTCACGCTATATTTTGGTCTTCCAAAGCCGGAAAAATCAAATTATCCGGGGTTGGTTTCTTTTATCTATAAGCTAAGATTAAAACGGTTATGGAATTTATATACAAAAAAAAGAAATTTACAGAGAGCTTTAAGATTACGTGAAAAAGGCATTATTGTGATTTGTGACAGGTTTCCACAATCAAAATACCCGGGATTTATGGATGGCCCACTTGCAGCAACTTGGAAAAGTTCGGCTAATATGATCAAAAGGTGGTTTTCAAAGTATGAGGAGCGCGTTTTTCAGCAAATCGAATCAGAGTCTATTGATATGGTTATCAAATTGATAGTTGATCCGTTAACATCACATAATAGGGGTGAATTACCTTTGCAATTGGCAAAGAAAAAGACTGAAATTGTAAATGACCTTATTTATCCGGGAGCCTCTGAAATTCAAGAAATAGATGCAATTGAAAATGGTATTGAAGATGTGAGAATAAAAGTAGTAAACTTAATTTGGAGTAAAATCAGGTAGTTATATTAGATGAATAGAATAGATATAATAGGTGTGCCGGGTGTTGGAAAATCTACAATTATTGAAGAGTTACGCAAGAGAAGAAAAAACAATAATTGGCAAACTACGAATGAAGCGGTAAAAGACATTTTAGATAAGCATTTTAAAAAAGATAAATACTCTGTTCAGGATTTGGTACTGTTGTTCAGCTCCGTCTTTCATCCATTAAAAAAATATGTTGCTGTTGATAAAAACAAGTTAAATCAATTTTTTAAAAAAAAACTATCAAGCAAAGATTTTATTTTAGATACATGCATTGAATCTTTTTCCAATGATCGTGATACAGAGCCCTATATGAAGGCAAAGCGCATATCCTTTTTGGTTGATACACTTGAAGATTTAACTCTGTTGGATCACTATAAACCAGATAAAACCATACTTTGTGATGAATCTTTAAGTGCTAAAATATTTTCTTTTGTTATTAATTTTAATGGATCTAATGATGAAAAGCTCATGGAAATTTTGAGGCATTTTTATCTGCCGGATGCATATATATTAATGGAAGCTGATATAAATGAAATAGTATCTCGATTGAATAATAGAGAAAGAGAAATGACTACCGACCATTCCGGTTTGAGTAAAGAAGAAATACTTTTTAAACTTCAAAATAAAATTAAAAAAAACAGGAAAGGCGTTGACTTATTATCAAAGATTGGCATAAAGGGAATTATTGTTGATACTACAAAATCAAAATTAGATTCAGTAATACAAATCGAGGAGTTTTTGAAATAAAAACGGTGGTATTCCAGAGTAAAAATTCAATGAACTTATTAGGTGAAATAAAGCATCAAAGAGTTTTATAAATTTTGAGCAGATTGTAATATTTAAGAACCGATATGAAATTAACACGCTATTATATAGTACTTATTCTGGTACTAATATTGATGAGCTATTTTATCAATAAAACAGATCCAATTTGTTTTTTAAATACTTCTTTTCCAATAAATGAACAGTCTCAGTCAAAGCCTATCTGGACTAATAACAAACAATCTGATAACGAAGATACCGATTCATTAAGCTTTCAGGCAACTAAGGGAATTATGCAAGACGTTGCCGGTATAACCGGTATTCAATCGGCTGAGGAATCCTACCCTCCACTACTGGATAGCAATAAATGGAAATTACTTACAATGGTAGATGACGACCAAAGAGTTGCACCGGGTGGAATCTATAAAACCGAAAACGGTTTAGGATTGCTCTATGTAACTAGAGGGCGCTTCAATGGCAAGGCATATGCAGCTGTAGGTGGGCTAATGGCTACAAAGAATCTAATTGATTGGAAGTGGTACGAAAATAATCCCGTTCTTGACAAATATGTACGTTGGAATACAGTTTCAGAATGGGGACGCATCATGCCTTACGGTTTAATATTTGATTCTGAAAATGAACACTTTGTAGCATATTATAATGCGAGGGGAAGTTATGGTAGGTTATGGGCTGGTCAGCGTGCAGTTGGGGTTGCATACAGCAGTGATATGATTAACTGGACATATGATGAAACAGACCCGTTATATACAATAGCTGATTTCAAAGAGCATGCGTCAGATCTGATAGAAAGTACAGATAATTTTCAGGAATTAGGAAGGGTATATACTCACGGGGCATGGACTCACAACGGTATGTACTACCTGCTAATAAGTGGTTCAGTAAAGTCAGATTCAGATGGTAATTCTGACTATCAGCGAATTATTCTTGAATCTGATTATCCTGATAGAGGTTTTGAAAGATATAAATTAGACAGGAGCGGGATGATTCCTTACTCTGTACCTGTTCACTATGGAGGGATTTGGTATTTACCCTGGCGAAGTGATGGAATGGTTGGGTTATACACAGCAGAAAATCTTTCAGGACCTTACACTAATTTCAAGCCACTATTCACCGTGGTTCCTGAAGGAATTAATTCTGGCAGAAGCCTTCAGTTTAGATTAATTCGTTGGCAAGATAAATGGGCTATCATTTATTATGTAGATACGAAAGAAGGAAGAGTAATGTATATAGGAAGAGAGAATTAGATGAATGCAAAAGTTTACAAAACTAATAAAGCTACTTTTGAAGTTAGGGGAAATAGAATCAGAAAAAAGTATTTTAAAACAGGTAACATAAAAAATGAATACAGATTACTAAAAATAATAGAGGAGAAGTTTAAACCGGTAACTATTCAAGGTTGGGTATATAGGCCAATTAATATTTATCCCTCAGATGACAAACAAGTCATTGAAATGGAATATATAGATGCTAAAACTTTGAGGGAATCTTTTCGTGAACAAAATGAATCAGCGTATTATAAACATATGGGACTTTGGTTAGGATTACTTCATAAATTTAGTTTTAACAAAGCCTCAAAAAAAGTATTAAATTTTGAAGACTATTCTGATACGAACTTTTTATTAGATGTAGATAACAAGCAAGCGTTAGCAATTGACCCAGGAGACTATGAGCGTATCAAATGTCATCCAAGTGTCTCGATTTTGACAGGTTCTTTCTCAATTCAAAGGTCAGTATTAAAAGAAAGTAAAAACTATTTTAAAGTAATAAAATCTGTTATTTTTTTTATGAAAGGTTATTTAGAGGCAAGAGAAATAGAGCAATTACCAAAACTAAATCCTGGTATAAAACAATTAAGTAAAAGGAAAAAGGTGTTGTGGTATCGACGTAGAGGTAAAAGACTTCCGTTGGCTAAAAAATTTATCAGGAGTATTGAAATCTTAGTACTTGCCTTATTATTAAAACTTATATCGAAATTTGTTCTTAAAAAAAGAGCTTAACTTTTTAGTTTATTTACTAGATTTTTATGCTCATCACTGAGTGTATAAACATTTTCCGGCATGTTTATCATATTTAGTTTCCATTTCTTAATAAGACTTGGATTTAAAGTTAAGATTTTTTCCAAAGCCTCTGATGGTTTAGTTAAATCTATAGAAAAGCCAATATCGAATTTATCAACTTGTTTAGCATCGGGGGTTCCCTGTTGTGTAATCATTGGTCGTTGAAAATAGCATGCCTGGTAAAACCTGTTTGTTCTCGACCACATCACGTTGGGCTTAAAATGGTAAATCGCTGTCCAGCTAATGTCTATTTCATTATAAATGTTTGAAAGTTCATCGGGCGAAACAAATGGTCCGCCAAATTCAACATATTTGGAATCTAAGATCTCATCCTTTTTAAGACCTAAATGATCCTGAAAAATTCCGCGGATATATAACCTGATATTTCCGTTTGCATGGTTAACTACTTTTTTGAGAAGTTTTAGAGAATGATTGCACCTGATTACTCCGAAATACCCAATTTTAATGACATTGGTTTCATTAACATTTTGAGATAATTTAATATTATTATTTTTTATTGATTCTGGATCAACTTTATTTTCAATGATATGAAATTTGGTATTCCTTAAATCTAAATATCCATGAAAATAGCCACTTATGTATGCGGGTGCAGTAACAACTACTATCTCAGTTCTTTTTATCAGAAAGCGTTCAATAATTCTTAATATTGAGCTTGAGATTTTTTTTCCAATTAAAATTTCTCTTATATCGGCAACATCATATACAATTTTTTTAGATCTGAATAATGAAGAAAACCAGCCTATTAAAAGAGTTTCTAAATTGAAACAATAAAGAATATCTGTATTTATAGATTTTCTGCGAACAAAAAATAAAGCTTTTAAAAGCTTTGGAATTCTTTCTAAATATTTTCCGTGCTTTACGAAACCCAATGACGTTACATTTTCATTTAAATTCTCTCCTTCATAATGATTTCTTTCAAAGCCAAGTATTTCTAAGTTTATTCCTGTATTTTTGAGATTTTGAATTCGCTTGTTAAAATGGGCGTCATTTAAAACGGGCAATAAAAATGTAATATGCATTTAAATTATGTTTTACAATATCAATAATTATTTGGTTTGAAGAGATCAAATTTAACCAATAACCATTTAAAGTATACATTAAAACATAAAGTTTATCTGTTATTCTTCCATACGGTTTACTGTAAATTTAATCATTAATTCACATCAAAAAGTCGTTGCCAAAAACTAAAATTTTGATTTTTATAGGTTCTTTGACAAGTGGTGGTGCGGAAAGAGTGACCGTTACTTTGAGTGAATATTTAAGTAAGCTCAATAAATATTCTGTTACTGTAGTTTCTCTAAATGAAAAGGATTTTGACTTCTATAAATTGAACAGTTCTGTTGAAAGAATTGCAATGAATATGAGTGGAGCAACCTCAGGCCTGAATAAGTATATAGTCAATATTAAAAGGGTATTTGCATTTCGAGATATTATTAAAAAAAGGCAACCTGACATTGTACTAGGAATGATTACTCGCCAAGCAGTGATATCTATACTGGCTTGTTTTGGGATGCAAGTAAAGGTTGTTGTCTCAGAAAGAAATTACCCGGGAAGAAGAAAGAATCACTCCATGTGGGAAAAGCTTAGAAAATGGTTTTACAAATACGCCGATGCTCATGTAGTGCAAACTAATAAAATTGCTATTTGGATTCGAGAGAACACAAATGCCAAAAATATAAATATAATTCCTAATTCAATTTCCTGGCCGATTGCTGTTCATCCACCCATTTTAAAGCCTGAAAACTATATTAATAAAGACGAAGGGTTAATTCTTGCTGTTGGGTCATTTAAAAAGCAAAAGGGATTTGATTTACTTGTTAAATCGGTTTCCCCAATTCTTAGAGAATTTGATGGTTGGAAATTAGTAATTATTGGTGATGATGTTGATGAAGATGGGATAAATAAATCTGACCATAGAAAACTTGTTGAAAGCTTAATTAAAGACAATGGATTGAGTGATCGAATTTCCCTTCCAGGGAAAGCAGGTAATATAATTGAGTGGTATCAAAGAGCTGATATTTTTGTGTTAAGTTCAAGATTTGAGGGATTTCCAAATGTATTATTGGAAGCAATGGCTTCAGGAACTGCTTGTATTTCATTTGATTGTGATACCGGTCCACAAGAATTAATAGATCATAGAAAAAATGGTTTACTCGTTGAACATCTAAATACGGCTTCACTTAGATCTTCAATTTATGAATTGATGGAAGATTCAACATTAAGAAAAAGATTATCTAAGAATGCCATTTTAGTGAGGGATAGTTTTTCTGATGAAATTATCCTAAAAAAATGGAAAGATTTATTCGATGAACTAAGCACTTGAAAATTAAACGCCCATAATAATTATTATTTAAGATGAAAGTTTTAATGGTGCTACCCTTTTTAAAAGCCGGAGGCACAGAAAGACAAGCCAGTTATATTGTAAACTATCTTCATCAAAGGGGATATTATGTTCGTACACTTTGTGTCGAAAAAACAGGCCCATTTGGCAATTTATTTAAGACATCAATCCATTTTTTAAAATCAAAAAACACAAATTTAAGATTTCTGTTAAATCTTATTTTATTCTTAAAATTTCTACAAAAAAATGAATTCGATATAATAATCAGCAGAGCTTGGAGTACAAATATTTTATCAGGTTTTGCTTCAATGATCTGCAAAAAACCTTGTGTGCTTTTTTTATCGGGCTCAATTGATCTAACCAATCATAACCCTGTAAAAAAAATAATTTTCAAATTTGTTCTTAAGAAAGCAGATAAAATAATTGCAGTTTCTAAAGAGTCGAGGCTAAACTGTATAAAATGGTTAAATATATCGCCAGATAAAATTGATGTTGTTTATAACGGTGTCGATATAAAGTTAATAGAGGAAATGTCTAATGAAGAAATTGAATTGCCTGATGGATTAAATAAGCAATTTCCAACTGTTTCATTTGTTGGTAGTTTAGTTCACCGGAAAGGAGTAGATATTTTAATTAATGCAATGCAGGAAGTGATTTCTCATGAAAATTTAAATTTAATAATAGTTGGCGATGGTGAATTATTTAATTTCTTAAAAGACCTTAGAGATGATTTGGGGCTGAAGAGAAATATTTTTTTTATTGGAGAAAAAATAAATCCATTCCCATACTTGAAATTTAGTAGTATCTTTGTGTTGCCATCCAGATCAGAAGGTTTTCCAAATGTATTAATTGAGGCAATGGCTACTAATAATGCAGTAATAGCATCAGACTGTCCGACTGGGCCTAATGAAATTATTGATGGTAATAATGGTACATTAATTCCGGTAAATGATTTCAAGAGTTTAGCATTTCAATTGAACAGATATTTAAAAAATCGAAATTTAATTGATAGCCTAAAAAAGAATGCACTTGAAACGGTTAGAAAAGAATTTCAGCTTGAAGAACAGATGAAAAAAATAGAAGAAATTCTTCGCGAAAAATCCAGATACCAGGTTAGATAGTATTTGTTGAGCAACTATGTTTAAATTAAAACAATTCCATTTAGATTATTTTGCCGGTTTTTCCCTTGCTTTATTAGTTGCATTTCCTGTATTAAGAGTAACCATACTACCACTGCCAAGTGTATCATTAATAATCCCCATACTATTCTTAGGATTAGTGTGTGCACTATGTCTTTATAGAGATGGTACCAAATATTTTAAATGGAATATTTTAATTTACGTTTATTTAATTTCATTGCTTTTTTTATATCTATTAATTTCTGCTTTTTGGAATATTTATGATGTAAATTTTACAGAGAATATTATAAATATACTATTCATTGTAGTATTGGTAATTTTAATAACTGTTAGCTTCAATAAACGATCTATAGATCATTTTCTGCATTGGATTGTTATTTTTGCGATTTTTACGACATTCTCATACATATATCATTACATAACAATTGGAAGTTTCAGAGGTTATGGCATACCGGCCTATCTAACAAGGTCATTAATTCTTGGAATGGGAGCAATAATTTCTATTTCTAAGCTTTTGTTTTACGAAAATGTAAATAATAAATGGTATGGATTTGTAACATTTTTTCTGTTTTTTGGGCTTTCTATTTCATTGGGTAGAGCGTCATTGTTAGGTGCCGCGTTAATCTCATTAACTTTAATAGCCATATATTATCGTTATAATTGGCCAAAAAGCTATTCAATGACTGAGTACATAAAGAATAAAAGTTCTTTAATATTGGTAATTTTATTTTTAGGTATTGTTGTTTTAGCAGTGTCTCAAATTGAGAGAACATTTAATAGATTTATCAGGTTGTTTACCGGAAGAGAGTTTTCAACTCAAAGGGTTGATCTTTGGATTGATTCTGTATATGGTTTTTTTGAAGCTCCAATTATTGGGCATGGATTAAGTAGTAGTGGTCCGGTTATTGAATTTAACTATCCTCATAATATGTTTTTGCAAATACTTGTTGAGGGCGGGATAATTGGATTTTTATTACTGTGTATTATTAGTTTTTATCCGATTTTAAAAACTTATTCTCTATTTAAGAAGGGCGTTTTAAATTCCAGCGTTTGGATACCATTGATGTCTTGTTATATATTTTTGATGATTAGCTTTTCTTTGGCCACTAACTTTTATGAGGGTAGAGTTTTAATTTCTTTTGGTTTGATTTTAGTTATCGCATTAAACTCGATAAGAAGTGATGTAAAGTAGATATGTTTACAATATTACCATTAAAAGTTTTGTACTTTCATATCGAGGACATACCGTTGAACAAAAGATTGCTTCTGATCTAATTAAGCTACTATATTTTTCAACTTTCAGGAAGTTTAGAGAATACATTTATTCAAATGCTTTAACAAAAAGACAGCTAATTTTTTCTAACTAGCAAATAAACAATTAATGTACATTGATATCATCGCAGGTGCTCGACCTAATTTCATGAAAATAGCACCTATCATTAAAGAAATTCAAAAGAAAAAATCAGAGAACGTAAAGATTGATTTTCGATTGATTCATACAGGTCAACACTATGATCATAACATGAGTCAAACTTTTTTTGAGGAACTTGGTATTCCCGAACCACATATTAATCTTGGTGCGGGAGGAGGATCACAAGCTGAACAAACTTCAAAAATTATGATCGAGTATGAAACTGTTTTAAATAACTTAAAACCCAATCTTTGTTTAGTTGTTGGTGATGTTACCTCGACACTTGCTTGTTCTATTACAGCAAAAAAAATGGGTGTTAGAGTTGCTCATATAGAAGCAGGAATTCGTTCGAATGACTGGACAATGCCAGAAGAAATAAATCGTGTGGTTACGGATAGAGTTTCAGATTATTATTTTACTACAACTGAGATTGCCAATAAAAATTTGATAAATGAAGGAGTTATCGAAGATCGAATATATTTTGTTGGTAATACAATGATTGATACACTTTTATCCAATCTTAATAAATTGGTAAAACCAGGTGTTTGGGAAGATCATGATTTAGATTGTACTGATTATTATGTTCTTACACTCCATAGGCCTTCAAATGTAGATGAAGAAAAAAGTTTGAAAAATTTAATTCAAACTTTAATAGAATCAGCTGGAAGTAATAAAATTATTTTTCCGGTACATCCCAGAACAAAAGATATTTTAAAAAGATTAAATATTGAGAATGAATCATTGATTTTTACGGAGCCTTTGGGATATCTCGAGTTTATTTACCTTATAAAATCATCGAAAGGTGTAATTACTGATTCAGGTGGAATTACTGAAGAAACAACGGTTCTTGGTATTCCATGTTTAACATTGAGAAACAATACTGAAAGACCGGAAACGATTTTTAAGGGCACGAATGAACTTATAGGAACTGACCCTGAAGATGTAAAAGTTGCAATGAGTGTTCTCAAAAATGGCGAATGGAAAAAAGGTGAGGCTCCTGATAAATGGGATGGTAAATCAGCGCAAAGAATTATTCAATCATTATTAGAGCTCTATAAAAAAGGTGAATTAAACTCATTTAAAAAATATGTTGATAGTTCACTTTTGATAAAGAATAGGTCAGATCTGATTAAGCAGAAGTAATCTTAAATACAAGATATGCAACTGATCTATAATTTCTGATATTAAAAGACAAAGCAGTCTTTTAATTCAGAAATACCGTTTAAGTATTTAAGACTCACTTCTAAACTGCAGAACTAATTTTTAAATGAAGATTCTCTACTTTTATCAATATTTCAGTACTCCAAAGGGTTCTTGGGGTACAAGGGTTTATGAATACACTAAGGAATGGATTGAAAGAGGGCATGATGTAACAGTAGTCACAAGTATTTATTCAAAATCTGATCTCAAAACTGATAAGTTAATTGACTATCGAGAAATTGAAGGTATTAAATTGATTATTTTGAATATTAAAATTGACAATAAGCAGCATTCTTTGATGCGAATTTGGACATTTATTCAATATTCATTTTTAGCTTCTTGGTTTGCCGTTAGGGAATCTTATGATGTCGTAATTTCATCTTCAGGTCCAATAACTGTTGGAATTCCTGGCCTGGTTGGGAAGATTATAAAGAGAAAGAAAATGGTATTTGAAGTGCGAGATCTGTGGCCAGATACAGCGATATCAATGGGATTTATTCAAACAAAGGCGATTCAAAAAATGATGTACGCTTTTGAAAAATTTTGTTATAACAATTCAGATTTGATTGTAACCCTTTCACCGGGTAGTAAAGAGAATATTATTAATAGATATAAAAAATATAACATTATTTCGATACCTAACTCTGCGAATATAAAACTTTTTCAAAATAGAGGGAAAGCTCTTTCCAAAGAGTTTGCAAAGCAATCATACGCAATATATACTGGAAATATCGGACCTGTAAATAATTCTTATTTGTTATTCGAAGCAGCCAAAATATTAAAAGAAAAAAACTGTAATGACATTAAAATTATTCTTATTGGAGATGGTCAGCAAAAAGATGAGTTAAAAGCAAAAGCAGAAGATCTAAATTTAGAAAATCAATTTATGATTTTAGATTTAATGCCAAAAGAAGATTTGGTTCCTTTTGTACAGAATTCACTGGCCTCATTAATACCTTTAGCCAGTAAACCGCTTCTTGATACCTCATCGCCTAATAAATTATTCGAATCTTTGGCTGCAGGTGTACCGATTATTCAAACCACAAAAGGTTGGATTAAAGACTTATTGTATAAAGAAGAATGCGGATTTACAGTAAGTTCAGAAAATTCATCAGAGCTTGTTGATAAGCTTATAGAATTAAAAAATAATGAAGGGCTCAGATTTCGGCTTTGTGAGAATTCCTATAGAGTAGCAAGGGAAAAATTTGACAAAAAAATGTTAGCCCAAGAAATGATTGAAAATATTGAAGTATTGTGAAAAAAAAGGTGTTGTTGACAGGTGGAAGTGGATTTTTAGGGCATATAATAGCCAATCAATTGAAGGAATTATACAATATAACTTTACTACATCGCACAGTTGATATAGAAATTGAAAAATGCTTTCCTGTAATATATTCGGACTTATCAAAAGAATTAATTCCTCAACGGTTTAATAATAATTGGGACATAATTTTGCATGCGGCTGGTAAATCGGGAACTTCTCTTGAAAATCTTGTTGAAGATGATAAATTTTACAATGCAAATGTTATCGGAACGAAAAACTTGTTATCAAGTTTAGAAAACAGATTGCCAAAACTATTTGTGTACTTTAGCTCGGTATCAGTATATGGTGTTGAAGAAGGAGAAGATGTTGATGAAAACCACCCTACAAATGCCATTGATGCATATGGAAACAGTAAACTGGAAGCTGAACATGAGGTTTTGAAATGGTCTAAACGAACAGGAGTTAATTGCATTATATTAAGACTGCCACTTTTAGTTGGACCAAAACCTCCGGGTAATTTGGGGAAAATGATACATGCAATTAAAAAAAGAAAATACGTAAGTATTGGTGGTGGAAAAGCACGTAAAAGTATGGTTTGGATTAAAGATATTGGAAGCTTAATTCCCACTATTGAGGATAAAGAAGGTATTTATAACCTAACTGACCAGCACCATCCTTCTTTTAGAGAGCTAGAAAATATTATCTCTGAAAATGTTGGATGTAATATTTGGACGATACCTAACTGGATTGCTAAATATCTATCCAAATTTGGGTCTTGGATTAATAAATTTAATCAAGAGCCCAAATTTCCGCTTGACTATAGCACGTATCTAAAGATTACAAAAAGCGTGACTTTTGATGATTCTAAAGCAGTTAAAGAATTGCATTGGAAACCTCAAAGAGTTTTAGAGAAAATGAAACAGATGGACTTCGAATGATTATAATATGTTTCCATAATTGTACTATCAATTTCTTGGATGTTGAATCAATCAAATAATACTTTCTTTAAATATTATAAGGTCAAAAAATACTGATTAATTTTTATTAACCTTTAACCTTATCTTATAAAAACTAAAATAAATTAGTATAAATACGGTTTTGAATTATCTATTCCGCAGGGTTTTCCTAATTATATTCTGTTTGATTTTTAATGCATTTCTCTTTGTGCCCGGTAATTTATATGGGCAGGATATTGGTGTATCAGAGTTAGAGAAGTATGAGCAAATCAGGGAACGGCTTCTCCAGGAGGGTTTTATTCAAGAGGATTCAGAAGCAGTTTCATTACAGTCTGTCAGTGAAACTCCCCTG
>LFIK01001444.1_pt1 | contig 18895 bp, 12 predicted proteins | sample 643401 | NCBI WGS metagenome assembly LFIK01 (sample SAMN03777447, study PRJNA286221) | soda lake metagenome | biome: soda lake; feature: Kulunda steppe; material: water; isolation source: sample T5-Br brine of Lake Tanatar-5 | place: Russia: Kulunda steppe | collected 2010-07
AGGACCGGCACCCAGTCGGACCAGTGCCACTATCCCGCTATTGATCCCTTTTCTGAAATTTTGCCGGACCGGTGATCCGCCCAGCGCACTCGTGCGTAAACAGTCGCGTCAGGACTGTCGGATTTCAAACCGGCGACGCAACCCCGTTCGCGGTTCGTTCAGAAAGGCTGAACATGGCTTACATTGATGATCCCGAAACCCAAAGGGCAAATCTGCGGTATATTCGCAGCTCGATGAACGAACCGCTTCTGACGCGCGAACACGAGTTCGAGTTGGCGACACGCTGGCGACTCGAGAACGATGAAAAGGCCCTTCACGAAATGGTACGGGCCTATGCGCGGCTGGTCGTCTCGACGGCATCGCGCTTTCGCAATTACGGTCTGCCGATGGGCGATTTGGTTCAGGAAGGCAATGTCGGCCTTATGCAGGCGGCCGCCCGATTCGAGCCCGAGCGCGATGTTCGATTCTCAACCTATGCCGCATGGTGGATCCGGTCGGCCATGCAAGACTACATCTTAAGAAACTGGTCGATCGTCCGGACAGGCACGACGGCGGCGCAGAAGGCGCTTTTCTTTAATCTGCGACGACTGCGCGCACGAATCGAGGACGCGTCGGCGACGCGGCTGACCGATGACGGCCGGCGCTGGATAGCCCAGCAACTCAACGTCGATGTCAGTGATGTCGAATCCATGGAAATGCGGATGTCCGGGCATGACCAGTCGCTGAACGCGACGGTGTCGGACGGTAGCGAGGACGACTGGCAAGGCTTCCTTGCCGATGATCGGCCCAATCCCGAAGCGGTCGTCATCGGCATGCGGGACGGCCAATCCCGCTCCCGCTGGCTGGCTGAAGCCATCGGAGAGTTGTCAGCCCGCGAGCAAAAGATCATTCGACGCCGAAGGCTTGTTGACCACGGGGCCACCTTGGAGGAGTTGGGGCGGGAATTGGGTGTCAGCAAAGAGCGGGTGCGCCAGCTTGAGCATCGTGCGCTGCAAAAACTACGTCAGGCGATGACCCGGCATGTAGAGACGCCGGCTGAGCTTTTGGTTGAGTGATGGTGAGTATTATCTAAAAAAATGATGCGCTGTACTTGGCTTTGATGTGAGATATCCGCTCTTCCGCAAGCAGGAACCCTACCCAGTCATTCGTGACGCAAACTAGTACAGACCTTAACTTCTGTCATTGATCAGAATATTTTGTGAGTATTGGGCTGGTCAAATTAGAACTTCCTTGATTTTCTCGTCAAATTCCTTCCGGTTTTACCTTTTGGTAATCATTTTCTCCTATGAATCTTCTCGGTGCGCGGTTAACGGAGAAGAGTGATGGGACTTAAAAATATTAAACTCGTATATAAAATACTGTTGATTGTTGGATTGATGTCGCTGATCACGATCGCGTTGAGCATCGCCTCGGTCCGGTCGATCGCCACCGTCCATGAAACCGCAGACCGGATGGAGCGTCTATCCACTGAAAGCCTGCTTGCCGCACGGGCCACGACGGCATTGATCGCGCTCAATCGTGCCGAATACGGAATCGCCGCCGATCCGTCAAGTTCGTCGATCGCCGCCTATCGTGAAGACATTGAAGCCGAATACGCCCTGATCCAAGAGCGGCTGGAGCTCATTGGAACCTTGGCGGCGCCGGAACGGCAGTCATCTCTGTCTGCCGCCGAGTCCGAGCTTTCCCGCTATTTCGATGCGGTCTGGCAAACCCTGGAAATAGCGGAGACCGCCGGCCAGGAAGATGCCGCCACCGTTATCGATACCGTAAGGGCCAACGTTGACATCGCCGAGTCGGCGCGCGAGAGCCTCAATGCATATGCCGAAGCCACCGACACGCTGATCGCTACGCTCGAAACCGAATCAGCCGAGATCTATGCGGTGGCGCGCACCCTCATTATCGGATTGACCGTCCTGGGCGTTGTCGGGGGTGTCGCCATTTCCATTGCCGTTGCCCAATACGGCGTCAGCCGGCCGATCGTCGGGACCGTCAGATCACTCAAGAAACTGTCCGACGGCGATCTGCAGATCAAGATCAGCGGCGACGAGCGTCGCGACGAAGTGGGCGATATTGCCCGGGCAATGATCGTGTTCCGTGATGGTATGATCAAATCCGAACGGCTGGAGGCCGAAGCGGCGGAAAAGGAGCGTTTGGCCGAAGAGCGGGAAAAAGCAGCCATGAACAGGATGGCCGATTCCTTCGAGTCGACCGTATCGGCCATCGTCCAGAGTGTTTCCGCCGGCGCCGAGCAGCTTCGTACCAATGCCCAGTCGCTGTCAGCCAATGCTACCCAGACCAGCCAGCGGGTCATGACCATGTCGAATGCCTCGCATGAGGCAACCGAAAATGTCGAAGGAGTTGCCGCCGCCGCCGAACAGCTCAGCGGCGCGATCGCCGAAATCAATCGGCAGATCGCCGCCAGTTCGGAGCTCGCCAAAGGCGCCGTCACCGAGACAGAACAAACCAACGAAACCCTGGCCAGCCTGTCGACATCGGCCCAGCGCATTGGCGATGTCGTAAAGCTGATTCAAGATATTGCCGAGCAGACCAATCTTCTGGCGCTGAATGCGACAATCGAGGCAGCCAGGGCCGGCGAGGCCGGCAAGGGATTTGCCGTCGTCGCGAGCGAGGTCAAGAACTTGGCCAACCAGACGGCAAAGGCAACCGAGGAAATCAGCAAACAGATCAGTGACATGCAATCGGTCAGTGAGGACGCGGTCAATGCCGTGGCCGGAATCGGCAACACTGTTGTGTCGATCAACGAAAACGTGACGGCCGTCGCTTCGGCCGCCGAGCAACAATCGGCGGCAACGAACGAAATCACGCGCAATGTGCAACAGGCTGCGACCGGTACGCGCGCGGTTTCAAGCAATATCCACGATGTCCGGACGGCCGCAGAAGATACAGGCAGCACAGCCCGCGACGTCCTTGATGCTTCAACCGAGCTGAGCCGCAGAGCCAATCAGCTCAGCGACGAAATGCAATCCTTCGTGGAAACGGTCCGGGTCGCCTGACAGCACCCGCCATAGATGGCATCACGGCGACGGGATCTCATGTGGCTTGAGATTCCCGCCTGCGCGCTAAAAGTGTTCACGGATCTTCCGTGCTACTCATCGTCGGCCGAGAGAGCGTTGAACCTGTGGGCCCCGGCTCTGCATTGCAGCATTTTATGCTGCAATGCGTCCGGGGCAGGGGATTTTTGTTGCGCCCTTGCACTTTTTCCGCATCCCCGGAAGCGCGAAGCGCTATCCGGGGTCCACAATTTCCGCGAGAACGTTGACAGTGTGGGCCCCGGATCAGCGAAGCAACATTGCATGTTGCATCGCGTCCAGGGCAGGGGAATTCTTTGCGGCGCTGCCCCGTTCTGGAAACTCAGAACGCTCACGGGACGATCAGGGGTGGGTTTTGCGCCCGCCAGAGAGATCCGTAAACGCCTTAGGCGGAGACGGGAAACCGGCACGACGACTCTCCTCGTGCGACACGCTAATCGGGCTCACCCAGCCCAGCGAGGGTCGAAAGGACAAAGGCATCCACCCAAACGGCAATGGCACCCACCCGAAGGTTCCATCCGCGGCCGATCTGCTCTAAGGTCCGGTCGAGTTGAGTTCTCGTCTAAAAGGCGTTCACGCGGTGCGGATCAAAGCAGACTCACATACGCCCAAAAACATGCTCGGGCACTCGGCCCGAAGGCCACCCAACGGTTCGTCCTGTTGAATGCTATACACTGTGTATCGCTGCCTGACCGATGCCGCCGGTCCCTTGGTTCCGTTCATGCTGCGCCGTCGCCTCAGACGCGGCAAGGAAGACGCATCCCGGCTCTCCGAGCGGCTCGGCGTCGATAGCCGGCCGCGACCGCCCGGCCGGCTGATCTGGATTCATGGCGCCAGTGTCGGCGAGACGCTGGGCGCTTTGCCCCTTATCCAGCGGCTGATGCAAGCCGACCCGACGGTCACCGTCATGATAACCTCGGGCACCGTTACCTCCGCCAATATGATGGCCAGCCGCCTGCCCAAGAATGCCTTCCATTGCTATCTGCCGATCGATCGCCGACGGTATGTCGATCGGTTTCTTTCCCATTGGCAGCCCGATGCCGTGGTCTGGATCGAAAGCGATCTGTGGCCGAATATGCTGGCCGGCATCCGAGAGCGTCGCATTCCGGCAGCACTGGTCAATGCCCGCGTGTCCGAGGCCACGGCCCGGCGATGGCGCCGGGCGCCCAGCTTTTTTGCGTCGATCATCGATGCCTTCGATTTGATTTGCCCGGCCAGCGCCGGCGATGCGGCGGCATTCTCGTCCATCGACCCGCTTCGTCTGGGGCCGGTCGGCAATATCAAGACCTCCGCCCCGGCCCAGCCCCCGGACATCCGGCTTCTCGAAACCCTAAACGCAGCGATCGGCGATCGGCCGGTCTGGTTGGCGGCCAGCACCCATGACGGTGAAGAGGCCATCGTTCTCGATGCCCACAACCGGCTGCGCGGCACGCACCCCAATCTGCTGCTCGTTTTGATACCGCGCCACCCGAACCGGGCCGACGCCATCCACGAGCGGATCACAGCCGCCGGGTTCACCGTCGCCCAGCGGAGCCGCTCGGATCCCATTGATCGCGACACCGCCGTCTATCTCGCCGATACCATGGGCGAAATGCCGACATTTCTGGCGCTGGCGCCCGTTACCTTCGTCGGCGGATCGCTGGTGCCCATGGGCGGTCACAACCCCGTCGAAGCCGCCGATGCCGGGTCGGCGGTGCTCATGGGCCCCCATGACTGGGCTTTTGCCGATGTTGTGCAGGCGCTGGAAGCCCAGGGCGGGATGCAGCGTGTCAGCTCGTCATCGACCCTTTCAATAGCCGTCGACCGCCTGCTGTCCGACCCCGCTCAGCGCAAGGCCCAGACGACCGCCGCCAGCAACATCGCGCACGCCCTGAAATCCACGGTTGACCGCATCGCCGCCGCCGTTATCCCTCTGTTGACGCTGCCGGCCCCCGATGACGGAGACCCTCCATGAGACCGCCCCCCTTCTGGTACGACCGGCGCGGCGCCCTGGCATATCTGCTTTCCCCGGCCGGCTATCTTTATGCCGCGGCTGGCGCTTGGCGACTTCGGCAGGCCACACCCTTTCGCTGCGGCCTGCCCGTCCTTTGTGTCGGCAATGTAACCGCGGGCGGCACAGGCAAGACGCCCATTACCATCGATCTGGCGCAGCGGCTGTCCGATCGCGGGCAATCACCGCATATTCTTGTCCGGGGCTATGGCGGGCGGACCAAGGGGCCGTATCGGGTCGACCCAAGCCGCGACGACGCCCGCACCGTTGGTGACGAGGCGCTGCTTCTCGCCCGAACGGCGCCAACCTGGGTGGGCGGCGACCGGGCGGCCTCAGCCCGCTTGGCATCCCAGGCCGGGGCCACGGTGATCGTCATGGATGACGGGTTCCAGAATCCGGGCCTCCACCAGGACTGCGCGGTGCTGGTCGTCGATGCAACATCCGGGATCGGCAACGGCCTGCCGATACCCGCCGGCCCCATGCGGGAATCTTGGGACCGCGCCGCGAAACGGGCGCAGGCTGCCGTGGTGATGGAGCCCCCCACCGTGCAGACAGGCGACGATGCCACGCTCAGGGTTCGACACCCCGACCTGTCTGCGATCGACGGCCCTGTGCTCAAGGCCCGGCTGGTGCCGGATCCGGCCCTTATTGCAGCCCTCTCTGCGGAACAACGGGGACGCCCGGTGGTGGCTTTTGCCGGCATCGGACGGCCTCACAAGTTCTTTGATTCCTTACGATCCGCCGGCTTCGACCTTGCCGAGGCGGTGCCCTTTCCCGACCACCACCCCTATAAGCCCGGTGACCTGAAGACGCTTTCCGATCTCGCCGACCACTTCGATGCGCCTTTGTGGACCACCGAGAAAGACCTCATCCGGCTGCCGCCGTCATTTCGCACGCGCGTGACGCCACTTCCAGTGAGCATCGCCTGGTCGGATCCCCATATGGTGAACCAATTGTTGGACGATCTGCTGGGCGGAACCAAAGACCGGGCGGCCGACGCGTCGAAAGGTGGGCGGGCGTGAGCGTATCGCGTTTCCAATACCATATCGGGCATCGGGTCGAAGCGCTGGTGCTTGCCGCGCTGATCGCCGGGTTCCGAGCGCTGCCGCCGGCAACCGCATCGGCGCTGGGCGGACGCATCGGCGCACTGGCCGGGCGGTTCATGGGACGCTCCAACCGCATCGCCGAACGCAATCTGCAGCTCTGTTTCCCGGAAATGACCGCCGAGGAGCGGCGGCGGCTTCGCGCCCGAATGTGGAACCATTTCGGCCGTGTCATGGCAGAAATGCCGCACACCGAGACGTTATGGAACGAAAACACCGATAAGCAAGAGCTGGCTTCGCTCGACGATCTGCGGCAATCGACAGGCGACACCAAGAACCCGGCGGCGCCTCAATCGCGCAAACCCAAACCACTGGTTATCGTCGGCGCCCATTACGGCAACTGGGAAATCGGCAGCATCGGCGCACAGGCGGCCTTTCCTCCGGCCGGCATCTTTTATCGCCCCCTCAACAATCGGTTCGCCGATGCGCTGCTTGAACGATTGCGAGGCGGCACCGGCATCAACCAGTTTGCCAAAGGCGGCGATGGCGCACGCAACGCACTCCGCCATATCAAAGCGGGCGGCACCTTGGCGGTCTTGATGGACCAAAAGATGCGCGAGGGGATCGACGCGCCGTTTTTCGGGCATCCGGCACGAACGCCCTATGCCGCCGTCCTGTTCGCCCTGAAAACCGACGCCCCGATCGTCCCGATGGTGGTGCGGCGCAAAAGCGGCACGAAATTCGTCCTCGATGTCAGCCCGAGGATCGAAAACCCGCGCACGGGTAACCGATCGGACGACATCCGGCTGATGGTCACGGCCATCAACGCCCAGATCGAGGCCTGGATCCGCGAGGCACCCGAACAATGGCTCTGGATTCATCGGCGCTGGCCGATTGACTATGGCGTCCGCAAAAAGTGAACGTCCGCCAGCCTATCTCCGGCCGACACCAGTCTAACTGACACGTTGCCGACGCTGACCACGCCCCGCATTTCCGGCATTGGCCGGCAATTCGATATTCACCTCGAGGGTCGACATGCTGCCGCTGTTTTCGACCTGCACCGAGACCTTTTCCTCGTCGATATCGATGTAGCGGGCGATGACCGCCAGGATATCCTTTTGCATCATCGGTATGAAATCCTGACCGACCCGCCCTGCGCGGTCATGGGCCAGCAGGATCTGCAGCCGCTCTTTCGCCGTATCGGCGCTGGCGCGCGGTTTTGCTCGGAAGAAATCGAGAAGGCTCATCACTACGCGGACCTCCTCAGGAATCGTTGAAGCAGACTTTTCTTTTCGGTCTTGATGAAGCGCTGTTCGATCGTCTCACCCAAGAACCGTCCGACCACATCCATATAGGCCAAACCGGCATTGCTTTCTTTTTCAAGCACAACCGGCATGCCGCTGTTCGATGCCTTGAGCACCGCTTGGCTTTCCGGCACGACTCCCAGCAGCGGTATCGCCAATATCTCGAGGATGTCATCGACCCTCAGCATATCGCCACGGTCGACACGGTCCGGGTCATAGCGCGTGATCAAAAGGTGTTCCTTGACCGGGTCCTGCCCCTCCTCGGCACGTTTGGACTTCGATGCCAACATGCCGAGAATCCGGTCGGAATCCCGTACGGAAGAAACTTCGGGGTTCGTGACCACCACCGCTTCGTCGGCGAAGTAAAGCGCCATCAGCGCGCCCTTTTCGATGCCGGCGGGACTGTCGCACACGATATAGTCGAAATCATTCCTCAGTTCGTCCAGGACGCGTTGCACCCCTTCCTTTCTGAGAGCGTCTTTATCCCGAGTCTGCGACGTCGGCAGAATATACAGATCCTCGATCCGCTTATCCTTGATCAACGCTTGGTTCAAGCGGGCATCACCATTGATCACATTGATGAAGTCAAACACCACCCGGCGCTCACACCCCATAACCAGATCAAGGTTACGCAAGCCGACATCGAAATCAATAACGACCGTCTTCTTGCCCCGCAAAGCCAATCCGGCCGCAAACGCCGCGCTTGAAGTGGTTTTTCCGACCCCTCCTTTGCCCGATGTCATGACGATTACTTTTGCCAAAGATCCCTCCGTTGCCCCGTTTCGGGTTGGTCGCGCCCCAAGCCGATCCAAGAAACCGTCAATTTTTCTCAAGTGGCGTTACGACGAGTGCTTCGCCCTCGAGCTTGCACTGTACCGGCCGTCCAATCATATGCTCCGGTATATCATCGCGCACAAGCCAATAGCCTGCAATAGATACAAGTTCAGGATCGAAACTTTGACAGAAAATACGGGCTGTCGTGTCACCGGTCACACCGGCCAAAGCCCGTCCCCTGAGTGAACCATATATATGAATGTGCCCGTCGGCTAGAATTTCCGCGCCGCTTGATACCGATGACATCGCCACGAGGTCGCCGCCATTGGCATATATTTGCCGGCCTGAGCGGATCGGCTCGACGATCAGTTTCGTCGGCGTCATCGCCTCGGCACCCGCCGGACGCGCCCCGCCTGCTTGCTGGGGCAGTTGCTGGCCCTGGTTCTGCCCCTGGTTCTGCCCCTGGTTCTGCCCCTGGGGGGTACCCGGGCGCCCGGCTGGAACCAGGCTGAGCCCGGCGGCAGCCGCCATCCGATTGTGGCCGTCGCTGCCGTTCTGGACCCCGACCGGAATCAGATTATGCTGCCGCAGCCGCCGCATGAACTCGGCAAAATTAAAGGGCCGATCATTCGGCAGGGCGCCAATATCCAACACGACCGGCGCGTGGCGAAAGAAATCCGGCGCCTGTTCGATCTTGTCGAGCAGCATTGGGAAGAACGCCTGGTCGTCGGGCCGGTTCAGCCGCAGAACCATCATCGTGAACGCCCCGCCCAACAGCCGGAAAGGCGGCTCGCCCCCGCTGTCGTTGTCGCCGCGGGCCGGGGAGCGGTCGCGGGGCGGCGCCCCCCGTCTAACCGGCGCCTGTTCGCCACCTTGTGTCATGCACCGTCCATCGCATGGGAGATCCGATATCCGACGTGTAGCGGTTTCGCGGACTCAGGTAAATAGCGCGATTGGGACCGGGGGCGACATCGCGTTGCAAAAACCATCGTCAAAGCAACAGAACAGTCGAGCGAGAGGGATTGAAATCGTTCCGGCGGCTGTCATGTCCCTGGCATCGATCTGGAAACCTTGGCGCCACCGGGCCAGAGACCAACAACAACGGACAGCCCCGCCATGATCGACCGCCGAGACTTCTTGAAGACGACGACGCTGACGTCCCTCGCTGCCATGCTCGGCGGCGGCGCATTGCGCCCCCTAACGCCGTCGGCAATGGCGGCAAGCGGCTTTGACCACGGCCAAGTACTTGAGGCCGCGCGGGAACGCGCCGCCCGGCCGTTCAAGCCAAGGCCGCGACCCGAGCCCGTGCAGGAAATCGGATACGACATCCACCGCAATATCCGGTTCCGCGCCGATCAGGCCCTGTGGCACGGCACGGACTCGCGGTTCGAAGTTCAGATGTTCCATCCCGGCCGGTTCTTCCCGGAACCGGTGGAGATTGCCACGGTCGAGGATGGCCAGGCAGTCCCGGTGCCCTTTTCAACGGAGCTTTACGCGTTTGATGGTCCGGCAGAAGCCGTGCGCGACCGGATGCGCACGGTCGACGATATCGGCCATGCCGGGATCCGGCTCCACTACCCGCTCAACGATCCGGACAAATTCAGCGAACTGGTCTCTTTTCTAGGCGCCAGCTATTTTCGAGGCCTCGGCCAGGGAACGCAGTACGGATTGTCGGCCCGAGGCATCGCGCTCGGCACCGGCGGATCAGAGCCCGAGGAGTTTCCCGCTTTCGTTCAATTCTGGCTGGAACGCCCCGGTGACGGGGCCGACGCATGCCGCCTGCATGCCCTGCTCGACGGCCCGAGCGTAACCGGGGCCTTTCGTATTTCAATGGCGCCGGGCCGCAACACCGATATGGATATCGACGCCACGCTCATTCCGCGCCGAGAACTCAGCGCGATCGGCATCGCGCCCTTGACCAGCATGTATCTGTTCAGCCCGCTCGATCCGCCTCGGTTTCACGACTTTCGACCGCGCGTCCATGACAGCCAGGGCTTGTCGCTGCATCTGAACGCCGGTGAACGGCTGTGGCGGCCGCTGGTCAATCCGGGCAGCGTCTCGATCAGTGCGTTTCAGGCCGAGAGGCTGCGCGGCTTCGGTTTGACCCAGCGCAATCGGGATTTCGCCGCCTATCAAGATTTGGGTGCGAACTATCACCTGCGCACCGGTGCCTGGGTCGCGCCGGCCGAGGACTGGGGGCCGGGTGCCCTGCATCTGGTCGAATTGCCGGCCGATGACGAAACCGTCGACAACATCGTGGCCTTCTGGCGGCCCGAACAGCCGTTAACGGCCGGTAATGAGACCACATGGCGCTATCGGCTGTCCTGGGGCCTCGACCCCGAACCCGACACCAGCGTTGCAACCACGATCGAAACCCGCAGCAGCATGGGCGGCGTTCCCGGCACCAGCGGGCACGGAACCGGCACCAAATTCGTGGTCGATTTCGCGGCCACGCCGGATTCCGGCGGCATCAATGCCGAGGATGTTACAGCGAATGTTTCGGCCTCACGCGGCGAGATCGTCAATCCGGTAGCCCATCGGAACGAGGAAACCGGCGGCTGGCGGCTTTTCTTCGATATCGTGCCCAATGGCGGCGACACTCCGGTCGAGCTGCGCTGTTTTCTCGACCACGCCGACGGCCCCCTCTCGGAGACCTGGACCTATCGCTGGTCGCCATGAACGACCGCACGCAACCACGCGATTGACAATACCGCCCCGTCTCGCCCACTGTCACCTGCCCCGGTGTCGCGGACCGGTCCGGGCGGCGAGTGTGATCGTCCGGCCGTTTCAAGCCCCGCGCCGCCGCGACCTGTGACCATCCTCGCAAGTGGCCGTATATGTGGCCGCCTGTGATTGCCGTGCGGAGCGAGTGCCCCAGTGACCGTCCCTGAGAGCGTATCCGACAAAACCGACAGCCAAGCCGCAACCGCCGTCCCGAACCAGCCCGACGGTTCGAGCCCGCCGCCTTTCGTGCGCGAACTCCGTGCACGCCTGTCGCCTGACGACGACGCGCTGCGCGGCCCGGCTTTGTTCCCGCCGACATCCAAGACCGGCCGATTGTCGACGCTGGTCGCGGAATTGTCAAAAACGCTGGAGCGGCAGGAACTCGGGCGGTCGACCGACCCGTTCACCAATCCGGTTCTGCTGCTGTCGCTCGACCTTTCCAAACGGTTGGAGCGCGAGGAAATCAGCTATGCCGATCTGGAACAGCTGACCCAATATCTGAGCACCGACGGGTTGCTGGAACGAGCGGCCCGGCTGCGCCGCTATTTGGGGGAAACCGACCCCGAGCGCAACCGTGCCCGTTTGACCGCCATCCTGGAGACCCTTAACCGCGCGGCCGGGAAATCCGGCGGCGAACCGGTGTCGTTCGAGCATTTCAAGGCACTGGCCGAGCGGGAGTATTTCGGCCTCGTCATCACCGCTCACCCGACCTTCAATCTTTCGACTCCGCTGATGCGCGCCTTGTCCAGCCTGGCGGTCGGACGGGGCGGCGACGGCGCCGAACTGACCGCCAAACAGGCCGAGGAACTGCTGGCCCTGGCCTGCCGGTCCGAGCACAGCCCCGATCCGGATATCTCTCTGGCGCGCGAGCATTCCTTGTCCATGGAGGCGATGGGCAATATCCAAGCGGCCCTGCGCGAGGTTTACGACGGCTTCTATCGCGTTGCAGCCGAGGCCTATCCGGACCGTTGGACCGAAGTCTCGCCCCGTTTGATGACCATTGCCAGTTGGGTCGGGTATGACCTGGACGGGCGGTCCGACATCGCCTGGGGCGATTCGCTGCAAAAGCGGCTCAAGCTGCAGGTGGCGCAGTTTCAGCATTACCTGGAAGACGTGCGCGCCCTGCACCAGTTGGCCGGCGCCGATGCGCGCGACCTGCGCGACACCCTCGATTTGATCGAGAGCCGGATCGCCCTGGCTCTCAGCCAAGTGACCGACGAGATTGCAGCCTTTGACGCTGCGGCCGCCGATCCGGCCGGAGAACGCGACCGCATTCGCGCCCTGTCAAAGCGCATGTTCGAAAGCCGCTCCCTGCGTTTGACCAATGCCCAAACCCTGAGCGATATGGCCGACCGCGCCATCTTCAAGGCGCGCGAGCGGGTGTCCGACGCCAGCCCCGATACCCTTCCGGATGCTGATGCGCCGGGTATGGCGCTGATCCGCCGGCTATGCATCCTGCGGGCGGAATTCGCCAATCACGGCCTCGGCCTGGCACATACCCATGTCCGGATCAACGCCACACAGGTGCATAACGCCATCCGCAAGTCGGTGGGGCTGGTCACCGATCCCAACGACCCCCGCTATCGGGTGTCATATCTCGACAAAATCAACACCCTGCTGGCCGAGGCGAAGCCGGTCACAGTCAATTACGGGTCGATCATGGCCGAGCGGACATCGGTCAAGCGGTTGTTCATGGTCTTGGCGCAGATGCTGAAATACTGCGACAGCACGGCACCGATCCGATTTCTGATCGCCGAAAGCGAAAGCGCCTTCACCTGTCTAGTGGCCCTCTATTACGCCAAGTTGTTCGGGGTCGAAGAGCATATCGACATTTCACCCCTATTCGAAACCGAGAAGGCGTTGGAAGCCGGCAGCCGCGTGATCGAGCAGCTTCTCGATAACCCGCATTACCTAGCCTATGTAAAGCGGCGCGGCCGGATCTGCGTCCAGACCGGCTATTCCGATGCCGGGCGCTATCTGGGCCAAACGCCGGCTGCGGCCTCGATCGAGCGGCTGCGCCTGCGGCTCGTCACCGTCATGGCCCGGCGCGGACTGCACGACATTCAATTGCTGATCTTCGACACCCATGGCGAAAGCATCGGCCGGGGCGGTCATCCCGCCGGCTTTCAAGACCGGTTGTCCTATATCGACACCCCCGCCTCGCGCGGGTATATGGCCGACAAGAACGTCGCCTTTAAACAAGAGATGAGCTTTCAGGGCGGCGACGGCTATCTGATGTTCGTCAATCCCGCCAGCGCGCTGGCGGGCGTTACGCGCATCCTGGAGCACGCGCTTAGGACCGGTGACAATTCCAACGACGATCCGTTTTATGACGAATCCGCCTATATCCGCGAGTTCTTCACCACGGTGAAGGAATTCCAGGTCGGGCTGATGAACGACGGCAATTACGGCATATTGTTGTCGGCGTTCGGCGCGAACCTACTGTTTCAGTCGGGCAGCCGGGCGTTCAAACGCCAGCACGAAGACCCGTCGAAGGCCGACGACGCCCATCCCAGCCAATTCCGGGCCATTCCGCATAACGGCGTTTTGCAACAGCTCGGCCTGTTGGCGAATTCCATCGGCGGCGTCGGGGCTGCGATCGCCAAAGACCCCGAGAAATTCGTCGATCTCTATCCGCGCTCGCCGCGCCTGCGCCAGCTCATGGGCATCGTCGAATACGGCTCCGCAGCGACCGATCCCGACGTGATGAAGGCCTATATCGACAGCCTGGATCCCGGCTTGTGGATCCTGCTTGCCGCCGATACCGGGCCGCGCGACCGTCAGGAACGGCTGTTGCGCATTGCCGGCCATCTTGAACAAACCACCCTGCACGAGCGTAAGAACCGCGTTTTTCGCAAGCTGTTCCAGGATTATACGGTGCTGGAACGCTCGCTCGGCTTGGTCGATACCGGCTATGAAGGCTGCGGCCCGGAAGGTTGCGGCGGCCTGATTTCGACCCGGTCGAAGCTGCATATGCGGCTGCTGCATGCGATCCGGCTGACCGCGATCCACGAGATATTCAAGCTCGCCATGCAGATTCCGGAATTCTCCAGCCGCCATGCGATCACCCCGCAAGAGGTGGTCATGCGGTTGCTGCATCTGGACGTGCCGGCGGTCGTCGATCTGCTGCGCGAGGTCTTCCCCTTGACCGGCGACGGCGACGATCCGGCATCGGATTACGGCGAACCGGCGACCTATGCCGCCGATGACAGCCAGGACTATCAATTCGAAAACGATGTCCTGTTCGGCCCGCTGGAAGGGCTGCACCGGCTGATCCGGCGGATTTCGTCGGCCAACGCCCAACATATCGGCTTTTTGGGTTAGGGTTCGGGTTCAGGTTCGGCTCGGCCGGATAGAAAGTTTGGAGATATCGATGAGCGATGCGGCCACGGCAGTAGGCCAGAACGGGGCTTCCCAGTCCTTTGAAACGGTCCGACTGGCAGATTATCGCCCACCCGTGCATCTGGTCGATACCATCGATCTGGTCTTTCATCTGGAGCCGACGGCGACCCGCGTCCTCTCGCGCCTGACCGTGCGCCGCAACCCGGAGTCCGACGCAGCGCCCGACGCACCGCTGGCATTGGATGGCGACAGCGACTGCTTGACCCTGACCTCGATCCGGCTGGATGGCGAGGAACTGGACGAGGGGCGCTATTTCACCGATGACGCCTCGCTTAGGATCCAGGATGTGCCCGACAGCTTCGTTCTCGATGTCGAAACGACCATCGATCCCGAGGCGAATACTGCCCTCTCCGGCTTGTACCGGTCCGGCGGCATTTTCTGCACCCAGTGCGAGGCCGAAGGGTTTCGCCGCATCACCTACTATCCCGACCGGCCCGATGTGTTGGCCGTCTTCACGGTGACCCTGGTTGCCGATAAGAAGACCTGCCCGCTCTTGCTGTCCAACGGCAATCCGGTCGACCGGGGCGATGCCGGGCCCCACCGGCACTGGGCCATCTGGTACGACCCGCATCCGAAACCGGCCTATCTTTTCGCGCTGGTCGCGGGCGATCTGGCGACCCTGTCGGACACCTACACGACCCGGTCCGGGCGCGTGGTGACGCTGAACATTCACGTGCTGCCCCGCGACGCCGACAAATCGGAATTCGCGCTCGAAGCGCTGAAGAAATCGATGAAGTGGGACGAGGACCGGTTCGGACTGGAATACGATCTCGACGTCTATTCCATTGTCGCGGTGCCCGACTTCAACATGGGCGCGATGGAAAACAAAGGCCTGAACATCTTCAATACGAAATATGTTCTGGCCCGGCCCGATACCGCGACCGACAACGACTATCACGGGGTGGAATCGGTCATTGCCCATGAATATTTTCACAACTGGACCGGCAACCGGGTCACCTTGCGCGACTGGTTCCAGCTCAGCCTGAAAGAAGGGCTGACGGTGTTCCGGGATCAGGAATTCAGTTCCGACACCGGCAGCCGAGCCGTTGAGCGTATCCGTGCCGTGCGCGGCCTGCGCAGCATCCAATTCCCCGAGGATGCCGGTCCGACCGCCCATCCCATTCGGCCCGACAGCTATATCGAGATCAACAATTTCTACACACCGACCGTCTACGAGAAAGGCGCCGAAGTGGTGCGCATGCTGCACACCCTGATCGGCAATGACGCCTTTACCCGTGGCCTGCGGCTGTATCTGGAACGCCACGACAATGGGGCAGCCACGGTCGAAGACTGGCTGGCCGCGATGGAAGAGGTCTCCGGCGCCGATCTGTCGCATTTCAAGCTTTGGTACAGCCAAGCCGGCACGCCCCGAATGGCGGTCAAGGAAAGCTATGACCCGGCGCGGCGTCAACTGACCCTGACCGTCACCCAGGAAACCCCGCCGACCCCCGGACAGCCGGAAAAGCCGCCCCTGCACATTCCGTTTTCAATCGGCCTGCTCGACCCGTCGGGCAAGCCGCTGGCCGTAGCCGTTGCGGGCGACGGGAGCAATACCGAACGTGAGACGGCCGTGATCTCGATCACCCAAACCCAGCAGGACATCGTCTTGAACGACGTCCCCGAGGGGGCGGCGGTCTCGTTGCTGCGCGGCTTTTCCGCCCCGGTCAGCCTGGCGCCGCGCCCGCAGGAGCGGCTGTTGTTCCTGATGGCGCATGATCCGGATACGTTCAGCCGTTGGGATGCCGGACAGGATCTGATGACCGGCCTTCTGATCGAACATGCCGAGATCATTCGCGGCGGCGGGACGCCCGACCTCGATCCCCGCGTGATCGAGGCGATGGCCCGGATCCTGTCCGACGAGACGCTCGACCCGGCCTTGGTGGCGGAAATGCTGGCCCTGCCGCCGGAAACCGATTTGGCCCAGCATATGAAGCCGATCCCGGTCGAGGCCATCCACACCGCCCGCACCGGCGCGCGCCGGCAATTCGCCGAAGGGTTGGGCGAGGCGCTGGTGGCGCGCTATCAGAGCCTCGGCGGACCCGAGGCCGACCCTGCCCTGACGGCCGAAGCGGTCGCCCGGCGCACGCTGAAAAACACGGCGCTGGTGCTGCTGAATGCCGATCCGTCGAACCCGGCGGGCCGCGACCTTGCCGCCGCCCAGGCCGAGCGGGCGACGACCATGACCGACAGCATTGCGGCCTTGATCGCCCTGAACGACACCGAAGAACCGGAACGCGACCATTATCAGGGCACCTTTCTACAGCGCTGGCGCGACGAGGCACTGGTGGTCGACAAGTGGTTTACGTTGCAGGCCATGCGCGCCGCGCCTGATGCGGTGGAGTCCGTATCGGCCTTGCGCGATCACGATCTTTATACCCGCGCCAATCCCAACCGTGTCCGCGCCCTGGTCGGCGCCTTCGCGGCGGCCAACCCGATTGCCTTTCACCGCGCCGACGGGGCCGGTCACCGGCTGCTGGCCGAGGAGATCATGGCCGCCAATCGGACAAATCCGCAACTGGCCGCCGCCTTGACCAAACCACTGACCCGCTGGCAGCACCATGATGGCGTGCGCGCTGACAGTATGAAAGCGGTCCTGCGCGAATTGGCCGGCATGACCGATCTGTCACGCAACGTTTACGAACTGGTGAAGCGCGGATTGGACGACGCCCGGGACGAGATCGGCGACAAGGTTGGGGGCGAGCCGGGCCGCTGAACCGGGCCATGGATATCGCCGCCCTGGTCACCGCCCGGACCGCATTGGAGATGCGCGGCATCCGCCCGGCCGCGCGACGGCTGGGCAAGGCGCCGGCCCGGGTCTCGGTGGCGCTCGATCGACTGGAAGCCGATCTTTCGATCACGCTGGCCGACCGCGCCGGCTCGGAACTGCTTTTAACGCTGGAAGGCGAACGGCTGTCGGCCGCACTCAGCCATGCGGCCGATCTGGCGCTGGCGATCGTTCGGCTTTCAACGCCGGAGCCGCCCAACGATGCCCTGATTCAGGCCGCCCGGCTGCCGATCGGGCTGACCGCCCTGTCACGGTTCGCGACCGTGGCGACGGTCGGCAGCATCCGCCGGGCAGCGCAAAGGCTCGACATGGGGCAGCCGCAACTGACCCGCCAGATCGGCAATCTGGAACGCATGATGGGCTGCGCGTTGCTCGACCGGCGGGCGACCGGTGCGGCCCCGACACCCGACGGCGAACGCCTGCGCGCCATCGCGGTGGCCCTGGAAGCGCATTGGGCGCGCCTGACCCGCAACGCCGCAACCCGCCACCGGTCCACGGCCCAGACCATTCGGTTGGGCACCGTCATGCCGCTCGGCCACGAAAGCCCGATCGCATACCGGCTGGCCGGTCTGGTGGCGAATTGGCATCGCGACCACCCGCGACAACCGCTGTTCATCCGGTCGACCACAGCGGAAGATCTGGTCAAAGGGCTGAAAGACGGCACATTCGACGTTGCCGTTCTGGACACCGATCACCCGCCGCCGGATATGGACGGCGAAAAAGTGTCCGCCGCCCGGCTGGCGCTGGTCGGCACGCCGATCGCACCCACGACCAAGACGCCGCACGATCATGATTGGGTCGCACTGCTGCAAGCCGCCCCCCTTGTCGTGCCCAGCGCCCGCAGCGGCCTGCGCCAACGCATCAACGCTTTCCTGGCCGATACGCTGAGCGACGACGGGCGCGACACCCTCGACCTGATCGAGTTGGACTCGATCCCGGTGATCATGAACATGGTGATCGACCACGGGTTTCTGTCGATCCTGCCACGGGAGTCGGTCAACCGCATCGCCCCGGCTCTCGGCACGGCCGACCTCGACCCCCGCTACGACCTGCCGCTCAGCCTCGTCTGGCCCCGCCGCCCCGCCACCACCCGCCTCGGCACCGCCATCGCCGGGATGCTGCGTCGGGGGGATTGATTTTCATGCTGACGGACTATAACATTTCAAAGAACTGGTGCCTAAGCATTAAAAACAAACTAGCATTAAATAAAGACCTTTATTTGTAATTACACTGTATGCATTAGACTCTCTCTCACGAAATAGCAGTATGTTATAACTTTGTATTTTTTTTAATACGCACTCGATTTGTTTACAACAAATTTGCAGAATATTCACCGCTCTCCTCCAAATCACTATACAATCTTTATATTCTCTAGTTTTTGGTATTATTACATCGCGCACTATCTTTTTATCAACTCTATTATGCTTTTATCAACGATCATATCTGATATTGATGGTATTATTTTTCTTGTAAACTATATACTCTATATACCGTTATCCGCCGACTACATTTTTAAGGTTGACACTGACCTGTCATGTCGATAGGATATCTATTCATAATTCTAGCTGCAGCCTTAGTCATCTTAAGTGAGAATTCAAGCGGTGAAAATCTCATTCGGAATCGAAAACATCAGACGTATAAGCACGACACCGAATATAGAAATACGCCCAATAACAATACTTGTTGGGCGAAACAGTTCTGGGAAAAGCACTTTTCTTCGTTCATTTCCTCTTATTAGGCAGTCATTAGAAACAAATAGTAGTGGTCCTATACTATGGTATGGATCAATGGTGGATTTCGGCGATGTCAATACTGCAATAGGA
>LFIK01001445.1_pt1 | contig 18894 bp, 16 predicted proteins | sample 643401 | NCBI WGS metagenome assembly LFIK01 (sample SAMN03777447, study PRJNA286221) | soda lake metagenome | biome: soda lake; feature: Kulunda steppe; material: water; isolation source: sample T5-Br brine of Lake Tanatar-5 | place: Russia: Kulunda steppe | collected 2010-07
CATCTGCTGGTACACGCTGATGCTGATTCTGCCGCTGATTCATGGCGCGGCGGGACTGGTTGCTGCATTGCACATGGCTGTGACAGGCGCGGTCGCTCTCGTCATCTATCGCTGGTTGAAAACCGGCACCAGCCGGCCACGACCGTGCAACGTCGTGCCGGGGATCAAGCAGCGCAGCGCCGCACTCGATCAATTCAGCTTTCCCTCCGGCCATACCCTCCATGCAGTCGCGTTCACAACGGTATTGATCGGCTGGTTTCCGGTCTGGGCAATCCTTCTGGTGCCACTCTGTGTGCTGATCGCGTTGTCACGTCCGATACTCGGCCTGCACTATCCGAGTGACGTGCTCGCCGGCGCGTTGATCGGCGTGGCGATCGGAAGTGCGTCTCTGCAGGTGTTTCATCCTTTTTGATCTAAAGAAATGCAACTGTTGATAGCGGCTTTGCTGACGGTCTGTCTGGGGACCAGCAACACGCAGTGAGACTTAGACGCCGACATCTCCGCCGACAGGCTGTTGGCAAGACACGCTGCAGCCGGCATGCTGTTGTCCATGATGAACTCGACCCGCGTTACCACCTGCCTCGCTCGTCGCCGTGCCCAGTCCTGAGCCGACCGACAACCGGGCAATGGTCTGGCGTCTGCCGTATCAGGTGCTGGTGCATGTTGCCGCAGCGCTGCTGCTGCCACGGCTGCTGTGGAAGGCGCGTGGCAATCCGGCCTACCGCAGGGACTGGTCGCAGCGGTTGCGGGCCGGCCCGCCGTTGTCAGGGTCAGGCCGGATCTGGATCCATGCCGTGTCGGTCGGCGAGGTAGCCGCAGCGCGGCCGATCGTCGATGCGTTGCGCGCGCACCTGCCCGACGTCCGCTTGCTGATCACCACGACAACGCCGACCGGTCGCGCAGAGGCGCGGCGGCACCTGGGCGACACTGTCGATCACCGCTATCTACCCATCGACCTGCCCTGGCTGGTGCCGGCCTTTTTGCGCGCGGTACGGCCGCGCGCGGCGGTGATGATGGAAACCGAGATCTGGCCGAATCTTTACCGCGCCTGCCGAGCCAGCGGCATTCCACTGTTGCTCGCCAACGCTCGGCTATCGCCGCGTTCGCTGCAGCGCTATCAGCGGGTGCGGCCGCTGGTTCGCGACACTTTGCTGTGCCTGTCCGGTCTGGCCGCGCAAACGTCTGACGACGCAGAACGGTTCATGGCGCTCGGAATGCCGGAGGCGCGTATACGCATTCTTGGCAATACCAAATGGGATGCTGCGCTGGCTACGGCGCGCGGCCAGGCAAGACAGGGCGTTGCCGTGCACCTGGAGCGAAATCGACCGATCTGGGTGGCGGCCAGCACCCACCCTGGCGAGGAGCCGATCGTGCTCGACGCGCATGCCCGGCTGCTGACCAGCCGGCCAAACGCACTGCTGATCGTTGCGCCACGTCACCCGGAGCGGTTCGGGCCACTGCATCGGCGCTGCCTGGAGCGCGGCTTCAGGACTTCACGACGCTCATCGGGAGCGCCAGCGGACGATGACCAGATCTGGATCGCCGACTCGATGGGTGAACTCTACCACTGGTACAGCCAGGCAGATCTGGCGTTCATCGGCGGCAGCCTGGCCGCAAGCGGCGGGCAGAATCCACTCGAGGCGGCTGCGGCCGGCATTCCCATACTGCACGGACCTCAGGTGTTCAACTTCAGCAGCATCTACCAGCGGCTGGCTACCAGCGGCGGGCTGACCGGCGTCGCCAACAGCGATGAACTGGCTGACGGCTTACACAGGCTATTCGGTGATCCCGCCGCTTGCCGACAGGCGGGCAAGGGATTGCAGGACATGCTGCAAACCGCAAGCGGTGCAGCAGACGCAACGGCGGAGTGGCTGCTCACCATGCTGGCAAGCGGAGATGGCGACAATCAGCTGGCGCTCTCGGACCGTGGATGGCCAGCAGCACGCTGAACGCCTGCCCCCGTCTGCGCTTCCAGCCGTGCCTCGCGCGACGCCACCATGGCAATCAGGAACAGCAGCCAGAACATCGAGGTGTACAGGGTCCCGTAAAACGACCAATGGGCGTTGATCGGCAGCATCAGCAGCAACAGTGCGAGCCCCGGCAGAAACGCCGACGAGCGGCGCACCATCAACCGAATCACCCACACAATGACGGTGATCAACGCCGCCAGATAGCCCAGCAACCCGGGCAGGCCGGTTGCAACGGCAATTTCGAAGACGAGCAGGTGCGTATGCAGATACGCCCGTTCGAGCAGGCCGGCGTTGATGGCTGTCGGCGTAAAGCCGCGAGGCCCGAGACCGAGCAGCCAGTGTTCACGCAACAGCTCGACAACGGCGCTCCAGATCCGCATGCGCTCAGAGGTGGCATAGTCCCAGCTCTCGAAGTCGAAGCGGAACAGATAGAGCGTCTGCTCGACTCGCGCGGCAAAGCCCGGCGACCACTGCATCATCACTGCAACGCCAAGCCCCGCCAGAATGGCCATCACCGCTAGCAGCAGGAAAGCGCGCGCAGTCTGACGGCCAGCAAACAGCACGTAGAGGCCGTAGATCAGCAGCGCGAGCAGCATGGTCATCCAGGCCATGCGGTTGCCGCTCAGCAGGATCACCGCGACATACGGCAACAACAGCAACCACAGCCAGCGCAGACGCCCGTGGCCAAGACGCCGCAGCGACTCGAGATACAACGGCAGCAGGTGCGCAAGCACGATGCCCAAACGGATATTGGGGTGGAAGACACCGGTAATGATCCCGTGCGGATACACCTGACTGCGGTGCAACCGGTGCCCGAAGAAACTGGTACCGACCAGATACTGCCAGAGCGCGTCGGCCACCCAGAATGTCGGCACCAGCAACAGTAACCACCATAACGGCGACGACAGAACACGGTCTGGCAGGTGCAGCAGCACGGCTGCGCCGACGAACAGAAAACCCAGATACCGGACAGTGTTGCGCGCCGCGTGGAAGTCGTCGACTGCGACCAGATTGGACAGCAGCACCGGCAGAAACAACAACAGGAAACAGGCGAGAAACAACCGTTGCTCGGACGTCTGCCAGGCAGCACGGCCGGCACGAACGACCCAGACCAGACCGAGCAGCAACAGCACCGCCCACGCCGCCTGATGCACCATCCGTACCGGCAGCAGCACCAGCACCGCGGCCAGCAACAGCACGGTGTGATGCGTCAACAACCAATGCCAGCTGGCCAGAACTCGCTCGCGCATGTTCAACAGCACACCACGCTCATGGTCGCATCAGTACCAGTCATCCTTGATCCAGGGCGTTGGCCGCATGCGCTTCCAGCGCCCCTCCCAACGGCCAGCGATCGCGTCAGCCGGTTTTGGACGACCATGGAAGGCGATGATCCTCGCGTTCGACGGTTTGCGTGGCACCTTGAACGGCGCGAGCCATCGCGGTGGCATGCAATGTTTCTTGAAACTGACGCACCACTCTGCCGGCCAGTAGCTCAAGGTATGGCCGGCATCGACCAGCTGGTGTGACAGGAAACTCTGCTCGTTGCGATAGCGCGCGCGGGCGCCCAGGGGGTCGGCATGATAGGCGTCGAGCACCCACGACAGACGGTTGACCGGAAAGCGATACACCGACGAGTTGCCGACAATGCGCTGCGGATGCGTCCAGTTGTGGATGATACAAAACTCGCCCGGATGGTCGAAGAATGGCTCGAGTGCGTCGACAATAACGATGTCGAGATCAAGGAACAACGCCGTTCCGGTCAGATCGGCGAGCGGATTGCTGAACGTGCCGAGTTTTCGCCAGGCCTCGTGCTCTAGCCCAGGCGGCACATTGACTGCAGGAAGCGGGAGCGACTCGACGGCCGGATCAAGCCCCTCGGCATCATCGGTAAAGCAGACAAAGCGATGTGGGCGTACAAGGTGACGACTGACCATTCGGTAGAGGATGTTGACGTCATCCGCCGAATACGCAGTCCCCCATTTCATGCAGATCACGTTGATATCGGAGGACTCAGTCATTGCCGGCTCGCATGTCAGGGAGGGTCGTATCACCGACCCCGAGGGCCGGCCAAGCATCGCCGGCGCACGGCTTCCCCGCACGACGATGCGACAGACTACACTATACCATGCAGATGCTGCGGCAAGCGGTTTCGCTCCAGCAACATGGCACCGGCAAACAGCACTGGAGGCCCGATGATCCGCGTCAAGTTTCTGAGCCGCCACGACCCCGCCGAGTGGCAGCGTTACTTCCCGCACGGCGATGGTCGCTGGGGCAACTGCCGGTTTGTCTTCGACCGTGACGCGACGGCATATGACTGGCTGGTCGCACATGATGACATACCAGCGTCGGCTGGGCAGCGTCGCGCGAGCGCCATGGAACGTCTGCGTTGCCCACAACAACAGACAGTGCTGGTGACCACCGAGCCGGAGTCGATCAAGACCTATGGGCATGCATTCTGCCAGCAGTTCGGCGCAGTGATCACCAGTCAGCCAGAGTGGGCACTGCCACACCCGCGCCGATATTACCGGCACACCGGCAATCTCTGGTTCTACGGACTTGGCGATGCACCGCACGGCGACCACGCAGCGCTGGTTGCCGGCCCGCAGCCGTCAGACAAGACCGAGATGCTGTCGGTGGTTCACTCACCGAAGCGCATGCGTCACACCGCGCATGCCAGGCGGCATGCGCTGATCGAGCACCTTCGTGACGCATTACCGGCGTTGCAGGTGTTCGGCCGCAACGCGCGGGCGCTGGACGACAAGGCCGAGGCGCTGGCACCCTTCCGCTACCATGTGGCGATCGAGAACCATCTCGCTCCACACCACATCACCGAAAAGCTGACCGATGCGCTGCTCGGGCGCTGTCTGTGCTTTTATGCCGGTGCGCCGAACGCTGCTGCGTATTTTCCCGCGGACAGCTTCATCCCGATCGATCTGCACGACCCGACAGGTACCGTCGAGACGATTCGCACGGCGATCGCCGACCAGCTGTGGGAGACCAGACAGTCAGCGATCGAAACCGCCCGACGCCTCGTGCTCGACCGCGAACACCTGTTTGCGATCCTGGCTCGCATCATCGAAGAGGCGGTGAACGCGTCTGACGGGCCAGAACCGACAGCAGCAGACAACGGCATTTTACTCGGACGCCACGCCTGGCGGCGAGCGCATCCGATCGCTGCAGCGGCCTACCTCGGCGAGAAACTCGCAGTGCGTCTGCGCTGCCGTTCGGCGGCAAGATCGGCGTAGACAGCGAGCGTCTGTTCGAGCATGCGCGCAAGCGTCAGAGCATGCCCGGCCGGCACCGGCGGGGCGCCACGCGCCCACCACTCGCGCAACCGCTCGGCCAGCGCGCGCCAGTCACCGACAGCAACGCGCCCAGCCGGATACAGCATCGCCAGCTGCTCACCCACACCGCCGTGGTCATAGCCGAGCACCGGGCGTCCCAGACTGAGCGCTTCCAGAGTTGTCCGGCCGAACGACTCGGGGCGGGTCGATAACGACACGACAACGTCGGCAACGGCCATCACGTCGCGCATGTCGGATCGCTGGCCAGTCAAGGTGACATGCGCGTCGAGCCCAAGCGCAGACGCCGTTCGAACCAGCTCCTGGCGGTAGGCAGCATGGCGCGGATCGGCGCCACCAACAAACAGCGCATGCGTCGGCACCCCCCAGTCGCGCAACTGGGCAGTGGCGCGCAGCAGCTCGTGGTGCCCCTTGAGACGGGTCATGCGCCCGGGCAACGCGACCACCTGACACCCGGCAAGCTGAGGAAAGCTGCGCTGCCAGTCGCGCATCCAATCGGCGTCCGGACGGTGGCCGTAGGGGAATTCATGCGGGTTGACGCCACGTTGAATGACCTGCACACGATCGAGATCGGCGTCGGGGTAATTGTCAGCGATATAACGACGCACGCTGTCCGACACGGCAATCATGCGATCGGTGCGTGTCATGATCGCGGTATAGCGGCTGACCGAATGCAAGCCGTGCACCGTACTGAGAAAGGCCGGACGGCTGGCCGGATCCATGCCCTGCAGCGCCAGATGCGCCAACCAGGCCGGCACCCGCGAGCGCACATGCACGATATCGATGTCTTCGGCGATCAACCAGCGGCGGAGCTTGCGCACCAGCAACAGCGTACGGAGCGATTTGCGACCAACCGGCCAGGTCAGGTGCACGGCGCCGGCGGCGACCAGCGCGTCGACCAACCGACCACCCGCCGACATCACCAGTGCCTCATGCCCGGCCTCGACCAGGGCGCTCGCCACTTCAAGCGTGCCGCGTTCGACGCCACCCCCATCGAGCGCAGGCACCATCTGCAAGACTTTCAAGACGCCATCCACCGTTCAGCCAACACGCATCGAGCAGCACGCCTCCCGCACACACCTTGCGCCTGCCAGCCGCCTGTTCGGGGAGGCCGCAGTCCGCGCACCGGCATCGCGAGGGCCAGACGTGCATGGTATCGTGCGTCATCATGATCAACCACGACAATGCCGAACGGCGTGCTGCGATGGCCAACGCAGGCCTTCCGCAAGATAGCGCTGCTGGTACCGCTGCCTCGACGCTGACTTGCTGGAGTCTGACCACCGGCGAAGCCGGCGCAACCAGCCAGGCCATCGGGCTCGCCGAAGCCGTCGGACTGCCGCACGTCCACCAGTCGATCATCCTCCGCGCGCCATGGCGCTGGTTGCCCGGGCATCGCTGTCCAGTCGCGCTGCGTGGGCTCGGCAGCGACGGAGCGCAGCTGGCGCCGCCCTGGCCACGGCTGCTGATCAGCTGTGGGCGGCGGACCACCGCCGTGTCGATGGCAATTCGCCGTCTGAGTCGTGGCAAGACGTACACCGTGCATATCCAGGACCCGCAATGCCCACCAGACCGTTTCGACCTGGTCGTCCCACCTCGCCACGACGGCCTGACCGGGCCGAATGTGGTGGCGACGCGCGGGGCGCTGCATCGGATCACCGACACGGCCATTCGCCGCGCGGCAATCGAGCAGGCCGACCGTTTCAATCATCTGCCACGGCCGCTGGTTGCGGTGCTGATCGGCGGGTCGACGCGCCATTACCGGTTGACCGAGGCGCACTGCCGGAGACTCGCCAACGACCTCCTGGACCTCGCAGAGCGCAACGGCGCCGGGCTTGCCATCAGTGTGTCGCGTCGCACGGGTGCTGCCAATACCGCTTTGCTGGCGGCGGCGTTTGCCGGCAGTCGGCATTTCTTCTGGGACGGCACGCAGCAGGGCGAGAACCCATACCTGGCGCTGCTCGGCCTCGCCGATCACCTGCTGGTGACCGGTGACTCGGCATCGATGGTGTCGGAGGCGGCGAGCACTGGCAAACCTGTTCACGTCATTGCCCGCGCTGACTACGGCCGGCGCTTGAACGCCTTCCATGCCGCGCTGCGCGATGAAGGCGTGACGCGCGATTTCGACGGCAAGCTGCACTGCTGGCGCTATGCGCCGGTCAACGATACACCGATGATCGCGGCGCACATCCGCGCCGCAATCGGTCTGATCGACGAGGCTCGACCATAACCTGCCGCAGGCGTCGATTCAGGCGTCGAACGGATGACGCAACAGGATCGTTTCGTTGCGATCAGGGCCAGTGGAAATGATGTCGACGGGCACACCAATCAGCTCGGCCAGCTTGTCCAGATAGGCGCGCGCTTCGGCAGGCAGTTGCGCAAGCTCGGTCAAACCAGCGGTCGACGTATTCCAGCCGGGCATTTCGATGTATTCGGGTTCGCACCGCGCCATCGCCGTCGCACCGACCGGTGCGACCTGATGCCAGGTACCCTGCTCTTCGTAGCCGACACACAAACGCACTGTCTCGAGTCCATCGAGCACGTCGAGCTTGGTGATGCACAGACCGGACAGGCTGTTGACCTGCGCACTGCGCCGCATGGCGGCGCAGTCGAACCATCCGCACCGCCGCGGGCGCCCGGTTGTCGAACCAAACTCCTGACCACGCGTCGCGAGATGCTCGCCGATGGCATCGTCCAGTTCGGTGGGAAATGGCCCGGCACCGACACGTGTTGCATAGGCCTTGGTAATTCCGAGCACGTAGTCGAGATTGCGTGGGCCGACACCGCTCCCGGTGGCAGCAGCGCCAGCGGTGGTGTTCGACGACGTGACATAGGGATACGTGCCGTGGTCGATATCAAGCAGCGCGCCCTGCGCACCCTCGAACAGCACGCGGTTGCCGGCCAGCACATGCTGATGCAGCAGGCCGGCAACATCATCGACCATCGGCAGCAGCGCATCGGCCTGCGCGAACAGCCCCTCGAGCAGCGCATCGACATCAACCGGCGCTTCTTCGTAGTAGCGCGTCAGCAGAAACGCGTGATAATCGACCAGTTCGCGCACCTGCTCGATCAGCGTCGCGCGGTTGCGCAGATCACCGATGCGAATGCCGCGCCTGGCAACCTTGTCTTCGTACGCCGGACCGATGCCGCGATTGGTCGTGCCGATGGCGCGGTCGCCACGCGCGCGCTCTCGGGCAGCGTCGAGCCGCTGGTGGGTGGGCAGGATCAGCGGGCAAGCCGGGCTGATGCGAAGACGTTCACGCGCCGGCACACCACGCTGTTCCAGCCCGGCAATTTCCTCGAGCAACTTGCCAGGCTCGACCACCACACCGTTGCCGATCAGGCAATGCACCCCGGCATGCAGAATTCCGGATGGAATGAGGTGCAGGACCGTCTTCTCGCCATCGATCCACAAGGTATGCCCGGCATTGTGTCCACCCTGAAAGCGGACCACGGCGCTGGCACGCTCGGTCAGCAGGTCAACAACCTTGCCCTTTCCTTCATCGCCCCACTGGCTGCCAATCACCACGACATTGTTGGCCATGCGCTGCTCTCAACCTCCACGCCTGTCGAGCCTGTCCACCGGTCATTTCACCGGCCCGTTCAACGCGACTCGATTACCCAGTCTGCTCCCGACCTGATCAGACGCGCGACAGGACCACTGACGTCGACGCCGGGCAGCTCGAGAATGACACGCCTGCCACGCTGGCGAAGCCGCGCGATCTCGACGAGCAAGGACGGATCATCCGACCATGGGGCGAGGATAGCATCATTGGCGGCGTACCGTTGCGCCTCGGCACTGACCGCTGCAAGCTGTTTCAGGTCAGCGCTGAAACCGGTCGCAGGGCGCGCGCGGCCGAATGGCGCGCCAATCCCGTCGTAGCGGCCACCGCGGGCGATTTCGCGACCACATCCGGGGACAAAGGCAGCAAAGACCAGACCGGTGTGGAACTGATAACCAGACAGCTCGGCGAGATCGACATGCAGTTGCAACGTCGGATGCCGGCGCTGCAACTGTGATGCGAGACTCTCCAGCCGATCGAGCGCGGCATGCACTGCCGCGGGGCAGTCATGCAGCCGCTCGTGCGCCTCGGCAAGCACGGCGGTGGTGCCGTTGAGGTCGACCAGCGCGAGGAAACGGTCACGCATTGCCGGCGCCACGCCGTCGAGCAAACCGGCAATTTCGGGGACAGCCTTGCGCTGCATTGCACTGAAGACACGCGCCTCGCGTGCCGAGTCGAGACCCGCAGCCGCCGCAAGGCCACGAAACAGCCCAACATGGCCAAGATCAAGATGCGCGGTGGGAATCGAGCAGAGTCGCAACGTCTCGAGCAACAGCTCGATCACTTCCAGATCGCTCTCCGGGCCAGAATGGCCATAGAGCTCGGCACCGACCTGAATCGGGTTGCGCGAACAATCCGGGCCCTCCGGGCGGGTATGCAGCACGGTACCGACATAGCAAAGCCGGCTTGGACCTGGATCCGACAACTTGTGTGCATCGATACGGGCGGCCTGCGGGGTGGTATCGGCACGCACGCCCATGGTTCGCCCGTTCAGCTGATCGGTGAGCTTGAAGGTCTGCACATCGAGATCGGAGCCCTGTCCGAGCAGCAGTGAATCCAGGTACTCGATGATCGGTGGGATGATCAGCTCGTAGCCCCAGCTGTCGTAACAATCGAGAAGACGACGCCGCAACTGCTCAAGCCCTCGCGCCTCGGGCGGAAGGATCTCGTCCACTGCCTGCGGCAGCATCCACAGGTTGTCGGTCGAGAAATCGGCAGTCATGCGCACCCCCTGATGCGTTGGCACGGCATCAGGGCCGCAAGAGAAACACGATCAACGCGCCACTGACCATCGCCGCCAGGCCGGCAAGGCGCAGGCTCCGGTCATCGAGTTCTCCCAGTCTTCGGACATAGTCGCGAAAACGGGGCGGACTCAGAAACGGCAGGATGCCCTCGATGACCAGCATCAGACCAAACGCCGTCAATAGAAACTGCCAGAAATCCACTGTCTATCCGCCCAACATCAGTCACGCACGGCTATCCGGAGAAACCTGGAGTATCGGGCCCGACGCTTTTTCGTCGGGCCCGATCGGACAACACGCCTAGTTGGTTCCGCCCAGTCCGGGCATGGACGGCGTCAAGCCGGCCGCCGGAATGCGGTCGAACTGACCATCAGCCGCATCGAGGTAGCGGAAGAAGTCCGAGCGTGGCGAGAGCACCAGCACGTCATCATGCCCCCGCAGCGCCCGTTCATACGCACGCATGCTGCGGCTGAAGCGGAAGAACTCGCGGTCCTGATTGAAGGCGTTGGCATAGATCTCGGCCGCCTCGGCTTCACCTTCACCACGAATCGTCTCGGCATCACGCTCGGCCTCGGCGATCAGCACAGTCACCTGACGGTCAGCGCCAGCGCGAATCGTCTCCGCGGTTTCCTCACCTTCGGCACGGATGTTTCGGGCAACGCGTTCACGATCTGCACGCATCCGGGCGAACACCGACTCGCTGACATTCGGCGGCAGATCGACACGCTTGATCCGCACGTCGACCACTTCAATACCGATGTTGGCCGCAAATTCCGCCAGTTCGTCCTGGAGGATATCCATGATCAGTGCACGATCACCGGCGATGACGTCATCGACGTTGCGCCGACCGAACTCGCTCCGCAACCGGTCACGAATGCGCACGGCCAACCGTTGATTCGCCTCGTCGACGCTGCCGCGCACCGTGGTGAAAAACTCACGCGTGCTGGCAATACGCCACTTGACGAAGGTGTCGACGATCAGGTTTTTCTGCTCACCGGTCAGGAACCGTTCCGGCTCGGCATCGAGCGTCTGCACACGGGCGTCAAACTTGCGCACGTTGTTGATGAACGGAAACTTGAAATGCAGACCCGGCTCATAGTCGGCTCTGACCACCTCACCAAGGCGGAACTTCAACACCCGCTCGGTTTCGTGCACGGTAAACACCGAGAAGTAGGCCAGAACACCGGCAACTACCAGCACACCGACAATGATATTTCGCATAGCGCTCATCAGTTCACTCCCCTCGTCCGGAGATCACCCCGCGAACGGGCGTCACCACTGCTTGCAGCTCCTGCCGCGGCCGGGAGACGCCGCTCCAGGAGGTCACGTTCAAAGCTGCGCGCAGCCGAATCGGATGATGAGCCAGGCTCGCCGGATCGGTCGAGCGGCAGGAACAGCATCGGATCACCAACCTCCGGATCGATCAGAATCTTGCGATTGCGCTCGAGAATGTCGCCGATCACGTCGACGTAGATACGATCTCTCGTGACTTCCGGTGCTCGCTGGTATTCACGCAACAGCGCCAGGAAGCGTTCGCTTTCACCGGTCGCCTCGTTGACCGTCCGGGCTCGGAAGCCCTCGGCGTCTTCACGAACACGGGCAGACTGACCGCGCGCTTCAGGAATGACCTGGTTCGCGTAGGCAGTTGCCTGATTGATCACCCGCTGAGCGTCTTCCCGTGCCATGATGACGTCTTCAAACGCAGCCTGTACTTCATCTGGCGCCTGAATATCCTGGATGTCGACACTGATGACGCGCAGCCCGGTGAGGTAGTTAAGCATCGCTCGCGAGGCCAGTTCGAAGACTTCCTCGGCAACCGCAGCACGTCCTTCGGTGAGCACAAACTCGAGACTCGATCGACCAACCACCTCGCGCACGGCACTTTCGGCCACCTTGCGCAATGAATCATCCGGGTCGCGGAAGTTGAAGCGGTAATTCCGCGCATCATCGAGTGATTCACCGACCTGATACTGCACTGCGATCTGAACTTCGACAATGTTCTCGTCACGCGTCAACATCAATGCTTCGCGGTCGATCTTGCGACGCCGATCTCCCGCCAGCACCTCGTAACCGACCGTCGCAACTCGCCGTTCTTCGACGTTGACGCGCTCGACCGAGCCGATCGGATACGGCGGACGCCAGTGCGGCCCCGGACCGGTGGTGCGCTGGTATTCGCCAAAGCGCAGTTCCAGACCGCGAAAACCTTCATCGATGATGTAGATACCTGAAGCCATCCAGACCAGAAACGCGACGCCAGCGATCAAGCCGATACCCTTGCCGCTGATTCCGGCACCACCGCCACCGCCGGCGTCGCCGCCGTCTCCGCTGCCGCGCCCGGAACCGGAGCCACCACCGCTACCGAGCAGGCCGCCGAGCTTGCCGCGAACCTTGTTGATGACCTCGTCGAGATCCGGTGGGCCCTGGTTACCAGAACCACCACCGCCGCCCCACGGATCGCGATTGCCACGACCGGGTTCATTCCAGGACATAAACTGTCTCCATCAGATTCGTCATAAGGATGCGTCGGAAACCGACCAGTTGGACGGGCCGACATTGTAGTCAGTGGAAACGGAGCAATCCAGCATGAATCAACGTACCAGCGGCTCCAGCCGCTCACGAATGCCGGTATCGTCTCCCAGGCGGCCGATGTCGGCGGCCAGCAGATCGACTTCGACCAGCACCTGGCCGTCGTCATCCACCGTCTCGCTGCAAACCTGACCATACTCGAACAGCCGCGCGCGCAGCCGCCCTTCATGCGGCTGCAGCCGGATGACACCATGCAGCCGGTCGCGACCAAGATGCTGACCAAGCGCCGATCGGAGCAGATCGAGCCCCTGCCCGGTCACAGCCGAAACGCAGACCTGATCGGCAAGTTCGACCACAGTATCGGGCAGGCGTTCCGGGGCCGGCAGACAATCGGCCTTATTGTAGACTCGCAGACGCGGAATATCGCCGGCGCCGATCGACTCGAGCACCCGCTCGACCTCGACGATGCTCTCTTCGCGCTGCGGATCCGACGCGTCGATGACATGCAACAGCAACGCCGACTCGACCACTTCTTCCAGCGTGGAGCGGAAAGCCGCCACCAACTGGTGCGGCAAGTCGCGGATGAAGCCGACGGTATCGGCCAGGACAATCCCGCCATGCACGCCGAGGTCGAGCTTGCGCAAGGTCGTGTCGAGGGTGGCGAACAAGCGATCATCGGCATACACCTCGGCCGCGGTGAGCGCGTTGAAGAGCGTCGACTTGCCGGCATTGGTATACCCGACCAGCGACACCGTCGGGACATCGCGGCGCCGTCGCGACTGACGCCCCTGATCGCGCTGGCGACCGACCCGAGCCAGGCGATTTTCGATCTGCCGGATGCGGATCCCAAGCATGCGACGGTCGAGTTCCAACTGCGTTTCACCAGGGCCACGCAGGCCGATGCCGCCTTTCTGCCGCTCCAGATGTGACCAGCCGCGCACCAGACGGCTCGACAGGTGGCGCAGCTGCGCGAGTTCGACCTGCAGCTTACCCTCGTGACTGCGTGCGCGTTGCGCGAAAATGTCCAGAATCAAGCCGGTTCGGTCCACGACCCGACAGCCGATGGCGCGTTCAAGGTTACGCTCCTGACTCGCTGTAAGGGTATGATTAACAAGAACAAGGTCAGCGTGATCGGCGGAGACCAGCGCATGCAGACGCTCGACCTGACCGCGGCCGAGCAGCATGCCCGCCTCGGGACGTGCGCGCCGACAGACGATGCGCTCGACGATGGAGGCCCCGGCCGACACGGCGAGCGCCTCCCACTCGAGCATGGCCTCGTCGGGCTCCAGGCCACCAAAGTCCGGATGAACAAGCAGTGCACGACTGCCGGCATCCGGACGATCGAACAACTGTGCTGACGCCGTGGCGGCGCGCTCAAACGTTTCCAATATCGCCCTGCCCTCGCTCCTGCGGCTCCGCCTGCGGCAACTTCACGTTGCGCGCCGGAACCACGGTGGAAATCGCGTGCTTGTAGATCATCTGACTGACCGTGTTGCGCAGCAGGACAACAAACTGATCGAACGACTCGATCTGCCCTTGCAGCTTGATGCCATTGACCAGATAAATGGAAACCGGCACCCGCTCCTTCCGCAATGCGTTCAGGAACGGCTCCTGCAGTGATTGCCCTTTCGACATCATACGACCCTCTGGAGTTTGTTGTGGTTTATAGCAGGCATGGCGCCGTTGACTGTTTCAGTCTAACACAGCAGAACCTGGCCGAACGGGGAGTTCGGCAGCGAGCAGACCGGCAATCACGTCAAGCGCAGCATCGCTTGCCACCATTGTCGAATCGACTCCCTCATGACGAAGCCAGGTCAGTTGCCGTTTGGCATACTGACGCGTTGCCGCCAGTGCTTGCGCGACCATATCCCCCCAAGACAGCTCGCCATCCAGGTAACGCCACATCTGACGATAACCGACAGCGCGCATTGCCGGTAGGTTCAATGCCAGGTCATCCCGGGCACGTAGACGGGCCACTTCTGCCTCGAAGCCGGCATCCAGCATGGCGTTGAAGCGATCAGCAATGCGACTGTGCAGACAGGTGCGTGGCGGCGGCGCCAATGTCAAGCGCAGAAAACGCAACCCCGCCGGCGCGCCCTGACGCTGCTGCTGCAAGGTGCTCATCGGCACGCCAGCGGTGATGACGACTTCCAGTGCGCGTTGCAGACGTTGTGCATCCTGCGGATGGATGCGCGCAGCTGCAACCGGATCACTCGCGGCAAGCCGTTGATGCAACGCCGGCCAGCCATCACGCTGCGCCTGCTCGACAAGCGCGGCACGCACCGCCGGGTTGGCACCAGGCAAAGCCGAGAGCCCTTGTTCGAGGGCTCGAAAATACAGAAACGTTCCGCCGACCAACAGCGGGACGCGCCCACGGCGATGACTGTCGGCGATGGCCACCAGCGCATCGTCACGGAACGCCGCCGCTGAATAACTTTCCGACGGGTCGAGGATATCGATCAGCGCATGGGGAATGCGCGCCCGCACCGCCGCATCCGGCTTGGCGGTGCCGATGTCCATGCCGCGATAGACCTGCGCCGAGTCGACACTGATCAGCTGGACAGGCCAGCGCTCGGCAACAGCAATCGCCAGATCGGTCTTGCCGCAGGCGGTGGCGCCACGCAGACAGAGGACCGGCAATGCGGTGGACGCCGACACCGTCGAGCGCATGTCATTCGCCGCGCTGGAAAAGCCGATCGAGATCGCCAAGCCCGAACTCGATCCAGGTTGGCCGGCCGTGATTGCACTGCCCGCTGTCCGGCGTCGACTCCATCGCCCGCAGCAAGGCATTCATCTCGGCCAGCCCCAGCCGCCTGTTGGCTCGCACCGAGCCATGACAGGCCATCGTCGAGAGTCGAGCCCGTTGCTGCTCTTCGAGCCGCCCGGCATCATCTCCGGCATGCAGATCCGCGAGCACATCACGGAGTAACGCCTCGGCGTCGGCACCAGCAAGCAGCGCTGGCACTGCTGTCACCTGCAGCACGGATCCTTCGCCACGCTCGACTTCGAGCCCCAGCGCAGCGAGCTGCTCGCGACCGTGCTCGGCAAGATCAGCCTCGGCAGGCGTCACCTCGACACGCACCGGAACCAGCAACGGCTGCACGGCAATGCCCTCGCTTGCAAACGCCGCCTTCAGGCCTTCATAAACAACCCGTTCATGGGCGGCATGCATGTCGACGAGAACCAGACCGCGTGCATTCTGGGCGAGCACGTAGATCCCGTGCAGCTGCGCCAGTGCGAACCCCAACGGCGGCGGCGCAGAACCATCCGCCACGCCGGCGGCCACCGATTCGGCAACCGTTGGCGTCAACAGCCCGCCGCCCTCGTCGGCCGGGCGATCAACCGAGGGTTGCGGCAGATCAGCCGGGCGACGCCCGGCACGCTCCGACCACGGTGAATCAGCCGCCGGAGACGACATCTGCCGCTCACCGTCGGATCGCGGCGTCGGGCGCGGCGCACCGTACAGACTTCGTGCCGCGTCGAGGGCCAGCCCCGACTGACGAAATGCCGGACGCTCTGGCTGCGACCAGCGCGCCGACGGCTGTGCTCCGTGCACATCCGGCTGCGTCTCGTGCAGCGGCTGCGACGCGCCGTCGCCAGGACGGACGTCGGCAAGCACCTGCCGCAGATGGTGTGTGAGAAAATCGTGGACCAGACGCCCTTCCCGAAAGCGGATCTCGCTTTTTGCCGGGTGGACGTTGACATCGATCTGCGTCGGGTCGATCGTCAGGAACAGCAGATAGACCGGATGCCGATCCTTGAACAACACGTCCTGATAGGCGCGTTTGAGCGCATGCGTCACAGTCTTGTCGCGGACCGCACGACCATTGACGAACAGATACTGGAGATCCGGCTGACTGCGGGAGGCAGTCGGCAGCCCCAGCCATCCCGACAGGCCGATTCCGGCCCCTTCGATGTCGATCACCAGCGATCGGGCGACCAGATTCGCACCCAGAACCTCGGCAACACGCCGCTCACGCGCGGCGGCATCGGTGGCCGCCGGCAGATCCAGCACGGTCTTGTCATTATGGTCGAGCCGCATCGCCACATCGAAACGCGCCAGCGCGAGGCGACGCACCACCCGGATCAGATGATCGAACTCGGTACGATCAGCGCGCAGAAAACGGCGACGACCAGGCGTATTGTAGAACAGGTCGCGCACCTCGACCGTGGTTCCCTGTGGGTGCGACGATGGCCGCGGCTCAGGCGGCGTGGCGCCACCATCACAAGCGATGCTCCAGCCATGCGGTTGGCCTTCGGCACGCGAATCCAACGTCAGACGCGAGACCGAGGCAATACTCGGCAGGGCCTCGCCACGAAAGCCGAGCGTGCCGACCCGTTCGAGTTCGTCAAGGCTGACGATCTTGCTGGTAGCGTGGCGCAGCACCGCCAGCGGGAGGTCGTCAGGTTCGATCCCCGAACCGTTATCCTGAATACGGATCAACCGCTTGCCGCCAAGCTCCACATCGACGCGGACCCGCGTCGCACCGGCATCGATGCTGTTCTCGATCAGCTCCTTGGCGACCGATGCCGGCCGCTCGACCACTTCGCCAGCGGCAATCTGGTTGATCAACTGTTCAGGCAGTTGCTGTACGCGTCGCGTCATCGCAGATTCGGCCCCCTCAACACCGTACTCAACACCGTCCTCAACGGACACGCAATCGCGAACCAACCTCGATACGGTCATCAGTCAGCTGGTTGAGCGTGCGCAACGTCTCAACGCTGGTGCGATGGCGTCGAGCAATTCCGCTCAAGGTATCTCCGGCCTGAACCCGATGATGAGAGAGACCATTGCCATTGCCGGCCACCAACTCCGGGTACTGCCGTTCGCCATAGGCGACCACGCCATCACGGAGCGCGCGGGCAAGCCGCCACTGGTGATCGGGATCGCGCAGCAAGCGCTCCTCGACCGGATTGGAAATGAACGCAAGCTCGACCAGCACTGACGGCATGTCGAGCGAACGCAGGACGGCGAAGCCGGCACGCTCGACATTGGACTTGTGCACCGGACCGACGCTGGACAGCGACTGCAGGAGCTCACCGGCCAGATCGTTGCTGAATTCGAGTGTTGCACCACGCCAGAGATCGACCAGCAGGGTCTTGATCAGTCGATCGCCCTGCCCACCATCCAGACCGGCCAGCAACTCCGAGCTGTGACCGTCGATGATCCTGGTCTGCTCACGGGTCGCCCGCTGCCCCGACAGCGTATAGACCGACGAGCCGCGCGGGCCGCCATGTGCGACCGCGTCGGCGTGGACCGAAATGAAGATGTCGGCACCGGCATCGCGGGCGATCTGCCGCCGCTCGTGCAGCGGCACGAACACATCGTCATCGCGCGTCAGCAGGGCACGAAACCCGGGTTCGCTGTTGATCAACCAGGCAAGCTTGCGCGACACATCCAGAACCACATCCTTCTCGCGGGTCCCGCCAGGGCCGATGGCTCCAGGATCCCTGCCACCATGCCCCGGGTCGATCGCAACCAGCAGGCTGCCGGCGCGATTGATTTCCGGCGCCGGACGCTGCGGCACCCGCGGCCTGAGGTCGACCACCAACCGGTAACCAAAGCCGTTGTTCGGTCGCATCAGAAAGACCTGCGCATGCACCGGCTCGTCGACATCGAGCACCACGCGCAAACCCTCGTCAGCGCGAACGCCGCTACGCACGCTTTGCAGCAGACCGGCTGCTTCGGGAACGTCGGTCGCTGCCATCACCGTGCGCGGCAGATCAATCACGACACGATCGGGATCGTCGAGGACGTACAAGCGGTGATCAACAGCACCGCTCAGATCGAAAACCACACGGACCTGCGACGGATCGACACCGGCACGCACCGACTCCAGGACGACACTGGCGCTGGCAAACGGCGGCAGCAGCAGACAGGCAAGCAGACACCAGCGCCACATCAGACAGTTTCTCCACTGGAAAACGCCGAACGCGTCGCGATCGGACCGGATTGGCAACTCGCCTGCAGGCGACCGAGCAGCCGTCGACCACGCGCACTGAACGGCTGCAGCCGAATGAGGCGTCCGCCATCAGCGGCGTCGGCAAGCGACAGGACAAGATCGGCCGGCGGCAACCATCCGGCTCCACGCTCCGGCCACTCGATCAGCAACAGCAGCGCGGGATCGAATTCATCACGCAGACCCAGATACTCGAGCTCGGAGGGGTCGGCAAGCCGATACAGGTCGACATGAAGACAGCGTCGACCAGCGATGTCGTAGGGTTCGATCAGCGTGTAGGTCGGGCTTGGCACCGGCCCATCGTGACCCAGAGCTCGCAACAGACCACGCGCCAG